>Ga0209344_10000032_pt1 | contig 328243 bp, 311 predicted proteins | sample Cruoilmetagenom6_FD_187293 | JGI IMG/M metagenome (GOLD analysis project Ga0209344, IMG submission 187293) | Oil polluted marine microbial communities from Coal Oil Point, Santa Barbara, California, USA - Santa Barbara Oil Seep Sample 6 (SPAdes)... | ecosystem: Environmental > Aquatic >... | reverse complement strand
GCTGTTCGCCCATTAAAGTGGCACGCGAGCTGGGTTCAGAACGTCGTGAGACAGTTCGGTCTCTATCTACAGTGGGCGTTAGAAATTTGAGTGGATCTGACTCTAGTACGAGAGGACCGAGTTGGACTAACCTCTGGTGTACCAGTTGTTCCGCCAGGAGCATTGCTGGGTAGCTACGTTGGGAAGGGATAAGCGCTGAAAGCATATAAGCGCGAAACCCACCACAAGATGAGATTTCTTTAAAGGGTCGTGGGAGATTACCACGTTGATAGGCTACAGGTGTAAAGGCAGTAATGTCATAGCCGAGTAGTACTAATAACCCATAGGCTTATTGTACGCCTGTTTTTTATAGTAGTAAAATTATTTAAATTTTTATGTACAGACCTTTAAGGTCTTTTTTCAATATGTTAAGATATTTGTTTATCCAAGTGATAAACGCTGAATGCTAGAAGCTAAATGCTAATAGCAAACAGCTATAACTTAAGGTGGTTATAGCGATGGGGCTCACCTCTTACCATTCCGAACAGAGAAGTTAAGCCCATTTGCGCCAATGGTACTACATTCGTGGGAGAGTAGGTCGTCGCCTTTTTTGAATCCTCATCATTTATTTGATGAGGATTTTTTTGTTTGTATGACTAAATATTATTTTTGAATTTTAATCTTTTGGCTATTTAATTGTAAATGTTTTAAACATACCTTTAGATTTACTGTTTGGCACCTCTGATATAAAAGCATAATTCCCAGAAGTTAAGGTTGCTTTAAAATAGCCAGTACTTCCAGCGAGAGATTCGTTAACACCTCCTAAAAAAGTTGCTCCTTCTGGAACCGGGGTTTTTAGACCAAAAGGTGTAGACCAGTTCATCCAAGCTTCGAGATTATCTAAATCTGCAATAGCATCGAGTTTTACTAGATTTACATCATGTCCTATAAAATGTTCATGTGGCCCTTGATCTATAAAATTCACAGAAAAAATATGTGTACCACTGGTTAGGTTTTCAGAATATTTAATCCCTTCGTTTTTAGAAATTGTTATTTCAATATCTGGAATTGGTGGTAAATTACCACTATCTTCTTGGGTAACGATTATGGGTTTTGCCATACCCATTAGAGTATGGAATTTGCCATTAGGCATTTTTACATAGCATTCCATAATGTAATAACCAGGGTCTAATTTAATGGTTGTTATAGAAGTGTTATTAGGACCAATTAAGCCAGATCCACCACAAAATACTACACTAAAAACCATTCTGGAAGTTTATCGAATTCGGCAAAACCTTCTTCAGACTTACCTTCGTTAATTAAATCCATTCCATTGGCGAATGGAGGAAAAACTTCTTTCATTGTATCGTCTATGATTTTTCCTTCTGGATATTTATCCATTAAAAAGAAATGAGTTTCGTTAGAAAGATTATTATATTTAAAGGTATTCCATCCAGACGAAATCGTATCTGGAGAAATAAATTCCATACTTCGGGTTGTAATTTCTATGTAGTTTGGTTTTGCTTCTTCAGTTTTTTCGTAAGTTGTTATGCTTTCTTTTTTTTCTGATTTACAGCTAAAAGTTATTAAGCAAAAGGCTAGAATTAATGTTTTAATTTTCATAGTTGAGTGGTTGTAGTTAAAAAATTTTATTTTTAGTTATTTCATTGATTATAAGCCAAAATTCATAAATTTATAATCTTCTTTTTTTATTTCAGTTGGTTTTTCTTCAATGCTTATGGCTGTCATCGTAAAGTTATTTTTGCTTTTCTTTTTGTGTGTTGCTGTCATTTCCATTAGCAATGCATCTTCTTGAAGTACTTTTAGCAAGGCTGGATCAAAGCCTTTTGGGCCATTTTTATTATTTCCGAAAGCGAAAAATGCACTAAAACTTACAGGTGCGTCTAATGTAAAATAGATATCGGCTTTATAGTCTGCGTTTTATGTTTGTATGCCATAACATGTATAGCCTAAAATGGTTTTAGTACCTATTTCTTTAAAGCTGTATTGGGGCTCTTTTTTAGTGGGTTTTTGATCTTTTATTTTAGTCATTTGAGCCATCTTTTGTCCTTGCATGTCCATGAACATAATCATAATTTCTTGCTTAGTATCCATAACAATACGTGTCGTGCCTTTATCTTTTAATGCTTCTGCAGATATTTCCATACCAAAATAATCATTGCTTTCGGAATTGATAAAATAGTCCACCTTCATCGGGTCTTCATCACCAATTTTCATTTCGGTTTTGAATTCCCAATTAAATATATATGTGTCTGGTAGTTTTGAATCATCTAGTTTTCCTTTCCCCATTAAGCCTTGTAGCATTTTTTCGGTTGGATTTTGTGCTTTAGTAGGCATGATTATACAAAAGCATAATGTGATTAATAGTATCGCTTTAATTTTCATTGTATTTATTTTTAGTTGTTATTATCTTTTTTCTTTTGTTCATCTTTTTCGTTGTGTTTCCATGGTTCCAAACCTTTTTCGAGATCAAATATTTTGCCCAAAGGTCCAGGAATCATTGATTGCTCGACCGCATCAGGAAGTTTTACGGTTACGGGTTTATAACTAAATAAAAATTTGCCAGTAGAAGTTTTAGTATCATTACTGTTTTCTTCTGTATAGGCAATAATTAGATTAAACTCTCTTAGTTTACCTTGTGCATCAAACTGCATATAACTTCCTAAATAATCTGGATGCGTATAATTAAATCTGATACAATCAGAACCACCACAGGAAATTTTTTGAACTGTATAATTGGTGTCGTTCTCAAAGTGTCTAGATTTATATATAAAGGCTAATTCCATAATCATAAAATTAAGACCAGAGCCTACTTTTTCGAGTGCTTCTAACGCTTCATAGTAGGGCTCTTGTGGGAGTTTATATGTAGATACGGTCATACCGCCTACCATAAAACCCATTAAGGCAGGTGGTAATAAATTCATTGCTGCATATTGACCATCATCTTCGCTATACGCATACATTTTGCCTTTGTCGTCATGAAAGATGGGAAGTTTGGAAGGATCTTCTACTAATTCGGTGCGCATTGCGACGGTTTCGGAATCAAAATAAGAAGTTTGAGTAAGTCCTCCTTTTTCATTGTATCCCAACATGACCACGTCTTTATTATAGAAATCTTGTGGGGTATTTAAAACGAGTTCCTCGACTTCGTAGGATGTTGTTCTGTGTGTTTCATTATCAGTAGTATCGAAGGATACTTCTTTGGTTTCTAATCCTTTTTCTTCGGCGCGTTTTTTGAGTTCGTCTAAAAGTTGGGCTTGGGTATATAACCCAGAAAAAAGAAAAATACATGTTATATAAATGATTTTTGTTTTCATAACCGTTTTGTAAAAAACTATTTAGTTTGGTGGCAAGGTTTTTAAAACAGCATTACCATTTTGAGCTTCTATGATGTTGGTATTTATGATTCTTAGGTCAAATTGGTCACCTGGAATGAATTGATCACCAGGGATATATCTTTTATTTGTGTTAAAAGATAATATTGAATTTCTTATCGGTTCTAATCGATAACCTCCATAAAGCATGCCTTGGTAAATATACTGTTAGGATATTTTTTGTTAACCAACACAGGATCCTTCATAGTTTCGTACAACTCTATATTTTGAACTTGATTGGTTTCATTATTAACAATTAAAATTATTTTAGTTCCGGCTTGTTGGCCACCAGAACCATTGGTTAGTTTTATGTTTTTTATCGCTCTGTTTCTGTCTGTGCCGAATCGGTTAGCATAGCCTTCAATAGAAATTATTTTTAACGGAAAAGTTAAGCGTGGTATGTTTAGTACTTGTATTTCATTTATAAAAAACTTCAAGTTATCATCTTTAAAGTCAATTTTTATATGTCTCCAAAGAGGTTCTATGCTTTCTAGTTCAGGAATGTATTGTTTATATGATGAAGGTGCATCTGGTATACGCTGCTGTAAGTCTGCGCCATGCCTATAAAATTTTAGTGGAAATAGCTTATTGGTACCAGAACTAGATTCTTCTACTCCTACATTGGCACCTTCCCAAAACCGTACTTGATAATACTGATAAATTAAACCTTTTTCTGAAGAATCAAAATACGCGTCGAACTCTAATGTAAATGCTTTTGATAAGTAATCTTTAGTATCCAATAGTGGTTTTATAATGGCCTGGTTACCCAATGCGATTACCTTTTCACCATTAAGTGTTGCAATTTCGGCAGTTCCTTTTACGATATCCCAATTTGCTGGAAAATTACCATTGGCTTCGTTAGAAGGTTTGTCTTGAAAGGACTGTGAGAATAAAAGATTTGAAAATAAAAGAATAATTAAACTTAACTGAATTGTTTTCATAGCAGTAGGTAGAAGGCGCAAAGATGCTTTTTTAAAAGAGAACCAAAAGGAATAATAAATTTACTATCCCTTTTATGTTAACTCTTCTTCCTTAAAATTAATTAATAGCATCTTAAATATCTTAAAAACTGTTTTTAACAGTTTACTTTTTTTTTAGTTTTATAGACTTTACAGTTTTGTTGTCTAATAAGATATTTAATATATAGTTTCCAGGTTTAAGATGGTCTATACTTAAATAAATATCTTGTTTGCTATTAATCACTTTATCTACGACATTTTTTTGCATGGTATGCTTTTTCAGAATAAAAATGAGCGCTATTATAAAGGAAACGAAAATTCTAAATTAGGATTATTAGAATAATCTGATATAAAACTAATTCTTTAATATATTAAACGATATCATATATGTAACAAAACATATAACATATGTAACATTATAATGAAATTAATAGGTTAGAGGCTGTTTTTAAACTGAACAGGAGTGCTTTTATAAATTTCTTTAAAGCATTTTGTGAAATAGGAAGGTGAGTTGAAACCAACTTCGTAAGCAATTTGTGACGTAGTGAGATTGGTTTCTTGTAATACTTTTTTAGAATGTTTTAGGCGTTCAATCTTTATAAACTCGGAAGCTGTTAGTCCTGTTAGTGCTTTTAATTTACGATGTAATTGCATACGACTCATAAGCATTTTATCACTTAATTGCTCCGCATTAAAGGTAGATGTAGATAAATCGGCTTCTAGTACTTTTTTTAATTTGATCAAAAATTGATTATCAGGAGTCGATGTTACACTATCTTTTAAATTAAATGTGTTCGTGTAACGTTTTTGTAATTCTTTTCTAAGAATGATAAAATTTCTTATTTGTAACTTAAGCTTCTTACTATTAAAGGGTTTTGTGATATAGGCGTCGGCTCCTGTTTTTAATCCATCAATTTCGCTTTTATCGCTACTTTTTGCAGCTAATAGAATAATAGGTATATGACTGGTTTTTTCATTTTGTTTTAAGGCGTTACATAATTGGACACCATCTACCTTTGGCATCATCACATCACTAATAATAATATCTGGTATATATTGGTATGCTTTTTTTATGCCTTGTTCTCCATTGACAGCTTCAATAATTTTATATTCATTATCAAGTATGGATTTTGTGAATAGTCTGATGTCTGTATCGTCTTCTACAATTAAAAGAATAGGTTTTTCTTTTGATGTTTTACCTATTTTGACTTCATCATTATTGATTTTATTTGATTCTTTTTTCTTAACTTTTTTTGGAGTTTCAACAATCTCTGATGAATTAAAATAAGAACGTTTTAAAGGTAAAGTAACTGTAAATTGTATGTCGTCTTCGTTCATTATACTAGCTACAATATTACCATGATTTAAATTGACCAGTTATTTAACTAGCGATAATCCGATACCAACACCTTCATTATTTTTACTGGTTTGATAATAGCGTTTAAATAATTTAGGTAAGTCTTTATTTGTAAATGAGCTACCATTGTTTAAGGTATTAATAATGATTTGTTTTTTACTAATGTAAGATTCAAAATGAATATGACCATTTTCAGGCGTGTATTTAATCGCGTTAGAGAGTAAATTCGTGACTATTTTTTCTATAACATCTTTATCAAACCAAACATCTTTCCGAATATTTAATTCATAGGTAAAATCTATATTTTTATCTCTTGATTTATATTTAAAAGTTTTTACAAGCTGTTTAAGCAATAAGCCTAGATCACCTTTAGAAACCTGTAATTGAAGGTTTCCTGTTTCTAGTTTCGATAAATCTAATAGTTGATTTACCAATATAAGTAATCGTTTAGCATTTCGTTTTACTAGAGATAATTCTTGTTTATCTTGATTAGATAAATTTGGTTTTGATAATTGATTTTCAACAGGTCCAGAAATTAAGGTAAGTGGTGTTCTGAACTCATGAGAAATGTTGGTATAAAGTTTCGTTTTAAATTCATCAAGTTGTTTTAATCGTTCAGTTTCTTCATGTTCAGATTGCAATTGCATTTTCATTCGCCATCTTCCTTTTAAATATTTATAAATAATAAAAGAGGATGCAATTATAAATAAGACATATAAAAGTTTGGCATAATTGGTAAGGTACCAAGGCTTTAGAATAGTAAAGTTATATGTTGCTGGCGTTGTATTCCAAACGCCGTCATAATTGCTAGATATCACTTCAAATTGGTAATTGCTTGGAGGTAAGTTTGTATAATGGGCTAAATGAGATTTTCCGGCATCTATCCAATCTTCATCGTTATTAATTAGTCGGTATTTATATTGGTTTCGTTCTGGTTGTGAAAAATGCAAACTTGAAAATGTAAATGTGAGTGTATTTTCTGAATCTTTATACGAATGATTTTCAATTTTATCAATCGGTTTATTAAATAAATCTAATCTACTAATTACCGTTTTAGGTTTCACCGTATTTTGAGTTAATTGGTTGGGGTGAAACCAGTTTATACCATCTAATCCACCAAAATAGAGTGTTCCATTTGGTGATTTGTAATAAGCGCCAGTATTAAATTCTAACGCTTGTAAACCATCATGGTTGTTATAGTTTTCTATAACAGGCGATTCTTTGTAAGCGGGTATTTTAAATTTGCCCAATCCAATATTAGTGCTTACCCAAAGGTTATTATTAGCATCAGGTAAAATACCATAAATCACATTGTTTGGCAATCCGTTTTCTGTTGTATAACTGGTTGTTTCTTTTGTAATCGTGTTGTATTTTTTTAAACCTTTACCAAAAGTGCCAACCCACAAAATATTATCTTTAAACAAAAGCGATTTTACAGGATCATTTACTGATTCTAATTTTACAATTTTTTTTGTATTAACGTTTAGTTGAAATACACCTAAATGTTCTGTGCCTATCCAAATAGTATCATCGTTTTCATTAGCAATGGTTTTTATGTTACTATTAGTTAGGCCTGAATTGTTTTCATCATAACGATTTATGATGCCTTTATTTTTATCAAAAAGGATGAGTCCATTATTTTCTGTGCATAACCAACTTTGATTTTGATTATGAGGAACAATACGCCAAATCGTGTAATTAGATATTTCTGAAAAGTTTAGATAACTTCCTTTTGACGTAAGGATATTTAAACCATAACCTTGATGCCCAATCCAAAGGTCTTCATTATTATAACTTAAACTTATTATCCTGTTGCTTGCTAAAGATGTGTTGTTAGTTGAATATGTTGTATAAACGTTATTATTTATATCGATATAGGCGAGCCCTTTACCAGAAGTGCCGACCCAAATATTATTTTTATTATCTGTACTAATGCTTCTTACAACATCAATATTTACAGACTTGGGCATTTGTTTGTTGGTTAACACATTGAATTTTATTAAATGCTCATCATAATAACTTGCTCCAGCGCCATCTGTTCCTATCCAAATAATACCTGTATTATCCTGATATAATGTTAAAATGTCGTTGTAATGTATGGCGTAAGGATCCGTTTTGTTTTCTATAAAATGCTCCGTTTTATTTTGTGTGAAATCTAAAAGAAAGGCACCATTTCCATAAGTTGCTATCCATAACCGATTTTGATTATCTACAAGTAAATCTTCTATGTTTAGGTTTGTTGGCAGATTGCTAAATGCTTCATTTTTAAATGGTAAAATTCTTTCGCTTTCTGGTGTTTTATAAAACAAACCATTTCAGAACGAACCAAACCATAAGGTGCCATCGTGTGTTTCTGTAATAGCACTGTAATTAATAGATTGATTTCCATCAACAATATTTGTGTATTTGTTCCCTTTTAATCTAAAAATAGCATTTGTAGCAGTTATGTAAACAGCATCATTAGATTTATAAATATCATATACTGTTTTATTTCGTTCGCTTTTATTAAATAGTTGTATTGTATCTTTTGTAATATGATCTATCTTGTAAAAGCCATTTTTATAAGTACCTATATACTTGTTAAAATTATCATCTTGGTAAATGGCACTTACATTTTGAAACCGCTTTATTTTTTCAAAATCATCTGTTTGTGAGTTGTAACGTTCTAAAATTCCAGAATTGGTTATAATCCAAAGTCTATTTTGCTTATCGATATAAACCTTGCCTAAATTACTAAACGCTGGTCTGGTAATATCTTCAAACTGTTTGTTGTAAATTTTAAAGTCATTCCCATCGTACCTATTTAGACCATCTTGCGTAGCAAACCACATATAACCAATACTGTCTTGGGTCATACTTATCACACTATTTTGTGATAAACCATCCTCAATAGATAAGTGACTAAAAGCTATTCGCTTTTTTATATTTTCATTTATCGAGATATTACTATTTTCAGATTGAGAAAATATAAAACAAGTGAAAGTTGAAAAAATCAATATAAATAAGATTCTCAAATTGTTATCTATTGGTTAATAGCTATTTGTAAAGTTACTAAAGAAATAATTGTTCTCTTATATATACCAATTTTATCATAAATGAATGTAAATATTGTAAGTAATATGTGACCTTTAGACTAACCATCGAAATAATTTTTAAATTCAATTTATTTGGCTAAATTAGATTCCATGAATAATATCATTCAATCAAATCTTCAAAACCTAAATAAGTCTAAATATATACTGACAAATTTGTCTGATACAGATTTATGTGATACATCAATTTCACCCTATTATTCAAGTATTGGCTCTCATATTAGACATATTTTAGATTTTTACGATTGTGTTTTAAATTTAGACGAAGAGAATAGAATTGATTTAACAGCAAGAAGTAGAAATAAAGATGTTGAAAGTTGTTGCGATAACGCTTTGCAATATTTAAATAGTATTGTTGAAAGACTTGAAAATGTTGATTTTGAGAATTCTAAAAACGTTGCAGTTATTGACGATTTAGGACTTGGTAAAACCGAAATACCATATACCATTGGAGCCGTATTTGCCCAAGCTAATAGTCATACGATACATCATTTTGCTATTATAAATTATATTTTTGATAGGCTAGGAATTACTCTAAATGATAGCGATTTTGGGTATAATCCAACGACTCCAAAGGAAACTTCACTTAATTAGAAATATTGCTTTTAAACATACTATCGAGTATTGTCTTTATGCCTTTAAAAGCAAAAAATATCGCAAGAATACATATTGCAATTGATACAATTAATATTGGTAAGTATAACGATTTTTCGGGATTACTAAATGCAACATATAGAAGTGTAGGCCCAAGAAACATACACATTAATGAGAGTCCCATTGTTTTTAGCCCTATTGTTAATACGTCTTTATCTGTACGTTTCGTTTCCACTATTATAATTTTGAATTGCTGTTCTTACATTTTTATATTTTAACAATAGTTTTTCAGCTTCTTTTTCAGAAATATTAAGCTCTGTCATTATCATCGTGGTTCCTCTTTCAACAAGTTTGTTATTACTTAATTGCATATCAACCATTTTATTTCCTTTGATTTTTCCTAATTGAATCATGGTGGTTGTAGTAATCATATTGAGAACTAATTTTTGTGCTGTTCCTGCTTTCATTCGAGAACTTCCAGTTACAAATTCTGGCCCAACGACAACCTCAACAGGAAATTTTGAAACTAGAGATAAAGGACTATTTTGATTACAAGTAATGCAACCTGTAATTATATTATTTTTGTTACATGCATTTATAGCTTCAATAACATATGGTGTTGTGCCTGAGGCTGCAATACCTATGACAATATCTTTTTTAGAAATTGAATATGCTTGTAGGTCTTTCCAACCTTGATCTAACGAATCTTCTGCAAACTCAATTGCTTTTCTTATTGCGTAATCTCCTCCTGCTATAATACCAATTACCAAATCATGTGAAACTCCAAATGTAGGTGGACATTCTGATGCATCGACAACTCCTAATCTTCCACTAGTTCCAGAACCAATAAAAAATAAACGTCCTCCTTGTTTTAATTTTATGACAATTTGTTTAATTAATTTTTCAATTTGAGGAAGCGAATTTTCAACAGAAAAGGCTACAGTCTTATCTTCAGAATTAATGTTAGATAATAATTCTGAAACACTCATCTTTTCTAAATGATTGTAGTTAGAATCTTCTTCTGTCGTTTTTTTGAAATTCATGCAATAATAATATAAAGATTGCTAATGATTTTAAGGTTAATTAAATATCGTTAATTATTTTATTAAAAGTGTTACTTGGTCTCATAGCATCACTTGCAAGGATTTCATTTGGTTCGAAATAGCCACCAATATTTACCGGAGATCCTTGAACTTCGTTTAACTCATTAATAATTTGTGTTTCGTTTTCTTTTAATGATTTTGCTATTTCAGTAAATTTAGATTTTAAATCTTGATTATCATTTTGTTGAGCTAAAGCTTGAGCCCAATATAATGAAAGATAAAAATGACTTCCTCTATTATCAAGTTCGTTTACTTTTCTTGAAGGTGATTTTTTATTATCTAAAAATTTATCTGTTGCATCATCAAGAGTTTCTGCTAAAATTAAAGCATTGGAGTTGTTATTGTTGTTTCCGAAATGTTCGAGTGAAACTGCTAATGCCAAAAATTCACCTAATGAATCCCAACGTAAATGACCTTCTTCTAAAAATTGTTGTACGTGTTTTGGTGCAGAACCTCCAGCACCAGTTTCGAACAGCCCACCACCATTCATTAAAGGCACAATTGAAAGCATCTTTGCACTTGTTCCAACTTCTAAAATAGGGAAAAGGTCAGTTAGATAATCACGTAACACATTCCCTGTTACTGAAATCGTGTCTTCACCTTTTTTAATTCTTTCTAAAGTAAATTTTGTTGCTTCAAACGGCGAAAGAATTCTAATGTCTAAACCAGTAGTATCATGATTTGGTAAATATGTATTTACTTTTTTAATAAGCTCGGCATCATGAGCTCTTTCTTTATCCAACCAAAAAACGGTTGGTGTTTTTGTTGCTCTAGCTCTAGAAACTGCTAATTTTACCCAGTCTTGAATTGGAGCATCTTTAACTTGGCACATGCGCCAGATGTCACCAGTTTCAACGGTATGTTCGATTAAAATATTTCCTGATATGTCGAGTACATTTATAATGCCATTTGATTCTATTTCAAAAGTTTTATCGTGAGATCCATATTCTTCTGCTTTTTGAGCCATTAATCCAACATTCGGAACAGTTCCCATGGTTGTAGGGTCAAATGCTCCATGCTCTTTACAGAAGTCAATAGTAGCTTGATAAATAGGTGCATAACTGCTATCAGGAATAACTGCTTTTGTATCTTGAAGTTCGCCTTTCGCGTTCCACATTTTACCAGAAGTTCTAATCATGGCTGGCATAGAGGCATCAATAATAACATCACTTGGTACATTAAGGTTTGTAATGCCTTTATCTGAATTTACCATGGCAATTCCTGGGCCATTTTTATATGCTAAATTAATATCTGTTTCTATTTCTTTTTGTTGATTTTCAGGTAACTCTTGAATATTTTTTAAAAGATTACCAAACCCAGAATTAGCATTAACACCTAATTCGTTTAAGGTTTTTTCATACTTTTCGAAAACATTTCTGAAGTATATTTTTACGGCATGTCCAAAAATAATAGGGTCGGAAACCTTCATCATGGTACCTTTCATATGTAATGAAAACAAAATGTCTTTTGATTTCGAGTCTTGAATTTGCTCGTCAAGAAAATTCACCAGAGCTTTTTTATTCATGACTGTAGCATCAATTATTTCGCCAGACAACAATGAAATGTTATCTTTTAAAACGGTAACATTGCCATTTGAATCTATATGTTGAATTGAAACATCTGTTTGGTGATCTAGAGTAATTGATTTTTCGTTTGCAAAAAAGTCACCATTTTGCATCGTTGCTACATGAGTTTTAGAATCAGAACTCCAAGCTCCCATAGAATGCGGATTCTTTCTTGCATAATTTTTTACAGCTTTTGGAGCGCGTCTATCTGAATTTCCTTCACGAAGAACAGGGTTTACAGCACTACCTTTTATTTTGTCGTAACGTGATTTAAATTCTTTTTCTGTGTCGTTTTCTGGGCTATCAGGATAGTTTGGTATGCCGTATCCTAAAGATTGTAATTCTTTTATAGCGCTTTTTAATTGGGGAATTGAAGCGCTTATATTTGGTAATTTTATAATATTAGCTTCAGGTTTTTTGGCAAGTTCACCTAATTCTGACAAGGCATCTGCAACCTTCTGTTCGTTGGTTAATAAATCTGGAAAAACTGCTAAAATTCTAGCAGCTAGAGAAATATCCTTGGTTTCGATATTAATTCCTGAAGAAGAAACGAATGATTTGATTATCGGTAATAAGGATTGTGTTGCTAAAGCTGGAGCTTCGTCTGTTTTCGTGTAAATTATAGTTGAACTATTTGCCATAGGTCTTTGAATTCTAGATAAAATAAAATCGTTAATTTTTTAAGCGTTGCAAATATACAAAAATGAATGCGTCTATTTTACAGAATAATATATAGATTAACCGATAAGCAGACTTTTATTAACTAAGAAAATAAAGAGATTAAATTTAGAAGATTTTATAAATATGAGTTTAACTAATTATTTAAAAGACAAAAGCCATATCACTGTAGACTTAACTACTCTGACATGGCTTTCTATGAAATAGCTTTTCGTGATTTTATTTGATATTGCTACCAACTCATTTAAAACTTTCGTCTTAAATTTTTCAATTCAAGCTTCACTATTTCAAGAAACGTTTTGTGTTGTAACTTTCAAAATGTATTGACCTGTTACCAAACCGTTTCAGTCTAATTATTTTTCTTGATGTTTATTTACTCATTTTTCGTTTGCACGTCAAACTTGTATCTGAACATTGCTTCCTTTTTCAGTCTTCGCTTTCGCTTGTTCTGTTTTTAGAAACTTTCAATCATATTAGTTGCTCTCTGCTTACACATCTAGCACTTCCTAAAATATCTTGATTTCTCAACTTACACACGCATACACGTGGCGTTTCAAAACCTCAAAAAACAATTATGTATAAAGAACGTTACTTTACAAGAACTTAACTCAAATTTATTTTTTCAAATAAAACCAACTAACGTTGTTGTTAAATTCTTTAGCTAAGATATGACAACATTTCAAAAAAACAAATTTTTAAACCTGTTAGATATCAACCACTTATGAACTTTGCTTATTAACATTTGTTAATAAAAAAAGCCTTGAGTTATCAAGGCTTTTGAGAGTTATTAAACGTTTATTAACGCCTTTTTTCTTTGATTCTTGCTTTTTTACCAGTAAGACCTCTAAAGTAATAGATACGTGCTCTACGTACTTGACCACTTTTGTTGATCTCTATTTTTTGCAATGCAGGTAAATTTACAGGGAATATACGTTCTACACCAATTGTTCCAGACATTTTTCTAATTGTAAATGTTTCGGAAGATCCAGTTCCTCTTCTTTGTATCACAACACCTCTAAAAAACTGTGTTCTAGTTTTATTACCTTCTTTAATTTCGTAGTACACAGTTATTGTGTCTCCGGCTCCAAATTCTGGGAAGTCCTTTTTTGCTACAAATTCGTCTTGTACAAATTTTACTAAAGATTCCATTTTTAATAATTTATTATTGATTCGAAACAACATTCACGATTCTCGCCAGAGGTTAACCCGAAATTGGGTGCAAAGATAATTAATAATTAATAATTCACAATTAATACGTGTGTTTTTTACAACAAGTAGATTAATTATTCATCTAGTAAATCAGGCCGTCTTTCTTTGGTTCGCATATAGGCTTGTTCTTCTCGCCATTTTTCAATTTTCGGGAAGTTACCACTAAATAATAATTCTGGAACTTTCAGTCCTTTATACTCACGTGGTTTTGTATAAATTGGTGGCGCCAATAAATTATCTTGAAACGAATCTGTTAATGCAGATGTTTCGTTACCCAAAACTCCTGGGATTAGTCTAATAATAGCATCGCAAAGAACAGCTGCCCCAAGTTCGCCTCCAGATAGAACATAATCTCCTATCGATATTTCGCGTGTTATATGTAAATCACGTACACGTTGGTCTACACCTTTATAATGGCCACAAAGAATAATAATGTTTTCTTTTAAAGAAACTTGATTGGCAATACCTTGATTTAAAGTCTCGCCATCGGGTGTCATGTAAATAATGTCGTCGTAATCTCTTTCAGATTTTAATTTCGAAATACATTTATCTATAGGCTCAATCATCATGACCATACCTGCACCACCACCAAACTGTGTGTCGTCTATAGATTTGTAATTATCAGTAGTGTAATCACGAAGGTTATGAAAATGCACCTCTACCAGATTGGCTGCGATTGCACGTTTTAAAATGGATGCTTCAAACGGGCTTTTAAGTAATTCAGGTAAAACAGTAATTATATCTATGCGCATTGTGTAATTTATAATTGCAAAGATAAATTATTTAGAATTGAGGTTCAGTAGTTCGTTTAACATTATGTAAGGAATACTACAGGATATAATTCTACTGATGTACGTGCCATCACAATCAATACGTATTTGTTTTTAAAATGTCGTTTTAAAAAAGTATGATTATAAGTTTTACTTAATCATTATTTTAAATAACAGGAACTTCTATAATTAAGAACATATCTTGACCATCTGCATCTACACCTTCATAAAATTTAAAAATATAAGGTTCACTCTGTAAAGCTTGTACTGGTATTGAAAATGTTGTTTCTGTAATATTTGGAGTGCAAGGAACACCATCGTCTATATGTGCAATAGGGTAAATTAGTCTAGAAGTTCCTTCGTAGAAATAATCATATTGATTATAAAAATAATAACAACTATTAGGTAATTCTATTGTAACATTAATTAGATACGTACGTCCATAAATGAATTCATCGGGAAGATCTGTGCTAATAACACCTTTATATTCTAAATGGAAGTCGTGGTAGCCATCGTCGTCATTGCTGCATGATGATAAAGTAACTGTAATTGCAACAATCATAATAAGTAAATACTTGAAATTCTTCATTTTAGTCGTTTTAAATTATAACGCAAATTTATCACCAAAGAAAGATTTTGAATATGACATGATACGTCATATAAACCAGTTGCATTAGCTAAAACATCATTTTTTTTAATATGACAAAGCTACTCATTAACCCAAAAGTAATCTAAATATGGTTCTTTAACCCAACCCAATCTTTCGTATAAAAATTGTGCAGGGTTTTCGATACCTGTTTGTAAGCCTAATCCTTTATAATTTTTTTCGATACAAAGTTCTTTTGCCTTGTTTAGAAGGGCAGAACCAACTCCTTTTTTCCTGTAGTTATTATTTACATAAAGATCGTTTAAAATATAAGAGCGTTTCATAGATACAGACGAAAAACTTGGATATAATTGCGTAAACCCTACAGAGACATGATCTATATACGCAATAAAAATAACAGCCTCGTTTTTAGAAATTCTGTTATCTAGAAATTGCTTTGCAGATTTTTTGTCTGATTCTTGTTCGTAGAACACTCTATAGGCATCAAATAATGACGCTAAATCTACTAAGTGTTCTTTGGTAGCCTGTATTATTTTCATGATCAAAAAAAATCTGTAATGTGAAATTACAGATTTTTTAATTATTTATGTTGAAATTAATTCTAGCTTTTTTGTTTATTTAATTCGTCTTGTAATTGTCGTCTTACTTTTTGTTCTCTTTCTAGTGCTACTTTTCGATGTTCTTCAAATTCTTCTTCAATTTCTGAAAGCGATTCTTTAGCCTGCTTCGTTACAGTATTACTGTTATTGAATTTATAAACAAAAAATAAGAACAGCGCTAATAAGATCCCAATAATAGACCACATTAATGTATTATATCCAGATTTGCTCATTTGCAATCCGAATAGAGACATGCTATCTTTTTCTATATTAGTAGCCTCTAATGTAGATTGCGTATTGGTTAAATTAGATTTTAATTCATCAATTTCTTTTTGTTGTATATCGACAGTACTTCTAGAATCATCTAACTTTGTTTGAATCGTTTTTAAAGAATCTCTAGTGTGTGCTTGTAAAGCAAGAAGCATACTACGTTTTACAGCTTCATAAGCTTGACCATTTGTGCCTTTAAAATTCCCAGACTTTTTAAGAACATATTTAAACTGATTGTCGAGTGTGCTATTATTTAAAGATAGCTGGTCGCCCTCTTGTTTGTCTTGAGCATAAGAATTTGTAGAGAAAAAAGCAAAAATTAATATGAATGCTAAATATTTAAGTTGATTCATTTCTAGGTTAGTTATTTGTTGAAAAATAGTTTTACGAATTTATAAAATAATGTTTAGTTAAAGTATTTTATTGAATAAAAGCTTCAACATACAATGTTAATAATATACGATTGATACAATATTTTAGATTTCGTAATTAATAATATGTATAACGTCTTACCTTGGCAATATATTTTGCTAATCTAATAACTTGATGACTGTATCCATATTCGTTATCGTACCATATATATAAAATGGCATTTTTACCATCTTTTCTAACAATGGTTGCTTTACTATCATAAATAGAAGGAGCAGAACTTCCAACAATATCGCTAGATACTAATTCATCACTTAACTCATATTTAATTTGTTCTACCAAGTCACCTTCGAGTGCATACTTCTTAATAATAGTGTTTAATCCTTCTTGTGAGGTAGGATTTTTTAACTCTAAATTTAAAATTGCTAAAGACCCATTAGGCACAGGAACTCGAATGGCGTTAGATGTGAGTTTGCCTTCAAAACCTGGTAGTGCTTTAGCAACGGCACTTCCGGCACCAGTTTCTGTTATTACCATATTTAAAGCAGCAGCGCGACCACGACGATATTTACTATGAAAATTATCGACCAAATTCTGATCATTGGTATAAGCATGAATGGTTTCTAAATGACCGCTTTTTACACCAAACGAATCTTCTACGGCTTTTAAGATTGGTGTAATGGCATTTGTTGTACAAGAAGCAGCAGAAAATATACTTACTTTGTCAGGATTATGATTTGTATGATTTACACCATGCACAATATTTGGAACACCTTTTCCCGGAGCAGTAAGCAATACCTTTTCTATACCTTTTGAAGAGAGATGTCTCTTTAGTGCTTTGTCATCTCTAAATACTCCAGTATTATCAATTACTAATGCGTTTTTAATCCCATATTTTGTATAATCAATATCTTCTGGTGCATTAGCAGAAATTACCCTTACAGTTGTGCCATTTATTATTAAAGCGACATTTTTAGCATCGGCCACAACAGTACCAGGGAAATCACCATGCACAGAATCATTCCTTAATAAAGATGCTCTTTTTTCTAAAATGGTTTCATTTATTTCGCCACGAGTTACTATGGCTCTTAAACGTAATTGGCTTCCTTTACCGGTTCTAGTCATTAATTCTCTTGCGACCAATCGTCCGATTCTACCAAACCCATAAAGTACCACATCTTTAGGTGCTATTGATTCATTTTTTTTAGCATCTTTAAGTTTATAAGCAACAAAGCTTGTGGCATTCGTATACTTTTTATCTTCTATATGATACTCGTAAGTCAGTTTTCCGATGTCTAATTTAGCAGGCGGAAAATCGAGTTTTTTTATGGCTTGGGCAATTTCTACAGAATCAAAAATTGATATTGGTTTTTGAACAAATTCTCCAGCATAAGCATGCAAATTTAATATCTGACTGACATTTCTGTCAATTAACTGGTTTCTAAAAAGCACCAATTCTATAGATTTGTCATACCAGAGATCACTTACAATTTTAATAAACTCTACAGTCGCTCTACGTCTGTCTGCTTGAAAAGACAATTCCTTCTCGTAAGTTGTGTTAAAACTCATTGTTTGAATATTTTTTGTGTTGTTAAATTTTTTGCAAAAATACTATATTTCAAACGTTTTCGTAATCTATTTTAATAAAAAAAACCTTCTAATAATAATTAGAAGGCTTGTTATTTATTACGAAGTTTTAGCGTCTATTTTATTTGAAATTATAACGTTCTTTTTCGCCTTTAGAGTTAATTAATTCAATGCGTAAAGGCTGATGCTCCGTACGATCACTCATAATTCTTTCTACATCTTCAACCGAATTTATTTCAATATCGTTAATTGCAGTCACAATATTACCCTCAATAATGCCATTACTTTTCCAATAATCTCGGTATTGTTCACCTAATCTTGAAATTTTAAGACCATTTTTAATGCCATATTTTTTCAATTCACTTTCATTGGCATTTTTTAAGACACCAATAACTGGAACAGAAATGCTTTCGTTTCTTGATAGTTTAACAGGTAATACTTTAATATTTCCATTTCTTAAAACTGAAACATTTATGATATCATTAGGTCTTTTAGTGCTTAAATAACCTCTTAAATCAGCAAATTTTGAAATTTTAACATCGTCTAATTGTGTGATAATGTCACCATCTAGAATACCAGCTTTGTCTGCGCCAGAATTCTCGACAACGGCGTTTATATAAAAGCCTTCGGTAGTATTAATTTCTAATTCTTCGGCAGATCTGCTATTTAATGATCCGCCAGAAACTCCGAGAATACCATTTTGCACATTACCAAATTCCATAATATCTTCGATGACCTTTCTTGCAATATTACTTGGTACAGCAAAAGAATATCCAATATATGATCCTGTTTGCGAAGAGATTGCAGTGTTAATACCGATAAGTTCTCCTTTTGTGTTTACCAATGCGCCACCAGAATTACCAGGGTTTACTGCTGCATCTGTTTGAATGAACGATTGATAACTAGAGCCACTTAAATCACGAGATTTAGCACTAATAATTCCTGCAGTTACTGTAGAAGTTAAGTTAAAAGGATTACCAACTGCTAAAACCCATTCGCCAATTTTTGCGCTATCAGAATCTCCAAAGGTTGCAAATTGCAAGTCTTCATCACCTTCAATTTTTAATAATGCAATATCTGTTTTGGTATCTGTGCCTATAATTTTAGCATCGTAGGTTTTGTTATTGTTTAGAGTTACAGTAAGTGATTGCGATCCATTAATGACATGGTTATTTGTAATAATATACCCGTCAGGCGATATAATTACGCCAGAGCCAGTACCAACTTGTGCTCGTTGAGAACGCCTACCATAGAATAAATCTTCAAAAGTTGTTGGACTACCACTGACTATTGCAGTGTTTTTAACATGAACCACAGAATGTATTGTGTTTTCCGCAGCAACTGTAAAATCAGTCGCCATTTCTGCACTTTTTAAGTTTACAACTGTATTATTTGCCGGTAAAAATGTAGGTTGAGCTGCACTATTATTTAATGCCAACTCATGTTTTGGCTCTAAAAATAATTTGTAAGCACCTAAAGTTAAAATTCCGCCTAAAGCAGAAACGATTACTAATCCTAAAATTTTTTTCATATAGCTTTTATTTATTTTAAAATTATTATTGAGGTTAAAGGATATTTATATAACGATTAAAATTAATTATTTATTGAATTTCAAGTTTAACTTTAACGACTTTTAACATCAACTTTAACGATGATTTAACAACGAAGAATCCAGTTTAATATTTATATATTTGTGCTTTCGTATGAAGCATAAATTTTATAAATATCAAGGAACTGGAAATGACTTTGTGATTATTGATAATCGGCAGGAAATTTTCGATATAAGTAATACAAAGCTCATTAATCATTTATGTGATAGACGCTTTGGTATTGGTGCTGATGGTTTGATATTATTAGAAAATCATAATGCAGCTGACTTTAAAATGGTATATTTTAATGCCGATGGAAATGAGAGTAGCATGTGTGGAAATGGAGGTAGATGCGTTTCGGCCTTTGCTAAATATCTTGGTGTTATTGAAAATGAAGGAACTTTTGAAGCTGTTGATGGATTACATCACGTGATTATTGAAGACGAGGTCATTAAGCTTAAAATGCAAGATGTAGATATTATTGATAAAAAGGATGGTTATGTTTTTTTAGACACAGGTTCGCCACATCATGTTCAGTTTCAAGAAGGTTTGAACGATTTTGATGTTAAAACAGAAGGGGCAAAAATTAGATACAGCCACTTGTATAATGAAGCTGGTTCAAATATTAATTTTGTAGAAGCTATCGATAATAAAACCTTTGCTGTTAGAACTTATGAAAGAGGTGTAGAAGGCGAAACATTGTCTTGCGGAACAGGTGTTACTGCTGTTGCTCTCGCAATGCATAATATTAGTGAAACTGAAAAAAATCTAATTACGTTAAAAACAAAAGGAGGTATTTTAAAAGTTTCGTTTGAAGAGACTGGTACATCATACTCAAATGTTTGGCTTATTGGTCCAGCGATTATGGTTTATAAAGGAGAACTTTCATGGTAACATTAAAAGGGGAACATATTTATTTACGTGCTCTTGAACCTGAAGATCTCGATTTTATTTATACAATTGAAAACGATGAATCTTTTTGGGAAATTAGTAATACCCAAACACCATATTCACGTTATTTGATTAAACAATATTTAGAATATGCCCATAAAGATATTTATGAAGTGAAACAATTACGATTGGTAATTTGTAATTTTAATGATGAGCAGATTGGTATGATTGATTTTTTTGAGTTCGACTTTAAAAATAAAAGAGCCGGTGTAGGCATTTTAATTAAAGATTCTGAGAATAGAGAAAAAGGTTATGGTCGTGAAGCACTTGAATTATTAGTAAACTATGGTTTCAATCATTTAAATTTACATCAGGTGTATTGTAATATTTCTGAAGACAACAAAGCGAGCATCAAACTTTTTAAAAGTCAAGGTTTTGAAAACATAGGGTTAAAAAAAGATTGGAATTACTCAAAAGGTTCATTTAAAAACGAATATTTATTTCAACGTATTAATAAGTAAATGTATATAAAAAAAATATTAGTTGCCATTGCTCTTATAGGATTAGTTATCGCTGCCTACTTCTCATATTTTGTGTATAACGCAATGTTTGTAGATAATACTGCATTTAATAACGAAGAAGCTTATATCTATATTCCTTCAGATTCATCTTATGAAACTGTTAGAGAAATGCTTGTGCCACTTTTAAAAGATATTGATGGTTTTGATGCTTTAGCCGAACGTAAAAAATACGTTTCTAATATAAAAGCTGGTCGTTTTGTGATTAAAAAGGGTATGAATAACAATGATATTATTAATTCTATAAGAAGTAATAATATTCCAATTAAAGTGTCTTTCAATAATCAAGAGTCTTTAGAGTCTTTAGCTGGAAGAATTGCAGGTCAAATAGAAACAGATAGTGTTTCACTTATATCTTCAATGAAAGAGACTTCTTTTTTAGAAGAAAATAGGTTTAATAAGAATACTGCTTTAGGAATGTATATCCCGAATAGTTATGAGTTTTTCTGGAATACGTCAGGTGAACAGTTTAGAGATAGAATGTTAACCGAATACACCAAGTTTTGGACGGAATCCAAATTAAATAAAGCAAAAGCATTAGGTTTATCACCTCTAGAAGTTATAACATTAGCATCAATCGTTCAAAAAGAAACTGCTAAAATAGATGAAAGAGCTCGTGTTGCAGGTGTTTATGTCAATAGATTAAAAAGAGGCATGCCTTTGCAAGCAGATCCAACGGTTATCTATGCCATGAAATATGAAAGTGGTGATTTTGATCAGGTTATTAAACGTGTGCTTTATAAAGATTTAGAGTTAGATTCTCCATATAACACCTATAAATATACTGGTTTGCCTCCAGGATTAATTGCAATGCCAGATGTTTCTTCAATCAATGCAGTTTTAAATTTCGAAAAACATAACTTTTATTATTTTGTGGTAAATGTTGAAAATTTCGGATATCATAAGTTTGCAAAAACACTTTCTCAACATAATAGAAACAGGCAAGAGTATGTAAGGTGGATAAATAAACAAGGAATAAATAGATAATGTTAATCTTAAAGTTTCATTACTTCCTTTTATTACTCTTTCTAACGACATTTTCTTATTCACAATCAAAACTCAATACATTTTTAAAACCAAGTGATACGTTAAATAAATCTAGACGCAACGCTGTTATAATTACCGAAGCTTCAATAGCAACGATATCTCTTGTTGGTTTAAATCAATTATGGTATAGTGATTATCCAAAATCAAAATTTCACACATTAAATGATAATGGTGAGTGGCTACAAATGGATAAGCTTGGACATGTATTTACATCGTATCAATTAGGTAAGTATGGTGCTAATGTTTTGAAGTGGAGTGGTGTTGATAAAAAAGAACAACTAATTTATGGTGGCACATTGGGTTTTGTATTTTTGTCTACTGTTGAAGTCTTTGATGGTTTTTCAAAAGAATGGGGTTTTTCTTGGGGAGATATTATGGCAAATGGTGTAGGTGCAGGATTATATATTGGACAAGAATTATTGTGGAATGAGCAGAAAATCGCCATAAAATACTCTTTTCACCAAACAAAATATGCTGAATTGAACCCTGAAAAGCTTGGAGAATCCTTTTTAGAAGAGGTTTTAAAAGATTATAACGGGCAAACTTATTGGTTGAGTGCCAACTTACATTCTTTTTTTAAAGAAAGTAAGCTGCCAAAATGGTTAAACGTTGCAGTTGGTTATGGAGCAGAAGGCATGTTAACAGGTATTGAAAACATTGATAATCAAGATTTTATAAACCAAAACAGGATAAGGCAGTATTACTTAAGTTTAGATATTGACTTGTCCAGAATTAAAACAAATTCGCATGTATTGAGATCCATATTAGACGTTTTTAACGTATTTAAAGTCCCACTTCCTACCATCGAATTTAATAAAAATAGGGTTGCATTTCATCTATTCTACTATTAAAAGAAACATTTAATCGAGTAATTTTGAAATTATTAAAATTAAATCTAATTTTGCCGGCTCAAATTTTCAAGCATATTTCTAGTAAAAATGCTGAAGAAATTTTTAAATTATGATAAAAAGTATTGCAAGTATATTTGCCCTATCACTTACAGTATATTCATTATTGTTTGTTTCGTTTACAAAAGACGAAACTGTTGATTTAAGCAAGTATTCGACAGAAGGTTTAGTATATAATTATACAGTTGTAAACCAAGAAGATGATTTAATAGAAAACGCTATTGAGTCTAGTGTAACTGGTGAGACTTATTCACCTTATTTAAACAAATGTTTTGTTGGGTTTAGAGAAGCATTAGCTTTTAAAGAATCTGGAGGAAATTATTTTTCAGTAAATACTTTTGGGTATTTAGGAAAGTATCAATTCGGAAAAGAGACTTTAAAAATGATTGGAGTATACAATTCTGCTAATTTTTTAAATAATCCTCAATTACAGGAAAAAGCTTTTATAGCAAATTTGGAACGTAATAAATGGATTTTACGTCGTGAAATAAAACAATTCGTTGGAAAAAAAATTAATGGAACACTTATTACGGAATCAGGAATTTTAGCAGCAGCTCATTTATCTGGACCTGGAAGTGTAAAAAAATATTTAAGAAGTTATGGTGCTGTTGGTTTTACAGATGGTTACGGAACTACTATACAACACTATGTAAATAAATTTTCTGGATACGATACATCGTTTGCTAAACCTAATAGGTTTTCAAAAGCTGTTTCAATCTAATAAAGCTATTAATTTAGTTTTTGTGGATAATAAATATTGTAGGCCTCTTATGTAGGTCTACAATATTTTTTTTCCAACCTATTGCAGTTTTTGTTTTTATAAACTCTGTAGGTAAAGTAATATCTGTTGCAACACAAAGATTCGTGTGATTATCTAAAATATTAGAAAGATCCTCAAGCATTTTATTATTTCTATAAGGTGTTTCAATGAAAATTTGAGATTGATCTTGTTCAAACGAAAGACGCTCTAAACGTTTAATTTCTTTCTTCTTTTTATCTTTATCAATAGGTAAGTAACCATTAAAAGCAAAACTTTGCCCGTTCATGCCAGAACCCATCATCGCTAAAAGAATTGACGATGGGCCAACCATAGGTACTACTTTAATGTTTTTTTCATGCGCTATCTTAACGATGTCTGCTCCAGGATCTGCAATTGCAGGGCATCCAGCTTCAGACAATAGACCTACATTTATGCCTTCTAAGCATGGTTCTAGAAAACTAGGAAAGTCACCAGGGTCTGTAAACTTATTTAAATGAAACATAGTAAGTGAAGCTTGTGCTTTTCTAGAGTTTATTTTTTTTATAAATGCTCTAGCTGTTTTTTCATTTTCAACTATGTAATAATCAACTTGTTCAATAATTTTTTTTATAGAAATTGGTAATACTTCTAAAGGTGGATTATCTCCAAGTCTGGTTGGGATTAAATATAATTTTCCGGTTGATAGACTCATGCAATGATTTTTTATAAAAGTACAAATTAAACTTCCAATAAGTCGTTTGCTAAATTAGAACATGCCTCATCTAGAATTTTGTATATGTTTTCAAATCCTGATTCTCCGCCATAATACGGATCTTGAACACTATAATTTTGGTCAGGATAAATTTTGTTTAGTATGAAATGAACTTTGTTAATGTCTTCTTCATCTCTAGCAAGCTTAATAACATTATCATAATTAGACTCGTCCATGACATATATCAAATCAAAATTATCGAAATCATTAATAGAGAATTGTCTTCCTTTTAAGTTAGAAATATCGATATCATATTTTTTTGCTACAGCAATAGATCTTTTATCTGGAGAATTTCCGATATGATAATTTGCAGTGCCAACAGAGTCTACGATAAATGAGTTTTTAGGAAGTTTGGAACGGAGTATGCCTTCAGCTAATGGAGATCGACAAATATTGCCAAGACATACCATAAGGATTTTAACCATTATAAAGGGATTTTTAAACCGACAGTTTTTTGCTTAAATCTTCAACATATTTTCTAAACTGTTTATCTGTTGAAGATAAATTGTCAACCGTTTTACAAGCATGGAGTACTGTTGCATGATCGCGTTTACCAATTTGTGAGCCAATACTAGCCAGTGAGGCTTTAGTGTATTTTTTAGCAAAAAACATGGCCAATTGTCTTGCTTGCACAATATGACGCTTTCTAGTTTTAGATTGAAGTGTATCGACATCCATTTGAAAATAATCTGAAACTATTTTTTGGATATAATCTATAGAAACTTCGCGTTTTGTATTTTTTACAAATTTTTCGACAACTTGTTTTGCTAAATCTATAGTAATCTCTTTCTTGTTAAAAGAAGATTGAGCGATTAAAGAAATAATAGCACCTTCAAGCTCACGAACATTCGTCTTAATATTTTTTGCAACATATCCTATGATATCTTCTGGCATCTCGACACCATCACGATATAATTTGTTTTTAAGAATAGAAACCCTAGTTTCAAAATCAGGAGTTTGCAATTCTGCCGAAAGTCCCCATTTAAATCTAGAAAGTAAGCGTTGCTCAATATCTTGCATATCGACAGGTGCTTTATCGCTTGTTAAAATAACCTGTTTGCCATTTTGATGTAAATGATTAAATATATGGAAGAATACATCTTGAGTTCCAGTCTTACCAGATAAGAACTGAACATCGTCAATAACGAGTACATCAATAATCTGGTAGAAATGAATAAAATCATTTCTGTTATTTTTCTTAACTGAATCTATGTATTGTTGCGTGAATTTTTCAGCAGAAATATATAAAACCGTTTTGTCAGGGTATTTGTCTTTAATCTGAACACCAATAGCGTGTGCCAAATGAGTTTTACCTAAACCAACACCACCAAATATTAATAATGGATTAAAAGACGTTCCTCCAGGTTTAGCAGCAACAGCTAATCCAGCACTTCTAGCCAATCTATTTGAATCTCCTTCTAAAAAGTTTTCAAAATTATAGTTTGGATTTAGTTGTGATTCTATCTTGACATTACGTATTCCAGGAATTATAAAAGGGTTTCTTAATTGAGGATTTTTATTATTAAACGGAATATCAATATCTTGAGATTTTACTGGCGATCTATTTGAGCTAGGTATTTTTTCTGTAAATGGCTGCTTGTTGCCATACGTGTTTTCCATTTTTATGATGTATACCAATTTGGCACTCTCACCAAGTTCTTTTGTTAAAGATACTTTTAAAATCTTTACATAATGTTCTTCTAACCATTCATAAAAAAACTTGCTAGGTACCTGAATACTCAATGCGTTATCAGATAGCTTAACTGCAATAATTGGTTCAAACCAAGTTTTATATGCTTGCGGCTGAATATTATCTTTTATAAATTCAAGACAATTATTCCATACCGATTGCGCAGTTATACTCATATTACCTTTAAGGATTTTATTAGTTAGTTGACTAAAAAGAGAAGCGTTTCTCTGTTGATTTTATAGCTTGACAAATATGTGAACAAATTTCTAAAAAAAAAAATGATTTGCTATTGATTTTCTAGTATTTTTTTCTCATGTTTAAAACCTAGCCGAAGCTACAAAAAAAAAATCAGATAATTTTATGAAATCAGATGAAACCCTAATTCGAGTTCGATATGGCGAAACAGACCAAATGGGTGTAGTTCATCATGGGAATTATGCATTATATCTAGAATTAGCAAGAATCGAATGGTTACGTAAATTAGGAATTTCTTACAAAAAAATGGAAGAAGATGGTATTATGCTTCCGGTTATTTCTTTGTCTATAAATTTCAAAAAATCAGCATGTTATGATGATGTAATTAAGGTAAAAACACAACTAAAAAAGATACCTACAGCGACTATAGAATTTGAGTATGAAATTACAAATGAAAATGACGAAATAATTACAACTGCAAATACGGTTTTAGCTTTTATCGATATAAAATCTAAAAGACCCGTTAGAGTTCCAAAATTTATTTTAGATTCTGTGAAAGAATAGACTTACACCTTTTTGATATTTACTTTAAATAAAGAATCAAATATTTCGAAAATTTTATCTGACTCACTTTTTCTAATCGATATAATAATTTCGCAAGCTAGTTCCATCTTCTGACTAACTATGTTTAAGTTATGTTCCTTAATTTTACGCATGACTGTATTCATGTTTTTGTATTCAAAGAAAATATGATAATGGATATCGATGGTCTTTTCGACAATTTTTGAAGCTTCTAACGATAGTTGTGCAGAAGTTTTGTAGGCATTGATTAATCCGCTAACACCTAATTTAACACCTCCAAAGTAACGAACTACAACAATTAATGTATTTGTGACTTCAAAAGATTGTATTTGACCATAAATAGGCATGCCCGCAGTGTTGCTTGGCTCGCCATCATCATTTACTCTATAAGTTAATATTTCTGTGCCTAATTGATATGCATAACACCAATGCCTTGCTTTGTGATGTTCGCTTTTTAGTGTGGATAAAACATCTTTTATTTCGCTTTCTGATTTTACAGGAAAAGCATAACCAAAAAACTTGCTATTTTTGTCTTTAAATAATACTTCAACTGAAGGTTTTAAGATGGTTCTATATGTGTCTTGTTCTTTCAAAGTGTTTAAAACAAATCACTTTTAATTTCAAATAAATTGATAACATCTTGGGATGTTTCGTCTATATTCCAACAATGTATTCCTAGTTTTTCTGCTGCTTCGGTATTTTCTTTTGTGTCGTCAATAAAGAGGCATTCATTTGCTATTAAATCATTTTCGTTTAACACAAATTCGTAGATATCGTTATTAGGTTTTCTTAAATGAATTTTATGAGACAAGTAAAACTCATCAAAGCAGGCTTTAAATTCTTCATAGAAAGAAACGTTCTCTTTTATCCAATTTATGTGCAACTCATTGGTGTTGCTTAATAAGATGAGTTTGTATTTGCCTTCTTTTTTTAATTGCTGAAGAAACTCTAATCTGTGTTTTGGGAAATCTCTTAAAGTAAAATTCCAAGCATCAAAAATATTTTCTTCGTTAAGATTCGGAAAATTGTCTAAATAAAAGTCTAGAAATTCTCTAGTCGAAATTAATCCTTGTTCGTATAAAACATTAAATGCAATCATGTCTTCAGAAAACGAATCCTCTTCAAAAAGTGTAAGTGCATTTTTCTTGGCACCATCTTTATCTAAATTGATAAAAACATCTCCAAAATCGAAAATGATGGTTTTAATCATTCGTATAAATTTTAAGAATATCTGATTGTATTTGTTTTTCGGAAGTTAAATTACTAGAAAATACTGGTGCTTTAACACCTTCTTTAAATATTGAAGTTCCTGTAAAAACTCTAGCTTCGTCCCAAAGGTTTTCATTTATAAACATCTGAAGTGATTTCGAACCACCTTCAATTATAATAGATTGAATGTTTTCTGTAAACAGTATTTTGCAAATAGCTTTTGCCGAAGTTTCTTTAATTACTATAGTTTTAGCTTCTTCATTAAAAACTTTAAAATCTTTTGAAAGGCTTTCATTTTTATCCAAAACAACTCTAATCGGATTTTGTCCAGTCCAATCTCTAACGGTTAAACTAGGATTGTCTTGTAAAGCTGTATTTGTTCCAACTAAAATGGCATGTTCTTCGGTTCGCCATTTATGAACCAATTGTCTGGAAGTTTTATTTGTAATCCAAACGGGTTTTTGTTTATCTTTTGTTTTTGGAGCAATAAATCCATCAGAAGTTTGAGCCCATTTTAATATAATATAAGGACGCGATTTATTATGAAATGTAAAAAATCGTTTATGATGTTGTTTACACGAATCTTCTAAAACACCAACGGTTACATTACATCCTGAATTTTTCAATTTCTCAATACCTTTTCCTGCTACTTTGCTATGTGTGTCCATTGTACCAATAACCACATTCGAAATTTTGTGTCTTATAATAGCATCAGAACAAGGTGGCTTTTTTCCAAAATGACTACAAGGTTCAAGAGTTACAAATAGCGTAGCGTACTGGAGTAAAGATTTATCATTAACAGAATTTATAGCATTTACTTCTGCATGACTGCCACCATAAGCACTGGTAAATCCTTCACCAATGATTTTATTATTATAAACAATTACACTTCCAACCATGGGATTTGGTCGTGTTGTGCCCAAGCCATTTCTGGCAATTTCAATACAACGTTTTATGTATTTTTCATTGATATACACCTAAAATTTAATTTTTACTTGATTGATTTTATTAATATCATAGATGTACGAAAATCCAAAAGCTTTATACTTGACAGAACCTTTGTATTGGATTTTTATTTTTTTACTAAACAGACTATTAATTAATCTGTTCAAGTTTTTATTACTTATAATGCTATCGGTTGGCACATTGGCTTTTAAAGGGATGGTAAATTCTTTTTTTGCTGGTACTTTAAAACTTTCTGTAGAGACTGTTGCCATTTCATTATCGTTTACAAAAACCTTAATGCCATCACTTTTTAATTCGCCGCCAATATCATTCGGATTCATAAATAAAGCATCAGCTGAAATTGTTACATATGTAGAAGTAGTTTCTAAAACTTGAATATTTTTTACCTTAACAAATTCTGGTTTTTCCCTTACCGAACAGCTTAAAAAAGTAATACATATTGTTGATAAGATTATAAGTCTTTTCATTTAGGTTTTTTTAGATTTAATGTATCTTCACTTTGTAAAAAATGATGCATTTAGTGAACAAAGATACTATAGTTATTCGAGAAATAATTGCCAAAGATGATATTCAAATATCAATGGCTATTCGTTCTGTTTTAATAGAATTTGGTGTGCCAAAAGTTGGTACAGCCTATGAGGATACTGCATTAGATTGTATGACCGAAACGTTTAATAGGCAATCGTCAACCTATTTTGTAATAGATGATAACGGGAAAATTATAGGTGGTGCAGGTGTTGCTCAACTTGATAATTATGAAGGTAATGTATGCGAACTCCAAAAAATGTATTTTCTGCCAGAAGCAAGAGGGAAAGGATTAGGCAGTAAAATGATGGAGGCTTGTTTAGAGAAAGCAAGAGACCTAGGTTTTGAAAAATGCTATTTAGAAACCATGCCTTATATGGAAGCTGCGAGAAAACTTTATGCAAAAGTGGGATTTAAACCCATCGATAAGCCAATGGGCGATACCGGGCATTATTCATGTCAACTTTGGATGATTAAAAATTTATGATTTTAAAAGAATTTCAAAATAAATTTCATAACCAATTAGATGCTATTTATGGAGCGAATGAAGTCGTTAGCTTCTTCTATTTATTGACAGAGCATTATTTGGGTTTAAATAGACTGTCTTTTGCATTAAACCCAAGTATTATAATTGATGAATTAAATGAGATTAAGTTTCAGGATGCATTAAGTAATTTAAAAAAAGAACAACCTATACAATATATAATAGGTGAGACCAATTTTTTCGGATTGCCTTTTAAAGTGAATAAGCATACATTAATTCCAAGGCCAGAAACAGAAGAATTAGTTCAACTGATACTGGACGAACAGCGAACAACTAACAACCAGCAACTAAATATTCTAGACATAGGAACAGGAAGCGGTTGTATAGCTATCGCATTAGCAAAACAGTTGCCAAATGCAAAAGTGTATGCGTTAGATGTTTCTGTGGAAGCGTTGAAAATTGCAAAAACAAATGCAAAATTGAATAATGTAAATGTTGAATTTATTGAATCAGATATTCTTTGTCATGCTGAACTTGTTTCAGTATCTCACAAATTTGACATCATCGTTTCTAATCCACCTTATGTTCGGTATTCAGAAAAAGAAGAAATGAAAAACAATGTTTTAAAACATGAACCCGACTTAGCATTGTTTGTGAATGATGATAATCCTCTGAAATTCTATGAAGCAATTACAGAATTTGCTGTTAACAAATTAGATAAAAACGGCATGTTGTTTTTTGAAATTAATCAATATCTTGGTAACGAAATGAAACAATTATTAACCGAGTATAATTTTAATAATAGCGAACTTAAAAAAGATATGTTTGGTAATAATCGTATGATAAAAGGAATTAAAAATTAATGAGTATAAAACATCAAATAGAAGAACTACGTAACGAACTTCGTCAGCATAATCATAATTATTACGTTTTAGATAACGCGACCATCAGTGACTACGAGTTTGATATAAAACTCAAAGAGCTTCAAGCTTTAGAAGAAAAGTATCCAGAATTTTTTGATGCCAATTCGCCTTCACAGCGCGTTGGAGGAGAAATTACAAAGAATTTTGAAACGATTGTACATGAGCATCGTATGTATTCGTTGGATAATTCGTATTCAAAAGAAGACTTATTGGATTGGGAAACTAGAATTAAAAAATTAGTAGATGGTGATATTCAATACACTTGTGAGTTAAAATACGATGGTGCTTCTATTAGTTTAACATACGAAAATGGTAAACTTGTAAAAGCAGTAACACGAGGTGATGGATTTCAAGGAGATAATGTGACTGCTAATGTAAAAACCATTAAATCTGTTCCGCTTCAATTAAAAGGCGATTATCCACCAAAATTCGATATTCGCGGAGAGATTGTTTTACCTTTTGAAGGTTTAAAAAAGATGAACGAAGAGCGGATAGATATTGGCGAAGAGCCTTATAGAAATCCACGTAATACGGCTTCAGGGAGCTTGAAATTACAAGATAGTGCCGAAGTTGCTAAACGACCTTTAGAATGCTTACTATATAATATTACAGGAACAAAACTAGGTATTGACTCACAACTTGAGAGTTTAGAAAAAGCAAGATCTTATGGATTTAAGGTGCCTGAAGCTGCAAAATTGCTAAATTCAATCGATGCTGTTTTGGACTTTATTAATTATTGGGATACAGAACGCCACAATTTACCTTATGAGACAGATGGTATTGTAATTAAAGTGAACAACCTTTTTCAACAAGAAGAATTAGGATATACAGCTAAAGCACCTCGTTGGGCAATGGCCTATAAGTTTAAAGCAGAACAGGTATCAACGAAACTAAATAGTATCTCATATCAAGTAGGTAGAACTGGAGCGATTACACCAGTTGCTAATTTAGAACCTGTAGAGTTGGCTGGTACGACGGTAAAAAGAGCATCGCTGCATAATGCAGATCAGATTGAAAAACTCGATATTCGAGTAGGTGATGTGGTATTTGTAGAGAAAGGAGGAGAGATAATCCCGAAGATTATTGCTGTGGATTTAAGTAAGAGACCACAAAACTCTCAACCGACACACTATATTACGCATTGCCCTGAATGTGAAACCGAATTAGTAAGACAAGAAGGAGACGCAAAACATTTTTGTCCTAATTATAATGGTTGTAATCCACAGATTATTGGACGCATTCAGCACTATATTTCTAGAAAAGCCATGGATATAGAAGGTTTAGGAGGAGAAACAGTTGCGCTTTTGGTAAATGGAGGTTTGATAACTAATTATTCAGATTTGTATGAATTAACTGTTGATCAGGTGATTATTTTAGAACGCATGGCAGAGAAAAGTGCTGAAAACTTAATTAGTGGTGTTGAAGCATCTAAACAAATACCATTTGAACGTGTTTTATTTGCTTTAGGAATTCGATACGTAGGAGAAACTGTAGCGAAAAAGTTAGTAAAACATTACAATACAATTGATGCACTTAAAAGCGCTTCTCAAGACGATTTAGTGAATGTTGATGAAATTGGTATACGAATCGCCGAAAGTGTTATTGAATTTTTTGAATCTGAAGAGAATCAGTTAATTATTCAGAGATTGAAAGATTTTGGTGTGCAATTAGAAATTTCAGCTGAAAAGCTTGCTAACCAAACAGAATTACTCAAAAACCTAACATTCGTCGTTTCAGGTGTGTTTGAAATTGTTTCTAGAGCCGAGCTAAAAAAACTCATTGAAGACAATGGAGGTAGAGTTTCTTCATCAATTTCAGCTAAAACAAGTTATATCGTTGCAGGAGCTAAAATGGGTCCAAGTAAAAAAGAAAAGGCAGAAAAGCTAAATATAACACTACTTTCAGAAGCCGAATTCCTACAAAAAATCAAATAAAATATATTTTTTATCGATTAAATGTATTTTTTTATCGTTTAATTACATTTTTTTACTTATATTTGTAATCGAACTTGTAAATTAAATCATGAACAAATCTAAAATACTTATTACCATAGTGGTAGTTTTAAGTGTACTATTTATCATTTTTCAGTATAATGAAAGAGAAGTACTAGCTTGTTTATCTAGAGCATTCATTGTTCCAGTATTTACAATACTATATTTTCAGACTATTAAAAGAAAATCTTTTTACTTTTCGATGTTTTTAATTCTATTTTCTATTACCGATTTAAGTGCAATTTTTAGTGACTATATTCCATATGTGATTGATTATTTTGTTGGGAACGGCTTGTATATTATAGCTTATTTCTTTTTGCTTTTAGAAATTTTTAAGTCTTTAGACTTTAAATATATTTTAAAGAATTATGTATTCCATCTTATTATTTTGCTAGGGTTAAATATATATATCATTTATGTTCTGCTAAATATTGTTTATCCTTACGATGATATATCGCCAGAGTATTTTGTAGAATTAACATATAATGTTGTGACACTTATTTTACTGTCAGTTTCATTATTAAATTATTTTTATAGAGACAACAGAAAATCGTTTATGCTATTTATAGGGTCTTTGTGTATGGTCTTTTCTGAAGTGATACAAGTAGCATATATGTACATATCTGAAAAGAATTTACTTATTTTCTCTTCATCAATATTTTCAATATTGGCATTTTATTTCTTCTGTTGTCAAGCAAGTCTTAAAAATAAAAAAGCAAGGAATACAAGTTTAATTAGCCCTGAAGCTTCCTAAAAAAAGGAATATCTTTTTTGTAGATTAATAGAGTAACTGCAGAAAGTACAAAAGTAACTATTGCAGTAAAAAACAATGCACCACCATCTCCTTTAACCTCAATTCCTAATTGCGTTAAATGTATAATAATAGCTCCACCAATAACACCAAGTGCAAGAGTCGCACCTATCCAAACTGTTTTAGGAATCAATAATAAAATGCCGGCTATAAGTTCTATAATGCCAATGCTAATTCTCCCAACAGGCTCTAAACCAACAGTTTTAAAAATATAAACACTATCAGGATGTGCGGTAAATTTAAAGCGTAATGTTTGAATTAAGATAAGTGCAACAATAATTCTTAATACTAAAGGGACGTATTTTTTCATAAGAATAATTAATTTTGCTTTTAGACGAAAGTATAAAAGTATGCTTACGTTATAAGGCTAAAATTAAAGTATCACTATACAATAATAGAAGTACCGTTGGCAGTTTTAGTTTTATCACTATTAAAAAAGAAATCTATTTTTCCCAGATTAACTCCGTAACAACCTACTTGGTTTACAAGCATATTTTTTCCTTCGATATTTTTTACAACGGTAGGTTTTGGCAAGAATGTATGAGTATGGCCACCAATAATTAAATCGATATTTTTGGTTTGCTTGGCAAGTAATAAATCACTTACTTTTGTCGATTCATCACCATAATAATAGCCCAAATGTGATAAACAAATAATTAAATCGCAGTGTTCGTCTTCTTTTAAAATACGAGACATGTCTTGAGCTGTTTCTAATGGATCTAGAAAAGTAGTTTCTTTGTAGAGTCTTTTTATTACTAAACCATCTAGCTCTATACCTAAACCAAAAACTCCAATTTTAATTCCACTTTTAGTAAAAGTTTGATATGGTTTTACATGTGTATCCATAACAGTATTTGAAAAATCGTAATTCGCAGAAACAAAATTAAATTTAGCATGAGGTAATTGGGCGTATAAACCTTCAATACCATTATCAAAATCATGATTTCCAATGGTTGCTACATCATATTTAAGCATACTCATAAGCTTAAACTCTAATTCGCCACCATAGTAGTTAAAATAAGGCGTGCCTTGAAAGATGTCGCCAGCATCAAGCAATAAGGTGTTTGGGTTTTCATTTCTTAAATTTTCAACCAGTTTAGCTCTTCTAGCGACACCACCTTTATTTGAGTATCTTCCATTTTCAGGGCCAAAAGGATCGATATGGCTATGTACATCATTTGTGTGTAATATCGTTATTTTGGTAGCTTTAGAAACTGTGGTAAAAGATTGTAGACCTAAACTACCTAGGCCAATCATAGTTGTTGCTGCAGACGCTTGTTGAATAAAATGTCTTCTTCTCATAGCTTATTTTATTTGAGTAAATCTGTCGTCAATTACAGGGTTAATTGTATCGGTTTTTTTAAAGTAATCTATTAAAGCATTTCTGATTTTGTAACTTAAATCATAAAGACTATCATTTGGTTTTAAAAACGTCATATTATCACCTCCACTATATAAATAGTCATTTGTAGCAACATAATAGGTTTTTGTAGTATCAATTTTTTCGCCGTTAATTAAAGATTCAACTGGATTAAAATTACGATCTAGTGTCAATTTAAAATTAGAAACAGGATGTGCTCTTTTAGCGTTTATTAAATATAAAACAAGAGCATTGATGTTTGTTCCTTTAACCGACACAACGACTATGCTGTTTTCAAAGGGCATTATTTCATAAGCAGTTCGGGTTGTTATATTTCCTTTAGAAATAATAGACCGAATACCACCATGGTTTAAAATTACCATATCGATATCATTTCCTGTTCTACTTTTAAAAATAGGGTTTGCTTGTTCATAGACAACATCTGCCATAAAATTTCCAATAGCAGTGTTAAACTCGCCATCACTTTTAGAATATGTATTTACAGCATAAGATAAAACACTGTCTAAATTAGCTTCAACATGTTCTCGGTAGGGTTTTATGAATGCTTCTATTTTCGAATTAACATTTAAAGTATCTGTTATAGGAATTAATTTTCCTTCAATTTTTGTAAGCGATACGGTTTCTTGTTTACAACTAAAAGCCAATAAAAATAAAAATATGAAATAAAGATGTTTGAAATTCATGCTAAAACGGATAAGATTTAGTAATCAATTGAATGTACTTTTGCTACCTTTGTCTAAAGTATAAAGTTAAATGATTTTAAAGATTATAAAAGGTTTTAAAGAAAAATCTAATATAAAATATCTAAATAAGATTTTGGAGTCACGAAATACTAATGTGAATGACAAAAAAATCAAAACATTAGGTATTATCTTTTGCATTGACGAGATGAAAGATTTTGAAATCTTCAGAGATTTGGCTACTGCAATAAATGTAAGACCAAATCAACTTAAATTCATTGCCTATACAGAAAGTATTGAGGATGCACCAAATTTTTGGGACACCTATTATCATTCTGACGATTTTGGTTGGAATGGTAAAATTAAAAACGTAGAATTGCAATCTTTTTTAGATACAAAATTTGATGCGTTAATAAGTTATTACGAAAAAGATGTTTTGGAGCTTAAGCTATTAACAACTTCATCAAAAGCACAATTTAAAATCGGAATTCAACAAACAGACGAAAGATTAAACGATTTTATTCTTAAAACGAAAATAAATGAATTTTACCTCTTTAAAAGAGAGCTTGTAAGGTATCTGAACATATTAAAAAAGATTTAAAATGAATAACAAATTTATTGGAACTGGAGTTGCTCTGGTTACACCTTTTAATTTAGACTTAAGTATAGATCATGAAGCATTAGCCAAAATTGTAAATTACAACATCGAGAATGGTGTAGAATACCTTGTAATCTGTGGTACTACAGGAGAAAGTGTAACGATTACAAAACAAGAAAAGCGAGATGTAATCGAAACCATAACTAAAGCAAATAACGGTAGAGTGCCAATGGTTTTAGGTATTGGTGGTAATAATACAGCTCTTATTGTAGAAGAAATAAAGGCAACAGATTTAAGCAATATTGATGCAATTTTATCAGTTTCACCATATTATAGCAAACCTACGCAAGAAGGAATATATCAACATTTTAAAGCGATTTCTCAAGCATCTCCTGTAGATATTATTTTGTATAATGTGCCAGGTCGTACTTCAAAAAATATGGAACCTGAAACGACTTTACGCTTGGCCGAAAATTTCGAAAATATTATCGCAATAAAAGAAGCAGGAAATAAAGTAGCTCAATATTTACAACTAATAAAAGATAAGCCAGATGGTTTTCTAGTAATTTCTGGAGACGATGATTTAGCTTTAGGAGTTGCACTTGCCGGAGGTTCAGGTGTTATTTCTGTTATCGGGCAAGCATTCCCGAAAGAGTTTTCAGAAATGGTACGTTTAGGAATACAAGGCAATGCAAAGGAAGCATATAAGTTTCATTTCAGGTTAATGGATATTACCGATTATATTTTTGAAGAAAACAATCCTGCCGGTATTAAAGCTGTATTGCAAGGTATAAATCTTTGTAAAGATTATGTTAGATTACCTTTAGTGCCTGCCACACAACAATTAAAAGAAAAAATAAATACGTTTATTCAGCGTTTTTAAATGATGCACTTTTATAAAAGTTAAATATTACTTAAACCTAATATTTACCTGATGTAATCAATTATTTTAGCCAAAAAATATATTTTTTAATTCAATAATAATAGTTTAATTTTGCACCTTGTTTAAAATCTATGAAGAATTTTCTTTACATTTTTATTTTACTAACTGTTTTAAGTTCTTGTACCGAGTATCATAAGGCTTTAAAGTCTGAAGATATTGCAACTAAATTTAAAATGGGAGAAGAACTTTATAAGGAAGGTAAATTTAGTAAAGCAAACAAGTTGTTTTCACAAATTGTACCTAGCTATAGAGGTAAACCACAAGCACAAAAACTCATGTATTTGTATAGTCTTTCTTTTTACGAAATGAAAGATTATTATTTAGCTGGTTACCAATGCGAGAGGTTCTCAGATTCTTATCCTGAAAGTGAGAAAATCGAAGAGGTTTCTTTTACTGGAGCAAAAAGCTATTACATGCTTTCTCCTGTTTATACTAAAGATCAAGAAGACACCACAAAAGCCATTGAGAAACTTCAAGAGTTTATCAATCTTTATCCTAATTCATCTTATGTTTTAGAAGCAAATACATTGATAAAAGAATTAGATTTTAAATTAGAAAAAAAGGCATATAGTATTGCAAAACAATACAATCATATTTCCGATTATGAGGCATCAATAAAATCATTTGATAATTTTATCTTTGATTTTCCTGGTTCTACATTATTAGAAGATGCTTTATATTATAGATTTGATTCTGCTTATAAATTAGCAGAAAATAGTGTAGAGTATAAAAAACAAACCCGTTTAGAAACTGCAAAAGGCTATGCGAATGGACTTATTAAAAGATTTGATAGTTCTAAATATATAGATGACGTAAATGTAAAGCTTGTCACGATTGATGAGTTATTATTAGATTATACAAGTACCGCAAAAATTTAATTTTATGATAGATTTAAAAAACCCTAACATTCCTGTAGGAACAACAACTTACGATAGAAATCAAATAGATGAGCCTACAGATAATATTTATGAGGCTATTTCAATTATTTCTAGAAGAGCCGATCAGATTAATGTTGAAATTAAAAAAGAACTTATTGATAAGTTAGAAGAGTTTGCTACTTACAATGATAGTTTAGAAGAGATTTTTGAAAACAAAGAGCAAATTGAGGTTTCTAAATATTACGAAAAATTACCTAAACCTCATGCAATAGCTGTTCAAGAATGGTTAACAGATAAGATTTACTACAGAAATACAGACGAAGATTCTCAAGAATAAATTTTCAGATGTCAATATTGAGCGGCAAAAATATACTATTAGGCGTAAGTGCTGGTATTGCCGCTTATAAAACAGCTTCATTAGTTAGGTTGTTTATAAAAGCTGGGGCAAACATAAAGGTTGTAATGACACCAGCTTCAAAAGAGTTTATCACACCTTTAACATTATCTACACTCTCTAAAAATCCTGTTCATTCTTCATTTACAGATGATCAAGATGATAATGCTATATGGAATAACCATGTAGATTTAGCACTTTGGGCAGACTTGTTTTTAATAGCACCTGCAACTGCCAATACACTTTCTAAAATGTCAAATGGTACTAGTGACAACTTGCTTTTGGCAGCATATCTATCGGCTAAATGTCCTGTTTATTTTGCTCCTGCAATGGATTTAGACATGTACAAGCATCCTTCTACGCTTCGTTCTTTCAAGCTTTTAAAGAGTTTTGGTAATATGATAATTCCCGCTGCCAGCGGAGAATTAGCAAGCGGATTGATAGGCGAAGGCAGGATGGCAGAACCTGAAGATATCGTTTCTTTTATCGAAAGGAGTGTTTTAGGTCAATTGCCTTTGCACGGTAAGAAGATATTAATAACGGCCGGACCAACATTTGAAGCTATAGACCCAGTACGCTTTATTGGTAATCATTCTAGCGGTAAAATGGGTTTTGAGCTCGCTAAAACTTCAGCAAACCTAGGTGCAGAAGTGACTTTGGTTACTGGGCCAACGCACCAAAAAGTATCTCATAGTTTAATAAATGTACTACCAGTTACCAGTGCCAAAGAGATGTATGATGAGGTTCATAAATATTTTAAAAATGTTGATGTGGCAATACTGTCGGCTGCAGTAGCTGATTATAAACCAAAACAAGTTGCATCTCAAAAAATAAAAAAGAAGGATAAAACGTTAACATTAGAGTTGGAGAAGACTAGAGATATTTTAGCTTCTTTAGGAGAAATAAAACAGAAACAACTTTTGGTTGGTTTTGCATTAGAAACCAATAACGAACTCGAGAATGCAAAAGCGAAACTAAAAAAGAAGAATTTAAATTTAATTGTTTTAAATTCGTTAAACGATAAAGGTGCTGGTTTTAAAGGCGACACCAATAAAGTAACGCTTTTAGATGATAAAAATAACATTACAGAGTATAAATTAAAATCAAAATCTGAAGTTGCTGTAGATATTCTAAACGAAATAATAAAACAATTAAATGCGTAATATTCTAGTAATCTTATTAATGTGTTTTAGTCTTGTTAGTTTTTCACAAGAGTTAAATTGTAATGTTGTTGTTGATGCAAGTCAAACAGGCGATGAGAATTTACCGGTGTTTAAAACACTAGAAAAACAACTTACAGAGTTTGTAAATAATACAACATGGACTAGCAAAAAATTTTCACCTCAAGAACGTATAGATTGTAGTATGGTTATTAATATCTCTAATAAGCTTGGAGATGCTTTTAATGCCTCTATACAAATACAATCTTCACGACCAGTTTTTGGTTCTTCATATAGTTCTCCTATTTATAATTTTAATGATCGAGATTTTGCATTTAGATATTCAGAATATCAAAATTTAATTTATAACCCGAACCAATTTGAATCAAACCTAATATCTGTAATTGCGTTTCATGTTCAAATGATTTTCGCATTAGATGCCGACTCTTTTTCACCAAATGGTGGTGAAGAGTATTTTAAGCAGGCACAAGCTATTGTCGATTATTCACAACAAGAAAATGCTTCTGGATGGAAAATTGCAGATGGATCGCAAACAAGATATATCTTAATAGATAATATTTTATCGCCAACATTTAAAGAGTATCGTTCTGTAATGTATGATTATCATAGAGAAGGTCTTGACATATTGAATACAGACATTAAAAAAGGAAAAGAAAATATTGCTGCGAGTATTAATGAGTTTACTGCAATGAATAGACGCAGACCAAATTCTTTTTTACTACGTACTTTTTTTGATTCAAAAGGAGACGAGATCGAGCAAATATTCGCTAGTGGGCCAAAAGTAAATACGGCCACTCTTGTAGAAACTTTAAATAAAGTAGCTCCAACAGAATCTAGTAGATGGCGAAATATTAAGTAAATTCTAAAAATTCTCGAAGCTTGCTTCGTTTCAAACAAATGGTCATTCCTGTATTTTGCCTTGAGCTTGTCGAAAGAAAGGCAGGAACCCTAAACAATTAATAATAGAATGCTTACATCACTAGTAATAAAAAACTACGCATTAATAGATGGCCTAGAGGTTAGCTTTAATAACGGCTTGTCAATTATTACTGGAGAAACTGGTGCAGGTAAATCCATTCTTCTTGGTGGCTTATCTTTAATTTTAGGAAAACGAGCAGATCTAAATAGTTTAAAAGATAAAACTCAAAAATGTATTATTGAAGCTGTTTTCGATATTACAAATTACAAATTAAAAACCCTTTTCGAAACCGAAAATTTAGATTACGAACCTCAAACCATTATTAGAAGAGAGATTTTACCATCAGGTAAATCGAGAGCCTTTGTAAACGATTCTCCAGTTAATTTGAATAGTTTGCAAACTCTGGCAGATAAACTAATAGATATTCATTCACAACATCAAACTTTACAGCTTGTAAGCAACGATTTTCAGTTTCAGGTTATAGATGCTTTGGCTAATAATGATACTCTTTTAAAGGATTATACACTACGGCTATCAGATTATAAAAATTTAGAAACTCAACTTCAGGAGCTTCTTAGTTTTCAAACTGAAGCAATAAAAGAGCATGATTATAATTCGTTTTTATTAAATGAATTGGTTGAAGCAGATCTGGGCAATGTGAATCTTCAGGATCTAGAGGAAGAATACGAAACCCTGAATAATATTGAAGATATAACCGAAAAACTTTCAACATCTCATCAATTATTAAATAATGATGATATTGGTGTTTTAAATATACTTTCTGAGTTAAAGAATAATTTTCAAAAGCTTTCTGGGATTTCTAATAAATATGAAACTTTATTTAATCGAGTTGATAGTAGTTTAATCGAGTTGAATGATATTCAAAATGAAGTTGAGTTACTACAAGAAAACCTAGATGCAAACCCAAATAGGTTGGAAGAAGTGAATTCTAAATTACAAGTAATTCATAATTTAATGCAAAAGCATATTTCACCAGATGTAAATAGGCTAGTACAAATTAAAAAGAAATTAGAAGATAAAGTTTCTATAACCGAAAATCTTGATGAAAGTATAAAGCAAAAGCAAACAGAAATTGCAAAAGCCAAAAGTGTACTTATTCAAATTTCTAAAAAAATTCATAAAAAAAGGGAAGAAGTTATTCCAAGTTTATCAAATCAATTAGAATCGATTTTAACTAATTTAGGTATTCCTAATGCACAATTTAAAATTACTGTAAACTTGGTTGATTCAATTTATAATAATGGTAGTGACCAATTGTTGGTTTTATTTTCGGCAAATAAAGGAGGGAATTTTAGTGAACTTAAAAAAGCAGCTTCTGGCGGAGAATTATCAAGAATCATGTTGGCAATAAAACTTATCATGTCAAAATACATACAGTTGCCAACGATTATGTTCGACGAGATAGATTCTGGGGTATCGGGCGAAGTCTCGAATAAAATGGCAGATATCATGTTGCAAATGAGCGAAACCATGCAGGTTTTTGCAATTACACATTTGCCGCAAATTGCTGCAAAAGGACATACACATTTTAAAGTCTATAAAGAAGATATTGATGAGGTTACCAGAACCAACCTTATAAAGTTAAACCATGATGAACGTGTTGTCGAAATTGCACAGATGTTAAGTGGTGTAGAGGTGTCTAATTCTGCTATATTACATGCAAAACAGTTGTTGAATTAATAGTATATTTGTACTTTAAATTAGACTAATTACTAATCTAGAAAACTAACTAAAATATGTCATATAATTTATTAAAAGGGAAAAAGGGTATTATTTTCGGAGCATTAGATTCAAACTCAATAGCTTGGAAAACGGCCGAACGTGTTCATGAAGAAGGCGGGCAATTTGTTCTTACTAATGCACCTGTTGCCATGAGAATGGGGCAAATTAATGAACTAGCCGAAAAAACAGGCTCTCAAATTATTCCTGCCGATGCAACTTCTGAAGAAGATTTGCAAAATTTAGTTGAGCAATCAATGGAAATTTTAGGAGGTAAAATAGATTTCGTTTTGCATTCAATAGGTATGTCAATAAATGTTAGAAAAGGGAAACATTATACAAACCAGAACTATGCATGGACACAAAAAGGAACAGATGTTTCTGCAATGTCTTTTCATAAAGTTATGCAGACGCTTTATAAAGCAGATGCCATGAACGAATGGGGAAGTATTGTTGCATTAACGTATATGGCAGCACAGCGCGTGTTTCCAGATTATAATGATATGGCAGATAATAAAGCTTATTTAGAAAGTATTGCTCGTAGTTTCGGGTATTTCTTCGGAAAGGACAAAAAGGTTCGTGTTAATACCATTTCACAATCACCAACCCCAACAACTGCAGGTAGTGGTGTAAAAGGGTTTGATGGCTTTTTAGCTTATGCAGATAAAATGTCACCTCTTGGTAACGCAACGGCTTTAGATTGTGCTAATTATACAGTAACTTTATTCAGTGATTTAACAAAACGTGTGACTTTACAGAATCTATTTCATGATGGTGGTTTTAGCAACATGGGAGTTAGCGATGCTGTTATGGATACGTTTATGAAAGAAGAATAGTGTAAATTTTTATATAATTATTCTAGCCATCGTTAATACGATGGCTTTTTTATTTTGATTGGTTACATTTGTAAGATGCAATTACAATTTTCATTTATTATTCCAGTATATAATCGTCCAGACGAGGTTAAAGAGCTTTTGGATAGTTTTATTTTATTAGAAGGAGATAATGATTTTGAAATTGTAATCGTTGAAGATGGTTCGACCATTTCTTCAAAAGAAATTATTGAACAATACAATTCAAAACTCAATATATCGTATTACTTTAAAGAAAATTCAGGTCCTGGCGATTCGAGAAATTACGGAATGGAGCGTGCTAAAGGTAATTATTTTATCATTTTAGATTCTGATTGTGTATTGCCTAGTGGCTATTTAAATCATGTTAAAAATAGTTTGACTGCCAATTATATTAATTGTTTTGGTGGCCCCGATACAGCACACGAATCATTTAACAGTCTACAAAAAGCAATTAACTTTGCTATGACATCTTTTATTAGTACTGGAGGTATTAGGGGTAAAAAATATAGTGTTAGCGAATTTGAACCAAGAAGCTTTAATATGGGGATTTCTAAAACTGCTTTTGATACTTCTAAAGGATTTGGAAGTATTCATCCTGGCGAAGACCCAGATTTATCTATTAGACTTAAAAAGTTAGGTTTTAAAACAAAACTAATACCAGAAGCTTTTGTATATCATAAAAGGCGTATTTCATGGGAAAAATTTTACAACCAAGTCTATAAATTTGGCTTGGTAAGACCTATTTTAAATAGATGGCATCCAGAGACTAGAAAAATTACATATTGGCTCCCAACATTATTCACTTTTGGGGTTATCATAGCTTTAATTTTAGCATTGTTAAATTTTAAATTGGGAATACTAGCTTACATATTCTATTTTGTAGTGGCATTTTTTGTAGCTTTAATATCAACAAAAAATGTTGTGGTTTCGGCATTATCAATTATGGCTATAATGGTTCAGTTTTTTGGTTATGGATACGGTTTTCTTAAATCAACGATATTGATTGGAATTTTAAATAAAAACCCAGAGGAGCAATTTCCTGAATTGTTTTTCAATAAAAAATAATGAGTTCATCAAAGTCTAAAATAGGGTCACTGATAAAGAGTCGAAAGATTAATGTTTTTCTTTTGTTCTTCGTATTATCGTTTATCATTTTAATATTATCTAAACTTTCTAAAACTCAAACTAAAACAGTTACTTTTAATATTGAAAAAACGAATCTTGCAGAAGATCATGTAATTATTGGTGACTCTAACACCAAATTGAATATTACTTTAAAAGGACTTGGTTTTAAGTTATTACCTTATTACCTAAAAAAACCTAAAATTGCTATTGATTTCAAGAAAAATATTCATAGAAATGACTCTGTGTATGTTTGGAGTAAAAACAATAATTATACATCTTTAAACTTGCAAATTGGCAATCAGATTAATATAATCAATATAAATCCTGATACTTTATTATTTAAATATGACAAGAATCTTGTAAGGAAGATTCCCATAAATATTGATGTTGATGTTGCGTTTAGTCCAGGTTATGATATTAAAGAGTCTTATAAAATTACACCAGATTCTATAAAGGTTATTGGGCCTAAATCATTGGTTTCAAATATTGAATTTATTACTACAGAAAAAGTGAGTTTAAGTGATGTGAAGTCTAATATTTCTGAAACGATCAATTTAAAGTTACCAGATAGTATTTCAGATATTAAATTTTCAACTTCTAAAGCAAGACTATCTGCAATAGTTGAAAAATTCACAGAAGGTAAATTAAGTATTCCAGTAACTGTAAAAAATGTTCCGGATAATACGACTTTAAAGTATTTTCCAAAAAAAGTTTTGGTATCCTATTACACAAGCTTGAGCGACTTTAAATCAATTACTACAAATGATTTTGTTGTCGAATGCGATTACAATACTGTAAATGCCGAGCAAACGTTTTTAATACCAGAAATAGTTGAGAAACCTAATACGGTTAAATCTACTAGAATATCGCAAAATCGCGTTGAATTTATCATCATAGAATGACAGTAGTTGGTCTTACAGGCGGAATTGGTAGTGGTAAAACTACAGTTGCAAAAGCATTTAATGCTTTCGGAATCCCTATTTATATTGCCGATGAAGAAGCTAAAAAACTGATGAATCGTTCTAAAATAATTCGGAGAAAGCTAATCGCTTTATTTGGCGAACAAGCTTATAATAATCATGAATTAAACAGACCTTTTATTGCAAGTGTTATTTATAGGGATAAAGACTATTTGAGTAAGATGAATGACATTGTGCACCCTAAAGTTGCGAAGCACTTTTTAAGATGGTTAAATAAGCAAAATGCACCTTATGTTTTAAAAGAATCTGCTATTTTGTTTGAGTCTAATAGTTATAAAAAATGTAATTTTATAGTTTTAGTAGTAGCTTCTAAAGAATTGAAAATAAAACGATTACTTAAAAGAGACAACACAACTAAAGAAAAAATACAAGCTATCATGAATAATCAATTGAACGATGATGAAAAAGCAAAACGTTCGGATTATATTATTAAAAATACCACTTTAGAAAACACCCAAAAGCAGGTAAAAATCATTCATAAAAGTCTACTTAAAAAACTCCAATAAGATTTTAAATTTTAACATTTGTGTTAATGTAAGGTTAAATGCTAAGATAGCTAAATGTTAAAATGTTAATTTTGATTGATGAGCAAAAGAATATTCATCTTGTTGGTGTTATTAATGAGTTTATCACTTATAGGCATCATATTCGTTCAGGCATATTATATTAACAACTCGATTGAGAATGAAGAAGAACAATTTACATTTAATGTAAAGCGCGCTTTAGTCGATGTTTCAAGTGCCATAGAACAAAAAGAATACCGTGAGTATGTTTATAAATTTCAGGAATTAATGGCTAGAGGAGTTGCCGTTGACACTACATTAATAAGAAATTTATTTATCGTTCAAGACGATCAGGACTCTAACGAAACGCTTATTTACAGAAACGGAATTTTAGAAGAAAACTATAAGTTATCTTCTTCGCTCTTTGACATAGGTTTAGATAGTATTAATATTAAACGCATACTTAACGAACGCGAAACAAAAATTTATAAGAGTTCAGATATTGAAAGCAGTTCTTTTAGCCCTGAAGAAAGACTGTTACTCACAGAAAAAATTTCTAGAAGCGACGAAATTGTTTTTGAAGGTGCTTATAATGACATTTCATATAGAACCCCAATTCATAAAAGGGTTTCAAAAAATGATATTTCCGAGCTTTTAAGCAGAAGACTTCGTCAATCGGACATTGATTTAGAATATGAATTCGCCATATATAGTAACGATTTAGCAACTAAAGTACAAAGTGAAGGATTTGAGCTTCAAAAGGCATCAACGTTTAGCGTACCAATTTTTCAAAACGAAAACAATAAAAGCAACTATGGACTGTTAGTGAATTTTCCAGGACATAGCCAATTTATTTTATCGTCTATCATTGGTATGACATTGTTATCAATCATATTCACGCTTATTATAATTATAGCTTACACAAGCGCATTATATCAACTTATAAAACAACGTAAAATATCTGAAATTAAAACAGATTTTATAAACAACATGACGCATGAGTTTAAAACGCCAATTGCCACTATAAATTTAGCTTTAGATTCGATAAAAAACCCTAAAATTATCGACGATAAAGAAAAGGTACTTCGTTATCTTAAAATGATAAAAGAAGAGAATAAACGGATGCATGCACAGGTAGAAAATGTGTTAAGAATATCTAAGCTTGAAAAAAATGAACTAAATATTAGTAAGGAACGTGTTAAGCTACACGACTTTATTATAGACGCAATAACTCATGTACAACTTATTGTAGATGATCAAAATGGGTATATTAAAACAGAACTTGAAGCAGAAAAATCTTCGATTCTCGCAAACGAATCCCATTTTACAAACGTTATAGTTAATATATTGGATAATGCTATTAAGTATTCTCCAGAAAAACCAGAGATAGAAGTTACTACCGAAAACGCAGGAGCTAATATCCTATTAAAAATTAAAGATAAAGGCAGCGGTATGAGTAAGGCTGTCCAGAAAAAGGTGTTCGATAAATTTTATAGAGAACATTCAGGAAATATACATAATGTTAAAGGACACGGATTAGGACTTGCATATGTAAAGAGAATAGTAGAAGACCATCAAGGTCATATAACAGTAGAAAGTGAAAAAGGAAAAGGAAGCACTTTTATTATAAGACTTCCATTAATAGCGTAAAATTATGGACGAACAAAACAAAAAGATTTTATTAGTAGAAGACGATCCGAATTTCGGAACCGTTCTTAAAGATTATTTAATCATGAACGATTATCAAGTTGTGCATGCTAAAAATGGTATGGAAGGTTTTGAAAAATTCAAAAAAGACGATTACGATCTTTGTATTCTAGATGTCATGATGCCATATAAAGATGGGTTTACACTTGCAAAAGAAATACGTGAAAAAAACACCGATGTGCCAATTATTTTCTTAACTGCAAAGGCAATGAAAGAAGATGTTTTAAGGGGTTACAAAGTAGGAGCAGACGATTATTTAAATAAACCTTTTGATAGCGAAGTGCTTTTAATGAAAATTAAAGCAATTATTGCGCGTAAAGCATCAGATACGGTTGCAGATAGCAAACAATTTGAATTCAAGATTGGTGATTTTGCACTTAATTCTAAACTTCGATTTTTAAGATTTCAAGGTGGAGATCCAATAAAATTATCTCCTAAAGAATGTGAGTTATTACGCTTGTTAGCTTTGCATGAAAACGATTTAATGCCACGTGAGTTGGCGCTTACCAAAATTTGGAGAGACGATAACTATTTTACATCTCGTAGTATGGATGTTTATATAGCCAAACTACGTAAGTATCTAAAGGTAGACGATAAAGTAGAAATATTAAACATTCATGGAGAAGGTTTTAGACTTGTTGTGAATGCTAATATTTCATAAAAAAAATCCAGCTAAATGCTGGACTTTTTTTTATGAAAAATCTTTAAACTGTATAAGTAAAAAACTACTGCTTAAAGTCAGTCAATAATTTATTGGTTTTTAAATTGGTAATCATTTTATCTTTAACGCCTAAATACCTTCTACTTCCTAAATAGCGATTTGTATTGAATTTATCATAATAGGGAGAATCAGAATTAATAGAACTTAATCGTACTTGACTTGCCTCATGAATAAACTCACCGTTACCATTTCCTAGCCATATGCCTACATGCGTGGTTATTTGTTTTGTGCTATCTGTTGCTTTTTTTCCAAAAAACATTAAATCTCCTTTTTCTAAATTTTCGAATTTCAAATTAGAATCAATATCAAGTCCTGCATTTATTTGTTGAGATGCATCACGAGGTATTATAAAGCCGTTCATTAAATAAACTGTTTTTGTAAAACCACTACAATCCATTCCTTTGGAAGAAGTACCACCCCATAAATAAGGAGCACCTAAAAACTCACGGGCATAGCTTTCAATTAATTCACCACTTGGTTTAACATTCGATACCCATTTGCTATATAATTCACATTCTGATTTTTTTACAAAGCCAATTCTACTGTCTGGATATTCTATTTGGTAGAAATTCTCTTCTTCATTTAAAAGTTTTAATTGAGCTCCTAAAACAATATCACTTAATTTAGCCGAGTTTGTGTTATTTTCTTGATAGGTGTAACCGGTAGTATTTGTATAAATTATTTTTGGTGCTTTTGTCCATTTTAAATATTCATCAGAATTCATTAAAGTCACACCACCGTGATCAACCCAAGAAATATAATCATCTGGTGTTTGTACTAAATAAAAGCTTCCTGCAATCTTCAATACTTTTAAACTTGTTCCTAAAAGCGCTTGTGTGGCTAATTCACCAGAATGTTTTCCTGTAGAACGAATATTTGCAACAGAGTTATTTACTATTGCAAATGTTGTTTTACCGACACTTGCATCTGGTAACATAAGAACACTATCTATTATTTGAATATTCGTTTCTTCTAATTTTTGTTTTAATGCTGCTATGGCTTTAGGCTGATCTGACTCTCCTTTTAAAATGATTTTATTTTGGTCGAAACGAAGGCTAACTTTGTATAAGGCAACTCTTTTATCTGGAGCATAATTTTTTCTAATACTGTCACTAATATCCTGGTATATAGTAATGTCTTGCTTTTTTGTAGTTGTACAAGAAAAAAATAAAATAAAAATTACAGCTAATAATAATTTGAAAAAGACGTTCATAAATATATATATTAAATTATTGCTTTAAGTTATAGTAAAAGGTCAATTTAGAGAATGAATAAACTTGTTAATACGTGTTCAATAATTTGGTCATAATTTTTCTGAAATCCAGGCATGTAGATCATAAAAATTTTGTGGCGCAACACCATGACCAACAGGAAATTCGGAATACACATGTTTAATGCCATGCGATTTTAAATAGGGCGAATTCTGCCTCGCCCAATCAACCGGAATCACTTGGTCTACACTGCCATGCGAGCAGTAAAAATCTAGATGCGAAAAATCTTTATCACCTAAATTTTCTGGTAACATATCACTACTAATATAACCACTTAAAGCAATTATATTTTTTACTTTTTCAGGGTAGGTCAATGCAACTGCATAACTTAAAATAGTACCTTGACTAAATCCTAAAAGGGTAACATTTTTTTTATCTATTGGATACGATGTAACAGTTTCATCAATAAACTTGGCAATTAAATCTCTGGATTGTATTGCTTGTTCGTTGTCGTTCCATTTACCTTGTTCTCCATCAAAATTTATGGCATACCATGCATTGCCGTAGGGTTGCATTGGGTAAGGAGCTCTCACCGAAATAATAAAAAGTTCTTCTGGTAACTCATTTGCAAATGAAAACAAATCATTTTCATCACTACCATAACCATGAAGCATAATTAAAAGTGGTGCATTTTCTTTTAGAGAAGACTCTTTAATAATATGAGTTAGGGAAAGGTTTTCTTTTGTCATTTAGTTACCAATATTTGCAAACCAGTTTTGAAAATAGTCACCTACTATAGGAATGGTTTTATTCTGACCTTGTATCGCATTAATAAGTCCCAATAACCAACTTGCAAATGTGATAATCCATAAAATAGTTCCGAACCAACTATGTATAAAAGCTTCTGTAACATTAGAAACAATTAGCATTAGTATTAGCCCTAACATTTGTCTAATATGAAAGTATGTAAAAGCGTTCTTTTTCTCTAAATTCATGATAATGGCAATAAGTAGCCCAATAAATGTAAAGTAGCTAACAATAGCTAGAGTTTTGCCTTCAGTAATAGTTTCTTCAGTCATGATAAATTATTTTATAGAAACTGTTTTGTTTGATATGATTCCATAAACTTCTCCTTTTAAATCTTCACCCTCAAAAATGGTATTCTTGGATTTTGAAATAATATTGTCTTCAGAAAAAGTATATTTAGTATCTGGATTAAATAATGTAATATCTATAGTGTTACCAATATTTATTGGTGAGTTTTCTAAACCAAATCGTTCTTTTCCATTGGTTAATAAACTAATAGTTTTCTTTATGGTAAATATCGAATTCAATGCGCCAAAAGCACTTTCTAAACCAATGGTTCCAAACTCTGCATAATCAAACTCTACTTTTTTTGATTCAATGTTTAACGGGTTGTGATCACTTGTAACCATATCTATCGTGCCATCTTTTAATCCGTTGATTAAAGCTTCGATATCTTCTAGAGTCCTTAATGGAGGCGATACCTTATATTTTGTGTTAAAGTCGTTTAAAACATTGTCTGTAAAATATAGATTATGAATAGCGACACTACACGTAACATCCAATTTTTTCTTTTTAGCTTCTCGAATCAAATCAACAGACTTGGCCGTAGAAACAGTAGGAATATGTAATTTCCCTTCTGTATATTCTAATAAAAACAAGTCTCTAGCAACCTGTAATTCTTCGGCCAGCGACGGATTTCCTTTTAACCCAACAGATGTGCTCGTAATACCTTCGTTCATGACACCTAATCCTGAAATGTTATTTTCTTGTGCAAATGAGCAAACCAATCCACCAAAATTACTAGCGTATTGCAATGCGATTTTTAGAAGATTCGGATTCGTAATCGATTTTTTATAGTCGTAAAAAGCACCAGCACCGGCATTTTTCATGTCAAATAACTCTGCTAAATCATGGCCTTTACTTTCTTTTGTTAATGCACCAATCGGGATTAAAGTCACAGCATTATTAGCAGATTTCGAATTCACAAAAGCCACATCTGCATTGGTATCTATAACAGGATATGTATTTGCATTCATTGCTACAGCAGTAAAACCCGAGGCAGAAGCTGTTTTTAACCCATTCTGAATTGTTTCGCGTTCTTCAAAACCAGGTTCACCAAAACATACGCTACTATCAAACCAACCTTGCGAGATGTGTAGGTTATCTAATTTTATTTCTTTATAATTTTTAGGATTTTTTATCGATTTGCTAATCTTTGTAATAATACCTTTTTCAACTAAAATATCTTGCGTTGTATTATGAAAATCACTTTTCGAGTCTATTATTGTTGCAGATTTTATTAGCAGATTCATTTTAAATATTTTAAGATGAGCATTTCAATAATTAAAAATAATAGTGCAAAAATAACAAACCATTTCCATAGCTCATTAACTTTACTGTTACTTTTTAAGGCCTCAAAAGTATCTGAAATAGAATCACTAATGATGACATTACTCTTGTTAAATGTAAGGTCTTGATACGACAAATTACTTTCTTCATTATTGTAATTATAACTCACATATTTAATAGGCTCGTTTTTGTTATTAATACTGTAAGTATTTGCTATGTCTGGCGTTTGGGCTGTTGTTATAACAATTTTATTATTGAAATACTGTTGCTTCGGAATAATATTAGATACTTCATTTACTAATGTTAAAATATGATCCTGTTGTAAATCTACTGCAACATCAAAGGTGTTTTCTTTTCCAATAGTATAATATAATTCAGGTGTTTTTAGGCTCAATTCCCCAATATTATAAAGTGTAGGAACAATTAAAGGAGAATTTTTGAAATTCGAATTTTCTTGGTTTAAAGCAGAAGAAAACACAAACATATTTGCGTTTTGAGATAAAAACGTAAGGCCGTCTTCAAATTGTAAAACAGGAGACATGTTATTAGAATTTAGCTTATAAAAGCTATTCACTTTTGGGTATTGAAAATTGCTGATTTGCTTTTCGAAAACCCCAATACTATATAAAGGATGTGAATAATTAATGGTCGTAATTCGTTTTTCGCTATTTATAATATCACTAAAACTACTCGTACCATAATTAATAAGTAAATTGTTATATGTTTGAATATTTGCTTTAGCAGATGGAATTATCAAAACATAACCACCATTATTTGTAAACGAGCTAAGAACAGAAATCAATGAACTCGGAATACTATTCAATTCGTTGAGCACAATTAAATTTTGGGTGTCAATAATGTTATAGTTTAGTTGCTCGAGCTTCGTTGATGTATAATTAAATTCTGACGAAGTATAAATACGATTCAAAAAATTATCGTCTGTCGCATTTATCGAAAGCACATTTATTTTTGTTGCTTCATTGATGCTAAAAAACAGCTGATTATCAAATTGCAAATTCGCATCATTTATTGTAATGGTTCCGTTAATAGCTTTATTTGCTGGTAACGAAAAACTTGTTGAAGCTTCTCTATTGTTAATCGTAACACTCGTTTTAGCAATGAGTTTAGAATCGTCGAATAATGAAACTGGTACGTTGTCGACAGATGCTCCTGTGTTTTTTAAAATTACTTGAAGCTCTAAATTAGTTGGAGTCGTTTTAGAAATATAAAGGCTGTCAATAAAAACATTGTTAATGTTTACAGGATTTAGTTTTACAATATTATAGTTGATTAGCGAATCATTTTCAATTTGAAATTCTCTGTTTTTTTCTTGAAAATCAGAAATAAAAACAATATTTTTTAGGGTATTGGAGGTCTTACTAAATAATTTTTTACTTTTCAATAAAGCGGCGTCATAGCTTAATTGATTTGATGAATAATCCATCGTCAGCAAATCATTTTTAATAGCTTTAACGGTGGTGTTTTTATAAGTTTCAGTATTCGTAACGAGAGAGATTTCCTCACCTTCAGGCACAACACTAATAATATCTTGTATAGCACGTTTTAAAAGCTCGCCATGAGCACCTTTAGCTTGCATGCTAAACGAATTATCGAGATAAATAACGGTTTCTTTTTTTGTCTTAAAGTCGTTGGTTAAAGATGTGTAAGGTTGTGCAAACGCAATTATAATGCCTGCCAAAAGAAGTAATCTTGTTAACAATGTTAACCACTTTTTTAATTGTGAGCTTTTACGTGTTTGTAGGGTGACTTTTTTTAGAAAAGCAACATTTGTGAATGCTTCTTTCTGAAATTTTCGTAATTGAAATAAGTGGACAATAATTGGAATGAGCAGTAAAAATAATGCGTAAAGAAGTTCTGGGTGTTTAAACTGCATTCTTTTTTAGATTTGTCAAACCTACATAAAATTTTTGATTTAAGAAATATAGAAAATCAAATTGAATTACCGATTCTTCTTTTAAGAATTTTAACAAAAGAAAAAATAATCTTTCATTGGTTCGAGTTTTAATTCTGTCATATAGTTTTTTATAAATACTTGTGCCTCTTTATTCGCAACAGAAATAATACTTTGAGCATCTTTTAGTTCTTTTAAAAATGAAAAAGGTCGCATCTCTTGGTCATATATGTGTTTCCCAATTTTCTTTGGGTTATTGCAAATCCAATAATACGGTATGTCTTTTTCAATAAGGATTTTAGCAATAGTTTTTCCTTTATTACCAGCGCCCCAAATTACTAAAGGTCTAGAAGTATCGTAATCTAATTTTAAAAAATAATGAAGCTTTATATCTAGAAAATTATTCTGATTGTAATGTTCTTGCACTCTCGAAGAACGTGTTGAATAATCACGCCAATAGTGTAATTCCTTATCACACGGAATACACGTGTAACCTTGCTCATACATGCGAAACGTTAAATCGTAATCTTCTGGATATGTTTTGGGGTTAAAAGCATCGCAAGCAATTAAATCGTCTCGATGCATCATCCAACAAGGCGACGGTATCACACATTCTTTATAGATTTCAGAAAAATTAGTACCAGCTATTGTAAGTTTATTTAGCCAGGTTTCATAATTTTTATAACCTTCGCCTAATGTGTCTTCAGAAAAATATTTAACCAATCCAACAGCAACAGATTGCCGTTTGTTAGCCATTAAATTATAAGCAAGGATTTCAATTTTTTGGACATGCATTATGTCGTCACTATCCATTCTGGTAATAAAATCACCGTTACTATATTTAAAAGCCATTTGTAACGCACCAATAATTCCAGATTTGGTATTTTTTAAAAGTATGATTCTTGAATCTTTTTTAGCAAAATTTTCAACGAGTTTATAGCTATTATCTGTAGAAAAATCGTCGACAATAATTAATTCCCAGTTGGTGTAGGTCTGATTGATAATAGATTTTATGCAATCTTTTAAAAAAACTTCGGTGTTTCTAAAAGGTGTGAGAATGCTTACTAATGGGTTTTGCATGTGCGAATATACTAATTCCGTTTTTTAATAAAATCTTTATGATTTAAGTTGTAACAAATACTAATTTTGAACGTCAAACGTTAAGAAATTAAAATTTTTAAAATGAAATATTATATTACACCAGTATTATTTATAGGAGTATTATTGACTGGTTGTGGCACAACTAAAACAACGCCCAATGATCTAGCAATAAATACAGCTATTGAAACATCTATAGACTTGACAAAGGTTGTAGACGATAAAGCACCTGTCGTTATTAATCCGGGACGTTTTACAACTGAAACAGTTACATACAGATTACCAAAAGTGATTCCTGGAACATATCAGGTAAGTAATTTTGGAAACTTTATTGATGACTTTAAGGCTTTTGATTATAGTGGAAATGAAATTCCAGTATCTAAAACTGATGCAAATTCTTGGACTATTAATAATGCGATAAACCTAGATAAGATTGCATATTTAGTAAACGATACATTTGATGTTGAAGTAAATGGAGAGTTTCCAACGCCTTATTCAATGTCAGGAACAAATATAGAACCAGATAATTATGTATTGAATCTTCATGGTTTTATTGGCTTTTTCGATTCTTTAAAGAATAGTCAGTACAAATTAGATGTTACTGCTCCAGCAAGTTTTGTGCGAAGTTCTGCTTTGCAAGTAATAGGATCAACAACAAGTCAGGATGGAAGTGTTATTACTTCAAGTTATTTTGCACCAAGATATTTCGATATTACAGATAACCCTATGATGTATGGTGATCTTGTTGTCGAAGAGTTTCAGGTTGGCGATATTAAAATTGTATTGAGTGTATATTCTCCTACCAAAGCACATTCGGCAAAATCGCTAAAGGAAAGTATGTTTAAGATGATGCAAGCACAAAAAGCATATTTAGGCGATGTTAATAGTACAGCGCGTTACGATATTTTTGTCTATTTAGGAAGAGGTGACGAAAAATCACCAACAAAGTTCGGTGCTTTAGAGCATCATACATCCACGGTTGTGGTTATGCCAGAAGCTATGCTTCATGAAGCCCTTGCCAAAAGTATGATCGATATTGTGTCACATGAATTTTTTCATATTTTAACACCGTTAAGTGTTCACTCTGAAGATGTTCATTATTTCGATTATAATGAGCCAACATTCTCAAAACATTTATGGATGTACGAAGGATTAACCGAATATTTTGCTTCTGTTTTCCAAATAGATGAAGCCCTAGTAACCGAAGATGAGTTTTACGCTAAAATTATGGAGAAAATTCAATCTGCTTCTGGATTTAACGATGCGATGAGTTTCACGGTAATGAGCGAAAATATCCTAAAAGAACCTTACCAAAAGAATTATGCTAACGTTTACCAAAAAGGAGCGCTTATAGGTATGTGTCTCGATATTTTAATCCGCGAGGAAAGCCAAGGGGATAGAGGTGTTTTATCGTTAATGAAAGAATTATCTTTAAAATATGGTAAGAACAAACCTTTCGAAGATGACAAAATTATTGATGAAATTGTAGCAATGACTTATCCATCTGTACGTGATTTTTTTAATACACACGTAATTGGAGATACACCAATAAATTATAACGACTTTTTTGAAAAAGTAGGTTTAGAGATAAATCAAAGTAAAGTAAAAGCTAACTACGTTCAAAATGCCGGAGCTTTAATTTTTGGAGTAAATCAGGATAACGGAACAATTTATTTTAACAATCTAGTACCGAGTAACAGTTTCTGGAATGAACAAGGTGTGCAACCAAACGATATCGTTAAATCTATTAATGGTATTAAGGTAGATCTTCATAACGCAAACCAAATTTTAGGACAAGTAATTTCTTGGCAGCCTGGTAAAGATATTGAAGTGGTAACCATTAGAAATGGAGAAGAGCGTATTATTAAAACGACACTAACACAATCTTTTACAGTTGGTAATGCGTTACAGGCTAAAGCTAATGCAACCGATGCACAAATAGCCTTGCGTAATGCTTGGTTAAAAGGATAATTTTAAGTTAAGAGTTAAGAGTCACGGCTGATGAATTTAATATTTGTCAGTCGTTTTTTTTGTATAATGAGAAGCCGGTGAAAAAAACGGAATCCTTGTTAAAACCCTTCAAAAACTCCTAAACCAAATAACGCAAAATCATATTTTACTGGATCGTCCATATCTAAAATTCTTAAAGACCTATCTAATTCTGCTAATGCTTTACCATCATTTTGTTTTCGTGTTAACAAACCGAGTTTTCTGGCAACGTTTCCAGAATGTACATCTAAAGGACAAGACAATTGCGATGGCAAGAGGCTTTTCCAAATCCCGAAATCTACACCAGCATTGTCCTGCCGTATCATCCAACGTAAAAACATATTCAGCCTTTTCGCCGCCGAATTCTTAAGCGGGTCGCTAATGTGTTTCTGTGTTCTTTGTAAATGGGCAATTTCGAAAAACAATGTTTTAAAATGATGAATAGATTTTTGAAGCGAAACTTCTTCTGCATGTTTTGCAAAAACGGTCTCTAAACCACCATGGGTTTTATAAATATGCTGTAAACCTATAATAAACGTGATAAAATCGCCACCATTAAAAGTCCGATGTACAAAAGGCATTAATGCTTCTAAATCTGTTTCCTGATGATTTAATATAAACTCGTATGGCGCATGGTTTAACAATTGCATCATCCGGTTGGCATTGTTTATAATGCTTTTACGGTTGCCCCAAGCAATAGTTGCTGTTAAAAAACCAGCAATTTCTATATCTTCTTTTTTACTAAAAAGATGAGGTATTTGTATTGGGTCACTCTCAATAAATTTTGGGTTGTTGTATTGAATAACTTTGGAATCTAGAAATTCTTTGAGCTCGGTTTTGTTAAGTTTATGAATCACTATTTTAACGTAAGAATTTAAAAAAAAGACTCAATTAAATGGTCTATTGATTTTTCAATCTGCGATTTGTTGTTTTGTAGTTTTACTTGTACTGTCATTCCAATAAAAAAAGTGATAATGGTATCGGTAATCTCTTTAATCGTTTTTTTTTGCAAGTCACTTCTATTTTTTAGGTAATCTGTTAAAACGGCTTTCATTTTAGCGTAGTAGTCATTCAGCATATGGGCAATGTCTTCATCAGAGGCACCTAACTCTGTAGCGATATTGGTCATAAAACAACCTTTATGTTTTTGGTCGTTTATGGCATCTTCTAAAGTTACTTTTAAATAATGATGCAACCCCTTTTTTGCATCTTCTTCGGCATGTAATTTTTCCTTTAAATTTTTAACGCTATTTTCCTGAAATACATGAATACATTGTTCAAACAAAGCCCGTTTACTTTTAAATGTATTGTAAAAACTTCCTTTACCAATGCCTAGTGATTCAGTGAGGTCTGTAAGAGACGTTCCCTTATAACCTTTTTCCCAAAACACATCTAAAGCCATTTGTACGGCTTTACTTTTATTAAACTGTTCTATTTTCGGCATTTTATTTGTACTTTTCAGTACATATTTACTATGTTTGTACTTATAAGTACAAATATAAAACATGCTGATGAAATAGAATTAGTAAATGAGTAAACAATACTTATTTTATTATTGAATGCTATAAATCATTTTGAAATACTGAAAATCACCAACTAAAACAAATACTACATGAAAACCAAAACACTAAACATTTTATTTGCCATTGCACTTTTTTCTTTTGTTGGATGCAAGTCTGAAAAGTCTAAAAAGGAAAGTAATATAATAACAGAAACTGTAGAAGCTACAGCTATACCAGTTACTGAAGAAAATTTTGCTCATGCAGAAACAGCCCGAAATTATAGAAACTGGGCAAAGCTAGGAGCAAATGATAGTATTATTCATATGAGAAAGTTGCCGCCACGTGGCAAAAAGGCTCCTACAGTACAAATGAACGATGATACATTTTACTCAATAGTTATTACAGAAGCTGTAAATGGGAAGGTACAATTTTCTATACCAGAAACAGATGTTTATATGGCTGTTCAAGTAGTTACAGAAGGTGGGCACGGACAGCACTATGTGGTCGAAGCTGGAGATTACGATTTACCAGTTGAAACTGACTTTGCATTTCTAATTTTTCGAACTGGTTTAGAGAAAGGATTCGATGCTGCGCATATTGCTCAAGATAAAATAAACACAAACATGTTCAAGTTTGGTACTTACAATATTGCCAATTATGATTTTGAAGAAGTTGAAGAATGGACTGCTCGTTTGACTAAAGAAACAAGTGGGTCAGTATTTGCATATACATTCCCTAGAACTTCAAAAGATATTACTGATCGCCATCAGTGGAATTTAGAAAATGCCAATGGATGGGGTGGTTCTTCACCTGAAGTAAAGGTTGCAAACCTTTATACAAACTCAATTATTCTTAAAGGGGATAAAAGTTACACTACTACTTTTGAAAATCCAAACTCAAAATATTTCACTTCAATTACTGCATATGATACGAGTCGATACTTAATTGAAGACGTTAAAAATATTAACTCACATTCATGGACGGAAAATGAAGATGGTACAGTTACTATTTCATTTAACGGTGGAGATTCTGCAATTAATAACATTAATACACACGGACAGGATTTCAGTTTTACCATGCGTTATTACGGAGTAAGTCAAAAAGTTATGGATGGTAAAATCACACCAGAAAAAACTGTTGAAGAAATTAAATAAAACTGTTTGCAACAATTTAGATAATTAATTGTGGCGAAATTACTTAATCGAAAATCACTAACTAAAACAAATACTACATGAAAACCAAAACACTAAACATTTTATTTGCAATAGCATTTATTTCATTTATTGGATGCAAATCAGAAAAAAAAGAAACAGATACTAAAGAAACTGTAGAAGTAACAACAACTACAATAGAAAAAGTTACTACCGAAGATGCTTTCTTTAGTGATAGTGGAAGAATAGTGACTCCCGAAAGCTATCCTACAGACGAAACATCACACCAAATTTTAAAAAACCAAGATTTAATTGGTGTAAATAAATTTTTGCATAAGGCTCATTTAACGCCAACAGATAACCAACCCGTTGTACGTATGAATAGAGATACCTACTACTCTATGGCTGTTATTGATGTATCTAAAGGGGCAAGTATTACCATACCAGAAATACCGGAAGGAAAATATGTATCAGTACAACCTGTTACCGAAGACCATAGAATTCAAGCCATGAGTTACGGTCCTGGAACTTTTAAATTGTCAACGCATACAGGAACACATCTTTATGTTGTAGTTCGCCTTGATGCGACTTTTACAGAAGCCGAAGCAAAAGTAATACATGATAAAATGTCTATTTCGGCAAATTCTAATACTAAATTTGCAACAGCTCCTGTTAACAAGCAGTCGTTTACCGAAGTAGAAGATGCTCTAAAAGCACAAGTGCCTTCTTTAGTTAAACGCGATGGCGTTCTTGCATTAAGTGGTATGTTTACCGACCCTCGCGATGAATCAGAAAAATTATTCACCCAAGAAAAATACGAAATAGGTGCTGCAGTTGGTTGGGGTGGTGCACAATGGAAAGATAATATTTATGAGTTATCTGGAAACTACACAGCAGACACGTGTCATAAAATGACTTTCGAAGATCCTGGAAACGATGCATTCTGGTCGATTACAGTATACAACAAAAAAGGATTTATGTTTAACGACCTAGCAAACTATAGTTCTAATACAGCAACAGCAAATACAGATGGAACCTATACCATTAGTTTTGGTTGTGGTGAAGATTCGCCTAACAATATAGAGATTGCTAATCCTTCAGAGGTATTTAATATTGCAGTTCGTCACTACAAACCTTCAAAGAAAGTAAGTGAAGATGGTTATCGATTAGTGCCTTTAATGAAGGAAGTAACAAAATAAGATTAGCACATATACGTGTTAAAGAATTTAAGCTATTCAGGTTCTGAAAATATTCCAGATCCTGAATTAGTAGAATAAGATTAATCAATAGAACTAAAATTCATGAAAAACAAACTGACTTATTTTTGCCCTTTATTAGTATTAATGATTTTATTTTCTTCCTGCGATACAAAAAAGATAGATATTGAAAAAGAAAGACAAAATGCTGTAGAAGAATATGTGGCTAAAATAGAATCTGACAAACAGCAAAAGTTAGATGTAATAAATAAATTTTATGATGTTTTTGCAACAGGAGACATGTCTATTTTACCGGAAATTTTAGCCGTAAATTACACCCAGTTTCCGTCAGATCCAGGGCAAACACCAGACATTGAAGGCTTTATTAAACATGCTCAATATTTTGGAAGCATGTTTTCTGATTTAAAAGGAGTGCCAACCCATATTCTTGTAGATAAAGACTTGGTTCATGTACGCAGTGAATTAGAAGTAACACATTCAGGAGAAGCATTTGGAATTCCAGAAACAGGGAAAAGAATTAATGTGGTTGCTTTTGATACGCATCATTTTAACGAAGAAGGTAAAATTGATAAGACATGGCATTTAGAAGATTTCTGGGGAATATATTCTCAATTAAATTCTAAATAAATATTAACTTGTAACCACATTCAGAAATAAGCATTCAAAACAAAGTAACATGAATAATTTTAATACTATTTTTTATAGCCTTTTAGTACTAATAAGCTTTGGTTGTCAATCTAATAAAAATGAGCAAAAAATTACAGAAACAACAGAAATTGTTAAAACTACCGAAAATGAAGAACTTTTAAACGGCAACGTTTCGTTGGATTATGGTTCCGATAGTTACCAGTTTAAAAATGGTTTTCCTGTAGGCGAAACTGCATCACAGATTTACTACAATTCAGATTTACGTAGAGCCATAGAAGCATACAAAATCTTTCTCCCAACTTTAGCCACAGAGGCCGTTTTTCAGCAAATGGAAAATGCAGGAGCAGAATACAATACAAAAGGAACTGTTATGGCACAAGGACCACGACAACAATTTGCAGCAACAAATTCAGATACGCCATATGCCTTCATTCTTTTAGATTTAACAAAAGGACCTATGGTAGTAGAGATGCCTGCAAACCCTTTACTCCTTGGTGTAGCGAATGACCATAATATGGGTTGGTTAACAGATGTTGGTGGTATTGGCCCTGAAAAAGGAAAAGGTGGAAAGCACCTTGTTTTACCTCCTGGTTTTGATGGAAACGTACCAGATGGATATTATGTTATCCAAGGCACGACCAATAAAATTGTTTTTGCTATTCGAACTGTGCCTTTAGATGGTGATATTCCAAAAGCCATCAAGGCTGCTCAAAAAATAAAAGCCTATCCGTTAGACTCACCAGAAATGAAAGATAGCTTTAGTATTACGGACATCACGGCAAATAGGCTTGAATTACCGCTTCTTGACTGGGAAGGTAAAATGGCGTATTGGGAAAACCTAGATAAGGTACTCAAAGAAGATATTTTTAAAAGCGAATATCGTTTTCCTCTTGGAATGCTTACCGAGCTCGGCATGACTGCTAATGAGCCTTTCTTGCCTTCGGCAGAAATGAAAGAACTATTAACACGTGCTGCTGAAATAGCACATGCAGAATTATCGACTTCGTTATTTGAAAATCGCAGACCAATTGCCGTAGAATGGGAAGATAGAAATTGGCGAAAATTACCTGTTGGCCCTTTTAATAAGGCATCTGGAGATTTTGGAACCGATGAATTGATTGATTTTGATGCCAGTGCTAATTTTTTCTTTTTTGGTTGGGGCACATCGTCTGCAATAGGACGTAGAGAACCTGGAGGTGGCTCTATGTACTTCTCGGCTTTCAAGGATGTAGAGAACACGTATTTTGATGGTAAAAATAATTACGAAATGACTATTCCTGGACCAGTTCCAATGAAACTATTTTGGTCGGTTACAGTTTATGATGCTTTTACGCGTTGTTTAATTGAAACCGATTTAAATCGTGCTGCTGTTCGTTCTCATTTGGATAGCCCAATTCAAAATGACGATGGCTCTTACACCATTTATTTTGGTCCAAATGCTCCAGAAGGAAAAGAAGTAAACTGGGTGCAAACAATTCCAAATAGAGGTTGGTTTACAACAGTGAGGTTGTATGGGCCAAACAAAGAAGTGTTTGATGGTTCTTGGAAATTATCGGATATAAAAAAGAATGATGATTAAGTTATAAATAAAAAAAGACAAATGAAATACAGACATTTCCTGAAGTCAAAAATAGTAATTACACTCGTGTTTTTATTCGCATCATTTTCGATGTTTTCACAAAATGTAACTACAACCGAAACAAATGATATAAAAGTTGATGATAGCCAAGGTTGGAGTTTTACTGCGGCTCCATATTTATTGCTGCCATCCATGAAAGGAGATGTTGCTGTTAAAGGAATTCCTGTTGATGTAAATGTTAGTCCTGGTGATATCTTTGATAACCTCGATTTTGGAATGATGCTTTATCTTGAAGCAACTAAAGACAAATGGGCAGTTAGTTTTGATTTTCTGTATATGGATTTGGGCAAAGAAGGTACCACACCTTTAGCAAGCAGAAAGGCAACTGTAGATGTTAAGCAAGTAGCTGCCACCTTTAATGGTTTATATCGAATTAACGATTGGCTCGAAGCTGGTATTGGCGGCAGAATAAATTCTGTAAAAAATGGTGTTAAAATAGCTCCAGGCGAATATATTCTACCTGGAAGCGATTTTTCCATGACCGAAACTTGGTTCGATCCATTAATTGTAACACGAGTGATGACGAACTTAGATGAAAAATGGCGATTGGGTGCACTAGCAGATATTGGAGGTTTTAGTATTGGATCGGATCTTGCTTGGCAGTTTAATCCGTTTATTGGCTATCGTTTTTCAGAATTATTTGAAATAGCTGTAGCATATCGCTGGATCACTATGGATTACAATGCAGGTTCTGAAACAGACTATTTTTTATATGATCTGACAATTTCAGGTGCAGAGTTTGGACTTCTATTTCATTTTTAAAAACACTTAATATAATAACTCATGAAAAACTTTATTTTAATCTTAATCTTTGGAGGACTATTTTTAGTTGGTTGTAACCATAATAAATCTGATGAAAATGTTGCCTTAATTGAAAAATACATTAATTCTGTTGAATCGCAGGATTATGATGGTATGGCGTCTATGCTCGACGAAGACTACTTAGGTCTTGGTCCATCTTATGGAGATTCTATAAGAAAACCAGCGGCACTTGAAAATTGGAAAGATAATATTGAAAATCTTTATGGCACTATAAAATATAATAGATCAAGAACTGCGGCTTTTACCATTCCTGATGGCGAACATCAAGGTGAATGGGTATCTAACTGGGCAGAATTAAATATTATTTATCAAGATGATATAGGCGAAGTAACCATTTGGGCAAATACGGTATATCAGATTGAGAATGCCAAAATCGTTAAAAGTTTCACTTTTTATAATGAGGCAGATGCTTTATACCAATTAGGTTTCAGTATAAATTAAAGAATAATTAAAATAAAATAAAATGAAGAACTTAAAATTAATACCAATATTTATAATTGTTGTAAGCATAAATTTCTCTTTTTCACAAAGCAATGGACTTGCAAAAAGTATTGGAGTATATGTGTTTCCTAATAAAGACCAAAGTGCCGAAACTCAAAACAAAGATGAATCTGATTGTTATAAATGGGCAATGGATCAAACTAATTATGATCCGATGAATCCTCCGGTTGCTACAGCTAATGCAGTAGATACTGCACCACAAGGTGAAGCAGTAAGAGGTGCTGCGAGAGGAGCTGCCGCCGGTGCTGCTATTGGTTCAATTAGTGGTGATATGGGAGAAGGTGCTGCATATGGAGCTATTATTGGAGGTCTTAGAGGTCGTCGAGCAAAAAAGTCACAAGACAAACAGCAACAACAAGCTAATAATGCTGCCGCTGCTGCTAAAAATACTGAAATGGCAAACGATTACAAAAAGGCATTTAGTACTTGTTTACAAGCCAAAGGATATACCGTTAATTAGTTTTTGAATTTATATTTCCTATTCCTTCAGAATAAAAGCCATCCTTTAAATCTTCAGAATGCTGTTGAGGTACAACCTTAAAATAAGTTTCAAAATAATCTAGCTGTTGTTTGTTTATAGCTGGTATTGGTGTGTTTCCTGTTCCCCAAAAGAAATCAATATTTGTTGGTATGTTTATAGGTGTGTTCTCTAATTGTATTGTTTCGTATTCTGTTGCGTAACGACTGTTGTGATGTGGTTTAATAATATAACTTAAGTTAAACCTATTATTTGTTTTATGTAACTCGTTATTGCTTAATTGTAAAAAATTAATTGATAAAAATAATGGGATTACAGTTAAAAATAAGCTTAAACCAATAACGGCTTTAACCGTTTTTTGCTTGTAAATAAATGTACTTAAAATGAATAGAGAAAGCACAAGTGTAAAAGGAAAAAAGAATCTGTATTGTGGTGAAACGGTTAGTAAAAAAGTAAGATTTATAAGTGCCACTAAATAAATTTTAAGAAATGATTTCTTCAACTTATTTTTAAAAATAAATATTGGTGAAAATAAAAGTAATGCAACCATTAAGCAATTAAAAATACCATCTAGGTTGGATTGTAATAACCAGTTTTTAAATAGCTCGAAAAGCGATGATTTTTCAAATTTATCTATTGAAACATTATAACCATATGCCAATCCGTAATCATGAAAATAGGTTTCAATAGTTTTTGGTAAATGCCAATCAAAACTTAATGCATCAATACTAGTGAATGGATAGATAGCGTTTCCTGTAAGGATTACATTCTTAATGACAATTAATAAAAGCGTTACACTTCCATAAAATAATACCAATGGTGTATTTTTTTTAGCAATCTTAAAATTTTTGATAAAAAGCATAAATGGAAATACACAAAATATGGCAGTTGTTACTTTAATTAAAATTAAAAACAGCGATAGTGTACAAAGTGTTAGAAAAGAGGTCTTGTTAAACGTATCGTAGCTTTTAATAAACTGATGAAACACAATCAAGCCAATCACATACACAGCAATATCTGGAGAAGGTGCACTTATAAACTGAAACAGAAACACATTAAAAACGGGAAATAACCCAATGATTAAATTCACTTTAGAGGTTTCTTTATTTGTAATAAAACGATTCAATCTTACTATGGCATAATAGTTACCAAGCATGAGACATAATCCGCTTAAATCATTAAAATTATCATAAATAAAGCTAAAATTAAAAGCACTTTGCAAGATGTGCCAACCAGAGGTTTGCCCTAAAAACAGATGCAAATTCACCAAGCCTTTTACAAAACCATATTCGTTAAGCCATTTGATGGTTTGTATGTAATACGATTCGTTATCAATTAAAAAAGGAGGAGAAGCGCATTGTGCTAAAATAAGAACGCTTATAATAACCAAAACTATTTTTAAAAATTTTGAAAGCGCACTTATTTCATTTTTTAGATTTACTAAATAGCTTTGTAATGATAGTCCATTGAGTTTAAAACCCACAACGGAAATGCTAAAAAGCACTATATGAAATTGCCAATTTACAGCGAAGAAAATAGCCCAAAATCCTGTAAAAAGTGTGATGCCAAAAAAACCAAGAAATATAATAACAATACTATCTGTAGAGAATATTTTTAGGAGCCTATTAAAAGATAAGCCAACTGCAATGCTTATAAATAAAATATAAATCCACGAAAGCAGTATTAAAAGCATAAGATTCGTTTAGGTTACAATCTTGCCATCTACCATGGTTAGTTTTCTATCGGCTAAATTAGCGAGTTCTTTATTGTGTGTGACAATTACAAATGTTTGTCCGAACTCATCACGAAGTTTAAAAAATAGGTTGTGTAAATTTTCGGCAGACTCGCTGTCTAAATTTCCAGAAGGTTCGTCGGCAAAAATAATTTCAGGATTATTCATAAGTGATCTTGCAACGGCAACACGTTGTTGCTCACCACCTGAAAGCTCATTTGGCTTGTGTGTGTAACGATGCGATAATCCTAAGAAATCTAAAAGTTCTTTTGCCCGTTTTTCGGCATTCGATTTATTAACGCCTTTTATAAAAGCAGGAATACAGACATTCTCTAAAGCCGTAAATTCTGGAAGTAATTGGTGAAACTGAAAAATAAAACCCAAATGCTCATTTCTAAACTTTGCTAGAGCTTTGTCGTTTAAGCCATTAATTTCGATATTATTAATTACTAAACTATAGTCTTCTTTTTTAGACGCCTTATCAAGTGTGCCTAGAATTTGGAGTAAAGTGGTCTTTCCAGCACCAGAAGCACCAACAATAGAGACAACTTCGCTCTTTTTTATATGAATATCAACACCTTTTAAAACGTGTAAATCGTCGTAATATTTATGAATATTTTTTGCTTGAATCATGTTTGATATTTCGAGCAATGAAAATACTACATTACAAACTATTGCACAAACGCTGTTTCGTTTACTTTTTTATTAAATACCTTTTTGAGGTTGTTGTAATCTATGTAGTAAATAAACCGAAGTGAAAAAATGTGCTGCATTGGTTCGTTAAACAATTCGCTTAAACTTTCTGTGAAGTTATCTTCAGAAGCGGTTGTGTTGTTTGTTAATTGATTTCTATAAAGTGCAATTAGCTGGCTTCCCGGCGCAAACTCCCAGGTGTATTTAAAATCAAGATTCCAGATATTGAAATTTTGGTTAGGATCATCAATATCATTTACAGAGTAACCATCATTTGTTGAAAGACTTCCATCGTCTTGTAATACATAAAGGTCTTCGTCGTAAGTAACAGTACTCCAATAATTTCGAAATGTTAAAAATAAAGCATGTTTTGTATTAAAGTTGAAATTTCCAGACACACTATTTGTAATAGTATGTTGATCTCGTTGTCCAAAAATAATGTCGTCAATAATTTTTGTTACATAACCTCTATTTCCTTTATTGTTTTGGAAAGAAAATGAGTATATAAATGTAAATCTGTCATTAAATCTAAATCGGGGTTTAATATTAAAGTTATAATTAAATAAATCTCTTCCTTCTTCGAATAGAGTTCCAAATCCAAACCTTCCATCAAGAGCAAACGTTTTGTCGTAATTACTAGAAAACCAAGCGCCACCATTTAACCAGTTTTTAAAGGTATAAACTTTATCTTCTCTAGATTCGAAATAATCGTACTGTGTACCAATTTGCGTATTTATGTTCGCGCCAAAAGCGAATAGATTTTTTTTAGTTTGCATAAAAATATTACCACCAATGCTATTACCTGTATACGTGTTGGGATTATGCCTTCTATTATAGTTTGCCCATGTATTAATTCTTAAATTGTTTAACTTTTCAGTCGGCTTAAAAATTCTGTAGCTAAATCTTGCTTGTAAACGATTATAATTATTTCTAAACTTAATTCCAAGATCATTTATGTCGTAGTTTTCATCTGCTAATTCATATTGTAAACTATATTGATAATTACCACTTATTTTCCCAATTTCTATTTCAGAACTAAATCCGTTTTGGTTGCCTTCTTCAAGGTTTAAAAAACTTCCTTTTATTTCTGCTTCAATACCATATGTATTTTTTTTGTTTATTAATCGCGTTAATAAGCCGGTAACATTTGCATCTCTGTAATGACCATTTCTGCTTACATTCGTGTTTACTAGACTTACAGATGAGTTTTCGTTAAATTGTTGGTCAAATACTAAAACATTGTAATTTGCTAATGGTTCTACAACCTCTTTTCTGGTTTCACCGCTAATAGTGTCTTTTATATTTGCAAAAGATTCTTCGGTTATCGCATTAAAAACACCAATTCCTAATCCGTTTTTGGTACGGCCTGAAACTTTAATGGCGTTTAAAGTTTTTATGTTCTCTGGTGAATTAGTAATTTCTTCATTGGTACCAAGATTGTCTTCAACATTGTCATAATTTACAGGATTGCTCCCTATACGTCTTGAGTAAAATAGATTCCCCTTATTAAATAAGTCTACACCTTCTTTAAAGAACTGACGTTGTTCGTTAAATCGTTGTTCGAATGGACCTAAATTAAGTTCAATATCATCAAACCCAGCTTGACTAAAATCTGGAATTAATGTTGCATCTAATGTAAAATTCTCTGTAATGCCATATTTAACATCCATTCCTAAATTAAATTCGCTGTTGGTTTCTCCATCAAAAGTTTCAAATAAAACCGACGAATACGGGTAAAAGCTTAATCGTGTTGGTGGCTTTATATTACTTATGCCAGTGATTTCGCCATGGTATAAGCCACCATATCCAGTAGATCTGTCTATTTGATTCCAAGAAAATTGCTCTCGTGTTTTTCGAAAATGTCTATGAAAATTTATCCCCCAAGTTTGAATTTCTTTATTCGAAAAACGCAATGCAGAATATGGAATGCTAATTTCTACTATCCAACCATCGTCTACTATTTTTACTGCACTTTTCCAAACAGTATTCCATCCAAAATCTTCTCGACCACCTGCAGATACCACAGCATCTGCTTGTGTACCTGTACTCATCACAAAAAACTCTGTATCATTTTGTCCATCGTTATTCGGATTTATAATAATTCCGAAAAAATCGGCGATTCCAAAATTATCGCGTGTAGAAAATTGTTTTCTTATTTCTTTAGGATCGTCATGAAGGTATGCTGCAAAAAAAACGGCATCATCGTTATACGTCATTTTAACATAGGTTTTTTGATGGTCCTTCTCTACAACACCCATTTCTGGTGTAAACTGAACAAAATTATTAGCTATTTCAGCATTTTTCCAAACGTCATCGTCCAAAATAGCGTCAATTTTTGGTGGTTTTTCGGTTCTAGTAATTTGTAAAACTTTTTTTTCTTGTGATAGAACAGAAAGAGAAGAAGCAAAAAATAAGAATAAAATAACGTAGGTTAGACGTTTCATTGGTACTAATTTGATGATTGGTGTAGTTGTAAAAGTTAGGCTTTAAGCAATACTCTAACAAATCTAACTTTAGATGCCGCTTATATGTATTAATGAAAAGTTAAAAAATATATTTTAGTAAGCTTTTAACATTTACACCTACTAATATTTTTTGTTACTTTAACGAAATAAAACACCTCATATTATGTCAAATAAACCTTTTGAAGAGTATAATATTAGCGTTCATGACGATGCAAAAGAACAATACAGAAATATTATTGCAGATATAGGTGAAGATATTTCGCGTGATGGATTGAAAAAAACACCGGAGCGAGCTGCAAAAGCCATGCAGTTTTTAACACAAGGTTATAATCAAGATCCAGCCGAAATTTTAAAAAGCGCTATGTTTGAAGAGTCTTATAATGAAATGGTAATTGTAAAAGATATCGAGTTATACTCGCTTTGTGAACATCATATTTTACCTTTTTTCGGAAAAGCTCATATTGCATATATACCAAATGGACATATTGTAGGTTTAAGTAAAATACCTAGAATAGTTGATGTTTTTTCTAGAAGACTTCAAGTACAAGAACGTTTAACAGAACAAATACTAGACTGTATTAACGATACTTTAAAACCTCAAGGCGTTGCTGTAGTTATCGAAGCTTCTCATATGTGTATGATGATGCGTGGCGTCCAAAAACAAAACTCGGTGACAACTACTTCTGGATTTAGAGGACAATTTGAAAAAATCGAAACTCGAAATGAGTTTTTAAAATTGATAAGTAACCGGTTTTCATAATATTTTGGTATGTTTTTTGTTATTATATTATAAAACAATACAAAATGAATTTTGACAATATTTCTAAAAACAAAAAACTAGCTTATAGTTTATTATTTGATGCTATTGGATTTATCCCTTTTATAGATTTAATTTGGGCACCGTTATCTGCATATTTAATGACTAAAATGTATAAAGGAAATAAAGGAAAAATTGCAGGTGCAATAACTTTTATCGAAGAGTTCTTGCCAGGATTAGACTTTATTCCATCCTTTTCACTTATGTGGTTATATACTTATGTGTTTAATACAAAAGAAGAAACAATAATAGAAGTAAGTTAAAAGTTACACGTCTTTTTCAAAGCAAACACTATTTTTAATATTGATATAAGGATCGTAATTCGGAATTATATTATAACCATTTTTCTTATAAAAATTAACTGCTTCAAACTGTCTTTTACCAGTTTCTAAAACACATTTCTTAAAAGATAATTTGTTTGCCCAAAGCTCTAATTCGTTTAGGATTTTAATGGCAATTCCTTCTCTCCGATACTTATGTAAAACATACATGCGTTTTACCTCGACTGTTTCTTCATTAAACTTTTTGAAGGCACCAATACCAATAGCACCACCATTTTTATAAGCAACAACTGTATGCTTTAAAACATCAATGTTATTAAATTGAGAATAGAATGCAGTATCTTCTTTATCTCTTTCTGCTAATTCATCGTCAAGGAATTTTACAAGATGGATAAAATCTTTATTCTCTGAATTGGTTCTCTTAAGTTGTATCATTTTATTTTCTTGTTAGTACCCAAAAACTCATTTCTCTTCTAATAGTAAATCCTAAAGACTCATAAAGTTTAATAGGTCCAGTATTCGATTCTGCAACATGTAAAAAAGGTATTTTCCCTTGAGAAATAATGGTGTTCACGGTATGTGCAATTAATTGCTTTGCATACCCTTGCCTTGTATGATTCGGGTGAGTAATTACGGCGCTTACTTCTATAAAATCGTTTGTTTGCATACGTTCGCCAGTAATTGCTGCGAGTTGATTATTTTTAAAAATCCCATAATAATTACCCATATAAAATGTTTTTTCTTTAAAATATTCGGGGTAAACTAATTTAACCAACCCTAAAACTTCTTTTAAATGGCTACTGTTTAATTTGATTATTTTTTCTGTTGTTGGAAGATCAATTTTATTAAATGTAACCATTTGTAGACCAGACAATCTGTTCACTATAGTTACATTTTCTGGTAATTTAGGTTTCGAACCAACAATAAGAAATGTCTTAATTAATTTTGAATATTCTGCAAGTGCTTTAGCAATATTCTCATCAAATTTTATTGCGCCAAAAGGAGCATAGTCAGGTTTATAAAACTTAATATTACCAAAATTTATAACATGATTCTGATGTGTTTCGCTTAAAGAATACCAAACAGGGTTATCTAGTTTAGAAATGTGCTCCATAGTAATTCAAAGATAATAAATGTAGAAAAATGACAGATTGGAAATTTAAGCAGAAAATAATTAATTATATACGTTTTAAGTTTACAATTCACTAAATTTAAGTATATTTTTTAAGAAATAATTTTTCTGCTTTTTTTAGTTCAGTACTATAATTGAGATACCACTTTATCCGAATTTTCCAATATATGAGTTTAAATTAATGCTCTAACTTCAGGGGTTTTTTAGAAGTTCTTTTTCTACGCCTTTTAATTGGTCTGCGATATGTGTTACATGTTTCCTATAATAAAAATATACGTAGACAGGTGCAATATAATTTCAAAATATACGCAATTTGTCGTATTGATTTCTTTTCAATTATAGATTAGTTTTGGCTTTAAATATTAAAAATCATATTATGAGAGTAAGAATTACTTTATTATTATTTGTAGTTTCAATACCAATGTTTGGACAATGGTCACAAACAGATGCTCTTACAGCTTCAGGAGCCTCCTATTTGGTTGCTGCAACAAGCTTGAGTAATAATGTTTATGCTGTTGGTGGAATAAACAACGTGTTTGTTCGTTCATTAGACCAAGGCGAAACATGGACAGCACCTACAATAACACCACCTAATGGTGTCTTTCAATATTTAAGAGGCGTTGGAGATAGACTTTATGCTTCCACAAAGCTTAATTCATTTGATTATGAGTTATACTATTCATTAGATAATGGAACGTCATGGGTTCTTGATATTGATGGGTTGCCTCAAAATGTTACAAATACAGGTAAAACTGCTGTGATAGTAAAAGATATGGGAAACAATTATGTTGTGGCTCATAACGGTCAGAAAGCATATTATAAGCAATTAGGAGATGTAACTTGGGTTGAGACAAGCATAGATTTTGTTATTAATGATATAGCTGCCTTACCCAATAAATGGTTGGCTATTGGAATTACTAAAATATTAGAGAGTACAAATAATGGTGGTAGTTGGTCAGAGATTTCTACATCTGGTTTACCTGCAAATTTTCAAGGAAACACCATGGTAAGTAATGGTGTTGATCGTTTGTTTATGTCAAATGCTCCAGCAAATGGAGGAGATGATATTTATTTTTCTGAAGATGGAGGAGTAAGTTGGGCACTAACAAATTCATCAGGTCTGTATTCTTATTCAAATCCTTGGGTGCAATCTATCTTTGCCATAGAAAATTATGTTTTTGCTTCAATAAAACCTGAATTAGCTAATTTTGATGATCCGCCGTCATATATTATTTCTAGTACTGAAACACCAAACTTCACTATAGGAAATGTAACTGGTTTCCCCACAGGAATAACCAATACGTATTTACCCTTTTTCTTTAATTCTGGTGATAAGTTGTTTACAATATTTTGGGATTTACATGTTACAGAACCAGGTTTCAATGGAACTTTATCTCTTGATGAATTAGATGATGAACAATCTTTTAATATTTACCCAAACCCAGCTAATAATGAAATAACTATAAAAGTAATGGATTTCCAAAAGGTAAATGTCAAAATAATAAATATCGAAGGTCAAGAAATAAATAACATGAAATTATTAGGTAGAGAAACTAAAGTGAATATTAACTATTTACATTCAGGGGTTTATTTTCTAGTTATAGAAACAAAAGGAAACAGAATGGTTAGTAAAATTATAAAGAATTAAGTTTTGTACTAAAACCTTTAAAGGATTTATACCTATAAGTCGTTAGTGTAGTAAAAGAAAAGAACCTGATGAAAATCCATAGGATTTTCCGAGTACACACAGACCAGGCAATTGGCTATACATGTCTTAAGTTTACAATTCACTAAATTTAAGTATAAACAAGAAAGAACAAGAGAGCGTAATAAGGTCAGGATATACGATGAAGTTTTTAGACTTCGACAACATTAATAACCCATGCTCTTTATTACTTAAACTTCGTTCAGTTCTGTGAGACGTAGATCTCGTTTTCAAGCGATGCATTGAGCTTGTCGAAATGTTGTTAAAATGTGTGTAGGATCTGTTCTTTCCAAAATTTAGTTCTTAAGGCTAAAGATAAAAAAAGTGTATGGTCTTGACATTAGTAAAGATGTGTTTGATATTTACAATGGTACTACAGTTCATTACCAATTAAAGCATGATTCATCAGGATTTAAATCCCTTTTAAAAAGCCTGCCAAAAAGTGGGTTGCCGTACGATGAAAATTTTGTTTCTAAATTAGCTTAAAATTGCTTATTCTTTAACTCATTTCTTTGTTACCTGCAGGCTTTTCTATTTATAGAATTATGTAATAATAAAACTTCTTTCACTAAATGCAGGTATAGTTGGTGTCCCTTCATAGAAAAATTCTATTTCATCTTTTTCATCCATCATACCTAGACTGTATAATAAGGGAACGTAATGATCAGGAGTTGGAGAGGCTAGTTTACCAAGTTTATGGCTAGTTAAATAGTTTATTAAATCTTTAAAGTTTCTTTCTTTTATTTGTTTTTTCAGCCATGAATCATACTCTGTTTCCCATCCATATAGAGATAAATCTCCAGAACGCATTTTATTCATGGCAAGATTAAGGTTGTGGATCAATGCGCCACTCCCAATAACTAAAACTCCTTTTTCACGTAATGATTTAAGCTGTTGGCCTAGGTTGAAATGATATTCTGGTTTGGCGTTGTAATTAATGCTCATCTGAAAAACAGGAACATTAGCAGAGGGAAAAAGATGCATTAACATTGGCCAAGCACCATGATCCAGTCCCCATTCATTAGTTTCTTCAATAGTTGTAACAAGTGTTGCGATTTCATTTGCAACCTCTGGAGCACCTGAAGCACTGTATTTCGGATCGTAGTAATGCTTTGGAAATCCGTAATAGTCGTATATCTGTTTTTGTTGCAAAGAATTATTAACTAGCGTTTTGTCATTTGTACACCAATGGGCTGATACAACCAATGCAGCTTTTACGTCATAGTTTTCTTTTAGCTCCTTACCTAAGTTGAAAAGCTTCATCCAAAAATCCCTCTCATGCCTACTCACGGGAATATCCATGGGGTTGCCATGGGATGTGAAAAGAACAGGCATTCTTTTACTTTGTACTGGTAGATGTTTTGTAAATGCGTTTAAACTGCTTAATGAACTCATAGCTGCTATTCCTATTATGCTTTTTTGAAGAAATTCTTTTCTATCCATACTTTTCTACTATTTAGGTGAACTGGTGAATAAATCATATGTCTGTCATATTTATCAATTAGTGAGATTATTGTTACCTGCTGGCTATTTTAATTCAGTTATTTTTTTCTTCATTATTTTGTTCCGATATTCTTAAATTTCTGATTTCTATTCGGGTTTTAATAGTTTCTTTAGGTGAATTGAAACAGTCTTCTATTGTTTACCATTTCGTTATTTATCTGAATTATCGATTGTCTTTTTTTATAAATTCTATGTTTTTTTCAATCATTTATTTAGTAATTATATATCATTCTTTTTAATATGACGATGTTACCAATCACTTAATTTGTTTACAAATGTATTCCAAGATTGTTTAGATTCTCCTGTTTCGTAACTTTTTAATCCTAGATTATTCATAAAACCGCAGAGATATGTAGCATCAATCCCTTGCAATTGTGCATATTCGACACAAAAATCTGGTTGATAATCATACATTCCGTGATAAAAAATAAATTCTAATTTTTCAGCATTTTTATATGATTTAAGTGTTTCAAACATATTTTCTACAAATTGAGATTGTAGTAATTCGGATGAATTATTCTCAATTGATGATGGATAACCAATTTCTGTAAAAGCAAATGGTTTATTACCTGCTTTTTCAGCCATAAATAAGATGTCTGAATGAACTTCATTTGGCGAACGCATTTGCCAATTTGGGTTTGTTGTATCTGTTGGATAATAAGTGTAACAAATAAAATCACTAAAGGGATTTAGGGTTTCAAAAATTATAGGATTTTCAACAATAGAATTGTAAGTAATAATTGTTCCCACTTTTACAGATGGTATTTTTGTATGAATATGATTAATGGCTTGCTGATAAAAAGTAGAAAAAGCATTAATCTCTGATGAGTTTGTTGTTAAATAACCATCAACTTCGTTCCCGATAAGAATATGTGAAACTCTGTTAATTTCTGACAATTCGGACATATTATCAATTAAACTTTTAAAACGATTGATTAGTAAAGGATCATCAAATGAATTTTCTGATAAATCTGAAGGAACTGTTTTTCGATTGCTATCAATCATTTTCAAAACCAAAATATAACTTCTAAATTTTGTTTCGTTAGGATCAGTAAGCGTGAGTGGATTAATAAGAAAGTCTTGAAAATTAAATGTATTAGGAGTTGTTTCCAATTCTTGCCATTCTGGAGACATACCAAAAAGGTTAACTCCTATGGCAGAAACTTCATCAATAGATTCAAGTAAACCATCTAGTCCTTGGGGAGAATTTTGGTGTAATTGTAGCGCAATACCTATTAAACCTTCTGCTTGTTGGTCAATATTATTAGGTTCGTTATCGTCTTTAGAACATCCTGAAATAGCAAGAATAAGAACTAAAGTAAATATTTTATAAATTATTTTCATCATTTCTTTTTAGTATTGGACGATACCGACAGAAATTGGTTACATTTTTATTCTTCTAGTCAACTTATTTCAGGACGAAACCTTCTGTCTAGTCCTGAAATATGGATACAGGTTAAAATTGAATTTAGGCTGATAATTTATATACCATATTGGGTGCTTTATAGTCTAAAGATAAATGTAATTTAACTTCATTGTATAAATTAATTACATTTTTTGCAGCTCTTTTAGCGTGAGCCACGTTAGCAAACGTATTTCATTCTCTAATAATTTCATGTGCTACAGTACCTTTTGTCGTAACTACCTTGATAATATAAGTGCCACTTGAATAATTTTCAAAATTAATCTCTATTTTGCTTTCATTATATTTAATTGGTCGTGAAATTATCTCACTTCCTTTTATATCATATACTTTAATATCTTTCAAATTTTCATTTTCAATATATATTTTAGAAGTTGTTGGATTTGGGTAAATAAAAATGTCAGGTATACCTTCCGAAGATATTTGTTGAACGGAAAGTATCGTTCCATCGACCGTCATACTTTGAAACCATATATTTAACTTGCCATTTCTGGTATCTCCCCAAACAGCATTTAATGTGTCATCTTGCATTTTTATACACATAAAATCATTTCCAGCATTCTCTAGGACAGAATCGTATGTGACTATTTGGTTTGTAATTTGAAAGTTAGGTGCAAATTGTAATGAGCCTTTATTTCTGTAAGCAGCCCAAATTTCAGATGGTGTTTGATATGTGCTATCCGTTCCGTTTCGTCTATCTCTCCAACTAATTATTAAATCTCCATCATTGTCAAAATCTGCCCAAACTAAATCTTGCATTCGATTGTTGGAAATGGGGTCATCATTTATTCTTACAGGAGAAGACCAAGTTGCTCCTTCATCGAATGTTTCTTTTAAAAACACGTCTAAGTTTCCATTAATGGTTCTAAGATAAATAAACACCAAATGATTCGAGTTTGCTGGATTATCAATTAATAAATGTCCTTTTTTAGCTGAAGGAAAATTTGACATAGGTATTGGGTCGGTTGAAGTTAGAATATTATTGTAAGTGAATGTTGAACCACCATCATTCGATGAAGAAAGAAAGTATTGAGGATATAAACTTTGGGTTAAAGTATAAGAAGGGTAAGCACCATAAAAAACTCCAGAAGAACTAACGTTTGGTGAACACATTGGAAGTGGATTTATATTTCCTGCAAGCCAATTTGTGTCGTCCAAATAAGTTGTACTAAATGTTATGCCATCATCATTTGATATTGATAAATATGGATTAAAAGGAGAATCTGTTCGATTACCATTCATTGTTGATATATATATATGGCCATCATATACTCCATTTGATTTATCTATTGTGATCCAAGGTCTGTCAATTGGCCATTTAGTACCATCATAATTTGCATTAATTACTTCAGTTGGTGTATTCCAAGTCAATCCTCCATCCGAAGATTTGCAAATATATACACCACCATTAACAGGTGGGTCAATTCCATCAAAATCAATATAGCAGACAAAGACGTCTCCATTTTGGTTGAAATCTATAGATGGGTCTGCAGAAGAATATCCAATCACTGTATGAGGTAGCTCTGTAGTTGAACTCCAAGTTTGTCCACCATCAAAACTTGTTTTTGTCTTAATTTTAAATTGATTGGAAAAATTAATCCAACCCATCCAAGCTACTACCAAATGCTGTGAGTTATTCGGGTTTATAGATAAATAAGGTTCTCCGTCAAAAACATTTCCATTAGATATGTTTTGGTTTTGTCCAAATGATGATAAACTCACAAATAGTAAAATCGATATTGAAATTCCTTTCATCTTTTTTTTTGTTTTAATTGTGGTTCAACGCATACTTGATCTTATATCTCTAGCCTACAGGTTAAAATTGAATTTAGGCTGATAATTTATATGCTATATTGGGTGTTTTATAGTCTAAAGGTAAATGTAATCTTACTTCATTGTGTAAATTAATTACATTTTTTGCAACTCTTTTAGCGTGAGCCACGTTATCAAGGGTTTGTTAAATGGTTTTGTGTATGATTTCGTTGCGTGTTTCAGCAACTAAATTACCAAATACAAATCGAATAGAAAATCCGCGAGGGTTTTCGTAAGTAGACGAGTACTAGCAATAAATTATATACGGTGTTGGCATTAGTTTTTTGCAAATTCAATTAACTGTTTGAAATTTCCTTTATCAGCTTCTCTTAAAGCTTTTATATATTGATTTCTTGTTTCGTTAGCTTTAACCATATTAGATTGATGCCAAGAAAATATTTCATTCCCAAATATTGATTCCATAATTATATCAGCCATCATCCTAGAATGTCTTCCATTTCCATTTGGAAAACAATGAATTGATACTATGCGATGTTTGAATCTTATAGTTATTTCTTCAGGTGGAAAAGTTTTGTTTTCTATCCAATATTTAGTGTCGTCCAGTAAATTTTTTAATTCAATTCCAATTTGTGTCCACGAAATTCCAATGTTCTTTTCAGTCTTTCTAAATTCTCCTGCCCATTTCCATACATCACCATACATTCTTTGGTGCAAGTCTTTCACAAACTTTTCAGTTAAAATTTTTTCAATTTTGAACTTTGAATGAATAGTCCATTCAACTGCTTTTTCAATGTTCAATTGCTCAAATTCATCTAGTTCTCCTTGAGTAGTGATAGACTTTATTTTAAGACCTTCCTTTTCTTCTTCGTCTAAAGGTGTTTGTCCATCTTTATAATCGAATTCTAATCCCATAATGATTTTTTCATCTCTCGTTTTATTTCGCTAGCAAGCTCCTCTATGGTTTTGGATATCTTATCATCTCCAATTCCTTGGTCCTCTAATTTCATATTTTGGTTAGTTCTTAAAACTATTTTTCGGGCTAGCTTTTCTGCTTTTATTTGAATTAAATCGTTTATGGTCCCATTTAGTGGAACCAGTGCATATACTAATTTTAAGTCAACTGCATTGGCTACATCTTTTAAAGAATTAAGCGTTATCGTACCATTAGCCTCACTTTCCTCAATTCTTTTTACTCCTTGTCTTGTTATATTTAATTTGGCACCAAGTTGTGCCATTGTCATATTGAGTGACGTCCGAATTGTATTTATCCATCCACGTTCTGGGATCAGGACCTTTTTGGTTTCAGAGAATGGTTGAAGTTTTTGCTCTAATTGCTCAATTAAAAGTTTTTGTTTATTTCTCATTTTTGTAAATCTTTAAGTTTACAAAATAATAAAATTGTAAACATATGTATTTACAAATATACAAAAAAGTAAACAATTAAGTTTACTTTTAGTTGTTCTGTTAAATGTCTAGTCCTGAAATATGGCTACAGGTTAAAATTGAATTTAGGCTGATAATTTATATGCTATATTGGGTATTTTATAGTCTAAAGGTGAATGTAATCTTACTTCATTGTGTAAATTAATTACATTTTTTGCAGCTCTTTTAGCGTGAGCCACGTTATCAAAGGTTTGTTAAATGGTTTGATATAAATCCGTTTCAATGATTTATATCTGTCGTAAAATGAAGTTCGACTATTTTATTGTGAAAGTCAAGCGGTTATTTTTTTAAATTCTTAATACGTTGTAACAATGTTGGATGCGAATAATGCATAAAAACATAGGCAGGATGCGGTGTTAAATTGCTTAAGCTATTTTTAGAAAGTTTTTTAAGTGAAGTAATTAATGGCTCTGCTTTGTAAGTGTTCTTTGCATAATCATCAGCCTGGTACTCGAACTTTCTTGAGAAATAATTCATAATCAAACCAGTGATTTCGCTTATTGGGCTATACAATAAAACAAATGCAATTAAACCAATATGAAAGCTTGGTGTTTCGACTCCTAATGCATTTGATAATATGGGATTTGAAATAAATATAGAAAGTATATACAGTGTAAGTCCAGTTAATAATATAGAAGCAAAGAGATTAAAAATAATATGCTTCTTTTTATAATGACCTACTTCATGTGCTAACACAGCGACAATTTCTTCTTCGTTTAATTCCTCTATTAAAGTATCAAAAAGTGTAACACGTTTTTCGCTTCCAAAACCAGAAAAATAGGCATTTGCTTTTGTACTACGTTTAGAGCCATCAATCACAAAAATTTTATCAAGTTTAAAACCAACTGTTTTAGCATAAGCCGAAATTTTTTCGCGAAGATCGCTTTCTTCTAAAGGTTTTTGTTTGTTAAACAATGGTACAATTAATCGAGAATAAAACATATTCATAAACACTGTGAATACTGTTACTGTTGCCCAAGCATATAACCAGAATTGAGAACCTGTGATATTATAAAACCAAATAATGAGAGCTAATAAACCTCCGCCAATAATTATTGTCATAATCCAACCTTTTACTTTATCGAGTAAAAAGGTTTTAAAATTCATTTTATTAAAGCCAAATTTTTCTTCAATCACAAAGGTTTTATAGTAGGCAAATGGTGTTGAGAGAATGTCGCTTCCAATCATGATAACTCCAAAAAATATTAGTGCAATAATAATAGGATTATCGCTATAACCTCTAGCAATGTTATCGGTAAATTCGAACCCATCAAAGAATAGAAAAGCCAATGTTAAAATTAATGAAAATGCCGATGTATAATTAGAAAACCGACTATTTGTTTTTTTATAAGCCTGTGATTTTTTGTATTCGTCTTCATCGAAAACGTCTTTAAGCCCTTCTGGTAATATGTCGTTATAATGTTTCGAATTTAATACATCGAGAAATTTATCGACAATAAAATTGATAATTAATATTGTAATGATGATATAGAATAAATTGTTTGCGTTCATTATTTAAATTGTCTTTGACGTTTTGCCTCAAAAATAAGAATTCCAGCTGCAACCGAGACATTCATAGAATCTATTTCACCTTGCATTGGCACAATAATATTTTGAGTTGCATTTTTAAGCCATTCATCGCTCAACCCAGTAGCTTCTGTGCCAACTACAATCGCCGAAGAGCTTGTGTAATTTTGAGTTTGGTATTCAACAGATGCTTGTAAAGCAGCACAATACATATTGATGTTATTAGCTTGTAAAAATTCAATAATTTCAGAAGTGCTTCCAATAGCAATGTTATTGGTAAATACGCAACCAATACTAGAACGAATAATGTTTGGATTGTATAAATCTGATTTCGGATTGGCAATAATTACAGCATCTAGGTTAGCAGCGTCTGCAGTACGTAGCATAGCACCAATGTTTCCAGGTTTTTCTGGAGCTTCTGCAATTAAAATAAGAGGGTTTTTAGTGCTTATTTTTAAATTTTTAACAGCATGTGTTTTACTTTTAGCTAATGCAATAACACCTTCTGTAGTATCACGATGTGCTAATTTTTGATAGACTTTTTTTGATATTTCAATAAGTTTGGATTGTTGTGCTATTAATTGGGAGGCTTCTACATTTGTAATAATTTCTGGATTGTATAAAACAGTTTCTATTTTATAATCACTCTTTATCGCTAATGAGATTTCTCGCTTGCCTTCAATTAAAAATAATCCAGATTTCTTGCGCTCTCTAGATTTTTCTTTTAATAAAACGAGTTGCTTAATTAATGGATTTTGAGAACTTGAGATTTCTTTTATCATCGATGCCAAAGATACTTAAATTGAAACTTTAGAGACTATTACTTTCAAAATAATTAACTAATAACGCCACAACATAGCTATAGCTCTTCATGCCTTTATCTTGATTATTTGCTTTTAGAAATCCATTAAAAAATTTATTAAAAAAAGGAACTAATGGACTGTGATGAGCTTCTCGAAATTCTCTGGTTTCTTTGTAGTTTTTTAAAATTCCAGGATTAACTGTTTTTACTAAAGTTTCGTATTGTGCTTCGTCTCGTATATAAATCTCATTTAGGCAATAGCGTAAACCAAAAGTGTAGCCAGAATAATTAAAATACATATTATCATGATTAATGGCAGCCAGACAACCAATAAAATTGGCTTCGTTTTCTGCTGCATAACCCAATTGGTGTGCAATTTCATGGGATGCTGTTGTCGGAAATTTATAAGTTGGAATCACACCATTAAGTTGTGCTTCGTTAGTTAATGGATTTAAATAACCGCCAACTCCCGAATAAGCCAAGGGATAACTAAATAAAGACTTCTTTAAACTCTTTGGGCGATATTCTAAATTAGGAAAATCTTGTTTTAAGTTTTCATAACCAGAAGGAACTAGATTTATAATGTTATTTTTTTCGTAAGGAATAACTACTATTAGGCTGTCTTTTCTAACAATTTGAGAATGTACTTTGTTTGACTTCTCGATTAATAGTTTAGTTACAAGGACTAACTGTTCGGTTGTGTAATCTGCTTCGAGGCCTAGATTTTCATGAAGAGGTTGTCTGTAATAATTCATTCCCCAAAGTAAATGAAATGCAAAATAACCTAGCGAAAGCACCAACATAACATCTAAAAACCATGCTTTGGTATCTTTTATAATACGTTGTCGGTTTTTAATAAACCACCTAATACTATAAATAATTGCGGATAAATATAATAGGTCTCCAATAGAAAAAGGAAACAAACCAAAAACATATCGAAATAATTTTGAACTATATTGATAAAATCCATTACTGTAATAAGTTTCAATAAAATCAGGATGTTGCCCCAACCATTTTACAATAAAATATTGAGGTATAATAGAAATGGCAATTAGCTGTTTTGTGGTTTTGATCATAAATCAAAAATAGTTAAAAATTATTGTCATTCCGAACTTGATATTGAATCTATTAATAACAACGAAGTTTCAATTTTAAATAGTATAAACTAATATTCGGATAAGTTAAATGAGGCTTTTAAGCAAGTCAAAAGACAATCTTATTTTTTATAAATAATAACACGCAATTTGTACCTTTGTAAAACTATAAAATGATATTATGAATTCAGAAATTAGAGAACTTAAACCCAAAGTAATTTGGAACAAATTCGCCGATTTGAACGCTGTACCACGAGCATCTAAAAAAGAGGAACGTGTTATTGCTTTTATGAAAAATTTTGGAGACAAACTTGGTTTAGAAACCATTGAAGACACTGTAGGTAACGTGATTATAAAGAAACCTGCGAGTCATGGTTTGGAAGATCGCAAAACGGTTGTTTTGCAATCGCATTTAGATATGGTACATCAGAAAAACAATGATACCGATTTTGATTTCGATACTCAAGGTATTGATATGATTATCGATGGCGATTGGGTTCGTGCAAAAGGGACAACTCTTGGTGCAGATAATGGTTTAGGGGTTGCCACTATAATGGCTATTTTAGAAAGTTCAGATATTGAACATCCAGCAATTGAAGCATTATTTACAATTGATGAAGAAACTGGTATGACTGGCGCTATGGGTTTAGAAGGTGGTTTTCTTGATGGCGAAATTCTTTTAAATCTTGATACAGAAGAAGATGATGAAATAGGAGTAGGCTGTGCAGGTGGTGTTGATGTTACAGCAAGTAGAACCTATATAGAGGAAAAAATTCCAGAATTTAAAATAGGTTTTAAAATTACAGTAAAAGGATTGCAAGGAGGACATTCAGGAATGCAAATTCATGAAGGGCTAGGTAATGCAAATAAACTTATGAATCGGCTTTTGTTTGATGGTTTTGAGAATTTCGGATTACGAATTTCTGAAATTGATGGCGGAAGCCTACGTAATGCTATTCCCCGAGAAAGTAATGTTATTGTTGTTATTGACGCTGTACAAGAAGATGCATTTGTTTCTGAAATGAAAGATTTAGCAGATAAAATTAAAACCGAATTTAAAACCATGGAACCTGATTTAATTATCGAGGTTTCTAAAACAGAATCACCAAAAACTATTATGGATTTAGGTGTTCAAGAAGGATTAACACGAGCTATTTATGCATCATGCAATGGTGTTTACAGAATGAGTGCCGATATTCCTGATTTGGTTGAGACATCTAATAATGTTGCTAGAATTTTGGTAAGAGATGGTAATATAAAAATTGCATGTTTAACACGTTCTTCAGTAGAAAGTTCTAAATGGGATTTAGCAAATATGCTTAGAGCTACGTTTGAACTTACTGGATGTGAAGTCACGTTTTCTGGTAATTATCCAGGTTGGACACCAAATATGGATTCCGACATTCTAAAAATTATGACAAAGCTTTATAAAGACATGAATAATGAAGACCCTCATGTTGCTGCTTGCCATGCTGGATTAGAATGTGGTATTCTTGGCACTAATTATCCGGATATGGATATGATTAGTTTTGGGCCAAATATTAAAGGAGCACATTCGCCAGATGAGCGTGCTCAAATTTCATCTGTTCAAAAATATTGGAAGTTTGTAAAGGAGATTTTAAAAGAGATTCCGAAAAAATAAGTCATAAAAAAAAGCTGCTAATTTAGCAGCTTTTTTTTATGACTTATTTTGAATTATTTAACCAATTCAACAATCTCTATTTCAAAAATTAAATCAGATTTTGGAGGAATGCCTCTATTTCCAGCTTCTCCATATCCTAAATGATAAGGTATAAATAACGTCGCTTTATCACCAACACTTAATTGTTGTAACCCTTCTTTAAATCCAGTTATCATACGTGCATCAGGGCCTATGTTACATTCAATTGGTTGGTATTGGTCTGCAGCTTTACGACGTTCATTAACAACATCGTTAAATTCTGCAATATCAATTTTACTTGTTTCAAGTAACTTTCCATTATCAAAGTAAACAGCATAATGTGCCATAGCTTTAGCAGTTGGCGGTAATTTTTCGCCAGTTCCTTTTTCTGTAATTGTGTATTGTAAGCCAGAAGGAAGTGTCGTAGCATTTTTTTCTTGCTCGTTAAACTTGGTTTTATTCGCTATTATTATAGCTTCAGCCTTCTCTTGTCTTTCTTTTTCTCTTTTCTCTGCTTCAGCAAAATGTTCTATAAAAATAGTTGGAGCATCAAAAGCTTTTGCTTCTTTTCCTTTTCTAATAATATTCAACTGGTTTATTACAACATCTTCAATTGGCTTATTACTTCCTGGAGCAACTGCTACGTTCGAAATGGTGTCTTGTACATCAAGTCCAATAATGAGCTCTCCAAAAACACTATGTTTATTATCTAGATGAGGTTTTGGGACTTCCATTACAAAAAACTGGCTGCCGTTTGTTGCAGGTCCAGAATTCGCCATAGATAATATACCTGGTTTATCGTGCTTTAATTCTGGATCAAATTCATCCATAAATTTATATCCAGGATTTCCTGTTCCTGTACCTAATGGATCACCACCTTGAATCATAAATTGATCCATAACACGATGAAATATTAACCCATTATAAAAGTTTTTTCCTTTATGAATACTATCAACCATGGTGTTTGTGCCCTCAGAAAGTGAGATAAAATTGGCTACAGTTACTGGTGTTTTGTCGTAAAATAGTTTGGCTAACATTGTTCCTTTATTGGTAACAATTTCAGCATAAATACCATCCTCTAAATCGGGGTATTTATTTTCACTACAAGATGAAAAACTAACAAGTAGTATTAGTATAAAAAGTTTCATAGGTTTTACTAAAATATTCATGATTTATTAATTTTCTATTATTGATTTTACAGTTACTTCGCAAATTAATGGCGTATTGGTTCCTATTTTGTTATTGTCGCCATAATAGCCATATGCTTTTTGTGATGGAAATAAGAATGTGATTGTTTCTCCTGTTTTCATAAGCTTTAAACCTTCTCTTAAACCAGTAAAAAGTTCTTGCTTATCCATTGCGTAATTTTGTGTTTTTAGAGTTTCTTTAGAATATACCAAATTGCCATCCGGAGTTTTTACATTGTAATTAAACATTATAATGTCACCAAAATTAGGAGTTATAAGACTATCAATTTCTGATTTTGTATTGTAATAATACCAAAAACCACTTTCAGAAGCAATGTATTGGTTTTGAGGTTCGTTTGCCATAAACGCTTCAAAAACAATTTTTTCTTGGGCGTTTAATTTTTTGTTCCGTTCAACAGAAGCATCAATAAATGAGCCTGTTTTTACAGAAATAGGTTTTCTTGCTTCTGGCGATTTGCAGCTAATAAACACTATGATTATGACACCAAAGGCTCGTAATTTATTCATCATTTAGGGCTTTGTAATAGGCAGGTAATATACTAATAAATTTTTCAACAGTTCCTTGAAGAGTTAATTCACTTCGGCCTCCAGCTGCATTTGTGTGTCCGCCTCCATGGAAATGTTGTCTAGACATTTCGTTTACAGAAAAAGAACCTTTAGAACGTAATGAGATTTTTATAATTCCTTCTTTAGCGTCTTCAATAAAAATAGCAGCCAACATTATATTATTCAATGAAAGCGCATAGTTTACAAATCCTTCGGTATCTCCTTTTTTAAAACAGAATGTGTTTAATTCTTTTTGAGATAAGGTAATATATGCCGCTCGGGCTTCAGGAATAACCTTTAAATTATTAAGGGCACAACCCAGAAGTTGCATTTTTTCGTAAGAATTATTATCGTAAACGGCCTTATGTATTTCGGTGTTATTAGCACCTTTTTCGATAAGACTTGCAATAACTCTATGTGTTGTGCTTGTGGTAGATGTAAATTTAAAGGACCCAGTATCTGTCATAATGCCAACATATAGGCAAGTTGCAATATCTGCATTAATCAATTTCACATCATTTAACATGTCTATGAAATGATATACCATTTCAGCAGTCGAACTCATTCTTGGATCCGAAAACATATATTTTGCATAATCATCAGGTTGTTGGTGATGATCTATCATAATTTTAGTAGCATTGCTTTTTTCTAAAGCACCTTGCATATTTCCTGTTCGAGACAAGTCATTAAAATCTAAGGTAAAAACAATGTCTGCTGTTTCAATTAATGCATTACAATTTTTAGTTTCAGAATCGTATTTTATAACAGTTTCTTCGCCAGGAATCCATTTTAAAAAAACAGGATAATCATTTGGTGCAATTACTGTTACTTGGTGATTGTAATTTAAAAGATAATGATAAAGAGCTAAAGTTGAGCCTATTGCATCTCCATCTGGATTTTTATGAGGCACAATAACAATATGTTTCGGGTTTGAAAGTAAATGTTTTATGTCTGAAATATCTTTTTTTGTCATAGAAGGCGAATATACAATTTTTTAAAATTGGTTTGTCTTGTTTTAATTAAGAAATACATTACTTTTGCAAAAAAAATAATACAATAAAATGGTAACAAATAGAACATTTACAATGCTTAAACCTGATTCGGTTGAAAAAGGGAATATTGGCGCAATATTAGAGAAAATTACAGCTTCAGGTTTCAGAATTGTAGCAATGAAGTTAACACATATGACAACAACAGATGCTCAAGCATTTTATGCAGTACATAATGAACGTCCGTTTTTTGGAGAGCTTGTAGAATATATGACTCGTGGGCCAGTTGTAGCTGCTATCTTAGAAAAAGACAATGCTGTCGAAGATTTTAGAACTTTAATTGGTGCGACTAACCCTGCTGATGCAGCCGAAGGTACGATTCGTAAATTGTATGCAGCTTCAATGGGTGAAAATGCAGTACATGGTAGTGATAGTGATGAAAATGCTGCTATCGAAGGTGCTTTTCATTTTTCTGGTAGAGAGATGTTTTAGATTTCATCTAACATAATTAATATAAAAATCCTGCATCGAAAGTTGCAGGATTTTTTTTGCTTTTTATTTAAAAATAAAATAACTAATCAATTAATTTTCAAGAATATGACCAACCAACCGTCAATCTACAACCTGTAGAGAAAGGCAACCGTATTTATATCCTCATGCACTTTTGGGTTAATGGTTTTTCCCTTAAGAAATGTGCCTGCAAAATATTAGGTAATTGCTGGTGTAGTTTTACTTACGATTGGAAGCTTGATTTTGATAAAACATTATCATGAACATTTAAATTTTATTTTCGGCTAATAGTTGTTCTTTCCCTTTTAAGGTCAAGGTTCTGTTTTTGGCACGTTTTAATGTAAGGTCATACTGCTCGATTGCTTCATCAAAACGATTGTTTTCTGCCAACCACTCTGCATATAATTCATGTGTTGGTTTTTGGATAAATGGTGGCCCATAACTAAAACTCATACTTTCTTGTAATGCCACAGATTTTTTAAGCCATTCTTCGGTTGTTTCTTTATCATTTTCTAACCAAGAACGTAGGGCTTTAATTTGCATGTGCATAATTTGCGATTCGTCAATATCGGTTTGTGTGACATCACCTCGTGAAACACTAGCACATACTTTAATACCATCTAATGCTACTAACAAAGATTGTTCATCAAACTCTTTTTGCATGGTTGTTATAATAGAATCTAATTGCTTTTTATCTTCCTTTTTAAATGCTTTCATACTTTCTAGAAAATAGTATTGAGATTTGATACTAATACTTAAATCTGAAATATCAACTGGAATATTAGCTATGTCACTTTCCCATTTACTTGTATGAACTAAATATGTTCCTTTTAAAAAAATAAGATGAACTTTTGCGCGTATTGTAGGTGTTTCATTGGCGTATTTTTCCATGTTTAGCACCATTTTTTTAGCATCTTCAACTTTATTTTGTTGTAGATATCCATATTCTAACCAATGATATGCGTGATAACCACGAGCGTTATTGCCCAATTTTTTTCGTTCCATTCTATTTAAACTTGCTTGATACGATGCAATATTGGATGAAACAACTTCGTCCCACATTCCAAGAGCAGAATAAATATGAGATGGCATATGCAAGGCATGACTCGCATCTGGTGCTACTTTAGAATAGGAGTTTGCCGCATTTATTGCGAGTGCGGCATGGTCAGGATCATCGTAAGAATGAATTAAATAATGTAATGCTCCAGGATGGTTTGGATTTTTTTCTAATATACCTTGAGCTATTTCTGCGCCTTTACCATAAATAGTTTCATCTCTTCCTTCGGCTACAGAACCCAATAAAGACAAGGCATAAAATGCCGCCACTTCATGGTTGTTAGGATATTTTTCGTAAAGAGTTTTCATATATACAGAATAAGCTATATCTCTTTCGTTTTTTGGAGTTTTCGTTTTGTATAGTAATTCGCAACCTACGATTAGATCTTTTTCTAATTGTGATAATGCATCATAATTATTAATTACCTTAATCTTTTCTATGGCTAGAATGGCTTTTTCATAATCCTGCTCACTCCATAAACTATGATTGTATGTCATGGCTTCTCCCCAATATGCCATGGCCATATCTTGGTCTAATTCTTGCGCCTTTTTAAAGGATTCTCTTGAATCGCTATATTCGAAACTATGGAGTAATAACAGTCCTTTTTCGAAATGGGGTAGAGCTTTTTTGTTACCACTTACCGTAATATTGATAATGCCTAAAAAATCGGTTTTTGGTTCTTTTTTTTTGCAGTTAAATACCATAAGGAATGCAATCAAATATATTCCGCGTTTCATGTTTGTATGAGTTAAAAATTTCATTTTAAAGGTAATAAAAAAAGCCTATCATTCCTGATAGGCTTTTTGCTTTTCTTAAAAAGTTTAAGCAATTAATATTAAACTACTTTAACATTTACTGCATTCATTCCTTTTTTGCCTTCTTGTAAATCAAATTCTACGGTATCTCCTTCACGAATTTCATCGATTAAACCAGAGATGTGTACGAAATGATCTTTGTCTGATCCTTCTTCTGTAATGAAACCAAAACCTTTAGAATCATTAAAAAATTTTACTGTGCCTGTACTCATTTTTATTATTTATAATATATTATTAAAGTATAAAGATAGTTTTATAAAACTAAAGAACAATTTTAATTCACTTAATTTTTTTATCTCAAAATAAAAAACCAACGTTGGCGTACAAAAAAAAGCCTATCGATATTCGATAGGCTTTGGTTCTAAAAAGTTAAAGCGTATATATTAAATTACTTTTACATTTACTGCGTTCAATCCTTTTCTACCTTCTGTTAAATCAAATTCAACGGCATCGCCTTCACGAATTTCGTCAATTAATCCAGAAATGTGTACAAAGTGTTCTTTGTTGTTGTCATCTTCAGTAATGAAGCCAAAACCTTTAGCATCGTTGAAGAATTTTACTGTACCTTTACTCATTGTTTAAATATTAAAATTAATGTTTTTATAAAGGACAAATATAATGCCATAAATTATAACAAGCTCATTTTTTGTCATTTATATTTTAGATTTAATATAATTTTCTAATTTCCCTTTGTTTTTCTGCTTGATGTATTTATCGACAGCCTTTATGTTTCCTAGTGTTTCCATGTTTTTTTCGTAGATAGTTATAACGGCTTCTATACCTTCGATATTTCCTTTAAAATCGTTTTTATAGTCTTTGTTTTCTAGCGCATATCTTGCCCAACTACCCATAAATATCATTAAACATTCGTGACAATCGCTAAAGGTGACTACATCTGGATCAATATTTATGCTTACATCTGTATTTCCTGTGAGCCATTCCAGTAAAAAAGTATTAATAGCTTTTCTTTTAGTTGTTTGCTCATTTATTGGTGTATATTCTAACCAATCAACAGCTTTTATAACATTGCTGCGCTGATTTTCATAATCCTCCAATTCTAAAAACGAATAGTCTTTAGGTACTTCAAATTCTTGTGATGTTGCTGTTATTGAAATGAATAGCAATAATAAAATAGGGGTTTTTTTCATAGTTTAATTTTAAAACTAACGCAGTATAAGTTTTTTTATGATGTCTTTCCCTAGTTCTTCATTGAGCATGGTTATTATTTTTTCTTTTCCATAGCTTAATTCTTCACGCAACACACTAGAACTTAATTGTACATATAATGTATCGCGCTGCAAACTTACAGCAGTTGTATAGTTGTTAACGCCATTCCCCATCATTTTCTCCCAAGCTATTTGAACATTCACTTTGTCAAGACCTTTTTCAAGCTTGTTGGTTTCTACAAACTCTTGTAAAGCATCTGTAATGCTGATATGTTCGTTATTGCGTTTTGCCATTTATCCTAATCAATTATATTTTGAATTATAAAGATACCCATTACAATCTAAAAATCTCATAAGATTGATGCACTTGTTTTACAACTTGTTCGGTACGTTCGGCATGCGTGTCGCTTATAAAAAGTTGTCCAAAATTTTCGTCGTCAACCAATTTAATAATTTGAGACACGCGATTTTCGTCTAACTTATCAAAAATATCATCCAATAATAAAATGGGGTTTGCACCACTTTGCTCTTTTAAAAAATCGAACTGTGCCAATTTTAAAGCGATTAAAAATGATTTTTGTTGTCCTTGACTTCCAAACTTTTTTATAGGATAATCTTCAATATTAAAAACCAAATCGTCTTTATGGATACCAACACTTGTATATTGTAAGGCCTTGTCTTTATTTATGTTGTTTTGTAAAAGTGTGTTTAAAGTATCTTCAAACAAATCGCTCTTGTAACTTAAATTTACCTGTTCGTTACCATTACTTATAGCTCGATAACGTGTTCTGAAAATAGGAATAAATTTTTCTAAAAAAGTTTCACGTTCTTTAAAAATTACTGAACCATAGTCTGTTAATTGCTCGTTGTATATTTCTAATGTGTCGTTATTAAATGTATGATTTAATGCAAAGTATTTCAGCAAGGCATTACGTTGAGTAAGTACTTTGTTATACTTTATTAAACTCGTTAAATAGGTTTTATTACTTTGCGAAATAACATTATCTATAAATTTTCTTCGTTTATCGCTACCTTCGGTAATGAGGTCTCTGTCTGCTGGCGAAATAATTACAAGTGGCAATAAACCTATATGGTCGCTAAACTTCTTGTAAATTTTTGCATTTCGCTTAATAACTTTTTTTTGTCCGCGTTTAAGACTAACAGCAATCTTTTCATTTTTTTCGTCTTTGTCATATTCTCCATTAATAACAAAAAAGTCTTCGTTGTGTTTTATGTTTTGAGTAGCAACTGGATTAAAATAACTTTTCCCAAAAGATAAATGATAAATGGCGTCAAGTACATTGGTTTTTCCTACGCCATTGTTACCAACGATGCAGTTTATTTTATCGTTAAACACAAACGATTTACTATCAAAATTTTTGTAATTAAGTAATGAAAGTGATTTTAAAATCATAAACAATTAAACTGAAAAGCTATTTTTAATCTATTTTCTTTTAAAAAAGAAGTGCAAATTATTGAAAAATAACAAATAAATACCCTTTTAGTTATGAAGAAAAATTATATTTTTGCGGCGCATTAATATAGAATATATGGCAACGTACAAGAAAAGAGGAGGGAAACCAAAAAATAAAATTGATAAAGAGCAAGAATTAGGTGCTGGATCTACAACTGCAGAAGTATTTGATACGCTAGATGAGACAGCTTCTAAAACTGAAGATTGGGTAATAAAGAACCAAAAATATATTTTTGTTATTGTTGGTGTTGTTGCAGCTGTTGTTCTTGGTTATTTAGGATATAAAGAATTTGTAGCAAAACCAGCTCAAAGTGAAGCGATGAACGACATGTTTCAAGCTCAAAAATATTTTAACGAAGCAGTTAATGGTACAGAAAAAGATTCTCTATATACATTATCATTAAGTGGTGCTGAAGGAAAGTACGGAATGTTAGATATTATTAGCGAACATAGCGGAACTCCAGCGGCAAATCTTGCAAATTATTATGCAGGTATGTCATATTTAAATTTAAAAGATTACAAAAATGCAATTGCGTATTTAGGTGACTTTTCTAGTGATGACGAAGCTCTTGGCCCTTTAGCAAAAGGAGGCATTGGCGATGCATTTGTTCAGTTAAACCAAAAAGAAGATGCATTATCCTATTATGAACAAGCTGCAAAGCTTAAAACCAACGATTATACAACACCAATGTTTTTATTTAAAGCTGGTGCAATTGCATTAGAGTTAGGTCAGGCAGATAAAGCGCTTACGTATTTTAATAGTATTAAAAACGACTATTCAGGTTCTACTGAAGCTACAACTATAGATGTATATATAGGAAAAGCGCAAGCAAGCAAATAGATGGCTACCGAAAATAAAAATTTATCACAATACGATAAAGCTACAATCCCAAACGCGAAGAACTTTCGGTTTGGGATTGTTGTTTCAGAATGGAATGATAACATTTCAGAGAACTTGTTTAATGGTGCTTTTGATGCGTTAGTTGATTGTGATGTACTTCCAGAAAATATCACACGTTGGAGTGTGCCTGGAAGTTATGAGTTAATTTACGGTTGCAAGAAAATGCAAGAACAACAAGTAGATGCCGTAATTGCAATAGGTAGTGTTATACAAGGTGAAACAAAACATTTCGATTTTGTTTGTGAAGCTGTCTCACAAGGTATAAAAGATTTGAATGTACAACATGATGTACCAGTTATTTTCTGTGTTCTAACAGATAATAATGTACAGCAGGGTATCGATCGCTCTGGCGGTAAACATGGCAATAAAGGTACAGAAGCCGCCATAGCTGCAATTAAAATGGCTTTTTTAAGTAAAAAGTGAATCTTTTAAGTAGACAAGGTTCAGGTGACAATTTTTCTATTTAAACTTTAGACATCCTATTTTCATCTTCAAAATGTTAACAATTTTTAGCATTAACGCATCGTAATTTCCTAGTATTTTAAGTACATTTGAATAGTAACTAATGTAAGCGTATAAGTGATTTTTAAACAACGCAAAAGCAAACAGTTTAAATACAAGTCAAAATATCAAAGTGACACTATCGAAAATCCTGATATTGATGTTCAATCTGGTTGGGAAGAATTAAAGAATTCACGAAAAAGAAAACCAAGTATCTTTTCTTCGCCACTAGTTTTGGTGTTGTTTTTGATAGTTATTGTAGTAATAATGTATGTTTTAGGACGTTACGAATAAAAGCATCATGGGAGTATTTAGCAAACGTAGTAATAAAAAATATGATTATACGCCTCGTTTTTATGACGATAAAGGCGAAGGAAGTCCGTTTCAAATAAAGCATAAGTTCGATGAGCATAGAACTACAATAGGGTCGAACAAAGGGTTAAAAACAAAATTTAAATCTGCAATAGAAGAGCTTAAAGACTCACCTGATAGAGACGCAAACAAACGTACTCTAATTATTATAGCAGTTTTAGTTCTTATATTTCTTTTTATAATAGATTTCGATTTGTCTATTTTCTTTTCTAAATAATTTATGGCAGACATTATTCAATTATTGCCAGATCATGTAGCTAATCAAATTGCTGCTGGCGAAGTGGTACAACGACCTTCTTCGGTTGTAAAAGAATTATTAGAAAATGCAATCGATGCGCATGCAACTACCATTAAACTTATAGTAAAAGAAGCTGGTAAAACGCTTATTCAGGTCATTGACGATGGTGTTGGTATGAGTGTCACAGATGCACGTTTAAGTTTTGAACGTCATGCAACATCTAAAATTAGAACCGCAGACGATTTGTTTAAATTGCATACTAAAGGTTTTCGTGGCGAAGCACTTGCAAGTATTGCAGCTATTGCGCATGTTGATTTAAAAACAAAACAATTACAAGATGAAGTTGGCACTCATTTGGTCATTGAAGGTAGCGAAGTCGTATCGCAAGAGGTTGTTGTGACGCCTCAAGGCACGTCTATTTCTGTTAAAAATTTATTTTATAATATTCCTGCGCGACGAAATTTTTTAAAGTCAAACACAGTAGAAATGCGTCATATTATTGATGAGTTTCATCGGGTGTCTTTAACGCATCCCGATATAAATTTTGTGATGTTTCATAATGGCAACGAACAGTTTAATCTACCACAAAGTAATTACAGACAGCGAATCGTTAATATTTTTGGAAATAAGACGAATGAAAAACTGGTGCCTATTGAAGAAGCCACAGATGTTGTAGAAATTTCTGGTTTTGTAGGCAAACCAGAATTTGCTAAAAAAACTAGAGGCGAACAATTCTTTTTTGTGAACAATCGTTTTATTAAAAGCGCTTACTTAAATCATGCAATCGCTTCGGCTTTCGAAGGGTTGTTAAAAAATGGAACACATGCGAGTTATTTTTTAAACCTAAAAGTTAATCCGCAATCAATAGATATCAATATTCATCCAACAAAAACTGAAATTAAATTTGACGACGAGCACACATTGTATGCTATTTTACGTTCGGCAGTAAAACACAGTTTGGGGCAATTTAATATTTCGCCAGTTTTGGACTTTAATCGCGATGCTAATTTAGATACACCTTACGATTATAAAAACAAGAACGCTACAACACCGGGCGTTGAGGTTGATAAAAATTATAATCCTTTTCAAGAAGAAAAAGGATCTCCATCAAGTATTTCTTTTAGAAAAGAACCTGTATCAAGTTGGGAAAGTTTGTATGTAGGATTGGAGTCTAAAGGCACCAAAACCGAGCGCGATTTTAGCGAGGTTCATTTTGAAAGTGAAGAGAATGCTGCGCTCATGTTTGAGGACGACAAGCATATAGGCACGTCTACAACAACCTACCAGCTTCATAAAAAATATATCGTAAATACTATTAAATCTGGTATGTTGTTAATAGATCAGCACAGAGCGCATCAACGAATATTGTATGAAAATTTTCTTCAACATTTAACCGTGAAGGAGGCAGTGAGTCAGCAATTGTTGTTTCCTATTCAACTCTATTTTTCACCATTAGAACTCGAAATAATAAAACAGTTAAAAGAAGATTTAGAACATACTGGTTTTGTGTTTTCAAACGTGACAGAATCATCGGTGGAGATTACAGGAATCCCTACGAATGTACCGGAAGCTGATGTGTCTGTTATATTAGAACAACTCATAAGTGATATTGAAAATGAAGTACCTGACGCTAATTTTAGTGCTACGGACTTATTGGCAAAATCTATGGCAAAAAGTTTGGCTGTAAAAACGGGTCAGTCATTATCACAACAAGAACAAGAACACTTGGTAAATAGTTTATTTGCATGTAAAGAACCCAATGTGTCGCCAAGTAATAGAGTAACATTCATCACCATGACAGTCGATGAGTTAGATAAAAAATTTATTTAGTATGATGAGAATAAGTGATACGGTTAAGCATTTGATAATCATTAATGTAGTGATGTTTATCGGAACTATGACACTAGGTGGTGGGCAGATATTTTATGATTGGTTTGCAATGCATTTTCCAAAGAATGTAGCATTTCAACCTTGGCAAATAATCACACATATGTTCATGCATGGAGGTATGACACATATCTTGTTTAACATGTTTGCTCTTTGGATGTTTGGCACACCTGTCGAGCAGTTTTTAGGAAGTAAAAAATTCTTGTTTTTATACATTTCATCAGGGTTTGGGGCAGTGGCTTTACAGCTAGGATATTATTATTTTGATTTTTATTCTGCCGCTCAAGGCATTGCTGACTTAAGCATGAGCAGTGATTTGGTTAATCAAATTATGTCCATCGACTCAAGTGATGGGCAATTTTTACAAGGTGATATATTGCATAAACAAATGTTACCAATTCTTGAAGAATATAATTTTGACCCTAATATGATTAGTAACGATAACTTTGGTGCATTATTTAATATGAATGCTATTACAAGAAATACAATGGTTGGTGCTTCTGGTTGTATTATGGGTGTTATGGTTGCATTTGGGATGATGAATCCTGAGGCAAAATTGATGATGATATTTTTACCGATTCCAATTAAAGCTAAATACTTTATACCGGGCATTATTATATTAGATTTAATTTCTGGATTAACTGGTCAATCGTTCTTTAGCCCAAGTAACACTGCTTATATGGCGCATGTTGGAGGTGCTTTAACAGGATTTATAACTATGTGGTATTGGAAAAAAACACAGTTTAATAAAAACCGTTGGAATTAATGAGTTTAACCGAAGATGTAAAATATAAGTTAGCACGTCTCAATGTCTTTGAAAATATTATTGCGATTAACGGCGCAGTTTTTTTAGTTGGCATGATTTTAAGACCTTTACAAGAATCAAGGTCTCAATATTCTACTTTAAGTTGGTTAGAATTACCAAGCAATTTTTTAGATTTTATAGTCAAACCTTGGACAATTATTACTTACGCTTTTGCGCATTATGACCTATGGCATGTTCTTATAAATATGCTTTGGTTGTATATAATTGGTAGAATGTTCATAAATCTTTTCAATGTAAAATTAGGTTTGAACGTCTATTTTTTAGGCGCTATGGTTGGTGGTTTGCTGTTTTTGTTTGGTTATAATGTGTTTCCAGGTTTTTTCAATACAGGTAATAGCTTGGTTGGAGCTTCGGCAGCAGTTAGAGCACTTCTTATTTTTTTATGTGCATATATGCCAAATAAAGAAATACGCTTTTTTACATTCAATTTAAAGCTTTGGTACCTTGGTGCAGCTATTATTGGATTAGATATTATTGGTCTGTTTGGACTAAATGCTGGAGGTAATCTGGCTCATTTAGGAGGCGCATTATTAGGATATTTTTATGCCAAGCAATTGCTTAAGGGAAACGATATAGGCAAAGGTTTCGAGCATATTATGGATTCGTTTATTAGTTTGTTTAAGCGATCTAAATCATCGCCTTTAAAAACAGTTTATAAAAAAAAATCGAAAGTTGCTGGTTATAATAAAGCAGAATTTAAAGAGTTTAATCATCAGAAAAAAATAGATTTAATATTAGATAAAATAAGTAAAAGTGGTTACGAAAGTTTAACCGCCGAAGAAAAAGAATTTTTATTTAAAGCTGGTAAATAGAAAAATGAAAAAGTTAGGAAATATAAACAAGATTATTTTTCTGCTTAATTCTATTGCGGCAACCTTGTTATTGCTTTCGTTTCTTTTACCATTTATTCCACCTAAAACCTTTGCTGTTCTTTCGGTTTTAAGTTTAGGAGTTCCGTTTTTTATATTTATAAATATCCTTTTCTTTTTGTATTGGCTCATAAAATTGAAAGAGCAATTTATAATTTCGTTGGTGGTTTTACTTATAGCTTATTTGTTTTTCGGATCGCTTTATAAGATTTCATCTATTGAAGAATCTACTACAGAAAATAGTATTTCTGTCATGAATTATAATGTGAGATTATTTAATCTTTATAATTGGATTGAGGAAGACAATATTGAATTGAAAATAGTCGATTTAATTAAGGCTGAATCGCCAGATGTATTAAGCATTCAGGAATATAATCCACATAAAAAAGTCAACCTTTCTTTTTATAAATATAAATACGAAAATCTTTCAGGGACAAAAACCAAATACGGACAAGCCATTTTTTCAAAATATCCTATTATAAATTCTGGTTCTATAGATTTTCCAAACACATCAAACAATGCCATTTTTGCAGATATAGTAAAAGGTAACGATACCATTCGAATTTATAATATTCATTTAGAATCTATGCGTATCGATGCTAAAACGCAACATTTTAATGAAGAAGAATCTGAACGACTTTTAAAACGTGTTGCAAAAACATTTAAAATGCAACAATCACAAGCTGAATTATTTTTAGAACATAAAAACGAATCATCATATAAAGTGATTGTTTCGGGCGATTTTAATAACACAGAGTTTTCATATGCTTATAAACAGATTAAAGGCGATTTAAATGATGCTTTTAAGGTAGCAGGAAGCGGTTTTGGAAGTTCGTATGTCGTTGAATTTTTCCCGGTGAGAATCGATTTTATTTTAGCTGACAAGGATTTTATAATTAAAAGTTTTAAAACCTTCGACAAAAAATACTCAGATCATTATCCTATTAAGGCATTAATCAAATTACATTAAAGTACAATCTACTGCATCTGCAATGATATGAATGACTAATCCCAAACCAAGTATTCTTGTTTTTTTAGGAAATAGAAGTAAAATATATAATCCAATGGCAATATAAGAATGCAACGGGTGAAAGTTTATACTACATCTGTTAGGATCAAAAATTGGATTAGCTAGTAGATGATCGAAATCGATTAACATTGTTGCAATCATTATTAAAAAAGCTGTTCTCCAATTAGACTTAAAAAATAGAAAGGCAATAATTAAAGGAACTAAAAAATGAATCCCATAATGAATAATTGGTTGAATCATTTTAGTTCTAGTTGTTGAGATTCTAAATAATTTAAAGCATTTGGACCTTCGTTAAATAATAAATCTAAAATACTTAAATTACTAATAAAGCCATGCTTGTTGCTAAAGACTTGTGTGTACGTTTTAAGTTTTAAAGGCTGTTCTTTTTTAGCATTAATGAGGCTTCTGAAATCTGTTTTGTATTCAACATTTTTAATATAGCTGGAAGTTTTGGAGGTTTTTAAATCTAATTGTAAACAGTCACAGATTATGTCGAAACATTCAAAATTAAAATCTATAAGATAGTTTGCTTCTTTAGAGAATAAGGGTCTTAAATCGTCTTCATAAAACTCAAAAAAAGGAGATGTTCTGTAAGCCGACTCCAGAGATTTCCAATGTAACTTTTGCCAATTATCAGTATTAGAGATTTTTACATCACGATATTTCTGGCGATTTTTTTGTGTATGAATTACAGGAATGTTTAGTAGTAGTTTTCCGTTAGCAGCGTAGATATATGTTCTGTTTCTATAGGTTTGTTTTTGGTAATTATCATCGACTTCAAACGTTATTTCTTCAGCAGCTACGATTGCTACAAAATGGGCAATGTTTGGAAAGTATGTTGGATGGATGACAATGTTCATTTGTTTATTTGATAGTTTCTTAACGCATTTAACTTGTTTGTTATACTCTCAATTTTTCTTCTCAAATTTTTGTAATCTTCTAACAGAATTAAGTCTAATTCATGAGCTATAATAATCTGATTTAAAACTTCTACAGCAGAACTAAAAGCCATTATTGTAAAATGTGCTTTATCTTTAATAGTCTTCCTAGCTGAGCCTTCGGCAAAATTGGAGCAAATTGAAACAGAAGCCCTTCTCAATTGAGATGTTAGCCCAAATTTTTCTTCAGAAGGAAAATTTTTGGTATGTACATTTATTGATTTTGTGAGCTCTTTAAACTCTTTCCAAACTTCTAATTTTTCAAAACTATATATATACATTTCAAATCAACAAATCAACAAAAATCAAATCAACAATTAGTTTGCTTTCTTACGCTTCCTCCATTTACTAAATCCAATCCAACCAAATAATAAAACTAAAAACGGAATAAAGAAAGATGTCGCTTTACCTGTACCATGAACCGTTGTGAAGAATCGTTCCCAACGTGGGTTTTTAAGTCCATCCCAACTCATCCAGATAAAGACAGGTTTTCCGACAACATGATTAAAAGGAACAAGTCCCCAAGCTCTGGCATCGAGAGAATTGTGACGATTGTCTCCCATCATCCAATAATAATCTTGTTTAAATGTATAGGTTGATGCAACCTCACCATTAATCAAAATTTGATTCCCTTTTACTTGAAGCGAATTTCCTTCGTATTCTGTAATGGCTCGTTTGTATAATGGTAAAACCTTTAAATTAATCTCAATTGTTTTTCCAGCTTCTGGAATATAAAGCGGCCCAAAGAAATCATTATTCCAATTATAATTAGGGTCATGAGGAAATATATTTGGGTCTCGAACACCTTTCTCTTGTTTGTTTGGTGTGATGCTTAAAACATTGGGATGATTCTTGAAATTGGATAATGCCTCATCAGAAATTGCCGAAAAGTAATAGGTGTTTTGGTTATTTATGATTCCAAAATTATCAGTAATATCATATCGTTCTTTTAAAAATTTTGGATTAAACTGATTTGTTTTTGGCTGTATATAATAACTAAACTGCAAATGCGCTCTGTCTGGTAGTACATTTTTTTCGCCATTAATATAAACAAAACCATCACGAACCTCGAGAGAATCGCCAGCAACAGCAACACAACGTTTTACAAGATTTGTTTTTTTGTCGATAGGTTTGTAGTAGTTTCTATCTGGATGAAAATTATTCATATCAAGCAATGTGTCTGCTGGTTGATTGAATACAACAATTTCATTTCTATCAATTTTTTCAAATCCAGGAAGTCTCAAATAAGGAAGTTGTAATTTGTTTTTCCACGATGTTTTATTTTTCTCAATATGATCGTCAAATAAATAAGATTTGTTATTTAATACAGGAATAGTATCATGTACCATAGGCGCTGCAACTGTTGTCATTGGTACGCGTGCGCCGAAATTAAATTTACTTACAAACAAAAAGTCACCAACGAGTAAAGATTTTTCTAAAGATGACGAAGGGATAGTATAGGGTTGAATAAAATATGTATGTACAATCGTTGCTGCAACAATAGCAAATAAAATAGAACCTACCCATTCGCCAGAACTTGATTTTGGCACAAGGCTTCTTTCTTCAATATATTGTACGTCTTCAAAATAATTGAGATAGTAATTGTAAAAGCCTAAAGTTACAACTGCTAAAAAAGTATCAAGATATTTATTCTTACCAAAACTTCTGGCTGTTTCTACCCAAATAACTGGGAACATTATCATGTTTACAATAGGAAGAAAGAGTAGGAGTGTCCACCAAACAGATCTGTTAATAATTTTCATTAAAACGATAGCATTATAAATTGGGATAAATGCTTCCCAAGCTTTTCTGCCAGCTTTAATATAAAGTTTCCAAGTTCCTAAACCATGTATAAGTTGAATAATCAAGAAAAATATTCCCCATTGTGTAAATGTCATAATCGTATTTTTTTTATTGTTTTGTTAGTGTCAATGCTGACATATTCGTTACTTATAATTAAAGCATTAACCAATATTTAACACATCTTTCATCGTGAAAACACCTGTTTTACCTAAAATCCATTCTGCTGCAATCACGGCACCAAGTGCAAACCCATCTCGATTATGCGCAGTGTGTTTTATGTTTATACTATCTACAGCACTATTGTAATTAACAGTATGCGTACCTGGTACATTTTCTAGGCGTTTTGAAACAATTGGTATAGAGGCTTCATGTTTCTCGTTTAAGCGCCATTGTTTGTAGCTAGAATGTTCTTCAATAATATCCTTTGCTAATGAAATGGCTGTGCCACTAGGTGCATCTAATTTTTGAGTGTGATGAATTTCTTCCATATCAATATTATATTGATTTAAATGAGTCATCATTTTTGCCAAAGTTCTATTCAATTCGAAAAAAATATTAACACCTAAACTAAAATTTGAAGCCGAAATAAAAGCGCCATTTTTCTCTTTACAAAGCGCAACCGCATTGTCGTAATCGTCCAACCAGCCTGTAGTTCCAGAAATTACGGGTACTTGATTATTTAAACAGTTTGAAATATTACTATATGCCACACTTGGGATACTAAAATCTATTGCAACATCTGCATTATTTATATCGTAAACAGTATCGATATCTGCAATAATAACAATCTCATGACCACGTTGTTTGGCAATCTGCTCGATTGCTTTTCCCATTTTACCGTATCCGAGTAAAGCTACTTTCATTTAAAATTTAAAATTTAGTGTTAATCCAAGGTCGCTCGTAAAATCAAATTCGTTTATTTTATAATGTGGTCGTAAAGATAAGTTGTCATCGACATTATATTGCAATAAATGCGCATCAACATTTGCGTCAATAATATTTAAGACATAAATACCAATAGTTACAAAAAGCGATATTTCTCTATTTGTGTTTAATGTTTCTTGTGCACTTCGTAAGCCATCGTCTGTTACAACACCATAAAATTCGTCGTCTTTAAATCCAGCTAATCTACTTTTGTAAGCATCGCGGTACCTTTTGTATTCATTTGTATTGTCTATGTAGAAATATATACCAGTTCCGAGAGCGGCATAAATTACTGGAATTTTCCAATATTTTCTGTTATAAGCTTGTCCTAAACCTGGTAATATGGCAGAGTAAAATGCGGCCTTTGCAGGGCTTAAAGGATTAAAGGTTGTAGTGTCTATTACCGCTTCAACTGTAATTTCGTCAGCATTAAGATTGTATTTGTTTTCTTTTTTATTTTCTTTCTCTTCTTGGGCGAACATCGAAAAACTAAAAAATAAAACACATAAAGTTGTTATTACAAATTTACTTTGCACGCTCTACTAATTTTTTTATGCGGTTAAAATCTTCTTCTGAATGAAAAGGAATGGTAATTTTTCCTTTTCCGTTTTTAGAAACTTTAACGTCTATTTTGTGCCCAAAGTATTCTGAAAACTCTTTTATCCCATTTTTTATATGTCTAGGAAGAACTTCGTTAGTAGATTGGGAATTTGTAGATCCTTTTGTATTGTAATTTCGAACTAAACTCTCGGTTTCTCTTACAGATAGTTTTTTAGTTATTATTTTCTCGTAAATATCAAGTTGTTCATTTTGGTCTTCAATAGCAATGATGGCACGACCATGACCCATAGATATAAACCCGTCACGCATACCAGTTTGCACAATTGGGTCTAATTTTAAAAGACGTAGATAATTAGCAATTGTAGAGCGTTTTTTACCAACACGTACACTCATTTCTTCTTGTGTAAGGTCTATATCATCAATTAAACGTTGGTATGATAAGGCAATTTCGATTGGATCTAAATCTTGACGTTGAATATTTTCTACCAAAGCCATTTCAAGAGATTCTTGATCGTTGGCAATTCTTATGTAAGCAGGAATGGTATCAAGGCCAATTAATTTTGAAGCTCTAAAACGACGTTCTCCAGAAACTAATTGATATTTATTAAAACCTAATTTCCGGACTGTAATAGGTTGTACAACACCTAATTCTTTTATAGACGACGCTAACTCACGAAGTGATTCTTCGTTAAAATTTGTTCGAGGTTGAAACGGATTTACTTCAATAGCATTTACATCTAACTCAACAATGCTACCAATGACTTTATCGGCATTTTTATCTTGTATAGAACTAATATCGTTACTCGGGTCTTTTAAAAGTGCCGATAATCCTCTTCCTAAAGCTTGTTTCCTAGTTGCTTTCGCCATAATTAGGAATTTTTATTAATCATTTCTTTTGCCAAACTTAAGTAATTACTTGCACCTTTACTACTGGCATCATAATTAATTATGCTTTCTCCATAACTAGGTGCTTCACTTAAACGAACATTACGCTGGATGATCGTTTTAAACACCATATCGTTAAAATGTTTTTGTACCTCTTCTACCACTTGGTTAGATAAACGTAAGCGCGAATCGTACATGGTAAGTAATAAACCTTCAATATCTAATTCTGGATTATGAATTTTCTGAACACTTTTTACTGTATTCAATAATTTCCCTAAACCTTCGAGTGCAAAATATTCACATTGTATTGGAATAATGACAGCATCTGCAGCAGTTAACGCATTCAAAGTTAATAGCCCTAAAGATGGCGCACAATCTATCAATATAAAATCGTAGTCATTTTTAACGCTTTGTAATGCTTTTTTGAGCATGTATTCTCGTTCGTCTTTGTCTATTAATTCTATTTCTATAGCAACCAAATCGATATGAGCTGGTATCATATCTAAATTTGGCGTATTAGTTTTTACAATAGCTTCTCTTGCAGAATTTGCATGTTCTAATACTTGATAAGTGCCAATGTCCACAGTTTCAACATCAATACCTAATCCAGAGGAGGCATTTGCTTGCGGGTCTGCGTCTATAAGCAATATTTTTTTTTCGAGAGCACCTAGCGAGGCAGCTAAATTAACAGACGTTGTTGTTTTTCCGACACCACCTTTTTGGTTAGCAATGGCTATGATTTTACCCATGAAATGATTTGGTTTATATAATCGTAAAAATACAATTATTTGTGAGTTTAGAAAACGTAAGTTGTTAACAGGTGGTAAACAATTAGTATTGTAGTTATTACATAATATTATAATGAATTATAATTGATTTTGATGTGACATTTATCATATTTAACCTTGTCTTTTTGGTATAGCTTTGCATTAGATTTAGTAACTAATTATACAATTATGCAAGATTTAGAAATCACTAACAAAAGTAAGGATTTAGAAAAGTACGGTTTAAAGAATGTTACCGCTCATTGGAATTTTTCTCCAAAAGAATTGCAGAAAATAACAATTGAAAAGGGTATGGGAAAAGAAACGTCTAACGGTACTTTAGCAGTAAATACAGGTAAATTCACTGGAAGATCACCACAGGACAGATATTTGGTTAGAGATGATTATACGAAAGATCGTGTTTGGTGGGGAAAGGTTAATAAACCTTTTGATGCAGATATGTTTGATGTGCTACAAAATGAAATAGTGAACTATCTTTCTAATAAAGAAATATATGTAAGAGATGGATATGTATGTGCAGACCCAAAATATAGAACTAATGTAAGAACGGTTACAGAATATCCTTGGTCTAGTTTGTTTGTCTATAATATGTTTTTAAGACCTGAAGGTGTTGAATTGGAAAATTTTAAGGAAGACTGGCTTGTTTTATGCGCTCCTGGTTTTGAGGCAATTCCTGATATTCATGGAACACGACAAGGCAATTTTTCAATTATAAATTTCACTAAAAAGGTCGCTCTGGTTGGAGGATCTGCTTATACTGGTGAAATGAAAAAAGGTATTTTTTCTGCTTTAAACTTGATTTTGCCAACCGATAAAAATGTTTTACCAATGCACTGTTCGGCAAATGTTGGTGAAGATGGTGAGACTGCTATTTTTTTCGGATTATCAGGAACTGGAAAAACAACGTTGTCTGCAGACCCAAATAGAAAACTTATAGGAGATGACGAACACGGTTGGACAGCAGATAATACGGTTTTTAATTTTGAAGGTGGTTGTTATGCAAAAGTTATTGATTTAACTGAAGAAAAAGAACCGGATATTTATAGAGCAATTAAACCTGGTGCTTTATTGGAGAATGTTGTATTAAAAGAGAATGGTGATGTTGATTATAAGGATAAATCTATTACACAAAATACCCGAGTAAGTTATCCTATCTATCATATTGATAATATTCAAGAACCGTCATTCGCAAGTAATCCAAAGAATATTTTCTTTTTAACCTGTGATGCTTTTGGCGTATTACCTCCAGTTTCTAGACTAAATCCAGGCCAGGCCGCTTATCATTTTATTTCAGGTTATACTGCAAAAGTTGCTGGTACGGAAGCTGGGATTACAGAGCCAGTACCGTCATTCTCTGCTTGTTTTGGCTCACCTTTTATGCCATTACATCCAACAGTATATGCAGAAATGTTAAGTAAAAAAATGCAAGACGCTGGAGTTAATGTTTGGTTAATTAATACAGGTTGGAGTGCTGGACCTTATGGCGTTGGTTCTCGTATAAAATTAAAATATACTAGAGCGATGATTACAGCTATTTTGAATGGCGAATTAGAAGATGTGAATTATCAAATGCATCCAATTTTCGGAATGGATGTGCCAACTTCATGTCCAGAAGTGCCAGATGAAATTTTAGACCCTATGAACACGTGGACTAATAAGAGTGCTTATATAAGTAAGTCAATACAATTAGCACATTCGTTCCATTTAAATTTTGAGAAGTTTGCTGCTGAAGCTAGTGACGACATTTTAAACGGTGGTCCGTTAATTGATGAACATCATCATTTAGATCATGTTTAATTGATAGTTAGTTTTATGAGAAAAAGCAGTTGGTACTATACTGACTGCTTTTTTATTCTCAATAACATTGAATTATAGATGTTTCTATGGTAATTTTTTTATTAGCTTTTCTTTATTGCTAGTCAACCAGAGAAAAGCACGAGCGAAGCATAACCCATAGTGCGATGATGTTTACGCCATCTACTCTTGACCAACCATGCTTGAACGACGGCTAGCAACATCCAAGAAATTGCACTAATTCCATGTATAATAATGTGTGTTTAGATATTAACAATTGCTGAAAAGAAACTAGGCCAGAATGATAGGAATGTTAGCACGAAGATTGCTGCGAACCATATCCTACCGTTGTATCAAACTAGGCAAGGATTTGAGTGATTTTGCCATGGAGTTCTATTTAAAAGGATATTAAATGCACATTATAAAATCGTTTCATTAACCAGTCAAGCTGGTCACAAGTGTTTTATATCATACATTAAACGAATGTCGACTATTTTTTTTATAAAGTTAAGTCTAAAACTAAACGTAATGACTTTATAAATAAACCTGTTTTTTGAAATTAAAATTTAAGAATTGTTATTTAAAGATTTCTCAAATCTTCTTTGTAATTTTGCTTGCGTTTAAAAACGCAATATGACAACATCTACAAAATACATATTTGTTACAGGCGGTGTTAGTTCGTCTCTTGGTAAAGGTATAATTGCAGCGTCTCTCGCAAAATTACTACAAGCTCAAGGTTACAGAACTACCATTCAAAAACTCGACCCTTATATTAACATAGATCCAGGTACTTTAAACCCATACGAGCATGGCGAATGCTATGTTACTAACGATGGCGCAGAAACCGATTTAGATTTAGGGCATTATGAACGTTTTTTAAACACACCAACAAGTCAGGCAAATAATGTAACCACTGGTAGAATTTACCAAAGTGTCATTGATAAAGAAAGACGAGGCGAATTTTTAGGTAAAACAGTTCAGGTTATTCCGCATATTACGGACGAAATAAAAAGCCGAATTCAAATTCTTGGTAAGTCTGGAGATTTCGATATTGTGATTACAGAAATAGGAGGAACAGTAGGTGATATTGAATCTCTTCCATACATTGAAGCTGTTAGACAATTAAAATGGGATTTAGGTGCGCACAATGCTATTGTAATTCACTTAACCTTAATACCTTATTTATCTGCGGCTGGCGAGTTAAAAACAAAACCAACTCAGCATAGTATTAAAACACTTATGGAAAGCGGTGTTATGGCAGATGTTTTAGTTTGTAGAACAGAACACGAACTCCCAAAAGAGCTTCGAAGAAAACTTGCCTTGTTTTGTAATGTGCGTGAAGATTCCGTCATACAATCTATAGATGCTTCTACAATTTACGATGTTCCTAATTTAATGTTAGAACAAGGCTTAGATAAAGTAGTGCTTAATGAATTACAATTAAAATGGAATGCGCCAAATTTAGTGAGCTGGAACAAGTTTTTAGATCGTCTTAAAAATCCAAAAACAGAAGTTACTATTGGTCTTATTGGAAAGTATGTCGAACTTCAAGATTCTTACAAATCTATTCTCGAAGCATTTATTCATGCCGGAGCAGAGAACGAAGTTAAAGTAAACATAGAATCTATTCATTCTGAATATTTAAACGATGATAACATTAAACTAAAACTATCTCATTTAGATGGTGTTTTGGTAGCTCCAGGGTTTGGAGAACGTGGTATAGAAGGTAAAATTGAAGCAGTAAGATATGTTCGAGAAAATAGCATTCCGTTTTTTGGTGTTTGTTTAGGTATGCAAATGGCGGTGATTGAATTTTCCAGAAACGTATTAGGTTTAAAAAATGCTAATTCTACCGAAATGGATGAAAAAACATCATTTCCAGTAATCGATTTAATGGAAGAGCAAAAATCTATTACTGATAAAGGCGGTACGATGCGTTTAGGAGCTTGGTCTTGTCAATTAAAAGACAACTCAATTGTTAAAGATGTTTACAAAAGCGATCTAATTCAAGAAAGACACAGGCATCGTTATGAATTTAATAGTGAGTTTAAGCAACAAATAGAAGAAGCAGGTATGATTGCAACTGGTTTAAATCCAGATACAAATCTTGTAGAAATTATAGAATTGCCAAGCCATCCTTGGTTCGTAGGTGTGCAATATCATCCAGAATATAAGAGTACTGTAGATAATCCACATCCGCTTTTTGTGGCTTTTGTAAAAGCAGCTTTAAACAGAAAAAAACTTAAGAATAGTGCCAAGATGGCACAAAACTAATAACGGATTGCTTTTTGCTTTAAGAAAGCATCGTCTCTTTAAAATATAGAAAGAGAAACTATACAATATGGAAGAAAAAAAATTAGACATTAATTCAATAATAGGATTCGTTCTTATTTTTGGAATATTGGCGTACATGCTTTGGCAAAATCAACCAACGCCAGAAGAATTAGAAGCACAAGAAAAAGAAAAACAAGAACAAGTAGAGGCAGAGAATAAAGCCAAAGAAGAAAAGAATACGATTGTTACCACCGAAGAAGATTATTCAGCTGCTTCTGTACAAGATTCTACACAATTAGTTAATTTACAAAAAGAGATAGGAGATTTTGCATATTCTGCATCTTTGCGTTCTTCCAATACAAACGAAACGGTTGTTGAAACTGATGTTTTATCTTTAAAATTTAATAGCAACAATGGTTTCCTTTCTGAAGTTAAACTGAAGAATTTTGTTGATTACGATTCTATTCCTATTTATTTAATAAAGGATAACAATACAAACTTTAATATAAGTTTTGCTACAACAGATAATAGGAACTATAATACTGATGATCCAAGATTATATTTTCAACCAACAGTTACTAGAAGTGGTGAGAACACAGTAGTTTCAATGAAACTTAAAGTGTCTGAAAGCAAGTTTTTAGAATATAGGTATGAGTTGAAACCAGACGATTACATGATGGATTTTACCATCAGATCACAAGGGTTAAACAATGTAATTAATAGTTCTCAAGCTGTAAATTTAGATTGGAAACTTAAAGGTTATCGTAACGATAAGAGTATTTCTTACGAAAACCGTTATACACGTCTAACCTATCAGCATGAAGGCGATAAAACAGATAAATTAAGCCCAACAGGCGATGATGAAGAGACCGAAAATGACGTTGCATGGTTTTCTTTCAGACAACACTTTTTTAGTTCTATTTTAGCATCAGATAAACCCATAAAATCAGCTAATTTTTCTTCAGAGAATTTAATGATTGAAGAAGAAACAGATACAGTTTACACAAAAATATTTACGGCAAAATTCCCATTAGAACTGTCAAGTGGCGAAATTAGTGAGCCTTTAAAATTTTATTTTGGGCCAACAGACCAACAAATATTAAAAACCTATGATATAGGTTTAGAAGATAGTATTCCTTTTGGTTGGGGTATTTTTGGCTGGATAAACAGATTTTTATTCGTGCCATTATTTGCGTTTTTAAGTTCGTTTTTACCTTATGGAATTGCAATTGTTGTCATGACGATTTTAATAAAGCTTTTAATGTCTTTTGTACAATACAAGCAATTTTTATCTCAAGCCAAGCTTAAGGTTCTGAAACCAGAATTAGACGCGATAAAAGAAAAGCATAAGGATAATAAAATGAAAGCGCAACAAGAAACAATGGCGCTACAAAATAAAGCAGGAGCAAGCCCAATGGCAGGATGTTTACCAGCATTAATACAGTTGCCAGTTTTTTATGCATTATTTCAATTTTTCCCATCGGCTTTTAATTTAAGACAGAAAAGTTTCCTTTGGGCCGAAGATTTATCATCGTATGATACCATAGCAGAATTACCATTTAATATTCCGTTTTATGGAGACCATGTAAGTTTATTTCCAATATTAGCATCTGTTGCAATTTTCTTTTATATGAAAATGACAACTGGACAACAAATGGCAACGCAACCAACACAAGAAGGTATGCCAGATATGGCGAAGATGATGAAATATATGATTTATTTTTCGCCAATAATGATGCTGTTCTTCTTTAATAATTATGCTTCAGGTTTAAGTTTATATTATTTTATATCAAATCTTATTAGTATAGGTATTATGTTGGTTATTAAAAATTATATACTTGACGAAGATAAAATTCACGCTCAAATTCAGGTAAATAAAGCCAAACCTAAAAAACAAAATAAATTCCAGAAAAAAATGGCGGATATGATGGAGCAGGCAGAAGCACAGAAACAAGCACAACAAAAGAAAAAGAAATAATTAAAGCTGCCTTTTGGCAGCTTTTTTGTTATATACAATTTCAAATAGATTATATCGTTTTAAAATTATGAGAATCAAAATCGCATTCATTTTGTTTTTTATTGTTAATATGATTTCTTCACAAAGTGTCAATCTAGTTGATGCTAATGGAGAACGTCATGGTGTTTGGAAAAAGAATTTTGATAAAACCAAAGTGCTTCGTTATGAAGGCGAGTTTTCGCATGGCAAGGAAATAGGGCTTTTTAAGTTTTATAAGAATATTAGTGGTAAATCTGTATTAACAGCCACAAGACAATTTAATGAAGCTAATAATATTGCCCAGGTTAAATTTTATACGTCAACTGGAAAAGTCGTTAGCGAAGGTGAAATGAATGGTAAGACTTACATAAATCTTTGGAAATACTATCAAAAAAATTCTGATAAGCTTTTAACTATTGAAAATTATAATGGTGACGGTGATTTGGATGGCGAACGATTGATTTTTTATTTAAACGGTCAAGTTTCACATAAAGAAATTTATATAGATGGAAAACTAAACGGTCTTTCTACTTGGTATGCAGAAAACGGGATACTTATAAAAGAGTTTACTTATTTAAATGATGAGTTACACGGCTATTCAAAATACTACGATGGCAAGGGAAATTTAATTGTTGAAGGAAACTATAAACGAGGAAAAAAAGAAAAAATCTGGAAGTATTACGAAAAAGGAAAACTCGTTGAAGAAAAGAATTTTACACGAGAACCAAAGTTTAAAAAGAAACCTTAATTTGTCTTTCCTGTTAAAGCAGGAATCTTTTCTATTATTACTTAAAAGTTAAATCACATTTTTTTATTCGTAAATTTGCAAAATGAAAAGAGTCATTGTAGGACTATCAGGTGGAGTAGATTCTAGCGTTGCAGCTTATTTGTTAAAGCAGCAAGGCTACGAAGTTATTGGCTTGTTTATGAAAAATTGGCATGACGATTCTGTAACAATTTCGGATGAATGCCCTTGGTTAGATGATAGCAACGATGCGATGCTTGTTGCCGAAAAATTAGGTATTCCTTTTCAAACAATAGACTTAAGTGAGCAATACAAAGAACGTATTGTTGATTATATGTTCGATGAATATAAAAAAGGAAGAACTCCAAATCCAGATGTACTTTGTAATCGTGAAATAAAATTCGATGTTTTTATGAAAATTGCATTAGAGCTTGGAGCAGATTTTGTCGCCACAGGACATTATTGCAGAAAAGGTATTATTCAAAAAGAAGGTAAAGATATTTATCAACTTCTGGCTGGTGCAGATACTAATAAAGACCAATCGTATTTTTTATGCCAATTGTCACAAACGCAATTAGCAAAAGCATTATTTCCTATTGGCGAATTAACAAAACCTGAAGTACGAAAAATTGCTACAGAAATTGGACTTACAACAGCCGATAAAAAAGATTCTCAAGGACTTTGTTTTATTGGTAAGGTAAAGTTGCCAGATTTTCTTCAACAACAATTAAAACCAAAAGAAGGTGTTATTGTAGAGGTTCTGAAAGAGAATGAGAAGTATTTAGTAAACATTCCCGAATTTAATTCAGCTACAGAAAAATTGGAGTATTTAGCGAGTAAGAAAAAATATACGCTAGAAGATGGAAATGTTGTTGGTAAGCACCAAGGTGCACATTATTTTACTAAAGGTCAACGTAAAGGTTTAGCAGTTGGTGGCACAATAGAACCATTGTTTGTAATAGACACAGATGTCGTTGAAAATGTAATTTACACAGGACAAGGAAAAGATCATCCAGGTTTATATAGAAATGTTTTATTTGTTACAAATGACGAATTACATTGGATTCGCGAAGATTTAAAACTTCAAGTGGGTCAAAACATGCAAGTTATGGCCCGAATTAGATACAGACAAACTTTAGAAAAAGCAACACTTCATAAAGTAGATAGTGGTTTGTATGTAGAATTCGAAAATCCGCAATCTGCAATTACCGAAGGTCAGTTTGTAGCTTGGTATATAAATAATGAACTCATAGGTTCAGGTGTAATTTCGTAACTTACATTTGATAATGTTTTTTAAATTATGAAAAACTATTTGTTTTTAATCTTAATCGTATGCTTGATCCCGATTACATATGCTCAAGACTCGATTGTTAATTATTTAAATTATAAGGGTAAGATAGTTGAAAAAAAATATGCAACCCAAATAGAAACAATAGTTAAAAAAGATACATTATGGCAAGTAATTAGTTATTTTGGAAATGGTAAAATTAAAAAATTCGGGCATTTTAAAGATAAAGATAAAAAACAACCTATTGGTGAATTTATAAGTTATCACAGAAACGAACAGGTTTCATCGTTACTTTTTTACAATAATCAAGCTAAAAAAAACGGACGTAGTCAAAAGTGGTTTTCAAATGGTCAATTAAATGCTATTGGTATTTATTTAAATGATAAAAAAGAAGGTGCTTGGAAATATTATCATTACAATGGGGTTGAAGCCAGTCGAATATATTATAAAAATGATTCCATATTAAAAAGTATAATTTTTGATGAGGAAGGCAAGCAAATTAATGTTCCTTTATTAAGTAGAAATGCTAAATTTAAAGGAGAAAAAGAAAAGTTTGATTCAGAAATAGAAAAATTAACAGAGGATATTGATTATCAAATAAAAGGAAGAATTTATGTCAATTTTGTCGTAGGTATTCAAGGAGAAATTAAAGATGTGGTTATTAATGAAGAATTACCAGAAGAACTTCATCAGCTAATCGTTTCTTTTTTTCAAGGTATTGAAGGTTGGGAACCAGCGATTCATATGAATAGAAAAATCCCTGTTAATTTTACTGTTCCTATAAAATTTAAGTCTCGTTGAAAAGTGTCAATCGAGAATTAACTAAAGGCAAATTGTTGCTTTTAATCAAGAAAACAAGTTATTTGGTTAAAGAGTAATGTCGTAACTTGTCAATAAAAAATGAAGAAAATAATCTTTGTTAGCATACTTCTTTTTCAATTTTGCGTTTTTTCTCAAGAAGATGCTTGGGTATATATTACCGATAAACAAGATGTTGTGAATTCGATTGCAAATCCAACGACGATTTTTACTCAGAAAGCGATAGATAGAAAAGCAAAGCATGGTGTTGTAATAGATGAACGCGATGTACCGGTAAACGAATCTTATATTACGCTTTTAAAAAATGCAGTAGGAATAACCGTTCTCGCAAAATCTAAATGGTTTAATGCAGTCCATGTTCGTGGTACCGAAACTAATATCGATAACCTATTAACCAACCCAGCATTAACATTTATAGATCATATCGATTTTGCCGATAAGAGTTTAAATATGAATAGAACTTCTGAAGAAAAAAATATTGAAAACAAGTTCGATTTAGAAAACACATTTGTCAATTTTAACTACGGAAATACACAGAACCAAATAGAAATGATTAATGCAGATGATTTGCATATAGCCGATTTTACAGGTGAAGGTGTTACAATTGCGGTACTTGATGCTTCATTTACTAACGTCAATACTATGGGTGCTTTTCAACGTATTAGAGATAATGGCGATTTACTTGGTGGCTACGATTTTGTAGATAGAACAGCTAATATTTATGCACATGATCCGCGTCCAGGGAGCATTAGTCATGGGACACAAGTATTAAGTACCATGGCTGGATTTATCTCGAATAATTATGTTGGTACTGCACCAGATTCATCGTATTATTTATTTAGAACAGAAGATGGCGCTAGTGAAAACCCAATTGAAGAAAGCTATTGGGTTGAAGCTGCAGAGCGTGCAGATAGTTTAGGTGTAGATATTATAAATACCTCTTTAGGATATTTAGATTTCGATAATTCTAACTATGATTACATATCTACTGATATGGATGGTAATACTGCTTTTATTACAAAAGGCGCAAATATTGCCTTCGAGAAAGGGTTGATGTTAGTGACTTCGGCTGGGAATTCTGGAGCTTCAGGTGTTGCTGCTCCTGCAGATTCTGAATTTGTTTTTACTATTGGCGCTGTAAACTCTTCAGGAAACTATGCGTCGTTTAGCTCCGTCGGTAGTTCAATACAACCTTCGCAAAAACCAGATGTTGTTGCTCAAGGTCAGTTGCCTTATTTGGTCGATGCTAATAATAATATTGTGCAAAATAATGGTACATCCTTTAGTTCACCCATTATGGCTGGAGCTATTGCCTGTTTAATGCAAGCACTACCTAATAAAACCAATATAGAAATTATGCAGATTTTAAGAGAATCTGCATCACAATTTAGCACACCAGATTATCAGCTAGGTTATGGTATTCCAAATTTTCAAGATGCTTTAAATGCGGCTTTATCTATAGATAATAAAGCAAACACTAGAATTGAACTTTTTCCAAATCCAACCAACGGGATGGTTTATTTTAAGTTTCCTTTAAATGAAACAATATTAAAAGTCTCGCTTTTTAATGTTCTTGGTCAGCATGTAAATACATTTTCGGTGACACGAAATAATAATTTGATGGATATATCTTCGTTATCAAAAGGAGTTTATATTGCAAAAATTGAATCGAATAATGGTTCAAAATCTTTAAAGCTTATAAAAGAATAAATGCGAAATAGAATCACTCAACTTTTCAATATTAAATATCCAATTATTCAAGCAGGAATGATTTGGAATAGCGGATGGCGACTAGTTTCTGCTGCAAGTAATGCTGGGATTTTAGGATTGATTGGTGCAGGAAGCATGTATCCTGATGTATTGCGTGAGCATATTCAGAAATGTAAAAAAGCAACATCGAAACCTTTTGGTGTGAATGTGCCAATGTTGTATCCAAACATTCAAGAAATTATGGACATTATTGTCGAAGAAGATATCAAGATTGTTTTTACCTCGGCAGGAAATCCAAAAATATGGACATCTTGGCTTCAAAAAAAAGGCATTATAGTTGTTCATGTTGTGAGCAGTGTAAAGTTTGCATTAAAAGCTCAAGAAGCTGGAGTCGATGCCATTGTTGCAGAAGGGTTTGAAGCTGGTGGTCATAATGGAAGAGACGAAACCACAACCTTAACACTTATTCCAATGGTAAAGGAGCAAATCAATATTCCATTAATTGCTGCAGGTGGTATTGCCACAGGAAAAACCATGTTGGCAACTATGGTTTTAGGGGCAGATGCTGTACAAGTTGGGAGTAGGTTTGTGGCTAGCGAAGAGTCTTCAGCTCACGAAGCTTTTAAGCAGGTTGTTGTTAATGCAAAAGAAGGCGATACACAATTAACCTTAAAAGAATTAGCACCTGTAAGATTGATTAAAAATAAGTTTTACGAAGATATTCAAGAGCTTTATAAATCATCACCTACATCAGAACAATTAAAAGAACTTTTAGGAAGAGCAAGAGCAAAAAAGGGTATGTTTGAAGGCGATTTAGAAGAAGGTGAATTAGAAATAGGCCAAATAGCAGGATTGATTCACGATATTAAACCTGTTTTAGAAATAGTTGAAGATATGATGCGAGAATTTCATGACGCAAAACAAAATATTACTAATTTATAAAATATAATGAAATATATAAATTTAGCCAATACAATATTTTTATTCTCAATAATTTTTCTCATTGCATGTGCGAATCAAGAAAAAAAACGAATCATTAATTTTCCAAAAACAGATTTATCAGCCGAAAATTTTATTCCAAAACCATTAAAAGTTATATCAACATATGGAGGATTTGCACTAGATGAATTTACGGTAATTAATACTACCAAAGATGTAAGAGATTTCGAAAAACTCGGTAACTTTTTAGCAGATAAAATAAAGGCAAAAACTGGTTTAGATATTAAAGTAAATTCGAACAAAACTCCCAAAATTGAAACAATAATTAAGATTAATAAAACGAATATATTTAATCTTGATAAGCCTGAATCATATCAGTTGCTTGTAAGTCTAGATTCTATAGTCTTGAACTCTAACACAGCAGAAGGTGCTTTTAGAGGCATACAAACCTTAAGACAAATTATTCCTGAAACGAGTAATGATACGCTTACAAGTTCTAAAGTATGGACAATTCCAACAGGCGAAATTACCGATAACCCTCAATTTGAATATAGAGGCACGATGTTAGATGTTGCTCGTCACTTTTTCAGTGTAGAAGATGTGAAAAAGTATATTGACCTTTTAGCTTACTACAAATACAATGTATTGCATTTACATCTTTCAGATGACCAAGGTTGGCGCATAGAAATTAAATCTTGGCCCAAACTTACCGAAATTGGAGGAAGTACTGAAGTAGGAGGTGAATCAGGTGGTTTTTATACTCAAGATGAGTATACAGAAATCGTTAATTATGCGGCAGTGCATCACATGATAATAATACCTGAAATAGATATGCCAGGACATACCAATGCTGCGTCAGTTTCCTACCCATTTTTAAACGGAAATGGGAAAACACCTAAATTATACGAAGGCATGAAAGTTGGTCTTAGTACGTTCGATACACGAAAAGATACTGTTTATGGGTTTATAGATGATGTCGTGCGAGAGATAACTAGTCTTTCACCAGGACCTTATTTTCATATTGGAGGCGATGAAAGCCATGTAACTAAAAAAGAAGACTATATTTATTTCGTAAATAAGGTAGAGAAGATTGTCCAAAAATATGGTAAACGAATGATAGGATGGGACGAAGTTGCTACTGCAGATCTTGATTCTACTTCAGTTTCTCAATTTTGGGCAAGTAAAGAAAATGCAAATACATCAGTAAACAAAGGCATGAAGATTATTATGTCTCCAGCTAAAAAAGCATATTTAGATATGCAGTATGATAAAAACTCAAAACATGGTTTAGATTGGTCAAATTATATTCCTACGGACCTCGCGTATAATTGGAAACCTGAAGCTTATGAAGATATACCATTGAAAAATATTTTAGGTATTGAAGCGCCGCTTTGGTCAGAAACTATAAGTAATATAGATGCGTTAGAGTATCTAGCCTTTCCGAGAGTTATAGGGTATGCCGAACTCGGTTGGACGAATGCCGAAAATAGAGATTGGATAAATTATAGTCTACGTTTAGCAAACCATGCACTTTTTCTAAACCGTATGAAAGTTAAATATTATCGATCTCCATTGATTGATTGGAAGGAATAGTTTATGCTTAAAGTAACTAAAACTAGAATTTTTCTATTTAAAATTAGTGATTCAGTCATAGTCTTATTAAAATGGCAATTATAATGTCATAAATCTTGATTTCAACTTATCGGATTATAAATTCTTCAATAGAAATTTGATACAATCTACTTAATCCATTGTCGTATTTGTTAAATTCTTTTAGTAATTCTTCAATAGAAAGTGATGTTTCAAATTCCGTCTTGGAATTGTCTCTTTTACTTGTAAAGTATAAGGTATTAGTTTTTGTATCAATAAATGGACAATAATCCCATTTGTTTGAATTAATTGTTTCGCTTAAATTTTTTGCTTCTGTCCAACCATTATCAGAATTATAACTAATATATAAATCGCCACTACCAAAACCATCTTTTCTACCATAGCAGCCATAAATTAAATACGATTCGTCTGGTGAGATAAAGGCATTGTATTCATAACCTTCAGTGTTTATGGTGTCAGGTAAAACTTTAGGTTGTGTGTAATTCCCATCTCTTAATTCACTTACATATATATCATCTTTTCTTTTAAGTTCCGGATTATCACGTGTAAAATATAAGTTTCCATTTTCAGCAATCGACGGATAAAATTCACCATGTTCAGAATTTATTGGACTTCCTAAATTTATAGCTTCAGACCAACTGCTATTTTCGGTCTTACGTTCTACATACCAAATATCAAAATCTTTAGTTTCAGTCGTAGTTGTATCTAATGGTCGTGTAGAAACAAAATAAAGTTTTAATCCGTCGTGTGAGAAAAAAGGCTCTAAATCAAAATACTGACCAGAAAATGAAGTTATTTTCGGAGAACCCCATGTATTTCCATCTTTTCTAACAGTGATTATTGTAGAAATATTTCCCATAATACTTTGAGCAGTAAACATGATTTCATTACCATTTGGTGATATAGCAATATCTCTAACATTTGGAAATTGAGAAACTATTTCTGGTAAAAATGGTTTAACTGTGTTTTGAGAAAAAGTAATTGAAGTTGTCAATAAAAAAAAGAAAAGGAAAATTCGTTTCATGTTAAATCACTTTAGTATTCGCAAGATACTTAAAGGTTGTGGTAAGAATTCTAAAAGGAATGTTAATGTCTATAAAAGCACAAAAAAAGAGGAAAATATTTTCCTCTTTTTTTCGAAATCTTTAACAGCAAAATATTTATAAATCCCTCTAAAATAAAAGCTAAATATTTCTTTATAGCTTAAAATTTGTCTGATAATAGATTTTGTGAAAGTATAAAGATAGTAAAATAACATGCTTATAATAAGTTAGTTAAATTAATTTATTAACAATTAGGTACTGTTTAAAACCTTTTTTGAAATTTATTTTTAAAATTGGTTTATGCAGAATGTATAAACTACTTTTGCATGATGCAATTAAAAGACTACACAAAAGAATTTAAATATAATTGGCAACTAGCAGCTCCTGTTATGCTGGGAATGCTAGGTCATACTTTTGTGAGTTTTATAGATAATATCATGGTTGGCCAGTTGGGTACAGCCGAACTAGCTGCTGTATCATTAGGTAATAGTTTTATGTTTGTCGCAATGTCAATTGGGATTGGATTTTCTACAGCTATTACACCATTAACTGCCGAAGCTGATGCAGAAAATGATTTTAAAAAAGGAAAATCTGCGTTTAAGCATGGGTTGTTTTTATGCATAGTTTTAGGGGTTTCGTTATTTCTATTAGTTTTCTTTGCAAAGCCATTTATGTATTTAATGAAGCAACCTGTTGAGGTTGTAGAATTAGCAATTCCATATTTAGATTTGGTAGCATTCTCTCTAATTCCTTTAGTGATTTTTCAAGCATTTAAACAGTTTAGTGATGGTTTGTCTATGACACGCTACCCAATGTATGCTACAATTTTGGCAAATGTTGTGAATGTTATTTTAAACTATTTACTTATTTTCGGAAAGTTTGGTTTTCCAGAACTTGGTATTGTTGGTGCAGCTTATGGTACCTTGGTTTCGCGAATAATCATGGTTATATTTTTATGGTGGATTTTAAAAGGAAAAGAAAAATCGAAAGCTTATGTAACTAACATTAAATTATTTGTTCTCGATAAGTTGATGCTTAAAAAAATAATGAACCTTGGTATGCCTAGTGCGATGCAAATGCTATTTGAGGTAGCTATTTTTACAGCCGCAATTTGGTTAAGTGGATTGCTTGGTAAAAATCCACAGGCAGCCAATCAAATTGCTTTAAACTTATCGTCAATGACTTTCATGATAGCTATGGGCTTGAGTGTAGCATCCATGATTCGAGTTGGTAACCAGAAAGGTTTAAATGCCTATTATGAATTGCGTAGGATTGCATTTTCAATATTTTTGTTAGGAACTGTTTTTGCAACTTGTTTTGCTATTATGTTCTTTACTTTGCATAATCATTTACCCAAAATTTATGTCGATTATAGTGATGTCACAAATTTGGCAGATAACAAAGAAGTTGTGAGAATAGCATCTAAGTTACTGATTGCTGCAGCGATATTTCAAATTAGTGATAGTATTCAAGTCATTGTACTTGGAGCTTTAAGAGGATTGCAAGATGTTAAAATACCGACTATCATTACTTTTATTTCGTATTGGATCATTGGTTTTCCTATTAGTTACTTTTTAGGAAAAGCAGATGTTTATGGTAGCTTTGGTATATGGTTAGGGTTGTTAGCAGGATTAACAACAGCTGCCATTTTATTGTATATTAGATTTAATTATTTGACTAAAAAATTAATAAAAACTAAACATGGAACTTCCTAAATTTATACTTGGAGATAATACTGATTTACCAAATGCTATTTTTGTAATTCATACTGAATTTCCTCGATTTATTATTAATCTTGAAGATGACGATGTAGAATGGCTTGAGGATTTTGACCAACATGATCAAAAACAACTCGAACTAGAAACAGAAAGTTTAATAAATGAAGCTTCAGAATTCTACGATAGGGAAGTATCTAGATATGACGATTAATTAAGGTTATAAATGTTAGACCAATTATTACAATACGATCAAGAATTATTTTTGTTTTTAAATAATTTAGGAACCGAAACTTGGGATGGTTTTTGGATGACCTATACTACTAAATATTACTGGGCGCCATTTTATGCACTATTGTTGTATTTGCTTTTTAAGAATTATAATAAAAACGCATTTTTACTTATTATTTTAACGACGGCATTATTAATTTTATTTACGGATCAGGTTACAAACTTATTTAAACATGGTTTTGTACGTTATAGACCATGCCATAATGAAGATATAAATCATATGATGAGAATAGTACGAGAAGGTTGTGGCGGTAAATTTGGTTTCTTTTCTGGGCACTCATCAAACTCCATGGCAATCGCAGTCTTTGTCGGATTACTTTTGAGTAGAAAATATAAACACTTAATTTTTATGCTTCTATTATGGGCAGCACTAATGGGTTATAGTAGAATCTATGTAGGTGTTCATTATCCTTTAGATGTATTCTGTGGAATGATTTTTGGAGCTCTATCTGGTTTTATTTTCTACAAATTAGCGAAGTATCTAATATTTAGATTTACTATTTCTTAGTTAAAATGTAATAATGATTTAGTATACGACTATTATACTTGTTTGAATCTTTTGTTAAGAGGTTTAAATCGTAAGTGCTCACTTTTTCAATGTCGTATAAAGATTCTAGAAGGTTTTGATCTTTTTTACTAACACCATGTGTTAGCATAAGCATACCAAATTGCGTTTCTTCTGGAAGATTAAATGAATTGCCTCTTAATTTTATCACAGGAATTTTATCACCATATTGCCAAATTATTTCTGGAGCAACATAATTTAATCCATAAATTTTTAAATCTTGTTTTGAAATTTCCTTTTTTAAATTTGTAATTGGATTATTTGGTATGGTGATAGGTTCAGATAGTGGCAACCCAAAAATTAATAACGTACCAAAGAAAGCAACAGAAAGGAAGAAAACATTCTTAATATGTTTCTTTTTTAATTGAATCAAAATAAAAACCCCTATACTAAAAGTAGCTACGGATACAAGTATAAACCAAACCCAATAACCAGAAATAGTATCTTTTAAAACAATGTATGCAATCACTGGAAATGAAATACCTATAAAAGCAATTAATCCAAAATTAAAATACACTGGCATTATTTCTCGTTTATCTTTTAAGGTTTTAAAATGTTTAATTAAATAGTCAATATAAAATCCAATATTTATTGCCAATGGAATTAAAACTGGCATTAAATAGCGTGATTTTTTTTCTGGAATAATTGATAATAAAATGATTGTAAACAATGTCCATAATAGACTAAATTTATAAGCCTTTAAATTAGAAACTCTGTTTTTTAAATATGGATATAAAAGACTTATAAAAGCAGGAATTGTCCACAATCCACTTTGAGTGAAGAAACTCCAGTAGTAGTAAAATGGTCTTGTTTCGTAACTTGACCAATTATTAATTTCCTTTTTAGTAATGTCAGAAAATATTCCTGGATCTTGTAGTCCAACATAAAAATACCACCAACCACCAATAATAAATCCAATAATTAAAAGGCTGAAAATTGAAAAGACTTTACTTTTAATTTTAGTGTATTTAAATGTGAATCCATAGGCCAACAAAAAAGGTAGAAGTAATGCATAAATCGAAATTGGACCTTTGCACATAAAAGAAAGACCAATAAAAAGACCAGAAAAAAGGGTATGTTTCCAATGGTTTCTTTCTTTTTTAAATAGGAGAAATAAATGAAAAATTGCAATAAGCATAAAACCATGAGTGCAAATATCCCATGGAGATTCTACAATGATTGCTATAACGTATAATGAAGTAATTGCAATCATTGCGTTTACAAAACTCAATGATTCATTTAAAAAACAGTTAGAAATCTTGTATATATAACTACCAACAATCATAACCATAAATATTGCAGGTAAACGTAAGCCTAAAAGACTTTTTAGACCAAAAATTAAACTTGATATTGCAGTTAGCCAGGTAGGTAAAGGTGGTTTTTGGTATCGTGCTTCGCCATTCATGGTTGGAAGCAACCAATTGCCATCTGCAACCATTTCTCTAGCCGTAATAAAGTTTCTTGCTTCCATAATAGTAACATTTAAGCTGTCAATATTTGGTATTAACATAATTGCCACCAATAAGCAGATAGATAGAACAGGATACTTTTCTAATAATTTAATCATGAAATCTTCGTAGCAGAATTAAATTCCTAATATATACAGTTGCGCCTAATATATGGCCTAAAAATAAAACAGGATCTCTTCTAATTATAGAATAAGTTAATATTAAAAGTGAACCGATTAAACTTAAAAGCCAAAAACCGAAAGGTAAAAAGGATTTGCTATGTCTTTCGGAATATAACCATTGATATACAAATCGCAATGTGAACACAACCTGCGAAACGATACCTAACAATATTAGCCAAAATGGAATATGTTCATTTTTAAATAATAAGGCTATATCAATTTTGTTGTTATTAAAGTAATAAATAACAATAAAAGTAGGTACTAATAGTAATAACCACTGAATTGTCTTTGGAATTTTTCGCCAATGATTTTGCAATTGTAAATTCCGTATATAAATAAAATAAGTTAGAGCCTGACCTAACATTATGGCGAAGTCAAGGCGTAAATAACCATATATAAAAAGGAGAAACGATGCTATTAAACTCAATACCCAAAACAAAGAAGGTGTTATAACGCGCTGATGTTTTTCTGATGTTATCCATTGAATAATCAACCTAGAAGAAAATAAAATTTGGGCTATAAACCCTATGCTATAAATTATCCAATCACTCATTAGCTCTTTTTACATCATAGTTAATGTACTTTTTCTTCATCCACAAATAAACAAAGCAATCCATCAATGGACCAAGAAGTCTATTTCTAAAACCGAATTTAGCTTCACCTGCAATTCTTGGGAAATGTTGCACAGGAATTTGTTTTATTTTACCATTTTGCAACAATATCATGGCAGGTAAAAAACGATGTAATCCATTAAACATAGGAATTCGTTTTGCATAAGATGTCTTAATCACTTTTAAAGGACAGCCAGTGTCATCCATGCCATCATGTGTAAAAAATCGTCTAATACTATTAGCAATTTTTGAAGACATATTTTTTACAAACGAATCTTTTCTGTTTGACCTTACACCAGTTACCAAATCATATTCGCCAATATATTCTAATAATAAATTAAATTCGTTTGGAGTTGTCTGTAAATCTGAATCGATGTAACCAACCAATTCAGTATCAGTATAATCGAACCCAGCTTTTATTGCGGCACTTAAACCTTGGTTTTTTTTTAATGAAATAAAATTAAATTCAAGGTTTCGGTTACAAATAGTTTCAATTAAAGATTGGCTATCATCTTTAGAGCCATCATTTACAAAAAGAATTTTTGTTTTTTTAGTTGCAATCTTTATGAAAGAAAGTAATTCATCTTCAACACGAAGTAAGTTGTCTTCTTCATTATATACAGGAATTATAACAGTAAGTTGATAGTACATAAATTAATAGCTAGTACTACAAATGTATTCTTTTTAATAAAATAGATAATTTAAAAATTTAATGTTTCTTTGTAAAAGATTAATATTGTCTATATATTTAAATAGGCTTTACCCCAAAAAGAAATTAACAATATGAAAATTTTAGTTACCGGAGCAGCAGGCTTTATAGGTTCGCATACTGCCGAAAGATTAAAAATGTTAGGCCATGACGTTATTGGTGTCGATAATTTTTCGCCTTATTATAGTTTAGAACTTAAAGATTTAAACAAAAAAGCACTTGCAGATAAAGACATAAGTATTATTGATAAAGATTTAAGAGATGAGAATTTAGCAGATGTTCTACCAAAGGACATCGCGTATATTTTTCATTTTGCAGCACAACCTGGAATATCTTCTACATCAACCTTTGAAGATTATTTCACTAATAATATTATAGCAACAAAAAACCTTATAGATTATGCGCTAAAATGTGAAAATTTAGCACTTTTTGCAAATATTGGAACGTCTTCAATTTACGGAATTGAAGCTACATTTCCTGAAGATTTTGCTCCAAAGCCAGCATCACATTATGGTGTAACTAAATTAGCAGCAGAACAATTAATACTTCAGAAAAGTAGAGAACAGCTTTTTAACTCATGTTCGTTACGTTTATATTCTGTAATTGGCCCGAGAGAAAGGCCTGAAAAAATGTACACAAAGCTTATTGCTTGTGGTTTTAATGATGAAGCTTTTCCTCTTTATGAAGGCAGTGAAAAACATTTAAGAAGCTTTACTTATGTTGGAGATATTGTAGATGGAGTTGTAAGTGTTATTGGTAATCAAGACATTGTTAATGGAGAAATTATTAATCTTGGAACCGAAGTTGAAAATACCACACAAGATGGTATCGACGCTGTAGAAGAAGTCCTTGGAAAAAAAATTAAAATTAATGTTATTGCTAAAAGAGCTGGAGACCAGTTACGTACAAAAGCCAATATAGACAAAGCTAGAAAGTTACTTAATTACGACCCCAAAACAACCTTATTAAAAAGTGTTAAAAGCCAAGTAATTTGGTATAAGGAGAACTTTAGATAGATTTTATTGACTTTTAGGCGACATTTTAGCTTTAAATCTAAAAACATTCATAGATTTAGACACAAATTCCCTAAGAATTAATTAATGATTAAAAAGATTTTTGACCTTTTTGAAAAATATTGTGCACATTTTATTTTAGTATACAATAGTCCCTATAATCGTATTATAGACAAGTTTACTGCTTTCTGGATTTTAAATATATTATATATTAAATCTCGAATTAGACCTAATCCCAAGAAAGAAATTACCTTTAAAATATTTAAATTTAAGGTAACTGCTTATAGTTATGCAACTTTGTTTTATCTTTTTAAAGAAATATTCTTAAATAGAGAATATTACTTTGAGAGTGCTAAACCAGACTTAAAGATTATAGATTGCGGAGCTAATATTGGTATGTCTGTTTTGTACTTTAAATCTATTTATCCAGATTGCTCAATAATTGCTTTCGAACCAAACCCTTTTGTGTTTTCATTGCTTAAAAAGAATATTGAACAGAATAATCTTAAAGGAATAACACTTTATAATATTGGTCTTTCTGATGAAAATAAAGTAGAGGAGTTCTTCCTATCTGAAAATAAGGGAAGTTTAACAGGCTCACTTAATAAAGATAGAGGTGGAGAAAACACAATAAAAATTAAAACAGAAAAATTGTCTGATTATCTAAAAACGGATATGTTCGATTTAGTTAAAATGGATGTTGAGGGTAGCGAAACAATAGTACTTAACGAGTTAAAAAATTCTAAAGTTATAAGAAATTCAAGAAGATATATTATTGAATATCATCATAAAATGAATAACTCTAAATCAAATCTATCAGAATTTATTTTGCCTTTTGAAAATAATGATTTTGAATATAATGTAAGAACGTCATTTAGTGAAATAGGCGATTTTCAAGATATATTAATTAGTGCATACAGAGGATTATAAATTTAAAAGGTATTCAGCAGCGGCAAAAGGTGTTGTCTTTTTGTCTTCAATACGTTTTAGTTGCAGCATTAATTCTTTTTTAATTTTCTGATTATTAAAAAAATCTGTTTTTAGTTGATTTTCAATAGTTTGTATTAGCCAAAATTTATTTTGATCATTCCGTTTTTTAGATAGATAACCATTTTTAGTAGTATGCTTATTATATTCCGAAATCATCGTCCAAATAGTATCAATGCCTTCATTATTTATCGAACTACAAAGAGAAACTCTAGGCTTCCAAGAAGATTCTTTTTCAGGATATAAGTGTAATGCTCGATTAAATTCAACTTTAGCTAATTTGGCTTGTTTTATATTATCGCCATCGGCTTTATTAATTACAATAGCATCTGCCATTTCAATAATACCGCGTTTAATTCCTTGCAATTCATCACCAGCACCAGCAAGTTTTAAAAGCAAAAAGAAATCGACCATACTGTGAACCGCTATTTCACTTTGACCAACACCAACGGTTTCTATAATGATGATATCATAACCAGCGGCTTCACAAAGAATTATAGTTTCACGAGTTTTTCTTGCTACACCACCTAAAGAATCACCAGAAGCAGAAGGTCTAATAAAAGCATGAGTTTCTTTCGCTAATTCTTCCATCCGGGTTTTGTCACCTAAAATACTGCCTTTAGTTATCGAACTACTCGGGTCAATAGCCAATACAGCAACTTTTTTTCCAAGTTTTGTGAGATGCTTTCCAAATGTTTCAATAAAGGTGCTTTTACCAACACCAGGAACTCCAGTTATTCCTATTCTAATTGATTTGTTTGTTTTAGGTAAACAAGCTTTAATGATTGAAATAGCTTTTTTTATATGCTTCGGGTTTGTGCTTTCTATAAGTGTAATGGCGCGACTTAAAGATGAAATATTTCCTTCTAGAATTCCGGAAATAATATCTTCGGATTCAGGTTGTGATTTTCGTTTTTCTTGAATTTTTGAAATTAAAGAGTCGCTTGCAACTTCTGATTGCGAAACACCTTGTTTTTTCTTTAATGAGCTTTTATGTTTATTTGCTTTTGCCAAATTATTTTAGCGGAACAACAACTTTCGTGTTATCCCAGGCCATTGTTAAAGATAGATTATCTGTAGAATTATCAAAAGATATCGTAAACTGCTCTACGCGATTGTTTAGTTTTTCAACGGGAACAGATAAGTTAATCGCATCAAATGCAGGTTTACGCATAGCTTTCATGGTTTCATCAACACCCCAAGAATATTGCTTAGAATTAAAAATCACATTCCAAGCAGTATCATTAGGAATTGTCCATAACGTGTATATTCCCGCTTTGAGTGAATCTAACCCAACTTTTAAATTTTTATTTGTTTCAAATGTAGTTGCTTCGTTTGCTCCAGTTCTCCAAACTTCATTAAATGGTACTAATGCTCCAAATATTTCGCGCCCGCGTTTAGAAGGGCGGTTATAAAATACTTCGAGCTCTAAATTATTTAGTTTAAATTCAACAGTGTCTTTTGGACTTAAAGATTTTTTAAACAAACCATCGTTAACATAAGAATAGCAAAATATACCAACGGCTACTACCGCTAAAAATAGCATTAACCATTTTAAAAATCTGTTTATCATTTAAAAGTTAATTATATTATAAAGATACTTTAAAACTAAATTCCAGTAAAATACTAACGTATATTTATTTAATTTTCTTACATATTATAAAATTATTGTAACTTTTTGCAACACATTAAAAAATACATCGTCTTTTAAATCGAACTAACTTAAAAACCAAAAGTAGATTGAGCATGTTTCAAGTAGATATTATTGAAAAATGCAAACAAAACAACCGCAAGGCACAAATGCAGTTATACAACCAGTATTGCAATGGTATGTATATTGTTGCCAAACGGTTTGTGAAAGATGATATGGATGCAGAAGACGTTCTGCAGGAAGCTTTTATTAAAGCTTTTTCTAAACTTTATCAATTTAAAAACGATGTTACTTTTGGGGCTTGGTTAAAACGTATTGTTATTAATAAAAGTATTGATTTTTTAAAATCTAAAAAGCAACGATTAATAGACCTTGAAGAGGCTCATTTAAAAGTTGTAGATACTACAGATGATGACAAATGGTTAGTAGAAGATACAATCACAATAGACGAAATAAAAGAAGCAATAAACAAATTACCAGATAAGTATAAATATGTTGTTATGTTGTATTTAATTGAAGGTTATGACCATCAAGAAATTTCAGAAATATTAGATATTACTGAAGTTACTTCAAGAACACAATTATTTAGAGGTAAATCAAAATTGCAAGAACTTTTAGAACCAAAGAAGTATGGGACAAGACATTAGAGACCTGTTAATACAGGATAGTATAGTCGAAGATGGTAAAATGCCAAAAGGGCATGAGTCACGATTTATGGAAAAACTAGAAAGCGAGTTGCCAAAAAAACATCCTCAATATCGTTTTTCTTTTTTAAATATTGCAGCAAGCATTGTTCTGTTATTTGGTTTGACTTTTGGAGGCTATAAACTTATAAGTTCAAATGGAACAGAAGTAATTCTTGAGAATAAACCTGAATCAGTAGTAAGCAAAACATTAAAAGATGTGTCACCTCAATTAAAGAAAGTTGAAGATTATTATTTGGCAAGCATTAATTTTGAGTTGTCTAAAATGAAAGTAACTCCAGAAAGTAAAGAGCTTTTTGATGGTTATTTGTCTAGACTTGAGGAGTTAAATAATGAATATATTAATTTAACTAATGAGCTAATAGAATTAGGGCCAAATGAACAAACAGTTAATGCTTTAATAGATAATCTTAAGTTTCGTTTAAATCTATTGTATCGTTTAAAAGACAAATTAAATGAGTTTAATAATTCAGAAAACACTTATCAAGAAGTACAATCATAATTTTAGTAAAAACATCAAAAAATGAAACAGTATAAATTTATAACAATCACATTAGCTTTTATGAGTGTGTTTATTACACAGGCACAACAAAAGTTAGAAAAAGCTTCACAATCTATTAAGGCAGATAAAGAAGCAATAATTAATTTAAACACTAATTATACCAATATCGAAATTGATACTTGGAGTAAAGATATTGTTGAAATTGAAGCCTATATAGAAAGTGAAAACTTAACAAAAGAAGAGCTACAAATAGTATTAGATAATTGGGATGTAGAAATAGAAGGTTCTGGAGATAATATTACTATTGTAACTAGCGGTTCTAAAATGTCTTACGATTATAATTATAATTATGATTTTGTAGATCATTCGGCCTTTGAGGCACTGCATGATTTACAATTTGATCTAGCTGATTTACCAGAAATGCCGGTGATGCCAGAGATGCCAGAGATGCCGGAAATGAGTGAAATGCCAGAAATGCCTGAGATGCCAGAATTGCCAGAATTACCAGAAGGTATTCATAGTGTAAATTTTGATACAGAAGCATATAAAAAGGATGGCGAAAAGTATATGGCCAAATGGAGTAAAGACTATGAAAAAAAATATGGCAAAGAATACAAGGATAGAATGGAAGAATGGGCAAAGGTATTCTCCGAAGTAGATTTTGATGCGTATTCAAAAGAAATGGAAATTTGGGGAGAAAAATTTGGAGAAAGCTTTGGTAAGGATATGGAAGAATGGGGCGAAGAATTTGCAAAACGAATGGAAGAAAGTGGTTGGGAAGAAAAAATGGAAAAATGGGGTGAAGATTATGGAGAACGTTTTGGAGAGGAATTTGAAAAAGAAATGGAAGAGCGAGAACACAGATTGGAAGAAAGACAGCATTTGTTAGAAGAACGTCAAGAAGAACTTACCGAGTCTATGGAAAGACGTCATGAAGAGAGAGCAAGATCATTAGAAAAACGACAAGAACATCTTTTAGAAAGAACACATGGCTCCAGAAACTCTAATGTGATTAAGACCATAAAAATAAAAATGCCTAAAAAAGCAAAACTAAAAATGAATATGCGTCATGGCGAGTTAAAGTTTGCTTCAGTTATTCATAACGCAAGGGCAGATTTATCGTACACTACTTTAATAGCAAATAGCATTGATGGAAGGGAAACCTCCATCAATGCTTCATATTCTCCTGTAATCGTTACCAATTGGAATTTAGGAGAATTAAAGCTTAATTATGTCGAAAAAGCACAGTTAAATAATGTAAATAGATTGATGTTAAATTCTAATTCGTCTAATCTAATTTTAAATGAATTAGCAGGAACCGCAACAATAAATGGAAGCTTTGGTGATTTTGAAATTAGAAAATTTAATGAGTCATTTAATAATCTAACATTAGTATTAGAGAATAGCGACGCCTTAATTTATTTACCAACTAATAACGATTTTAACTTGCAGTATCAGGGTAATCGTTCTCATTTAAAGCACCCTAAAAATACTTCAAAATCCAATATTACTTCATTTACTACAGGTAATTTTGAGAGTAATAAAACCATTGTTGTTAATGCAAAATACAGCGATATAATTATACATTAACAACAACAAAAGTCTTTTCCTTATTGCCTCACTAAAATTTTATAAGTACCCTGTTCTTCATCTTCAGAAGTAACAGTCATAAAATACATAGCAGATTTTAAATTAGATATATCTATAGAGATTTTACCATCTATTGTTTCTGCATTATTCTCATTTTTAACCAATTTTCCATCAACAGCATGAATTTTAATTGATTGAATATTAGATGCAAGTGTTGCATTTGCTTTGATGAATACTTTGTGTTTTGCTGGATTAGGATAAATTGATAATGCATTTTTGAATTCATTATCATTAATAGAAAGTGTACTAAAATCTATATTATTTGTAGTGCCCAAAACATTATTTCCACTTGGATTAGATATAAAAGCGCCATCGGTTAGATTCGTGTCATTTACTATAATAATATTCTGACCACTATCTAAAACTTCAAATTCAACAGAAAAAACAGATTGCATATCGTTTAAATTCCCGCCAGTTTTTGCAGCTTCGAAGCTAATAATACCGGGCACACTAATATCATTTATAATAACTAAATTAAAGACACCACTAGGTGTTAAGCTATTTACTTGAACAACCGTTTGGTCGTATGTTAATTTAATTCTTACGGCATTATAAATTGTTCCTGACGAAACGGTTTCTAAACTATAGTTAAAAGTTTGCCCATTGCTTACTGGTGGTAAAATATCTACAGAAGCTAACATATCTACTTGTGCAAAAACTGCAAAACTAAAAAGAGCACATGTTAATGCGAAAATAGATTTCTTTAAATTGTAAAATTGTTTCATAGTATTTTTTTTAAAAATTAGTCGTTTTCTGTATCTCCAAAAATGTTATAGTTTCCGGCCAATAGCCCAAAGTCAGATATGTCAACTTTTAGTGAGACATTAAAGTCTGCTCTAGCATCATAACCAATATCGCCACTTTCAAGATTATAAGTTCCAGCTAATATACCAAAATCTGAAATATTAACTTTGTTATCATCATTAACATCTCCGGCTAATAATTCAGGAATAGTTTCTATTAGGCTAGCGTTTATGTTTATATTTTTAAGGCGTTGTAAGTATTGAGGATGTTTTACCAAAACTTTATATTCTCCTTCTGCTATTTTAGAACTTACAGACATTAGACCAGAAGCATCTGCTGTTTCAGATAAACTATATGCTGGAGTTACAAGATCATTAATTTCATAAAATAGTATAGAATAGGTTCCAGAATAATCACTTCGTCCTTGAAGAGATACATTTAAGACTAAATCGTATGTTTCCTTAATTGTCCAAGAAAATTCTATCGTAACATCTAAACTCCCTGGTTTAGAAACCGTAATTGTTACCTCATGTATACCATCATTATTTGGGCCTCCTGTTGCTGCAGAAGATGAAATAGTGCCAATAAACTCTCCGGTTGTTGAGTTTATTGTAATGCCATCTGGCTGACCGCTTATTTCATATGTAAAGTTCTCGACTGGATTTCCGCCTGAAGCTATTACTGTCTCTACAGGGTTATCGCCTTCAGCGTTTGTTTTATCAGCTATAGGATCTACTTCAATTATTGGATATTCTAATCCTAAAATCTCAATGGCATTTATCATTGCACTGTTTAAATTACTAATGAATTTAATTTCTAAAGAACCATCTGAAACGGTTATGTTTTTTTGAATCATACCAGCGACTCTATGTCCAAAAGTTGCAGACGCATCAAAATTATTTATAATCTCTTGTCCATCTTCAATATCTATATCAATAATTCTTTCATTAGGTTCAGAAGTTCCATTATAAAGATTTGCGATATATAAATTAACAATATATTGTCCATTTGGTGCAGAAATTGTATAAGTCATAGAACTTGAGACACCCCTTTGAGTTGCCATAATAATTTCGTATGCTGTCTCTTCTATATAATTAGGAATCGTAACATCTTTGTTTAAATAATCAATATTAGTCAAAGCACCACTACTCGGATAACGGGATCCAGCATCGACTGCATAAGAATCACCTGTAGTATTACCATTTGCAAAATTATCTTCCCAGTCTGGACCACCATCTGTAGCAGCAACTAAAACTCCAGAGGCATTAATCCTAGCAATCGGAATAAAAGCATCTGTTAATTCACCAATAACGGAAGACGAGGTTGGAGAATTAGATCCAGAATGCGTAATTTCAAGTGCTGCAGTTTTATGTCCGACCACAGAATTGGAAATGAAATTAATAGGAATAGAAATATTTGATCCAGGACTTATATCCATTGGTAAAGAAGTTGAAGAGGAAAATAAAGCAGCATCAGTACCAGTAAAATTTAAATTTGTTATTGTAATAACACCATCTGTTGGTCCGCCTTCATTTTTTAATGTTACAAATTTAGTTCTTTCAGTATTAATTGTTGGCGTAGGTCCAAAATCTAAGGGATCTGGGTTAAATGAAAGCACACCGCTTTGGTTTTCATAAACTTCTATAAAATCCCAAGTGGCGCCAAATAAGCTCGCACCTCTTGAAGTCCCGATGAGACCTACAGCAAGTCCTTTATTATCACTATCATCTAAAAACACACTAGGTAATGTAATAGGTGTACCTACTAAATTTAAAGTTGCACCGCTATCAATTGAATAATACGGTTGTGCATTATTTAAAGCAGGATCAATTGATAAATATAAACTTATAGAATTTGCATTTAGGATTCCAGGCACATCAATCTTAACATCGTGAGTAATTGAACCTCCATCTTCTAAAACTACCTGAATACCATATTCACTATCAGCGTTGGATGTTCCATTCATAACAACAATTTTAAGATAATTGTCTTGGTCTCCATTACCAACACTAATTCCAACCGATTGAAAGTCTACAGGGTCTGTTGGTGAACCTCCAATTGCAAATAATGGTGATTCAACACTTCCATGAACAGTAAATGCATTCGAATTACTATCGACATTTACACCTAATTGAAATGCATTAGACTGATTGTTATTTGCTAAATAGGCATCACCACCATTAATAACATCGACTGTTGCTTTTCCCGCAGCACCGCCAAATGATAAATTAACCTCATTAAACTGATATAAATAATCTGTATTACCAGAAGGGTCTAGCATTAATCCTGTAAATCCTAATCCAAAAAATCCTGTCCCTGGGTCGTTATTCCAAAAAGGGAAATTTGCAGGTAGGTTTGTTGATAAACCATTATCAGGATCTATGGCAAAAGCATCGTTAACATCTAAAATACTATCATTATCATCGTCATCGTCATTTAAGTCTGAAATAAAATCACCATCATTATCATCTGGTTTACTTCCTTGAGAACAATAATTAGTTTCATTATCAATTTCATCTTGATTTGTATAGCCGTCCATATCATAATCTGCCGAACCATTAAAACTAGGGTCTGATTCGTCTAGACAATTTACACTTGCAGGTTCGAAAATTGTAATATTTTTTGAACCATAAGTTACTGACCAAACAGTTCCAGGGAAAATATCGGCGTCTCCTTGTGCAATAACGTCTAAAGGGATACTTCCAAAGCCATTAAATGTAGCTTCATATTCATCAACCGAATCGCCTGATGCACTTAAAACATAACGATTAATATTTCCGTTAAAAGAGGCAGTTAAAATATTACCTTGCATAATGCCACCAAAATTTGAAGCAGTATATTCACATATACCATTCGTCGAGGTGGGAATTATATCCATAATATTAATTTTAGTACTTCCTATAGGTTCATTCAATAAATATTCGCCATATGTTGGTTTATCTGGAAAGTCTGAAATATCGAATGAAGCATTAAAATAACCGCTTGAACCTACTAATAATGATGCAAAATCATCTTCACCTGGACCAGTATTTGTAATTTCCCAGGTCATACCGTTATTTTCATAGGCTAGTACTCTTGCTCTAGAAGGAAAAGCAACTATTGGTATTGGATGCCCTCCATAAAAAGTTTCGTTTGGATCTGTAATTTCACCAAGATATTGTAAAGGATCACCTTCTAAAGTACCACCTTCTTCATTCATTTCATTTGTTATGTAATGATTTACAGGATCATAGCCACCTGGGACAGTAAGCTGATTGCCTAAATAAACATCATCTGATGCTCTATAAATTTTTGGTAAACCTCCCCAAGATGAATTTGGGCCATTATCCGATAGATAAATTTTACCATTTTCAGCTACAAGTACATCATAAGGGTTTCTAAAGCCATGAGAAAAAACCTCTAAAGGAGAGCCAGTCTCGTAAAATGCTTGATTTAAGCTATTATTACCACCAAAAGGATCACCTAAATCTATGCTGCTATTATAAAGTGGGTGTCCTACTTCATAAGGAAAGTCTGCGTGAGTATTATCAATATCAATTCTAGTTGGATCATTTAAAGTTGGCAGGTCATACACAAACTCTGTATTAGTTCGTAAATCTTTGTAAACAGGCATGCTTTCAATTTGCGTTAAGTTTAGTTTAAGTATTGATCCAGAAAAATAATATTCTGGTGTTCCTGCAAAACTATTACTGGGTGCACCTTTATTTGTATTTCCCCCAATAGCAACAAATAAATAAGTATTTCCTGCATTTTCATACATTTCTATACCGTTAATTGCATGATCTTCCTCACATCGTGGTAAGCCTCTAACTAAATCGATCTTTTCCCATTCAGATCCCGTCCATTCTATTCTAGATATTGTACTAGAATTAGTATCTGAATTAGTATCATTTCCACTGGTGCTTCCTCCAATTGCAGAATCTGAAGATGTTACATATAATACTGGATTTAAGGCAGTTCCAGAGGTTTTAATGCCAGTTACTAGACGTGTTTGAGTTGTTACGTATACTCCAGAATCATCATGATTAGGAACGCCTATTTTAATTATGTCTATTTCTTCTGCGTCGGAAATTGTATAAGTTCCGTTACCTGCTATTTCTGTGTCTCTATCAATAGTGTAAGCCCAAATAGTCCCATTTTGTTGTGAGACATATAGTCTACCATCGGGTCCAAACTCTAATGACGTAGGGTTTACAACGCTTTCACCAACCAGACCAGAAGAACCGAAGCTAATTGTTTGAGCATTTACTTGGTTAAGGCTGAAAATAATTACAGTTAAAGCAAGGAATAAAATTTTGTAAGTTGATTTTTTTGTGCAAAAAGAAGGCATCATAAAATTAAGTTTAATTTAAAATTTGGGCTATTAACTAAAATAATTCTTTTTTTGGGAAAAAATAATAGGGTAAAATTAACAAAAAAGCATTAATGACTTTATGACTTTTATCAGTTTTCGTTAAAAACAATAAATTATCGGTTATAAAGGTATAATACTATAAAAAACAAGGTTTGAAACCATATTTTTTGGTGTAACGTGTTAGTCTTCAATTAGAACCCATTCTCCTTTTGTGATTAAAGGTTCTGCTTGTTTATATTTTAATGTTTTATTTTCACCACTCATAACATGCTTTATTGTAACACGGTCGTTGCGACCAATTTTTGGTTTATCTCTTACAATGGTCTCTATAACTTCTTGTTGACGTTGTGTATTACCTGCAGCTCTATTTTGAGCAGAGCGTTCATCTAAATTTGGAATCTCATCTTTTTGCGTTTTGAGGTTTTCTTTTGTACGAGTTTGTCTTGCTTCACTAATTGCACTACTGCTTTCTGTAGGTAATTCACCTTTAAATAAAAATGAAATGACATCTTTATTTACTTGATCTATCATACTTTTAAATAATTCGAAAGCTTCAAATTTATAAATAAGTAATGGGTCTTTTTGCTCATGTACTGCTAGTTGTACAGATTGTTTTAATTCATCCATCTTACGTAAATGTGTTTTCCAAGCATCATCAATTATTGCTAATGTGATGTTTTTTTCGAAATCTGTAATTAACTGTTTTCCTTTAGATTCGTATGCTTTTTCAAGGTCTGTAACTACTTGTAAAGTTTTTACACCATCTGTAAACGGTACGACAATACGTTTGAATTTATCTCTTTGGTTTTCATAAACATTCTTAATTACAGGAAATGCTAATTCAGCATTACGAAGCATTTTTTCTTTATAATGATCAAATGCAGCTTTGTAAATATTTGAAGCAATTTCTTGAACAGATTGTTTATTAAATTCTTCTTGAGTAATTGGAGAACTCATTGAAAAATAACGAATTAATTCAAATTCGAAATTTTTAAAATCGTTTGCCTCTTTATTAGATTCTGCAATGCCTTCTGAGGTGTCAAAAATCATATTGGCAAAATCGACACGAAGACGTTCTCCAAAGAGTGCGTGATAGCGACGCTTGTAAACAACTTCACGTTGTGCGTTCATGACATCGTCATATTCCAATAATCGTTTTCTTACACCAAAATTATTTTCTTCAACTTTTTTCTGTGCACGCTCAATAGATTTAGAAATCATGGAATGCTGAATGACTTCACCTTCTTTTAATCCCATTCTATCCATCATTTTAGCAATTCGTTCACTACCAAATAATCGCATCAAATTATCTTCAAGAGACACATAAAAATGTGAACTTCCTGGATCTCCCTGTCTACCAGCACGACCACGTAATTGTCTATCTACACGACGAGAATCATGACGCTCTGTACCTACAATTGCTAATCCTCCAGCTGCTTTAACTTCATCAGATAATTTAATATCTGTACCACGACCAGCCATATTAGTTGCAATGGTTACTTGGCCACTTTTACCCGCTTGGTCTACAATTTCAGCTTCTTTTTTATGTTGTTTTGCATTTAAAACATTATGAGGCACTTTTCTAATAGAGAGCATTTTACCTAGCAACTCACTAATTTCAACATTGGTTGTACCAATAAGTACCGGACGACCAGCTTGCGAAAGTTGAGTTACCTCTTCAATAACTGCATTGTATTTTTCCCGTTTTGTTTTGTAAACTAAATCTTCACCATCGGCTCTAGCAATTGGTCTGTTTGTTGGAATTTCGACAACATCTAATTTGTATATTTCCCAAAACTCTCCAGCTTCTGTTACTGCAGTACCAGTCATTCCGGATAATTTACGGTACATTCTAAAGTAATTTTGAAGCGTTACTGTTGCAAATGTTTGTGTAGCAGCTTCAATTTTTACATTTTCTTTAGCTTCAATTGCTTGGTGTAGTCCATCGCTATAACGACGACCATCCATAATACGACCGGTTTGCTCATCGACAATCATTACTTTATTATCCATGACCACGTATTGAATGTCTTTTTCAAATAATGCGTAGGCTTTTAGTAATTGATTAAGAGTATGTATACGTTCTGATTTGATGCCAAAATCTCTGAATAATTCTTCTTTTAATTTTGCCTCTTCTTCGGTTGATAAACCTTGATCTTCAATTTTAGCAATTTCAACACCAATTTCTGGCATTACGAAAAAGTCTGGATCATCTTTACCCGAAAGATATTCAATTCCTTTGTCTGATAATTCTACCTGATTGTTTTTTTCTTCTATTACATAGTATAAATCTGCATCAACTTTAGGCATTTCCCTATTGTTGTCTTGCATATAGAAGTTCTCGGTTTTTTGTAGAAGTAATTTTACACCTTCTTCACTTAAAAACTTAATTAATGCTTTGTTTTTTGGAATACCTCTGTAAACTTGTAATAATTTAAATCCACCTTCTTTGGTATCGCCTTCTGCAATTAGTTTTTTTGCTTCTGCTAAAACACCAATTAAATATTTACGTTGAACACTCGCGATATCTTCAACTTTAGGTTTTAAGGCATCAAATTCATGCTGATCTCCTTTCGGGATTGGGCCAGAAATGATTAATGGTGTACGAGCATCATCAACTAAAACCGAGTCAACCTCATCTACAATGGCATAATGATGTGGACGTTGCACTAAATCGTCTGGTGAATGTGCCATGTTATCACGCAGGTAATCGAAACCGAATTCGTTATTTGTTCCGTAAGTTATATCTGCATTATAGGCTTTTTTACGTGCCGCAGAATTTGGTTGATGGTAATCTATACAGTCTACACTTAAGCCATGGAACTCAAAAATAGGAGCCATCCAAGCACTGTCACGTTTCGCTAGATAATCATTTACTGTGACCAAATGAACACCTTTACCAGAAAGTGCATTAAGATATACAGAAAGTGTAGCAACCAAAGTTTTACCTTCACCAGTTTGCATTTCGGCAATTTTACCTTGATGCATTGCAACACCACCTATAAGTTGCACGTCGTAATGTACCATGTCCCAGGTAATAGGTTTGCCTGCTGCATCCCAGGAATTGGCCCATATTGCTTTGTCGTTATCAAGAGTAATATAATCTTTGTCGCCAGATAATTCTCTGTCAAACGTGCTAGCTGTAACAGTTATGTTTTCATTATCTACAAAACGTTTTGCCGTTTCTTTAATAACGCCAAAAGCTTCTGGTAATATTTGATTTAAAACTTCTTCGGTTGTATTGTAAGAATCGTCTTTAAGTTTATCTATTTCAAGGTAAATATCTTCACGTCTGTCAATATCTTCAGTATTATCTGCTTCTTCTTGTAGTTTTGAAATTTGAGTCTCGATACTTTCGATTGCCTCTGCTATTGATTTTTTAAAAAAAGCAGTTCTAGCTCTTAGACCATCATGAGATAAGTCTTCTAATGTTTTTTCAAAAGTTTTAACTTTATCTACTATAGGTGTAAGTGCTTTGACATCTTGTTTAGATTTGTCTCCTCAAATACTTTTAATACTGAATTTAAAAAACTCATGTGTTATTTATTTTTTAATTGTTGGTTTTAAAACCAATTATATTGTTGATTTATCTTTTTTAATTTAAAAGCACACAAAGATACATTTTGTTATAATGATAAATTACTGTAAAGACACAAAAAAAGCCTCAATGAAGAGACTTTTTTAATTTGTATTTTATATTGTTAATATTCGTCCTCATTCCAGAGGTAATCTTCATCTGTTGGATAGTCTGACCATATTTCTTCGATAGAATCGTAAGAGTCACCTTCATCTTCTATGGCTTGAAGGTTTTCAACAACTTCTAAAGGCGCTCCAGTTCTAATAGAATAATCTATAAGTTCGTCTTTTGTTGCGGGCCAAGGTGCATCACTTAAATAAGATGCTAATTCTAATGTCCAGTACATTTAATTCAATTTAGTTTTTTGCAAAAATAATTTTTTAGTTTAAACAAGCAAGAAAAAAACGAATTATTTAATCATTATTTTAAAGAACGATGTTTTTCACTGTTGATTATTTAACTATTTAGGCTTCAGTGATACTTTACAGGATTATTAATTAGTGTTTATTCGGAATCCATTTAATTTCGTTTGCCTTTAAATCTTTAGACAACATTCGTGCCAACACAAAAAGGTAGTCAGATAGTCGGTTTAAGTATTTTAAAGTGTTTTCATCTACAGGCTCTATTTCATTGAGAGCTGAAGTTAAGCGCTCTGCTCTTCGGCATACACAACGTGCTATATGACAGAATGACACTGTTTGATGACCTCCTGGAAGTACAAAATGAGTTATAGGAGGAAGGGTTTCATTCATTTTGTCCATTTCTTTTTCAAGTAAAGAAATATTTTCTGAAGAAATTTTAGGAATATTTAACCGTTCTTTTCCACTTTTAAGTACTGCTTTATTTGGATCGGTTGCTAAAATAGCTCCAACTGTAAATAGCTGTTCTTGAATTAAAACAATCATTTCTTGTTGATGATGATCTATTTTCTGGTCACGAATTAACCCCAAATATGAATTCAATTCATCCACGGTTCCATAACTTTCGATACGAATATGGTGTTTAGGAACACGTGTGCCACCAAACAATGCCGTTGTTCCTTTATCTCCTGTTTTTGTATAAATCTTCATCAGTTACCTCATGTATTATTTACAACTATCTATGGTTTCTAGCATGTTTACATAATCTTCTTCAAGTTGTAAATCGAGTTGTTTCATTATATTTAAGATTGTCATTAATTCCTCAATTTTAGCATTTTGAAGAGCATCTGCTGCTTGATCCATTATGTTTTGGACTCTTTTCTGTAAATTGTACAAACTTTCTAATTGATAAAGGCATTCGTAATTAAACTCATTTGTGATATTTAAAGATTTAGTGGTTTCCCAAGCTATTTCTTTTAAATCAGCTAATTCTAATTGAATAAATGTCGAACCGGAGTATTGATATGTTTCAGTATCAATTTGCACAGAATCTATAACTCTAAAAAATCGTGGATATTTTTTATTAAGTGAATTAAAATATTTAGGGTTTGTTATAATAGTACTAGAATTCCCTTTAAATATTTTTTTATATTCCGAATACGCACTAACAATAAGTTGATTTGCATTTCTAGCAAGTGTTATTTCTTCAAAATTATTAGAGATTTCGCCTTTTAATTTAGTTATGACTATTTCTTTATCTCGGAGAACATTTTTTTTAGTATTCCAGTTGTTAAACCAGATAGCCAAATTAATTCCTACAAATATTAATAATATTTCTACAATTATATATTTCCAATTTAAATTTAGGATAGATTTAAAAAAGCGCATTTAGAATTTAGATTATACGTAAATATACAAACAGAAATTTAAATTAGTATTTTGAATTTAATCTATTTTGTTTCTCGTGTCACTCTCAATCATGCCATCTCGTAAACGAATTATGCGATGAGCATGAGCAGCTATATCTTCTTCGTGGGTCACCATAATGACAGTGTTTCCTGCGTTATGAATATCATTGAAAAGATGCATTATTTCAAGAGACGTTTTAGAATCGAGGTTTCCAGTAGGCTCATCGGCTAAAATTATAGAAGGTTTATTAACCAACGCTCTACCTACTGCAACACGTTGTCGTTGTCCACCAGAAAGCTGATTTGGTCTATGATCCATTCTATCAGATAAGCCAACATTGGTAAGTACTTCTTCGGCACGTTTAATTCGGTCTGCTTTAGATTTCCCTGCATAAATCATAGGTAATGCAACATTATCCAATGCTGTTGTACGAGGAAGCAGGTTAAAGGTCTGGAAAACAAAACCTATTTCGGTATTTCGAATATCAGCTAATTCGTCATCACTCAACTCGCTAACGTCCTTATCATTTAGAACATATGTTCCAGCAGTTGCCGTATCTAAACAACCTAAAATATTCATTAATGTAGATTTTCCCGAACCGGAAGCTCCCATAATTGCCAAATATTCACCACGTTCGATATCTAAATCTATGCCTTTTAAAACATGTACCGTTTCTTGACCTAGTTTAAAATCGCGGATAATTCCTCTTATTTTAATAACACTACTCATTGGCTGTACTGAATATTAATTTTTTGTAAAAATATTATTTTTATGCTAGTATGACGTGATTGAGAGCCAGATGTTACAATCTTATAGTGAAATGTTCTTTAGCTTGTTCTTTTCTGAAAAATACAATTCCCCAATAAAAAGTATCAATAGACACTGTTGTTTTTGAGTGTTGTTTTATTATCTCCCATGCTTCTGTCATTTCTTTCGACCAATAAATATCATCAAATATAAAAACAGTTTCGTTGTGTGCAGTTTTAATAAGAGATTCAAAATAACCTAATGTAGCTTCTTTTTGATGATTGCCATCAAAAAAAATAAAATCAAACGTATTGTTAGTTTGATTTTTAATTAGATCATTAAAATTTCCAGTTACTAATTCAATATTTTTAAGATTAAATTTCTGAAAGTTGTGTTTTGTTAATTCTGAAATATTTGGACATCCTTCGATGGTTGTTATTCTTGCTTCTGGATTGCTTAAACTTAATGCATGTGTTGAAATACCAAGTGAGGTCCCTAATTCTAATATGTTGTTAAATTGAAAATATTGTGTTAATCTATAAAGTAATTTGGTCCTTTTAATAGTGCTTCCAGATTGCTTCGCAATTTGAGAGATCACTCTTATATTACTTTTTGCAATTCGAGAACCAGAACCTAAATCAAAGATTTCAATTTTGTTTTTATTTTTTAGTAATTCGTTTTTGTAACTGACAAGATGTTTATAGTCAAAATATTTTTTGTTATCATAAAAACATTTAGTGACAAGATCAAAAACAAATGGCGAATGCACAGCATGTTGATTCGTAGATTTATATAAGAACTTGATGTATGCTACTAACGAATACCACATTTTTAAGATTCCATTTTGGCTGTTAATTCAAACCAACGTTCTTCCTTGGTTTCAATATCGTTTATTATTTTTTCCAGTTCCTGAGATAATTTTTTGACTTGCTCTTCAGATAGTTCTGAATTATTAAATTTGTCTTCTATTTGGATTTTATCGAACTCTAATGTTTTAAGTTTGCTTTCGATGTTTTTAATTTCTTTTTGCTCGTTATAAGACAACTTATTATTGGTGTCTTTTTTCCACTGGTTTTTTTCTTTCGAGTTTTTAATTTCGTTTGATTTTTGAGGCTGACTATCTTCATAAATTCTAAAATCACTATAGTTGCCTGGGAAATCTTCAATAATACCTTGACCTCTAAAAACAAATAAATGATCTACAATTTTATCCATAAAATACCTGTCGTGAGATACTACAAGCAGACAGCCAGGAAAATCTAGTAAAAAGTTTTCGAGCACGTTAAGCGTTACGATATCGAGATCATTTGTTGGCTCATCTAATATTAGAAAATTCGGGTTTTGTATAAGTATTGTACATAAGTAGAGTCGTTTTTTTTCGCCACCACTTAATTTTTCAACGAAATCGTATTGTTTTTTTCTGTTAAATAAAAAACGTTCTAAAAGCTGTTGTGCACTTATTTGCCGCCCTTTTTTTAAAGGGATGTAGTCGCCAAATTCTTTAATAACATCAATGACTTTTTGGCCCTCTTTTACACCAATTCCTTTTTGGGTATAGTAACCAAACTTAACAGTTTCGCCAATAACCACTTTACCATTATCAGGTTTTTCAGATTGTGTAATGATATTTAAGAATGTCGATTTTCCAGTTCCATTTTTTCCAATGATACCAATACGTTCACCTTTTTTGAAAACATATTCAAATTGATTTAAAAGCACATTCTCATTGTAGGCTTTACCAACTTTATGAAGCTCAATAATTTTACTACCCAAACGCTCCATATTAATTTCTAACTGTACTGCATGATCATTTCTGCGTTGGTGAGCACGTTGTTTTATATCGTGAAAATCGTCAATACGTGATTTCGATTTTGTTGTACGTGCTTTTGGTTGACGACGCATCCAGGTCAGCTCTTTTTTAAATAACTGTTGCGCTTTACCGGTTTCAGTTGCTTCAATAGTGATTCTGGCCTCTTTTTTTTCTAGAAAATTTTGGTAATTACCCTTATAACTGTATAATTTGCCTTCGTCTAAATCAATAATCTCATTACATACACGTTCTAAAAAGAAACGATCATGAGTTACCATGAATAATGTTATTTTTTCTTTTGTAAAAAAGTATTCAAGCCATTCTATCATTTCTAAATCTAAATGATTGGTTGGTTCGTCTAGAATCAATACGTCTGGTTTGTTTATTAGCGCGTTGGCTAGTGCCAACCTTTTTTTCTGCCCACCAGATAAAGTGCTTACTTTTTGGGTAAGGTCGTTCAGTTTTAATTTGGATAGTATCTGTTTGTATTGTGTTTCAAAATCCCAAGCATTGTGAATATCCATTTGCTCAAAAGCTTTTTGGTATGCCTCGGTGTCGTTAGGATTTAGTAAGGCAGCTTCATATACTTTAATGATATTAAGAATGGGGTTTTCGGTATCAAAAATGGTTTCTTCAATGGTTAATTCACTATTTAGAAAAGGGTTTTGCGATAAGTAAGCATGAGTAATGCCTTTTCTATAAATAACTTGACCAGAATCTGGCACATCTATTTGTGTGAGAATGTTTAAAATGGTGGTTTTGCCACTACCATTTTTTGCTATAAAGCCAATTTTTTGATCTTTATGAATACTAAAAGAGAGATCATTAAAAAGTGATAACTCTCCGTATGATTTCGATATATTTTCTACGTTAATGTAATTCAATGGGTGTTTTTTTGCAAAGAACGAATAAATTACCAAAAATCATTATATTAGTTTTGATATTCCTTCCGAAAAGGTATATTTGTGTACAAACCATTTGCCTCAATATGAAGAGATTTCTTGTTTTTAGCGGTGTTTTAATTACAGCATTTTTTTCATCCTGTGTGCCTCATAAGGATACTGTTTATTTGCAGGTAAAAGAAGCAGCACTGGATACGACACAGATTATTACTGAAGTTCAAAAACCATATCGCGTCCAAATTAATGATATTTTGAATATAAGCGTTAAGGCATTAGATCAAGATAACATTCAAATTTTTAATCCGGCTGGCGAATCTAATTTAACAGCATCTTCTGAAGAACGTGCTTATTTTGATGGCTTTACAGTTGATTTGCATGGAGAAATTCGAATTCCGCTTTTAGGTAAAGTTAATGTTTTGGGTTATACTACCGAAGAAATTGAACAAATATTAGAAGCAAAATTGTTAAAAGAACAGTTTAAAGAAACCGCTAATATTTTTGTAACTGTAAAACTCACGGGACTGCGTTATTCTACAAATGGAGAAATAGGGAATTCAGGTTCTCAAGTTTTATATCAAGAACGCGTTAATATTTTTCAGGCCATTGGGGAAGCAGGCGAAATTAATGACACGGGAGATCGAAAAGATGTACTCATTATTAGACAATATCCTCAAGGACAGCAAATTCATCATTTAGACCTTACTGATATTAATATTATGAAGTCACCATATTATTATATCCAACCAAACGATATGATTTATGTGAAACCATTAAAGGTAAAAGCTTTAGGCGCGGGAACAAATGCATTGCAAAATATAACATCTGTACTAACGGTAGTAACTCTTATTACTACAACTATATTATTATTCAAGTTATAAACATATGAATACTGAATTTGATGATATTGGAGATGGAGAGGTAAGAGGTATGACCTTTGATTTCAGAGGCTTTTTGTTTAAAGCTTTAAATCTGTGGAAACTAATTTTTTTAAGTATTGGTGTAGCATTGCTTATAGCATATTTCATAAATGTTCGTAAACAAAATATCTACCGTTTGGGCTCACTTATCTCTATTGAAAGTGAGCAGAATCCATTTTTTACTGCCAATACCAGCATTTCCTTTAATTGGGGTGGTGTTTCAGGTAAAGTAGGGCGTGTTATTACAACGTTTCAAACTCGAAGTCATAACGAAAAAGTTGTAGATTCCTTACAATTTTATATGAATTATCTTAAGCAAGGTAAATACCGTAAAATTGATATTTATAAAGCTGCTCCTTTTTATTTGGAGCTTGATAAAAGCAAAGGGCAAATTTTAAATATCCCAATAGGCATCCGTTTTATTAATGATACGCAATATGAGATTTTTGTCGAGTTTGAAAGCTCCAGTGCTATAGTACAACAGTATGACTCGACGAAGCTTAAAGAAGGTGTTGCATTGCCGTTAGGTGTCTTTAAGCAAACTTTTAGCATTGGTGAACCTGTAAGGCTTTCATTTTTGAATTTCACGTTGCATAAACGATATCAGAACTCAATTCAACCACAATCTGAATTTTTTGTAAACTTTTCAAACTTTGATGGGATTGTGAATTATTATAAAAATGCTATTAAGATTGCCCCTATTGGAGGTTCATCTTCTGTTTTGAGACTGGCATTAAGAGGAACAAATAAACCAAAGATTGTTGATTATTTAAATGCCACAACCTCCATTTTAAGTCTTTCCGAATTAGAACGTAAAAACTTATATGCCAGCAATACTATTAAGTTTATTGATAGTAGTTTAACGGCAGTCAGTACAAATTTAAAAGACGTTATTGATGAGATGAATACTTTTCGTAAGGAGAACAAAGTATTCGATATAGATGATGAAATGACACAAGTGTCTTCGCGACTACGAGAATTTGAGCTTAATAAAGAAGAAGAGCAAACAAAGCTCAATTATTTAGATGCTTTAGAGACCTATTTGCAAACAAAGACTAATTATACTAGAATTGCAGCACCAACATCTGTTGGTATTAATGAAAGTAATATATTAACTAGTGTTGGAAAGATTACCGCTTTGGCTATTGAGAGACAAAACCTTGAATATACCACTAGAGAAGGTTCAGAGCTTTTTAAAGATTTAGATAGGCAAATTGATGCTGAAAAAAATGTTTTATTGGAAACCATTGATGCTACAAAAAATATCATTAGTGCACAATTAAAGATTATAAATAGAAACATAGCCAATTTAGAAGCAAAATTAGGTGGCTTGCCTGAAAACCAACAACAATTTTTGAAAATGCAGCGCAAGCTTGATATTAGCCAAGAAAGCTATGATGTGTATTTAGCAAAACGTAGTGAGGCAGCTATAGTACGTGCGGCAAATGTTTCAGATATTACAGCTATCGATGAGGCTAAAGATATAGGTGGCGGATTGATAGGGCCTAATAAGAGTTTAAACTATATGATGGCTTTAATGGTTGGTTTTTTTGCACCCATGTTGCTTATTTTTATTATTTTTCTTTTAGATAACACGATTCATGGTTCTGATGAAATTGAGAGATTGTCAAACATTCCTATTTTAGGCCTCATTGGTAAATATCGCTATCATAATAATTTAGTCGTTTACGAAAAACCAAAATCTGCTGTTGCAGAATCATTTCGATCTATTCGTTCTAGTTTGCAATTTATTTATAATAAGCAGCAAACAACAAAAGAAGGGAAAACGCTTATGATTACTTCTTCTGTGAGTGGTGAAGGAAAAACATTTTGTTCAATAAATATTGCAACCGTTTATGCATTATCTGGAAAGAAGACTGTTCTGTTAGGTTTAGATTTAAGAAAACCAAAAATATTTGGAGATTTTGATTTAACCAACGATAAAGGGATGGTTAATTATCTTATAGATGATAACAGTTCAATTGAAGATGTATTGAATAAGACTCATATTAAAAATTTCGATGTTATTACCTCCGGCCCAATACCTCCAAATCCCTCAGAGCTTTTAATGAATCCGAAATTAAAAGAGCTCATTACCGATTTAAGAAAAACATATGATATTATTATTTTAGATACACCGCCTATTGCTTTAGTTACTGATGCCTTACAGTTAACCCAATATGCAGATACTACCTTGTTTATGGTACGTTTAGACTATACTAAAAAAGGGATGTTACAATTAGCAAATTTAAAACACAAAACTGGAGAAGTTAAAAACATACATTTTATTTTAAATTTCTATAAGCACAAGAGCAATCATAATTATGGTTATGGTTATGGTTATGGCTATGGTTATGGCTATGGTTATGGACAATATGGTAATGCGTATTTAGATAACTCAAAACCTAAAACGATGTTGAGAAAAATTAAAAATTTTATAAAACGACTTTAATTATATTATTGATTTATTAACAAAATGAAAAACACCAAAATTGCTATTATTGGATTGGGTTATGTTGGATTGCCATTAGCTGTAGAATTTGCAAAAAAGTTTTTAGTCGTTGGATTCGATATTAATGCCAAACGTGTGATGGAACTTAAAAAAGGTATTGATCGTACATTGGAAGTAGAAACTGGAGACTTAAATAACGTATTAGTATCTGATGTTCATTCAAATAAAGGATTATTAATTTCAGATATTGAGTCAGATATAGAAACAACCAATGTTTATATTATTACAGTCCCAACGCCTACAGACGATTTAAATAAACCCATCTTTACACCACTTGTAAGAGCGAGTGAAACTGTAGGTCGGGTCTTGAGAAAGGATGATATTGTTATATACGAATCAACAGTATATCCTGGTGTGACAGAAGATATTTGTGTGCCCATTCTTGAATCTCAATCAGGTTTAACTTTTAATAAAGACTTTTTTGCAGGTTATTCTCCAGAGCGTATTAATCCTGGAGATAAGAAACATACAGTTACAAAAATATTAAAAGTGACTTCTGGTTCAACACCAGAAATCGCGAAGCAGGTAGACGACTTGTATAAATCAATTATTACGGCCGGTACACATATGGCACCATCTATTAAAGTTGCAGAAGCAGCTAAGGTCATTGAAAATTCACAACGTGATATTAATATTGCTTTTGTGAATGAACTCTCTAAAATATTTAGATTATTAGATATAGATACCAAAGCTGTTCTCGAAGCTGCTGGTACCAAATGGAATTTTATCAATTTTACACCAGGCCTTGTTGGTGGGCACTGTATAGGTGTAGATCCCTATTATTTGGCACAAAAAGCTATTGAATCTGGTTACAACCCGGAAATAATATTGGCTGGACGCAAAATGAATGATAGTATGGGGTCTTATGTAGCTACAGAAACTGTGAAAATGATGATTAAAAAGGGAACTAGAATAAAAGGCGCAAAAGCGTTGGTTTTAGGCATTACCTTTAAAGAGAATTGCCCAGACATACGTAACTCAAGAGTTATAGATATTATTAGAGAGTTTGAAACTTTTGATGTCGATATCGATGTTTACGACCCTTGGGCATCTGTGGATGAAGTAAAAAACGAATATCAATTAGATTTATTGTCATGTCCTACGACATTACAAGAGTCGTATGATGCTATCGTTTTGGCAGTTGGTCATAAGGAATTTTTAGATATTGATTTAGAAAACTTAAAATCAAATACATGTGTCATTTTTGATGTCAAGTCTTTATTTCCTAAAGAAATTGTAGATGCCAGATTGTAGGTAATGGTCTTCGACAGGCTCAGACTGACATTGAAACTAAATTGTCACACTCAGTAAGCCTGTGTTGGTCTGTCACACTGAGCCTGTCGAAGTGTTTTAGAAACATCGAAGTGCTTTCGAAGTAATATTAAAATATAAAAGCGTTTAAGCCATAATGAAAACCTATTATGTTTATATTTTAGAATGTTCAGATCGAACATTTTACGTCGGTATAAGTTCCAATATGGAAAGGCGACTGTATGAACATAAAAGTGGATTAAATAAGGAGACTTATACATATTCAAGAAGACCAATAGTATTAAAGTGGTTACAAGGGTTTAGTGATCCACAACAGGCCATAGCTTTTGAAAAACAATTAAAAGGTTGGAGTAGACGAAAGAAATTAGCTTTGATAGATGAGGATTGGGACAACTTGGTGAAATACTCTAAAAACTATACGCAGTTTGGTAAGGGTGATAGTTCGGAAGGGTCTTCGACAGGCTCAGACTGACAGTGAAACTAAATTGTAATAATGAAAATAATTGCCACACTGTTTAAGCCTGTGTTAGTTTGTCACACTGAGCCTGTCGAAGTGTTTTAGAAACATCGTAGTGCTATAATAAAATAAAACAAAACCATGTACGAAACCACATATCACAGTCAAGATTTATCAAATTTATCTTTTTTAATAACTGGGGGAGCTGGATTTAACCCATGAAATGATGACAACATTAGAATATCAATATTATTATTATGTATACGTTTTATTGTCAAAAAAAGATAATAAGAAATACACTGGGTATACAAAAGATTTGTCATCAAGATTTGACGCACACCAAAAAGGAAGAGTAATATCAACAAAACATAGAAGACCATTTGAATTAATTTATTTTGAAGGCTGTTTATCTCAAGAAGATGCTTTAAAACGAGAAAAGCACCTTAAAACGCATTATGGAAAGATATTTTTAGGAAACCGCCTCAAATCTTATTTCACAGGTCAAGTTCAAAATACAAATAAAAATGAAAAATAAAGTTAAAGATTTTAGGTTCTTGGTTACTGGAGGAGCTGGGTTTATAGGCTCTAATCTGGTAGAATATCTTTTAAAATATAATGCCAAACAGGTACGGGTACTCGATAATTTATCGAATGGCTACCGTGAGAATCTCACTGAATTTATGGACAATCCAGCTTTTGAACTGATGGAAGGCGATATCCGCGATTTAGAAACCTGTAAACAAGCGATGTTTGGGATAGATTATGTTTCACATCAGGCAGCTTTAGGTTCTGTGCCACGCTCTATAAATGATCCTGCAACGACAAATGCTGTAAACATTACAGGATTTTTAAATATGATGATTGCTTTAAAGGATAGTACTACGGTAAAACGTATGGTGTATGCAGCCTCGAGTTCTACTTACGGAGATAGTCAATCACTGCCTAAAATTGAAGATACCATTGGGAATCCATTGTCCCCTTATGCAGTAACGAAGTATGTAAATGAGCTGTATGCTACGGTTTTTGGTAGTACCTATAATACAGATACGATTGGCTTGCGTTATTTTAATGTCTTTGGCCCTAAACAAAGCCCAAATGGGGCTTATGCTGCCGTGATTCCGCTGTTTATGCAAGCGTTAAAAGATCATAAAGCACCAACTATTAATGGCGATGGTGGCCAAACGCGTGATTTTACCTTTGTAGATAATGCGGTACAGGCTAATGTTCGTGGGTTTTTTGCTTCTAATACTGCTAAAAACCAAGTTTTTAATGTGGCTTGTGGTGAGCGTATCGATTTAAATTATTTATGGGAGTCTTTGCAAAAAGCAGCCGGTTCTGATTTAAAAGCGATTTATGGACCATCAAGACAGGGAGATGTTCGAGATTCGTTAGCAAATATTTCGAAAGCAAAAAAATTGTTAAATTACAAACCAGAAGTTTCTGTTTCGCAGGGGTTGGAAGTAACTTGGGATTGGTTTATTATGTAGCTTTATACATTTAAAAAACACATATTTTACTTAATATGTTATAGAATAATTTTTTTAATATTTAAAAATAATTGATTTGAAAAGACTGCAACTAATTCAAACCCTTTTTGAGAAAACTAATTTTAAAACCTATTTAGAAATAGGCTGCTATAAGGGTAAAACATTTTTTCCTGTCCGGGCAAAACGTAAAATTGCTGTAGACCCTTTTTTTCATCCATTTTTTATTAAAGATGCAATTTTTACGATAATACGAAGACCTCAAAATTTAACAAATCGATATTTTAAAGAGACGAGCGATCGTTTTTTTATGAAGCAACAATCATTTTTAAATAAAACAGCTCCACTAGATGTTGTTTTTGTTGATGGGCTACATACTTATGAAGCAGCTCTTAAAGATGTGTTGCATGCTTTAAAGTATTTAAGTGAAAATGGGGTTATTATCATGCATGATTGCTTTCCACCTAATCAAGCCGCTGCATTAGCTACTAAAGATTATCCAACTATGGAGGAACGTAAAAAAGTAGAGGGCTTTACAGGAGCTTGGTGTGGCGATGTTTGGAAGGCTGTTGTATATTTACGTCGGCATCTATCAGATATTCTGGATGTAAGTGTTATTAATTCTGACAACGGATTAGGAATAGTTAGAACAAAGAAAAAACTTGGCGATAAGGTTTTTTGTATTGACAAGAAGTTGTTTCTAGAAATTGACGCTTTAACTTATAATGAACTGGTGGAAAATGCTGATGTTTTTTTAAATTTAATAGCCTCAGATCAGGCGTCAACTATTATTGATAACATCGTTGCGAAAGCAAATAGTTAATTGCATTGAGCTTTTAAGATTCTTACGTTAAAAAAAGCATTTTGATTCTCGAATATAAAATAACGTATATAATAAAAGATGAAAGTATTTATTAGTGCTTCTTGTGATATGCATTATGGGTCATTTTATATTTATGGTCTATATCAACTATATGGTAAAAAAAATGTCAAATTTTCATCGCAATATTTTAAGGCATTCAAACACAATAATCATTTTTTAGCATTTATTATTAAGGAGAACAACAATATCAAGAAGGTTATCATTGATTTTACTGATTCTAAACTCATTGATGAAAGTGCTTTAGATTGGTCTGATGTATATGGTAAAATTAATTTAGATGACAATGTACGGGTTCATCCCAAAATTATGGCAATTGGTCCCAGTTTTGGAATTCGTATATATTCGTTATATGAAACAATTTGGCTAGCGTCTTCAAATTTTTTGAGATCATATAATAATATTCCAAACAAGCGAAAATTCTTTTCAGATTATAAAGCACAATATAAAAGACCCCAATTAGCACATTATTCTTATAAACCTTCAGAGAGCAATTTTGTGTTTTTTATGTCTTCCTTATGGAAGCAGGATATAAAAACAAATAAATTTAGAGCTAATTTTATACAAAGTTGTAAGGCAAATAAGAGCGTTGACTTTGAAGGTGGCTTTGCTCCAAGAACTAAAAATGATGTAAAGGGTTATGAAGAATTAACTTGTTTAGGAAGAATAGTTATGCAAGATTATCTTAAAAAAACTAAATTATCGGCTTTGGTATTTAATACGCCAGCAGTAAAAGAGTGTCATGGTTGGAAATTGGCGGAGTATCTGTGTTTAGGTAAGGCTATAATTTCAACACCAATGGAGAGAGCATTGCCAAAAGAATTGGAAGACAAAGTGCATTTGTTGTTTACCAAAGGATCAACTGATGATATTACAGAAAAAGTAAATGCAATTATTTCGAATGTAGTATTAAGGCAGCAACTAGAAGATAACGCTCAAACCTATTTTGAAAATCATTTGGCTCCAAGGCAAGTAATCACAAAATTAGTAGCTTTTTAAATGTTAATATGTGTATATAAATCTTCAACTTTTATTCTAATTTATTACCTATCGATTTCTTATATTAGCATAGAAACAAATCGCATATTTAACCTTGGATAGTAAAATTTATCAAAAGGAATCAAACACTAACCTATCTAAACTTTTAAAAACGAGTTTAAGTGATATTTATAACTCTCGTTTTTTATCTAAACAGCTAGCTGTTAGAGATATTAAAGCGCAATATAGACAATCCTATTTAGGGTTTTTATGGGCCTTTATTATGCCATTAACCACAGCATTTGTATGGATATTTTTAAATAAATCCGGTGTAATTAAACTAACAGACACTGGGATTCCGTATCCTGTATATGCTTTTTCAGGCACCTTATTATGGTCTATTCTTATAGAGTCTATTAATACGCCAACTAGTAGTACTAATAATGCACGGTCTATAATGACCAAAATTAATTTTCCAAAGGAAGCTTTAATTATTTCTGGAATTTATAAAATGTGTTTTAACAGTTTTATTAAAATTGGTTTACTTCTTGTGTTTTTAGGTGTTTTTGGAGTTGGTTATCACAAGACTATTTTTCTATTTCCTTTTGCTTTATTAGGTGTTGTTGTTTTTGGTATTACTATAGGCTTATTTTTAACACCTATTGGGATGCTATATAAAGATATTGCTAAAATTATTACTTTAAGTTTTAGTTTTATAATGTACGCTACACCTGTAGTATATGCTGTTCCCAAAACTGGTATTATGAAAACTATTATGGAGCTAAATCCATTAACGCCTTTAATAGTTACTACACGAGACCTTGTTGTTGGACAAACGCCAGAATATTTAACATATTATTTTTGCATTATTGGAGCTTGTATCCCATTAATGTTTGTAGCCTTATTATTTTATAGAATATCCATCCCAGTTATTGTCGAACGCATGAATGCATGAAAATGAATAATTTAACATTGAAAGAGAACGAGGTTTTGGTAAAAGTAGAAGGGCTTTCGAAAAAATTTTGTATAGACCTCAAAACGAGCTTATGGTATGGTGTTAAAGATCTTTGGGCCAATATAGCAGGCAACAAAGCTATACGTCATTTACGACCTAAAGAATTTTGGGCCGTTAAAGACATTAGTTTTACATTAAGGCGTGGTGAGTGTTTAGGGTTAATAGGACATAACGGTGCAGGAAAATCTACCCTACTAAAAATATTAAATGGCTTAATAAAACCAGACCAGGGCAAGGTAACTATCAGAGGCCGTGTTGGCGCTTTAATAGAATTGGGCGCTGGGTTTAATCCAATACTTTCTGGTCGAGAAAATATTTATAATAATGGGGCAGTTTTAGGCTTTACTAAAGCAGAGATTGATGACAAAATAGAAGACATTATCGAATTCTCAGAAATACGCGAGTTTATAGACATGCCTGTACAAAATTATAGCTCTGGTATGAAAGTTCGTTTAGGTTTTGCTATTGCTGCGCAAATGGAACCCGATGTTTTGATTATTGATGAGGTTTTGGCAGTAGGTGATTTGGGCTTTGTATTAAAATGCTTTAAAACTATAGATGTCATATTACCCAAAACGGCCATTATATTTGTATCTCACAGTATGCCCATGGTTTCTAGAATATGCAGCAAAATTATTTTAATGGAAAAAGGGAGAGAAAAGTATAATGGGTATGACGTAGGGAAAGCGATTGATATATATTATAAACGGTTTACAATTAATAAAAGTAATGTGATATTTGATGATGGAAGTTTAGAATTGATTGAGGTGAAAATGGTTGATATTCCAACCAATATTGAAATTAAAGAAATAAATTGGGGAGATGACTTAAAGTTGTTTTTTAAGTTTAATGTTTTTAAAAATGTGTCTGAATTTTTATTTAGGGTAATATTTTATGATAAAGAACAACGACCAATTGCAATTATTGAAAAGAATATAGATTGTGGTATTTCAAATGATAATGGAATAGAGATTTTTTTGACACATGAAAATATTGAGATGTCAAAAGGAATATATTCTATTAGTATTGCTCTATTTAGGAATGTAAATGAACCTTTTTATCGTTCTAATAATGTATTAAACTTTCAAATTTTACATAAGGATGATGTTTGGCCTCCTTTTTTATTGAAGTCTCAATATAAATTAAAAAAATTCAATTAACTTAAATCTGTGATTTCCCATCAACATAAATGTATTTTTATTCATATTCCAAAAACGGCTGGAACAAGTATTAATTCTTATTTCCATCCTGGCGTAAAATTTCATTTTAAAAATCCAGATTACGAACGGTTGTTTGGATGGTGTCCAAAAAGAAGGTTACATATGCAGCATGCAACTGCTAAGCAGTTGTTAGAAACAGAGTTAATAACTAAATCACAATGGCAGGATTATTATAAATTTACCTTTGTAAGAAACCCATGGGATAGGGCATATTCAGATTACTTATTCATTCAAGAATTTGCAGGAGTTAAAGGGAGTTTTAAAAATTATTTAAATAAAGAAAAAGAATTTAAGCAAATTTTAAGTGATAATTCAAATTATCATTTTTTAGGAGATCATTTATTGCCACAAACGGATTTTTTTGATGAAGAAAGTTATAAATTAGATTTCATAGGTAGATTTGAAAATTTCGAGGAAGATATTCATTTTATTTTAAATAAACTTTCCATAAATAAAAAATTCAATGAGTATCAGAATAGAAGTAAAAGGGTAAAAAATTATGCTAACTTTTATAAAAATTCTGAAGTAAAATTAGTTAGTGAAATATATACGGATGATATTTTGAAACTTAATTATGCTTTTAATGACAATAGAACGGGCTATAATAAACTTAAAAAATTTATTTAAAATTGAATAAAATTAAATCACATATTAAGGATAAAATAAAACAGCTTTATGAAAAGTATGTAGGTGTGTTTTACTTCAAACAGGAGGGCGAATGCCCGTGTTGTGAAAAGAACGTAGTTTTTATTGCATATAATCCTTGGTTGCGTGACCACTTTAAATGCTCCAATTGTGGTTGTATCCCAAGAGAACGCGCATTGATGAAAACTATTGAAGATTCATACCCAAATTGGAAAGATTTACACATACATGAATCTTCTCCAGGTAGTCGTGGCCATAGCCTAACCTTAAAAAAACATGCTGCACACTATACCGCTTCGCAATATTATCCAAATCATTCTTTTGGTAGTGTCGTGCATGGCTTTAAGAATGAAGATTTAGAAAATCAAACGTTTAAAGATAATTCCTTTGACTTGATTATTACCTCTGATGTCATGGAGCATATTTATGAACCAGATAAAGCATTTAAAGAAATACACCGGACTTTAAAACCAGGAGGCGCACATATATTTTCTGTGCCTATCATTAATAAGCATAAACCAACGCAACGATGGGCTAATAAAGGTGTTAACGGTGAACCAGAGTTTTTGTATAAACCTGAATGGCATGGAAATCCTGTAGATGACAAAGGCTCTCCAGTAACGTTTCATTGGGGTTTTGATATTAAAGATTATATAGAAGAACATACTGGTGCTGTTTGTGAAATAGTTTATCTTGATGATTTAAATTATGGAATTAGAGCAGAATACATTGAAATAATTGTCGCTAAAAAGAAGTTGTTAGATGCCTAAATTAAGACCTATAGCTTTTGTATTACCACAATTTCATCCCATTCCTGAAAATGATGCATGGTGGGGAAAAGGCTTTACAGAATGGACCAATGTAAAAAAAGCTAAACCATTATTTAAAGGGCACTATCAGCCACATGTACCAATTGATTTGTGTTATTACGATTTAAGAAACCCTGAAGCCAGGGAGGCCCAAGCTAATATTGCTAAAGAGCATGGCATTCAAGGATTTTGTTATTATCACTATTGGTTTAATGGTAAACGTTTACTTAATTACCCTATTGATGAAATACTACGTCTAAAAGAACCTGATATGCCTTTTATGTTGTGTTGGGCAAATGAAAATTGGACGAGACGTTGGGATGGATTGGATCATGACATTTTAATAAAGCATGAGTACAATTTTGAGGACGATGCTAATCATATGCGTTGGTTATGTGAGAATGTGTTTTCTGATAAAAGATACATTAGAGTAAATGATTGTCCGGTATTTATGATTTATAGACACGATCTTTTCCCCGAAATTAAAAAGACAGCAACCATCTGGCGTGAAATAGCAACAAAGGAGTTTGGCTATAAAGGCATATATTTATGTGTTGCTGAGAGCTTTTATAAATCTATCAATCCTGAAAGTATTAATTTTGATGCATCTGTTGAGTTCTCTGCTCATGATGTAATGAAATATTTTTTTAAAAAAAGATTTTGGAATAAAATACTTTATCGAGCGGATAGAGCTTATAGCTTGAGAGATTTTAAAAAAGGAGTTCAAGATATAATTAATCGCAAAAACCCTAAATATAAATTCTATAGATCTATAACACCCAGTTGGGATAATTCGGCTCGTAAAGGGAAAAATGCAGTTATCGGAGTTGGAAGCAATCCAAAACTGTATTACCAATGGTTAAAATATATAATTGAAAATTTTATTCCATATTCGGTTGAAGAGAATTTTATTTTTATTAATGCTATGAATGAATGGGCTGAAGGAAACCATTTAGAGCCATGCGAAAAATATGGAAACAAATATTTAGAAGCAACTAAAAAAGCTTTGAATAATAAATTTCTTTAATGTGAACTATACTAATTTAAATACACCTTTGGTTTCTATTATTATACCTAATTATAATCATGAGAAATACTTAAAACAACGTTTAGACAGCATATTTAACCAAACTTATCAACGATTTGAAGTAATCCTTTTAGATGATTTTAGTACTGATAATAGTAGAAATATTTTATCAAGTTATGCCAAACATAAAAATGTAAGTCATTGTATATTTAATGAGCAAAACTCGGGTAATACATCTTTACAATGGAATAAAGGAATGTTATTAGCAAAAGGGGATTATATATGGATAGCTGAAAGTGATGATTATTGTGAATTATACTTTTTGGAGAAGCTTTTAAAACCATTTATTAAAAATAAAGATATTGTCTTAACATATTGTCAATCAAATAAAGTTGATGAATATGGAATTATAAGAGGAAATTGGATTAATCATACAAATGATTTGAACAAGAAACTTTTTTCAAATGATTTTATAATGGAAGGTAATGCATTCATTGAAAATTTTTTAATTTATAAAAATGTAATTCCCAATGCAAGCGCAGTCCTATTTAAAGCCGAAAGTGCTAAAACCCTTGGTTTATTGGATACTGACTTTTCTTTGAAATATAATGCTGATTGGGTCTTTTATACAAGATTAATAGCTCAAAGAAAAATAGGATACGTTAGCGAATCTTTTAATAGTTTTAGATATCACTCTAGTAGTGTAATTGCTAAAGCAATAAAAAAGGAAAATTTAGCATCATTAAATGAAATTGAAATTTTGACAAGAGAAAAAATAATTGATTTTTTAATTGATAAAAAAATACCAAATATCAAAAAAATTGTATGCTTAAACAGAAAGTTGATTAAAGATTTAAAATATGATATTGGTATGTATTTAATAAGAAAAGGCAAAATATTTAGAGGGATATTAATTTTATTTTCGTCACCTAATAGGATAAAAAAAAAACGAAATGTATTTTTTTAAAAATTGTATTTAATGAAATTAGTTTTATGTGATTATAAATTCATTTGATAAAAATAAGTTATAAATGCTTTCAATTATTGTAACTTCATACCGACACGATTATTTTAATGCTTTAAGCGCAAATATTGGTTTGACGATTGGTGAAACTCCGTATGAGCTTATACAGATTTGGAATCCTGGGATAATGAGTATTGGGGAAGCGTATAACCAAGGTGCTGTTAAATCAACCCATGATTATTTGTTGTTTTTGCACGAAGATGTTTCTTTTAAAACCAACAATTGGGGCAAGGTTGTATTAGCATATTTAAATAGACAAAACACTGGTATATGTGGATTGGCAGGTTCTGCCAAGCAATTTAATTTGCCAATAGGTTATGAAACTGGTCTAAAAAAGTATCGACATATTTATGTTAAGCATCAAAATGATGAATTAATAGAACCGGGTTTAAAGCCTCATAAAGTTAAAACTTTAGATGGTGTGTTTCTTGCTATGACAAAACATCTTTGGAAATTATTTAAGTTTGACAGCTCAATCGAGGGGTTTCATTGTTATGATTTAGATATCTCGTTAAGGGTATCGATTGATTATCAAAATTATGTTTTACCCGAAATTATTATACATCATTTATCTATTGGACAATTTAATAATGCGTGGGTAAAAAGTATTTTGCTTTTTTATAAACGTACTTATGCATATGATATCACAACAAACGTTGAATTAAATACAATTAGGCAGTATTGGTTTAATAGATTAGAGCAAGAGGACATTAGTTTTATTAACAAATTAAGGTATATATTGGCAATGGGCATTAATTTGGCAACATGGAAGTTTGGTGTGAAATTTCTATTCCCCAAATTATGGAAACCTTTAAATAGTAATTAATGCAAGATATAATAGACAGTAATAATTGCCTTTTAGTCTCTATTTGTATTCCTACTTACAATGGTGCACCCTTTATAGCAGAAGCCATGGATTCTGCAATAGCACAGACCTATCCTAATTTAGAGATTGTAGTTTCTGATGATGCTTCAAAAGACGAAACTCTAAAAATCATTGAGTCTTATAAAAGCAGAACTACCATTCCAATTAATATTTATCATCATAAACCTAGTGGCATTGGTGCAAATTGGAATAATTGTATAAAGCGAGCTAAAGGCATCTATATAAAATTTTTGTTTCAAGATGATGTGTTGTTATCTCATTGTATTGAGAAAATGCTCGCTGTTCTAGTAAATGATAAGACGCTTGCATTGGTAGCTTCTAAACGCGAATTCATAGTAGAAGATTCGTTTTTAAGCGACGATTCTGAAAAGTGGGTTAAACTTTATGGAGATTTACAGCTAACACTTAATTTATCTTTTGATGATGGGATTGGTTATTTAGACAAGACTTTATTTAAATCACCTGAATTTTTTAAATCACCATTAAATAAAATAGGGGAACCAACTACAGTTTTATTTAAAAAGAGTCTAGTAGATGATATTGGTTATTTTCGAGAAGATTTAAATCAGGTTTTAGATTATGAGTTTTGTTATCGAGTTCTTAAAAATGATAAAACAGCTATTTTAGAAGACAAATTGGTAAAATTTAGACTGCACAATCTTCAGACTACGGTTAAAAATAAAGAAAGAGATGTTTATAGTACAGATTATATAGTATATGAAAGAATTATCTTTGATAATTATTTTTGGTATTTAAATACTATAACAAAAAAAATATTTTTAAGAAAATTTAATCCATGGGTTAATAATTTTTATAATACCATAGATTCAATAAGAAAGGTAATGCCAAAATAAACTAAATGGAAACCCCTTTAATATCTATTATTGTTCCCACTTATAATCGTGCAAAGCTTATCACAAATGCATTAGATTCTGTTTTAGAACAAACATATCATAATTGGGAATGTATTGTTATTGATGATGGCTCGAAAGATGAAACCAGAAATGTTATAAATGCATATCAAGAAAAGGATTCAAGAATACTATTCTTAGAACGAATTCGTCAACCTAAAGGAGCGCCAACATGCAGAAACGTTGGATTAAACAAAGCCAAGGGTGAGTACATTATATTTTTAGATTCCGATGATTATTTATTACCTTTTTGTTTAGAGCAACGATTAAATAAATTTAATCAAGATAAGGATTATGATTTTTTAGTATTTCCAATGGCTGAAAAAAGAAATGATAGTATTATAAAAAAAGAGATTCCAGTTTACGATAATTATTTAATTCCTTTTTTATCTGCTAATTTACCGTGGCAAACCATGTGCCCGATTTGGAAAAAAAAGTTTTTACTAGAGTTAAAGGGTTTTACTGAAGGTTACCCGAGGTTTAATGACCCAGAGTTAATGATACGTGCTCTGTTACAAGAAATAGTTACATTTAAAGTATATTATGAATTAAACTATGATACAGTTTTTGTGCCAAGTATAAAAGATAAATTCGTCTATATAGATAAAGTATTTTACAGCTTATGTCTATTCATACCTGACATATCTAGTTACTTGGAGGCTAATAACAAAGGGAATTATAAGAAATATCTGGCAAATTATTTACATTTATGGTTTAAGTATTTTTATATTCCATTAGAGACTAGTAAAATAAATAAATCATTAAAACTCATAAGCCTGTTTAAAGGTTTGGGCATTATCACAATCTCTAAAACTATGAGCTTAAGTTTAAGACTATTTTTGTATTCATTTACTCAATTAATTTTTAAGAACCCAATTGATAAATTATCAGATAAAACATTATATATCAAACGATGAATTACAAAAGTTATTCAAATCTTAGTATAGATATTTTAAATGGGATTCACAAAGTTCCAGTTAGCATACAGCTTGTCGTAGGAATACCCCGTTCAGGAATGGTGCCAGCTTACATGATTGGTGCCCAGCTTAATCTTCCTGTAATTAGTCTTGATGAATATCTATCCGGAAATTATGGTTCGATTGGTGAGCGACTAACGCGTATAGATTTGAAATCTATTACAGAAATTCTTGTAGTAGACGATAGTATTTATAGTGGTAAAGCAATAACAAAAGCAAAAGATAGATTAAATGAAAAGAATTTTAAAGGTCAATATTATTTTTGTGCTATTTATTCAGCAACAAAAAATAATCTTTTATTAGACTTTTATTTTAACTATTTACCTCAACCAAGAGTATTTCAATGGAATTATAAAAATCATTTTATAGCTACTAAATCCTGTTATGATATCGATGGTGTTTTGTGTGTAGACCCAACAGATAATGAAAATGATGATGGTGCAAATTATCGTCAATTTATTTCATCTACAAAGCCATTGTTTATACCAAATTATAAAATATCATGTCTGGTAACTTCCAGACTAGAAAAATATAGACCAGAAACCGAATCCTGGCTATATAAGCATGATGTTAATTATGAGGAACTTATCATGTTAGATTTGCCTAGTGCTAAAAAAAGAAGAGAGCTAAAGATACATGCTAAATTCAAGGCAGAAGTGTTTTCTAATCGTAGTGAAGAATACTTTGTAGAAAGTAATTGGGAACAAGCTAAAGTTATATTTAAGCTTACAAATAAACCTGTATTTTGTGTTCAAAATGACGTATTTATAAAAACCTATACAGACATTGTGTATTATGAAAATGCAAAGAAATATTCTAATCGTTTTTTAAATGATGTTTTTAGTGATGTTAGCGAGTTAGGGTCTAAATTTCAACAACTAAAAATGAATTTTGATGATTTGGAAATTAAAAATCAAACTTTGCAATATAAAATAAAAAAGATTGAAACTAATAAATGGATTTTGTTTTCTAAGCTTAATTTTAAACAAAAATTTTTTTTTATAATTGATTTAGGTTTGCATAAAATAAAAAAGTTTACCTAATTTAATAATGATAAAACTTACACTGATTTTTAAAAAGCTAATGCCATTGAGTTTAAAAAAAAAAAGGTATTGGAGGTATAATAAAAGAAACTATTTAAAAAGTATTAAAGGTGATAACGTTTATTGTGCTATCTGCTCATCTAAATTTAAAATTTTTGCTCCGTTTGGTTTGAGTAAACGTGAAAACGCAAGATGTCATAGTTGTAACTCACTTGAGCGACATAGACTCATGTATTTGGAGAATAAATTGCAATTTTTACTTCAAATAAATTAATACGAGTATTACATTTTGCTCCAGAATATTCATTTTATAAAATATTTTCAAAAACAGAAAATCTGGAATTTGCTCAGGAAGTTATTGAGAATATAGGTGGTGGTCTACATGAAATAATATGAGGAGGAACTTGTTTTATACTTGCAACTATTGCGTCGCAACAAATAGCTAATGGAATGAGTAGTTTTAGTTTTAAACACCAATTAATGGCTGTTATATAGAAGATTTAAAATAACCAGAATGCGCTATTACTTTTACTGGATCCCATACCAAGTCGCTTTATAAAAAATGGATTGCAAATTATAGATTCCATTTACTATGGTAATTTGGCTGGTTGTGGAGACTATTTAAGTTTTCTGGAAATAATTGTAGCTACTATTAACTAGAATTATATTATGATTTCTCATAGACTCAAAGTAATATTTATTCACCTTTAAAAAACTGAAGAAACTAGTATTGAGTAATAGTTGGAATTAAAGTTAAAGAAAACAGTTTTGTTAATTAAGTTTCTGTTTTTGAATTAAAAAATTATTTTTTGTTAGAAGTAAAAAATAACATTTATATTATAATCATAAAAACATTAACTTTTTTCAAAGTATATTTTAAATTAAAATGTTATTTAGTGAAAACTCAAAAGCTAAGTGCGTTTATTTAGGTTTTGGTTACCATAATTTATCGAGCTATTATAACAGTTACATAACAGGTATATATTCTAAAACAATATCTTTGAATTATTTAATTTATACCTTATTGGGATAGACAGTTTTGATTCAATTAAAAATTCATAAATTTATAGATTTATATGTAATTGGTATGTGAATCAATGAACACATCTCTACGTTTTATTAATTTTACAAAATACCTGTTATTCAATAATTAACTAAAATAATAATCTTAGTATGATAACCGATAAACAGTTTGTTCCAAATACAAGTACAGGTTCTCCTTTCTTTTTTGATGATAAACATGCTTTAAACTGGCAAATGTCTCTCAGTGAGCGTTTTTGTTTAATAAAATTATTGGAAAAAATAAAACCTGAAATAGCAATTGAAATTGGAACATCTAATGGAGGTAGTTTACAGGTAATTAGCAAATATGCTAAAAAAGTATATGCTATAGATGTAGACCCAACTATTATAGACCGATTGGGTTCTAAATTCGATAACGTTGAATTTTTGATTGGTGATTCTAAAATTATAGTTCCAAAACTAATAGTAGAATTAGAAGAAAATCATAAATCTATTGAATTTGCATTGGTTGATGGGGACCATAGTAGTAAAGGTGTAAAGATTGATATTGAAAATTTATTAAAATATGTCCCTCTGAAAAGTTTGAATATTATTATGCATGATAGTTTTAATCCTAAATGTAGAAAAGGCATGTTAGCACCTAATTATAAAGACAATAAACATGTTCATTACGTAGAAATTGACTATATATCTGGTGGCATTATTCAAAATAATAATTATCGAGAAATGTGGGGCGGTTTTGGTCATGTTATTTTATTAGCTGAAAAACGTTTAACCCAATTAAAAATATATCAAAGTCAAAGGGAATTATATAGAATCGCTTATTTACATTCAATTCACTTTGTTAAAAATAGTCATCGCTTTTTAAGACCAATAATTAAACTCTTTTACAAATAAAATTTAGTCTCTTAAATAAATATATTTAAGATTTGGCATTTATGACTCATATTAAAATCTGTTTTGTAACACGGGAATATGCTCATGATAAATTGGGCAGAACTGGTGGTATAGGTGTTTTCTTAAAACAATTTACACAACAACTCAAACATCATAATTTTAAAATTACGGTATTCTCATTTGGGAGTACCTCTGTAAGTTTTGATGATGATGGTGTAAGTGTAATTAAAATTAAAGATTTAAGTGGTTTTAACGAATGGATAAAATCACCTTTAAGACGTTATAAAATACCAGGTTATATAACTATTAAAATAGTATTAGAATATATAAACAGGTTTTATATATCGATGTATTTATCTTTGTTTGTACAACGAAGGCACTTTGATATTATTGAGTTTCATGATTATGGTGGTGATGTGCCTTTTTTTATAGGAAGTCCTCCAAAAGTAATACGTTGTCATGGATCAGCATTAACCTTACATCAATTTATGGGGTATACCAATCGGATTACCGATACTATTTTTGAAAAAAAGATGTTTAGGCGGTTTTATAAAAACGTTGTCGCCGTTTCAGACTATTCTGCTCAAATCACTCAAAAAGCGTTTCAGCTTAAAAAGAAACCAAGCGTCATTTATAATGGCGTTCTATTGTCTGTTAATAATAAGATTGCACAAGACAACTATTTAAATAAGCCAACAATCAATCAATCTATATTTTATTTTGGCTCGGTTAGAGAGCGTAAAGGCATAGATTTAGCTTGTGAAATATTTAATACAATTATTGATAAGTTTCCTGAAGCATCGTTTCATGTTTTAGGTAACAATAATAACAACCATTGGAACAAAGCAGCAGTCAATATTTTGTCAGAAAAAGCATTGAGTCGTACAAGATATTACGGCGCTATCCCAAATGCTAAAATTTTCGAGTATTTGCATAAAGCTCATGTGGTGATTTTTCCTTCTTATGGCGAAAATTTTTCTATAGCCTTATTAGAAGTCATGTCTATAGGTAAGATTGCAATTACTTCTAAAATACCAGCGTTTCAGGAAATAATTGAGCATAAGGTAAATGGGTTTATTGCTGGCACAACGGAAGATTATATCACTTATATTTCTAAAACATTCAATAAAAAGATTGAAGTTGATAACATTTCAAAAAATGCTAAAACAACAATTGAAAATAAATTTAATTTAATTAAGATAGTAGAAGAAAATATAACTTATTATAAGTCATTGTTATAAATACTCAAAATGAATTCTATAACTAATAAACGTAAAGATCAAGATATGTCACCACTAGTATCAGTAGTTATGGCAACCTATAATGGTGAGCGTTTTATAAAAGAGGCTATTCAAAGTGTACTCGACCAAACTTTTTCAGATTTCGAATTTATTATTATAGATGATGGATCGACTGATAGCACAGAAAAAAAAATACATGATTTTAATGATGACCGTATTGTTTATATTAAAAAAGATATAAATTCTGGGATAGCCGATAGTTTGAATCTTGGTATCTCAATGGCAAAAGGAAAATATATTGCCCGTATAGACGATGATGATGTTTGCTTACCTAACCGTTTAAAAGAACAAGTTAATTTTCTGGATAAACATGATGATATTATTTTATGTGCAACTCAAGTAAAATCAGACCAGAATGATAATATTGAGCAAAAACCGGAAAGTCATGAAGATATTAAGATGCAATTGTTGTTTGGTAATGCCATTGTACACCCAACGGTTATGATTAGAAAAAGCATATTACTGAAGCATAATTATAATCCAGACAAAGTACCGTCAGAAGATTATGATCTATGGAGTCGATTAATTTGTGAAGGCAAGTTTTTTAAAATTGAGAAACCTTTGTTGTATTATCGATACCATAAAACAAGTGAGACTTCTAAAAGACGTAAAGAGCAGTTATTATTAAATGTAGGTATAGCAGAATTTATGTTTAATAAGTCTGGTTTTAAAGGGATTAAAAATGATGATGAAAGTATTAAGGCTTTAGCATCACATAATTATACTATTTCTTGGAAGCAATTAGCACAACTTATAAAATGGTTCGACAGCCTTAAACGTAACAATGAAACAGAGAAAATATTTCACAAAGAAAAATTTAATGAGTTAGCTAATACAAGTTTAGAAACGTTTATAATTAAATTTTTTGCCAATAATAGTATATTGAAGAAAATCATTTCTTTTTTTTACCTAAATATAGACTACAAAAAAATCATGTTGAGGTATTATATTAATAAATGGAAAAAATAACTTTAATTTTATAGGATATTAGATATTATGAAATGTAAAAACAATTCATAATTTGAGGTTATTGAGAATTTTTAAAACGCATAAAAAAATATTCAAATAGCAAATACATTGAAATTGAATAATAAACTAACAACCAAAAAATATTGGGAAGCCTATTATAAGCAAGATTATACAAATAAACAGCATATAATAAGCGTGTGTTCGTATTATGATAAATTTTGGGATCAGCTTATTACTACCAATTCTTCAATTGGTAAAACAATAATTGAAATAGGAGGCTTCCCTGGTAGGTATTTGGCATACCTTTCATCCAAATATGGTTTGACACCTACGTGTTTAGATTATAATTCTGATACAAGCCAGATTGAAGCCTCTTTTAAGACAATGGGTGTAAGTAATTACAATATATTGCAAGAAGATTTTACTAATTATAAGCCAAAACAACAATACGATTTTGTGATATCTAATGGGTTTATTGAGCATTTTGATGATTTTGAAACAATATTAGATTTACATGTACAATATCTAAAACCAGGAGGAATGATGTTGGTTATGATTCCAAATAAAAGGTATTTTAGACGTATTTATGGCTACCTATGTGATTATAAAAATTTAAAGGCGCACAACTTAAAGTGTATGAAACTGAAAACATTTAAAACGTTTGCTAGTAGAAACAAATTGACGCTTAATACATTACAATATTATGGAGGATTTCCTTTTGCAGTTCATCAGCAATTAAATGTATTTCAAAAAATTATTTATAAAATAACAATAGGATGTTTTAAAATACTGAATCCATCTTTAATGAAGCATCCATCAAAATATTTAAGTGCAAGTATAATAGCAATTTTTGAAAAGCCATATTAGATTGAAAACATCGTTAAAAATAGCAATTTTTTCAGGAGCAATTCCAAGTACAACTTTTATTGAGCACCTTATTGATGGTGTTGCCAAACACCATCAGGTCTTGCTATTTGGTGTTATAGAAAAGGAAAAACATTATGAGTCAAAAAACATACGTGTTTATAAAACACCTTATTCCCATATTTTAAACTTATGTTACACCGTATGGAGATTATTAAAATTAGGGTTTACACGCCCGAAAGATGTTATTAAACTATTTAAAGAAATTTCAAAGTATAATCGCCTTTATGATAAATGGATATGGTTTTCTAAATTTCTGCCAATAATATTATATCGTCCAGATATATTCCATATGCAATGGACTCGGGATTTGGAGTTTTATACTTTTTTAAAAACGCGATTTGATATTCCTATGGTTGTAAGTTTACGAGGTGCTCATATGCACTATACACCCATAGTTTTACCATATATAGCTGATGTTTATAGAGCAATTTTCCCAGCAATTGATAGGTTTCATGCAGTTTCAGAATCTATGAGTCAAGCTGCACAACATTTTGGAGCACAAAAAAAACAGATTCAGGTTATTCATTCGCCTATCTCAAAATCTGTCTTAGGTCAGTATTTAACTTATAAAAAGAATGCGACATCTTTTCGTATTGGTTTTGTAGGCCGTTTTCACTGGGTAAAGGGTGTTCGTTATGCTTTTGAGGCTTGTACTATACTAAATTCTCAAAAATTTGATTATAATTTTACCGTTGTGAGTTCTAATACGCCAACTGAAGAGGTGCTTTTTAAATTGAATCAATTACAACTTCAAAATTCTGTTAATATTAAATCAGAATTATCTCAGGAAAAATTGTTTGAAGTCATGAAATCTTTTGATGTCTTGTTATTACCTAGTTTAAATGAAGGTATAGCAAATGTTGTTTTAGAAGCTATGGCTATGGGTATTCCTGTAATTTCTACAGATTGTGGTGGCATGTCTGAAGTCGTTATTAATAATACAACTGGTTGGTTGGTGCCTATAAGAGACCCAAAGGCGATAGCTAAAGCAATCGTTGAAGTTTCTGAAACTTCAGAACAAGAGATACAACGTATCACACAAAATGCACATAATTTTGTGAAGAAGCATTTTAATGCAGATAACAGTATTAAGAAATTTCTCGAATTGTACGAAGACGTTATAAGCCAGGGTTTGAATGATAGTTGATTAAAGATTGATGACTGATGATTGAAAAAAAATGATTTTTTGATTATGGAACACTAATTTCTGGTTACTGAATACTCAATAAATACTTTCCTAGTACGATTTACATTTTAGGTGGAATTAGTATATTAGCTTTAATATAAGCTATGGAGATTAAAACAGCTATCATTCCAATACAACCTAGATTTGTTAAAGTCGATTTACCTCACAAATTGAACCTAGAAGCTATATGTGTTTTTACTGCCATTGGTTTTTTTTTAGATGAAGACACCTACTGGAAAGATATGAAATGTTTAAAACCAGCTTCTTGCAATACCTTTGATTCCTCAAATAATTTAATTGAATCTAAACCATGGTTTAAATGGCATTATACGCCACGGGATATAACCTTTGAACAAGCGTTAGATGAATTTTCGAACCTTTTCGAAACTATTGTTAAAGAACAAACACAAGACAAAAAAGTTATTTTGCCTTTGTCTGGAGGTTTAGATAGTAGAACCCAAGCAGTAGCTTTGCAATATTTGAAAGCCGATGTTGTGTCTTATAGCTATAAGTTTCAAAATGGTTATAACGAAATCAAAATAGCAAAACAAATTGCTAAAGCATGTGATTTTAGTTTTAGTTCTTTTACGATTCCTAAAAGCTATTTGTGGAACAGAATAGATGAGTTGGCAAAAATAAACCAATGTTATTCTGATTTTACGAGCCCAAGGCAAATGGCAATTCATGACAAGTTTGATAACATGGGTGATGTCTTTTCATTAGGTCATTGGGGTGACGTGTTATTTGACTCTAAGGGTTTACCACAACTCTCAAAAAAGCAAGAAATAGAAGTTATTTCTAAAAAGTTATTAAAACGTGGTGGATTAGAATTAGCAACGAAGCTTTGGGAATCTTGGAATCTTCATGGTGATTTCGAATCATATTTTAAAAATAGAATTAGTACTTTATTAAGTTCTATTAATATTGATGATTCGAATGCCAAGTTAAGAGCTTTTAAAAGTTTATATTGGGCACCAAGATGGACTTCTGTTAATTTATCAATCTTTGAAAAATCACAACCCATTACACTACCTTACTATGACAATCGAATGTGTGAATTTATTTGCACCATTCCAGAAACTTATTTAAAAAATAGACGACTGCAAATAGCATATATTAAAAAGAGATCTCCTCAATTGGCTAAAATTACTTGGCAAGATCATCGCCCGTTTAATTTAACTAATTATCATTTAAACAGATTACCTTTTAATATACCATTTAGAGTGTATCATAAAACGATTAGAACACTTAATGCCACATTGGGGAAACACTATATTCAACGTAATTGGGAATTGCAATTTATAGGAAGAGAAAACCAAAAATACCTTAAAAAATATCTTTTAAATAATGGTTTAGAGTCGTTTATCCCAAAACCTTTAATAAAAGACAATTTAGAAGCATTTATTCAAAGAGATAATTTAGCAAATGCGCATGCAATTAATATGTTATTAGTTTTATCTAAATTTAACCAGTTAAATACTTCGACAAGTTCAGTATGACAAGACGGATTAAGATATTATTTACCATTCCAAATTTTGACACTGCTGGTAGTGGTAAGGTGGTTTATGATTTGGTAAATGGATTAGATAAAACAATTTTTGATCCAGAAATATGTTGTTTTCATGATAGAGGTGACTATTTTAAAACGATTGAAACGCTCGGTGTAAAAATTCATATTTTCGCTTTTACCACAGATTATAAACCTTTTGTTGGTTTTCCTTATCGTGTTTTTAAAATTTATAAATTTTTTAAAACGCACCATTTTGACCTGATACATTCTTGGCATTGGAGCTCTGATTTTTCAGAACCATTGGCTGCTAAATTGGCTAGGATTCCTTTTGTGTACACCAAAAAGGCCATGGGTTGGGGTAACAAAGCCTGGCGGTATCGCTCTTGGTTAAGCACAAAAATTATAACGATTAATAATGATATGCAATCCTTTTTCAGTAGGGTAAAACACAAGGTTGTTAACATACCACTTGGAGTTGATATAGGGTTTTTTAAGCCTTTAGAAAGAAAAGGTGTTGTCCTTGAAGATTGCAAAATAAATGATAATGATTTTATTATTGTTTCTATTGCTAATTTAGTCCCAGTAAAAGGAATAGAAATCTTAATTGAGGCCGTTAGATTATTAAATAACCCTAGAATTAAAGTTTTTATAGTTGGTAATAATGAAAATGTATATGGGCGAACATTAAAATCTAAATACGAAAATAGCCAGTTTCAATTTTTAGGAAAGAAATCAGATGTAAGGCCATATCTTGCAAAAGCTAATTTATTTGTCATTCCAACCAAAGACGAAGGAAGAAAAGAAGGGTTGCCTATTGCGCCATTAGAAGCTATGGCTTCACAACGTGTCGTCATTGGATCAAATATTTCTGGAATAAAAGATATTTTGAAACCATTCCCTGAATGTTTGTTTAAACCTGATGATATAAATGACCTATTAAACAGTATAAAATTGATGTTTGAAATGAAAACTCCCGAACGTCAAAAACTTGAACAGGCTATGTTTATACATTTGCATAAAAATTTTGGACTTAAAAAGTGTATTATTAGCCATGAAAAACTTTATAAAAGTATTTTAAAATATTAAAGCATATGTTATTTAACTCCATTGACTTTGCGATTTTTTTGCCCATTGTATTTGTGCTCTATTGGTTTGTATTCAAGAAAAACATGAAACTACAAAATGCCTTAATTGTTGTATCGAGTTATGTGTTTTATGGTTGGTGGGATTACCGTTTTCTTGCTTTAATAATGTTTAGTACGTTTATTGATTATACGGTCGGGCAGCAATTACGAAAAACCAAACACCAATCTAAAAGAAAAAGCTTACTTTGGTTTAGTGTTTTAGTCAATATTGGTTTATTAGGCTTTTTTAAATACTACAATTTTTTTATAGATAATTTTACGACCGCTTTTTCATTTTTAGGTTCTGAAATACAAGCAAATTCACTGAATATTATATTACCAGTAGGGATTAGTTTTTATACGTTCCAAACCTTAAGCTATACCATAGATGTTTATAAAAGGAAGTTAGAGCCAACCAAAGATATTTTAGCATTTGCAGCATTTGTGAGTTTCTTTCCTCAATTGGTGGCTGGACCTATTGAACGCGCTACTAATTTATTACCGCAATTTTTTAAGAAACGCCAATTTAATTATAGTCAAGCTGTTGATGGTTTAAGGCAAATATTATGGGGATTATTCAAAAAAATTGTGATTGCCGATAATTGCGCATTTTTTGTGAACACAATTTTTGATGGCTATAGTAACTATTCAGCCAGCACATTGTTATTAGGAGCCATGTTTTTTGCATTTCAAATTTATGGTGACTTTTCAGGGTATTCTGATATAGCCATTGGAACTTCCAAATTGTTCGGGTTTAATCTAAAACAAAACTTTGCCTTCCCTTATTTTTCAAGAAATATAGGTGAGTTTTGGAGGCGTTGGCATATCTCATTATCAACTTGGTTTCGAGATTATGTATATGTTCCTTTAGGAGGGTCGAAGGGTTCTAAATGGAATCAAATTCGTAATGTATTTATCATTTTTCTAATTAGTGGTTTTTGGCATGGTGCTAATTGGACCTTTATCGTTTGGGGATTTTTAAACGCACTTTATTTCTTACCACTTTTATTGTTAAACAAAAATCGTAAATATACAAATGTGGTTGCTGAACATTCTTTTTTACCAAGTATAAAAGAAACAGGCATGATGTTAATTACTTTTTTACTGACAACATTAGGTTGGATATTCTTTAGATCGGAAAACATCACGCATGCATTAGACTATGTTTCACGATTATTTAATTTTTCAATGTTTAGTATTCCACAGGTTAGACCAACATTTTTAATTATATTGATAGGTTTATTTTTAATTATTGAGTGGTGTGGAAGACGCCAGCTATACGCTATAGAAATATTATGGTTAAAACATCCCAAGGTTTTAAGATGGTTTATTTATTATGTTATTGTGATGGTTATTTTCCTATACGGCGGGAAAGAACAAGAATTTATTTATTTCCAATTCTAATTTAAATGAAACTATTTTTACGACAATCAGGTGCATTTATTTTACTTTTCGGAATTAGCTGCTATGTTGTGTTTTCGATGGCAGACGGAACGACAGATGCTTTTTATTTAAAGTTCACCACGTCAAGGCAAACCTCGTTAATTGTTGGGTCATCGCGTGCAGCACAAGGCGTAATTCCAAGTATATTAGAAGCTGAAGGTTTGGATTATGGGCTATATAATTATGGCTTTACTATAGCACATACGGCATACGGTAAGGCTTATTATGAAAGTATTGAAAAAAAATTAAAAAAGAAGGAAAATCATGCTATGTTTTTGGTATGTGTAAATCCTTGGACGATTTCTAGTATGACTGAAAATCCAGAAGATTCTTTGAATTTTAGAGAACATGGGTCTTTTATCAAAAACACACATTTTGTTAATATGAAGCCTAATATTGAATATCTTATAGAATCATATGATAGGTTAAATATTGATATTATTACTAATAAAAGTAGAAAAGGTGATTATCAAACATTTTTCACTCATGATAATGGCTGGTTAGAAGTTACTATAGAATCAGATATGATATCTACCAAAGAGAGAACTTTAAATAAAATAAAATCATACAAGGAAAAATTAAAAAAATACTCTGGAATTTCACAAAACAGATTACGTTATTTAAAGAAAACAATAGAACTGTTAAAGAATCACGGTCAAGTGTTTTTAGTTCGACTTCCTGTTAATGATGATATGTTATATCTTGAAGATAAATTAATGCCTGATTTTAACATGAAAATGGATACTCTGTCACAATATTATCAGATTCAATATTTTAATGCTATGCCATTTCGAAAACAATATAATTATACAGATGGGCATCATTTAGATATTGCCTCTGGGAAAGCATTTTCTAAATACCTAGCAAAGCAGTTAAAAAACTAAATTCCTTAAATACATAACTTTGAAAATTGGCATTGTACTTTCTAAACCACCAGCATATTCTGAAACCTTTTTTATTTCAAAAATAAAAGGACTTATAGATTCTGGATTTGAAGTGATTTTATTTGTTCAGAAAAGGGATGATACGTTTTCATTATGTAAAGTAATACAAGCACCTAGAGTATTTAAAAAAAAAGCTTTATTGATTTTGCTAAGTATGGTTTTTGTTTTCGTTAAGTTAGGTATAACTCGTTCAAAGAGAGTGTTAAGATTTATTACTTTAGAACGAAATGCCAATCGTTCTAATTTTCAAATACTTAAAAACATATACAATAAAGCACATATATTACAAGCCGATTTAGATTGGTTGCATTTTGGCTTTGCAACTATGGCTTTGCAAAGTGAACTTGTAGCCAAAGCCATAAACGCTAAAATGGCGGTAAGTTTGAGAGGCTTTGATATAGATGTTTACCCTTTAAAGCATCCAGGATGTTATGATTTACTTTGGATGCATGTAGATAAAGTACATGCCATTTCCAATTATTTGTTGGAAAAGGCTTATAAACAAGGGTTGTCTAGAGAAGTTGCACATCAAATAATTAATCCAGCTGTTGATATTACTAAATTTAAAATAAGAAAAGCACCATCGACTAATACTTTAAAAATCCTTACTATAGGACGATTGCATTGGATTAAAGGAATTATTTATACTTTAGAAGCATTGGCACTGTTGAAATTGAAAGGGGTTTTATTTTATTGTACCATAATTGGAGAAGGCCCAGATTATGAAGATATTGCCTTTGCAATTCATCAATTGGGACTAAAAAAAGAGGTTAATCTTCTCGGTAAATTACCACATGATACTATTGTTGATTATTTATCTGTAACCGATTTATACATTCAATATAGTATATCTGAAGGGTTTTGTAACGCCGTTTTAGAGGCACAATCGATGGGTGGTTTGTGCATTGTTTCAGATGGAGGTGCCTTACCCGAGAATATTATTCACGGTAAAACCGGATGGGTAGTACCTAAAAGAAATCCTAAAGAATTAGTAAAAGCTATTTTGGAAGTTATAAATTTACCAGAAGAGAAAAAGCTCCAAATTAGAGGAAATGCGCATCAACGAATAGTTGATGAATTTAATATAGAAAAACAACAAAAAGAGTATGTAGATTTTTATAGCATTTAGATGATATTTAATATATAACACAAAAATGAATTTAATTAAGGCATTAAAAAACCCACAAGTATATTTTTTAATAGCAAAGAATAAGACTACCAATTTTTTTAGAAGGGCTTTTTATAAAGGTAATCAGGTTATTTGTGAGATTTGTAATTGGAATGGTAAAAAATTTTTTGATGGAAAATGTCCCAATTGTAATTCATTACCTAGAACGCGCTTAATACCTTTTTCTATACGATATTTTAGCCTAAAAAATATTAACCCTAAAATTCTTCATATAGCACCTAATAAGAATGAGTATCATTTTATAAAAAATAATATTACAGAGTTATCTTCTTATGACCGCTTAAATATAAGACCGGTAAAACATATTAATATTATACAAGATTTGACAGCTACAAATTTAGAAAGCAATATTTATGATTTGGCTATAGCATGGCACGTGTTAGAACATATTCCTGAAGATATTAAGGCTATAACAGAAGTCTATAGATTATTAAAAACCAATGGTAAATTTTTGATTAGTGTACCAATTCACCCCAAAGGCAATTTAGAAACCTATGAAGATCAATCAATTGAATATAAGGATTTTGAAAAAACTCACGGCCATTACGATCATTGCCGTAGTTGTGGATTGGATTATTATAAACGCTTTGAAACCATAGGTTTTAAAACTCAAACTTTATGTATTAAAAATTCGGGTTTGAACAAGATTAATTTGTTCGGTTTGAGCGGAGACCATGTGGTTTGGTGTTTTACTAAATAAAATATGCTATTTAAGTTTTTAACATACCTTCAGCCAACGCATTATTTTTCTTTATTTAGAAATAATAAAACATCCATATTTCCTATATATAGTGAGTTGCCAGAGACTATTAAAAGCCAACTAGAGCCTGATACTAACTTTAAAAGCAGATTAGCTATACAATACGATTTATCATGGCAAGCATTACAAAAAGGGTATATAGGTTCGGGAAATACTTACTCAAATATTGAAAACTTGTCTGTTGAGGATAACTATCGCTTTTTACGAAAATATTTTCATACCGTTTGGGTATTTTATGTTTTAGTTGTCCGATTGTTTAGTTTTAAAAACCCTGTGAAAGAAATGTCGGGTTGGTATAAAACAAAAGAGATTAAAAGGAGTAACTATTTAACTAATCCAATAGAATATACGCAATGGAAAACATTTGATTCATTACTAATAAGAAGCAACCCTAAAGTAAGTATTATTATTCCAACACTTAATCGATATGTTTATTTAAAAGATGTATTGTCTGATTTAGAAAAGCAGAATTACACTAATTTTGAAGTTATTGTAATAGATCAGTCTGAAGAGTTTCAATCTGAATTTTACAATCCCTTTAATTTAGATATTCAACTTATTAGGCAAGAAGAAAAAGCCTTATGGAAAGCAAGAAATCACGGCATTAAAATTGCAAAAGGAGATTATTTGTTATTTTTTGATGACGATAGTCGCGTAGATCCGGACTGGATTATAAATCATTTAAAATGCCTTGATTTTTTTAATGCGGATATATCGTCAGGAGTTTCTATTTCGAAAGTTGGTGCCGAAACACCACCTCATTATTCTTTTTTTAAAGTGAGCGATCAATTAGATACAGGGAATACCCTTATAAAAAAAGACATGTTTAAAGTGACAGGGCTTTATGATCGGCAATTTGAAAAGCAGCGTATGGGTGATGGTGAGTTTGGATTAAGGGCGTATTTAAATGGATTTTTAAATGTGTCAAATCCGTATGCGAAACGTTTGCATTTAAAAGTAGAAAGTGGCGGTTTAAGAGATATGGGAAGTTGGGATGCTTTTCGGACTAAAAAATGGTTTGCACCTAAACCTATTCCGAGCGTACTCTATTTTTTTAGAAAGTATTTTGGAAATAAAGCGGCCAAAAAAGCACTTTTAAAAAATATCCCTATTTCTGTAATTCCGTATAAATTCAAAAAGAATAAACTATTATTAGTAATCGGTGTTTTTATTTCTATCTTAATGTTACCAATCATTGCTTTCCAAGTATATAGATCATGGCATTTGTCTAGTATAAAACTGAAACAAGGGCCATTAATTGATACCTTAAAACAATGAAAGAAGAAAGAAAAGTACTTATCGTTTCTTCTGAATTTCCACCGCAACCAGGCGGTATAGGGAATCATGCTTATAATTTGGCCAAACATTTACAATTAAATAAATTTCATGTTGAGGTTATTTCAGACAATCGTTCTATAGATGGTGAAGCAGAAAAAGTTTTTGACAGTAAAGCTAATTTTAAGATATTCCGTGTGTTTAAAAAAGAGGCAAGACTAACCATGTATCTTAAACGTATTAGGTTGGTTTTAAAACAAACTAAAACGAATGGAATTATTATTGCTTCAGGTAAGTTTTCGTTATGGGTAGTAGCATTTTGTAGTTTGTTTTATAAAAGAGAATATGTCGCTGTTATTCATGGTAGTGAGGTAAATTACACGTCTAATTTATTAAAACATTCTGTGGATTTTAGCTTGAAAAGATTTTCAAAAATTATAGTTGTATCTCATTATACCAAATCTCTCATTGATTATTTGAATTTGAAAAATATCTCAGTTATCCCAAACGGATTTGATTTAGATAAATGGAGATTGAACAAAGTGAATACAATTGATTTAAAAGGGAAGCCTAAATTAATGACTGTTGGAAATGTGACAGAACGTAAGGGTCAACAAAACGTTATTAAACAACTACCTGAATTGTTAAAATTTTTCCCCGAAATACATTACCATTGTGTGGGGATTCCTTCTGATGTAAATCGTCTTTTAAAACTAGCTTTTGATTTGGGTGTGGACAAATATGTAACGTTTCATGGTAAGGTAGACGATACTTTACTGCAAGAATTATTGGTTTCAAGCGATGTCTTTGTTATGTTAAGCAGTGCTACCCAAACTGGCGATGTGGAAGGCTTCGGTATTGCTATTTTAGAAGCTAATGCCCTAGGTATCCCAGCAATTGGTGCTTTAAATTGTGGTATTGAAGATGCTATAAATAATCATAAATCAGGAATTTTAATTCCGCATGACGATACATTCGCTTTTATTGATGCTTTAAAACAGATTTTTGATAATAAAAGCACATTTTCGAATCAAGCTAAAATTTGGGCAGAATCGCACCATTGGAATCTTATTATTAAGAAGTATATTGAGGTATTAAATTTATGAGGCTAGCAATAATATCACATACAGAACATTATACGAATGAAAATGGTAATATTGTTGGTTGGAGCCCAACGGTTAATGAGATTAACCATTTGCTTGATGTTTTTGACTCCATAGTTCATATTGCCATGCATTATGATACTGCGCCTCCATTAAGTACTATGAAATATAATTCTGATAAAATTTCATTTGTTTCAATTCCTGCTGTTGGTGGAACAACATTGTTAGATAAATTTAATGTTTTGTGGCAAGCTCCAAAAATTATTAAAATAGTTTTTAAGGTGTTAAAAGAGGTTGATTGTTTTCAATTGCGTACACCAACAGGGATCGGAGTTTTCTTAATTCCGTATTTAACTTTTTTTACAAAGAAGAAAGGATGGTTTAAGTATGCAGGTAATTGGAATCAAAAAAAGCCACCATTAGGCTATCGATTTCAGCGCTTTATGTTAAAACATCAATCAAGAAAAGTTACCATTAACGGACATTGGGGAGATCAGCCAAAACATTGTATTACTTTTGAGAACCCTTGTTTAACTCTCGAAGATGTAAATAATGGTAGAGGAATTATTAAACAGAAACATTTAAAAGGCCAATTATCTTTTTGTTTTGTTGGACGCTTGGAAAAGGAAAAAGGTGTCGAACGGATTATTAAGGCTTTTACTTTATTATCTGAAACTGAAAAGTTAAAAGTTAAAGTCGTCCATTTGGTTGGTGACGGAGAAAATACGCATCAATTTGAAGCATTAAGTAACAATTCTGGTATTCATTTTATATTTCACGGAGCTTTATCAAGAGATGGTGTTTTCGAAGTTTATAAACAAAGTGAGATATTTTTATTACCATCAACTGCTTCAGAAGGATTCCCGAAAGTGATAGCAGAAGCTATGAATTTTGGTTGCATTCCGTTAGTATCAGACATTTCGAGTATGTCGCATTATATTAAGCCTCATATCAACGGGTTTTTATTAAACTCCGTCAACACACAAAATTTAATGACCTATCTTCAAACCCTGATATCTTTGCAAGAACATGAGTATTTGAAGTTATTACAAGTACAACAAAAACTTTCAGAAATGTTTACATTTTCTTATTATAATTCAAGGATTAAAAATGACATTTTAAAATCAATTTAGATTTGAAATTAAAAAGAACCTTATATAGAAACGATCATTATATTGGTTTAGTTTTGCTTCATATTCTTATAGGCTTTGTCATATTTTTATTTGAACCCATTGCAAAACTCTATTTTGTGATTATTATGGTTTATTTTTTGGGCCGTATTATCCTAGTATCTTCATCCGATAAAACTCAAGAAGTCCTTTTTGCTTGTGCCTATTTTGCTGGTGCGGAGGTTTTGTTTAGAATGACTAAAGGAGGTCTAGCTTATGAAGCGTCTAAATATTTGGTTATTTTATTTATGTTGATGGGTATGTTTTTTAAAGGCTTATCAGGAAAAGGCTATCCCTACTTTTTTTACTTAATAGCTTTGGTGCCAGCAGTCCTCGTAGCATCTTTTACTTTAAGCTTTGATGCCCGTTTTCGTACGAATATTGCTTTCGTATTGAGTGGCCCTGTTTGTTTAGGAATTGCTGCTTTGTTTTGTTATGATAGAAAGGTTACCTCTAACCAAGTTATCAATATTATCACATATCTAGCCTTGCCAGCTATTGCCATGACTGTTTATTTATTTTTATATAATCCTACTATTAAGGAAACTTTGTCGGGCACTCAATCTAATTCTGCAATGTCTGGCGGTTTTGGGCCCAATCAAGTTTCTACGGCTTTGGGCTTAGGGATGTTTGCTATGGTGGTACGTTTGTTTATGAAGTCGCCAAGCATAGGGTTGAAAATATTAAATTTATCTATTTTAGGTGCCATGACTTTCCGAGCGATTGTGACGTTTAGTCGTGGAGGTGTGTTTGCAGCAGTTATTGTGATTGCTGCTTTTTTATGGATATTATTTTACCACTCATCGAGTAAACAACGTAATCGTATTACAGGTATGTTTGTTTTATTCATTGCTGCCGTAAGCATAACTTGGCTAATAAGTTCAACTCAAACAGGTGGTCTAATTGATAAGCGATATGCCAATCAAGATTCTTTAGGTAGAGATAAGAAAGATTTGTCTACAGGTCGTTTAGACTTGTTTAAGGAAGAGATAGATGGGTTCTTAGATAATCCTTTTTTAGGGATAGGTGCTAGCCGTGTTAAAGATGTGCGTGTAGAACGAAGTGGTCATCATTTACCATCCCATAATGAAATAGGCCGCTTGCTATCAGAACATGGTTTTTTAGGAGTTCTGATATTATTAATATTAATAATTAAACCGTTGGCATATCGCACAACAAATAGAAACAATGTTTATTTTTATGCCTTTCTATGTTTTTGGTTCGCTACCATCAATCATTCAGGGATGCGAATTGCAGCGCCTTCATTATTATATGGGTTATGTTTATTAAATGTTATCAATGAAAAGAATCCTATACATAGGAAACAAATTAAATAGTAAGACAAGTAATGTGTCATCAATTGATGCATTAGTTCCTCTGTTTGAATCAGAAGGATATACGCTATTTTATGCTTCGTCTATAAAAAATAAGGCCTTGCGATTAATCGACATGCTTATAGCATGCCTGCGTTATAGGTCTAAAATTGATATTGTTATTATTGATACTTATAGTACCTTGAATTTTAACTATGCACTTTTAGTAAGCCAATTGTGTCGCTTATTAAACCTGAAGTTTGTGCCAAGCTTGAATGGTGGTAATTTACCAAAGCGACTAAAAGAAAATCCGTTTTTGTGCAAATTAATATTTAATAATGCTTACAAAAATGTATCTCCATCCCAATATTTAAAGGATGCGTTCGAGAGTTTTGGATATACCAATATTCACTACGTTCCTAATACCATAGAATTGAAAAAATATCAATTTAAGAGTCGACAAATTGATAAGGTTAAACTTTTATGGGTACGCTCGTTCTCAAAAATTTACAACCCTTTATTAGCAGTGAAATTGCTTAAGGCATTGAAAAATAATAATATTGATGCTTCATTATGTATGGTAGGTCCTGATAGTGATGGTACTTTAAAGAATGCAAAATTACTTGCTAAACGCTTAAAAGTAGATGTTCGTTTTACTGGAAAGCTGACTAAATCTGAATGGATAGATTTATCAAAGGACTATAATATTTTTATTAATACCACTAATTTTGATAATATGCCAGTTAGTGTAATTGAAGCTATGGCACTAGGGTTGGTGGTTGTGTCTACCAATGTAGGTGGAATGCCATATTTGATACAGAATGGTTTTAATGGTATTTTGGTAGAACCTAATGATAGTCAATTGTTTTTAGACGCCATTAAAAATATAATCGTGAATAAATCTGTTACCACCAAAATTGTTGAAAATGCAAGGTATAAGATCGAGCAGTTTGATTGGAATGTTGTTAAGCAACAATGGTATAAAATTTTAACAGATTGAAGAATAAACTCTTTTGTGTAAAAGAAAATAAAACACCATGCTTTGAATGATAATCACGATATGATTAATTTTTTTAATAGCTCTTTATTCTAGCAGGTTACTTTAATCGAAATTAATTACTTCATATAGAATATTTTTTTTTAACCCTTTCATAAAGACTACTTTGATATTTCTCTCTCGATTTCTTTTTAGTTTTTTGTTTATCAAATGCATATGATTATACTTTTAATTATGAGCAATAGATTATATTTACCTTAACATTTGTTAACACAATGCCAAAACAACGAATTCACTTTAATATTTCCGAACGGAAAATACTTTTAAGAGTATTTGATATCGTATTTGTGCTTTTAGCATTATATGGTTTAAGTTCTGAATTTGAATTTGATTACTTTACAATTACTAAAGAGAATTGGACTTGGGTTTTCGTGTTAGGACTTTATATTTCTGGTTTTGGAACTGTTTTTGAACTTTATGATTTACAGAAATCTAGTAAGTTTGAAAAAATAATTACCAATATTGTCATTACATCGTCTGTTACAGTACTATTTTATTTACTTACACCAATTTTCACACCATTTTTACCTAGTAATCGTTTACAGATTTTTTATTTTTATTTGACTATTACTATAGCTTTAATTTTATGGAGGACAGCTTATATAGCATTCATTATTTCACCACGTTTTTATAAAAAAGTACTAATAGTTGGAGAAGCATCAAACATAAAAGGAATTATCGATGGTTTTAATGACGTAGACCCAAATTATATTATAGTCGGGTTTATTAATTGTGAAATTCAACCCGATGAAAATATTCATTATGATGGTATCAAAGAATATGGACCAAACGATATTCATAAAATCATAGAAGAAGAACAAATTTCTGAAATAGTTATTGCTAGCTACGATTCAAACTCTATTACACCTTCAATTTACCGCGATCTTATTACGCTCCTAGAAACTGGATTTCCTATAAGAGAATATACACAAGTATATGAAGATATGACGTATCGTGTACCTGTGCAATATGTAGGTAAGGATTTTTACAAATATTTCCCCTTTAGTCGAATTAATCAAAACAAACTCTATTTGTTATACAGACATGTATTTGATATTGTTTTCTCATTAGTTGGTATTCTCTTTGGATTAGTTTTAGTGCCTTTCATTTTATTAGGTAATATTATTGCTAATAAAGGCCCATTATTTTATAGGCAAGAACGTGTCGGAAAAGACGGAAAATTATTTACCATTATCAAACTAAGAACCATGATAAAAAATGCTGAACAAAATGGTATTGTTTGGGCAGAAGCAAATGATTCTCGAGTAACTGGTTTTGGTAAAATTTTACGTGGCTCTAGGATAGACGAACTACCGCAATGTCTTAATATTTTAAAAGGTGAAATGAGTTTGATAGGTCCGAGGCCAGAGCGCCCTTATTTTGTAAAAGAATTATTTAAAATAATTCCTTTTTACGAAACACGACACATTATTAAGCCTGGATTAACTGGTTGGGCTCAAGTTAATGAGCGTTACGGAGCAAGTGTTGATGCTAGCCTTGTGAAGCTTCAATACGACTTATATTATATAAAGCATCGTAGTTTCTTTTTAGATGTGAATATCATTGTTAAAACTTTTAGTACAGTTATTTTTTATCGAGGGCAGTAATTTATTGAGCAATTTGATGTAAATAGTATTCAGTAAACAATACTGTAAAACTATTATTTACTTTGAAGTTTATAATAGTATATCAAATACACGTATCTTATAACAAATGCAATAAATATTGGTAGTAGCGTTATAGCAAATACTTGAACACCAATTAACCAATGCAAAGTTAAGAGACAAAATAAAATTATTAAAAGCTTAACATATTTAATAAACCAATTTTTTGGAATGCTTTTAAATACTTGTGAGATAACTATTATATTTAAAGGGAAAGCCCAGAGTAAATTATAATTGTATCCTGTAGTGCTATGATTTGTTGCAAACCAAAGTAATAATAAAAATAAGCCAATAATTCCTGTAATTCCAAAAATCACAGTATCTAGCCAGATGCTCCTGTTATTTTTCTTATAATCTGAATAGGTAATAAAAATAACTAAAAGACCAAAGATTCCAAATATCATGAATGGACTAGTTAAAAAATTAGCTGACTCAACAACATCTTTTTTAGTAAATAAAATCCGACTTTGTATAACCAATGGTTTGCCAGAATTATTGATTGTAGCATTATCAAAAAAAGCATGAATAAATTTGGGTAAATACATATATTCATAAGCGGTCGCTTTCTTATCTATTACAGAACCAAGTGCAATATCTATTCCTGCACTTCCCCAAGAATTACTTTTTAAGTTTTCTTGAATTAATTGTCTAAATGTTTTTTCTTTAAATCCTTCGGGTGTATTAAATGTGACACCTTTATCCATAACATTTTCAATGACATCACGTATTCTTGTAGCACAATTATCATAAAAAAAATCGTAGAGATACGCTCTATTTGCTGGTTTGTAATTGTTTATTAGATAATCAAAAAGTTTTTGTTTTTCAATTTCATTTAAGTTTAAAACTTGTTCTTTAATGGTACGGTTTTGGGCTGCATAGCTAGCGAAAAAATCGTCGAAATAATTTAATCCTATCAAGTAATTTAGTTTTCCTTGGGCGAATTTTAAATAGAAATTAGGCGTATCAAAATCATAAACGCCATAATTAAAAACCAAGTCTATTTGGTTAATTTCATCCTTTATTCTAAAGCCCGAATGCCCAAAAGAATCGTTTAATGATGTTCCTGGGCCAACAGTCAACACACTTATTTCTGCATTTGGAGATAATGGTTGTTGTGCATTTGCTAAACAAATAGAAAGAAAATATATAACTAAAAGCCAACCGTTTTTCATATTACCTAAAGATACTAAAATCGAGTTTTAAAGAAAATACGTTAGAGTAGAGCGCTATACTTTGGTCACCAATATCTGTAAAAGCATAATCTATTTGAATACCATTGTATTTAAAACCAACACCAAAACTTGGTTGAAAACTCACTTTTTCGTTGTTGTCTATTTGTAATTCATTTTGAAAATTTCCAACGCCTCCACGAAGATAAATCATATCTATATACCCAAATTCAAACCCTAAAGCTGGATTGATACTCGCAAATGATGTTGATATTACATCGTTATTTTCTTCAAACCGTACATTTATATTCACGGATGTTAAGAGTGAGTAATCGTAATGATAATAGACTTTCTTCGAGATTCCTACTTGTAATTTCGGAATGGTAATTTCTGTAGTTTCAGGTAATTCTTGGTTTTGACCTGCAACAGCATCTTGAATGGCAGCAAATTCTTCTTCATCAATACTCCATGCATTAAAGGTGGTAGTAATATCGCGTACCATAACACCAAATTTCCATTCGTTATTTGTCTTGAATTGTATTCCTGCATCAAGACCAAATCCCCAAGATGAAGCAAAATCGCCTATAATTCGTCTTATTACTTTTGCATTGACACCTACATTTAAGCCTTGTACTGGTAATGCGCGAGCGTACGAAAACGTTAGTCCGTAATCTGCCGTAGAAAATAAACTTATCCGATCATAATTAATATTTCCTTGATCGTCTATAAGTTGAGTTGTGTTTAAAATATCATCAACTGCAAATCGAATAACCGAAATACCAACTGTACTTTGGTCGTCTAAAGGCATCGCAAAAGCAGCATAATCGTAATTTGCAATGCTAGCAAAATAACTTGAATGCATTAATGCTAACTGATTATCTTCTAATTCTAATAATCCGGCAGGGTTCCAATAGCCTGAATTTACATCTGCTGTATGCGATGTTACGGCACTGCTCATACCTAATGCAGCAGCATCTACCCCAATGTTCATAAACTCATTAGAGTATTTTCTAACGGTTTGTCCCGAAACACTAATGGAAACAGAGATTAATAGTATAGCAATGTATTTCTTCAACAGCAAAATTTTTACAAATATGCGTAATATTTTCTTCCTAATAAACTTGAAAAAATAATAGATATTGCTTTAGACGAAAATTGTTTCCTATTTTTACAGTATTGCTAATTGAAACTTATGAAAAGACACATTCCAAATTTCTTAACATTACTTAATTTATTTTGTGGAAGTATCGCAGTTATTTTTGTTTTAAATGACAATTTTGTCACAGCTTCTTTATTTGTATTTCTAGGGATATTTTTTGATTTTTTTGATGGTTTTGCTGCTAGAAAACTGAATGTTCAAAGCGAATTAGGAATTCAGCTAGATTCTCTAGCAGATATGGTTACTAGTGGATTAGTACCTGGATTGATGATGTTTCAATTAATTAGGTTAACAGAATCTAGCTGGAAATTCGTAGGAGATGATCCAACAGCTGAATCATTATTTGGTTTTTCAGATATTACTTTATGGCCAATGTTTGGACTATTAATCACTTTAGCATCAGCATACAGACTAGCAAAATTTAATATTGACGAAGATCAACAAAACTACTTTAAAGGCTTACCAACACCAGCAAATACACTGCTAATTATATCATTTCCGTTAATTTTAGAATTTCAGAATCACGATTTAATGAATTCGATAATCATTAATAAATGGTTTTTGATTGTATTAACATTGTTGAGTTGCTATTTGCTTAATTCTAACATAAAGCTATTTGCATTAAAGTTTAAGGACTGGGGTTTTAAAAGTAATGCTACACGTTATATCTTTATTATTTTATGCTTTGTACTTTTAATTGTTTTAAAATTTGCAGCAATTCCTATTATTGTTGCTGTTTATATCATGATGTCTTTAATAGATAATTTAACTACCAAATAATTTTAGAATGGCTTCAGGGTTTTTTGCATTATTCGATGATATTGCTGCACTTATGGACGATGTGGTAGTAATGAGTAAAATTACTACCAAAAAAACAGCAGGTATTTTAGGTGATGATTTAGCGGTTAATGCCGAAAAAGCGACTGGATTTGTTTCTTCAAGAGAAATACCCGTTTTATGGGCAATCACAAAAGGATCTTTCGTTAACAAATTAATTATTTTACCAATTGCATTTTTGCTTAGTTCTTTTTTACCATGGGCTGTTACATTAATTTTAGTGTTAGGAGCTATATATTTAGCTTATGAAGGTGTTGAAAAAGTAGTAGAATATTTTATTCCTCAGAAACATGCCCCGGAAAAAATAAATTTTAAGGCTGATACTAAAAAAGATGTATTACTAGCCGAAAAAATGAAAATAAAATCTGCTATTTTCACAGATTTTATTTTATCGATCGAAATCGTCATCATAGCATTAGGAACTGTATTAGGAAAACCTATTCTATTTCAAATAATGGTAGTTACAATTGTAGCGATTATTGCAACAATTGGTGTGTATGGTATTGTTGCTATTATAGTGAGAATGGATGATTTGGGATTACGATTGGTTAATTTAAGTAGCAAAAAGAAAGGGTTTTTATATATTATTGGCACGCTGCTTATTAATGCCTTACCATGGATTATTAAAAGTCTCTCTGTAATTGGTACCATAGCATTAATTTTGGTTGCAGGAGGTATTTTCACACATAATATTGACTTTTTTCATCATTTTATGGAAGAAATGCCTTCGTTTATAAAAGATTTTATCGTTGGCCTTTTGGTAGGGCTAATAACACTTTTAATTATAAAGTTTTTCGAAAAAATTTTAAAGGCAGTTAAAAAAAGTCATTAGGCTTACTTTTTTGAAGTTGATTCTTACCTAAAAAGATTGATAAAATATTAATCGCGAATCTTCTTCTTCCGCAATTCAAAATTCTGGCCTAAATACACTTTACGTACCATTTCGTCGTTGGCGAGGTCTTCAGGAATACCATGTTTTAATATACCGCCTTCAAACATTAAATAAGTTCTATCTGTAATTGCTAGTGTTTCTTGTACGTTGTGGTCGGTAATTAATATTCCGATGTTTTTTTTAGTAAGCTGTGCTACAATCCGTTGTATGTCTTCAACTGCAACAGGATCCACACCAGCAAAAGGTTCGTCTAACAAAATAAAATTCGGATCGGTAGCTAAAGCACGAGCAATTTCCGTTCTTCGACGTTCGCCACCAGAAAGCAAGTCGCCTCTACTTTTTCTAATATGACCTAAACCAAACTCATCGATAAGCATTTCCATTTTATCAAGCTGTTCCTTTTTACTCAACTTGGTAAGTTGTAATACGCTTAAAATATTGTCTTCAATGCTTAATTTTCTAAAAACGGATGCTTCTTGTGCTAAATAACCAATACCATTTTGCGCACGTTTATACATCGGAAATTTTGTAATATCTGTATTGTCAAGATAAATTGTACCGCCATTTGGTTTTATTAAGCCTACAATCATGTAAAAAGAGGTTGTTTTACCAGCACCATTTGGCCCTAGAAGTCCAACAATTTCACCTTGATTTACTTCAAGAGAAACATCTTTTACAACTTTTCGTCCGCTATAGGACTTCATTAAATTTTCGGCTTTTAAAATCATAATTACAATAACGGTAATTTTTATTAATTATTCTAAAGCTTCAAGTTATGCTTCTTGTTTCGCCTTACGATCCTGATTTCTCAATACGACTTTAGAAATATAAATACTTACTTGATATAATATTAATATAGGGATTGCCACAATAACTTGACTTGCAATATCTGGAGGTGTGATAATTGCTGATAATATTAATACGATTACTAATGCGTATTTTCTATATTTTCTTAAAAATTTCGGTGTTACAAGTCCTATTTTAGTTAGAAAATATACGATGATTGGTAACTCAAATATTAAGCCAGAAGCCAATGCTGAAGACCTAACCAAACCAATGTACGAACTTATATCAATTTGATTATCAACAACACTTGAAATACTATAATTTGCTAAAAAGTTAATTGATAAAGGTGTCACAATATAATAACCAAATAGCACACCAATAAAAAAAAGCAAGGATGAAATTATAATAAAACCTCGAGAATGTTTTCTTTCGTTTGTATGTAAACCTGGACTGATAAATTTCCATAATTGATAAAGAATATATGGAAATGAAATAATAAAACCTGCCAAAATAGATGTCCAGATATCTGCAGAAAATTGCCCTGCCATTGTTCTACTCTGGATTATCATCGGAATTTCTTCTGCACAGAACGTCGTATTTACACCTATAAAAGTAGCTGCTTGACATAAAAAAGCATACGTTGGGAAACCCATATCTAACGGCGCAAAAATTATAGAATCAAAAATAAATCTACTAAATAGAAAAGCTAAAGTCGCAATAATTACGACCGATAAACATATTCTAATTAAATGCCATCTTAAATCTTCAAGATGGTCTAAAAATGACATTTCGTTTACGTTCTTAATCATTATATAATACCTTCTTTAATTAAATCATGTAAGTGTACTACACCAGCATAGCTTCCATTTTCTTCAACTAGTAATTGAGATATACCATTGGCTTCCATCATTTCCATAGCATCTATTGCTAATGCATTTGCTTTTATACATCTAGGATTAGAACTCATGATGTCTTGAGCTGTTAGTGATGAAAAATCATCAACATTACTTAACATTCTACGCAAATCACCATCGGTTATAATACCTATAATCTTATCTTTTTCTACTACTGCCGTTACGCCTAGCATTTTTTCGGAAATTTCAATAATAACTTCTTTTATACTTGTATTAAGCGATACTTTTGGTTTCATATTTACAGAAGATATATCATGAACACGTAAATATAGTTTTTTGCCAAGTGCACCACCTGGATGATATTTAGCAAAATCCTTTTCAGAAAACCCTCGTAATTCTAATAGACATACTGCTAAAGCATCGCCAATAACTAATTGTGCAGTTGTACTAGTAGTAGGAGCCAAGTTATTTGGGCATGCTTCTTTTTCGACATAAGCATTTAATACAAAATCTGCTTGTTTTCCTAAAAACGAATCTTTATTACCAGTAATGGCGATCATTTTATTACTTGCATTTTTTATTAAAGGAACCAATACTTTTATTTCGGGCGTGCTTCCACTTTTAGAAATACAGATTACAACATCATCTTTTAAAATTAAACCTAAATCACCGTGTATAGCATCTGCAGCATGCATAAATACAGATGGAGTACCCGTAGAGTTTAAGGTGGCAACAATTTTTGTAGCAATAATAGCACTTTTGCCAATACCTGTTACAATAACACGTCCGGTAGAACTGTATATAAGTTCTACAGCATTAGCAAAGTCATTGTCAATTAATCCTAACAAATTTGAAATAGCGTTACTTTCCATTTCAATTGTTTGTTTGGCCGTAAATATGATAGAATCTTTTTTATTCAAAATTTATTATTTTTTTCCGTTGATGCTTCTAAAGATTTTGTTATCTTTAGATAAAACAATATATAATAATTTTTGTTCCCTAAAACTGCTACAAATCTAACAAAAAAATTACGAGGGTTATCTAAATGCATTATTAAATTTATAAATGTCATTATTGTTTTTTGATGTATTTTTAAGTGTAAATTAAATTGATTAATAGTTCATGGTTACTGTAGAAGGCAACTTACATTCGGCGTTAAAAAAATATTTTGGTTTCAGCAAATTTAAAGGGTTACAAGAACCTGTTATAAAAGCTCTATTAGCTGGTGATAATATCTTTGTGATAATGCCAACTGGTGGAGGTAAGTCTTTATGCTACCAACTACCTGCATTAATGCAAGAAGGTACAGCCATTGTTGTTTCACCGCTTATTGCATTAATGAAAAATCAGGTAGATGCTATTAGAGGTGTTTCTGACCACGATGGTGTTGCACATGTATTAAATTCATCACTTACAAAAACTGAAGTAAAACAAGTGAAGTCAGACATTGTTGAAGGCATCACAAAACTACTTTATGTTGCCCCAGAATCTCTAACTAAAGAAGAAAATGTTGAATTTTTGCGTTCAGTAAAAATTTCATTTATGGCTGTAGACGAAGCACATTGTATTAGTGAATGGGGTCATGATTTTAGACCAGAATATCGAAATTTGCGCCATATTATAAAACGCATTGGAGATAATATTCCGATTATTGGTTTAACAGCAACAGCAACTCCAAAAGTTCAAGAAGATATATTAAAAAATTTAGGAATTACTGATGCAACAACATTTAAAGCATCTTTTAATCGCCCTAATTTATATTACGAAGTACTACCAAAAACAAAAAATGTTGATGCAGATATTATTCGTTTTGTAAAACAAAACGAGGGAAAGTCTGGTATTGTTTATTGCTTAAGTAGAAAACGGGTAGAAGAGTTAGCTCAAGTATTACAAGTAAATGGTGTAAAAGCTGTGCCTTATCATGCAGGTTTAGATAGTAAAACAAGAGCCAGACATCAAGATATGTTCTTAATGGAAGATACCGATGTGGTTGTTGCTACCATAGCTTTTGGTATGGGAATTGATAAACCAGACGTACGTTTTGTTATACATCATGATATTCCTAAAAGTATAGAAAGTTATTATCAAGAAACTGGTCGCGCAGGGCGAGATGGTGGCGAAGGACATTGTTTGGCTTTTTATGCTTATAAAGATATTGAGAAGCTTGAAAAATTCATGTCAGGCAAACCTGTTGCCGAACAAGAAATTGGCCATGCCCTTTTACAAGAAGTTGTAGCATATGCCGAAACATCTGTTTCTAGACGTAAATTTATCTTACATTATTTTGGAGAAGAATTTGATAATGAAACTGGCGAAGGTGGCGAAATGGATGATAATATTCGTCACCCTAAAGAACAACAAGAAGCTAAAGAAAATGTAGAATTATTACTGGAAATAGTAGATTCAACTAACGAGAAATACAAATCTAAAGATTTGGTGAATGTTATCACTGGAAAAGAAAATGCCTTAATTAGTTCTCATAAAACGAATGAGCAGCCATTTTTCGGAAAAGGGAAACATCAAGATAATAAATATTGGATGGCATTAACTAGACAGGTTTTGGTTGCTGGTATGCTAAAAAAGGATATTGAAACCTATGGTGTTATTAAGCTAACTGATAAAGGAAAAGCATTTATAGCTAAACCAGTTTCTTTTAAGATGGCAAAAGATCATGTTTTTGACGAAATTCATGACGATAATATTATTACAAATGCAAAAGGTGATGGTGTAGCTGCAGACGAAATGCTAATGAAAATGCTTAAAGATTTGCGTAAAAAAAATGCTAAAAAATTAGGTGTTCCTCCATTTGTAATTTTTCAAGATCCTTCGTTAGAGGATATGGCTTTAAAATATCCTATTACTATAGAAGAACTCTCTAATGTTCATGGTGTTGGAGATGGAAAAGCAAAAAAATATGGAAAAGATTTTGTGGCGTTTATTTCAAATTATGTCGAAGAAAACGATATTATTCGTCCGGATGATATGGTCGTAAAATCTACGGGAAGTAATTCTGCATTAAAACTTTATATTATTCAGAATGTTGATAGAAAACTTTCTCTAGATGATATTTCTAGTGCCAAAGGCATGAATATGCAAGATTTTATAAAGGAAATGGAAACCATCGTGTATTCAGGTACTAAATTGAATATTGACTATTGGATAAATGATATTCTTGACGAAGATCAACAAGAAGAAATTCATGACTATTTTATGGAATCTGAAACTGATGAAATTGACGCAGCGATTGAAGAATTTGACGGCGATTATGACGATGAAGAGCTTCGTTTATACCGTGTAAAATTTATTAGTGAAGTAGCAAATTAATCTTTAAAAATTTTAAAATTAATTACGTTTTTCTTTGCCTTTAATTTTAATGTGTCAATTTTTGAAGCATCTATTTTAGAGACATGCTCATCTTCAACTTGAAAATCAATTCTAGTTATAAATCTATTTGAAACATTTGAGTGATCAGACTCAAACTCATCCATATCTGTTTTTAAATCTAATTCAAAATCATTCGAAGCAATAGAAAGCGTAGCACCTTTCTTGGTTTTAATTTTAAACGAACCTACGATAATGGTTTTAAAGTAATAATAACCACCAAGTTCTTTAATAGCACCATACATGACGTTCTGTTCAGAAACCGCAAAAGGATTGCCTTCTATTGCGTTAATAATATCATTGGTAATGTTTTCAGTTTCTGCCGGTTCTTTAGTTTTCGAGTTCCCAAAAGCAGCTACTAGTTTATTAAAAGAAAGTTTCATCAATAATTATTTTTTGCAAATCTAACTAAAACACTTTACCCATAACATAAAAATCGAATGACTGTTCTCTTATAGCAAAATTATGAATCCCTAGATGCTTAAAATTATAACGTTCATAAAACTTAATTGCTTTTAGGTTATCTACATAAACTGAAAGCCATAAATGGTTAGACTTAATAGTTTTTACTTCTTCAAACACGGCATCCCGTAAATGGTGTCCTAATTTTCTGATTTAAAAAATCTCTTAATACATAAATGCGTTGTAGTTCCGATACGTTGGAATCTTTAATAAATTTAGAAGGTGAGTTTTTAATTAATTTAGCATAACCAACAGGTAATCTACCAGAAAAAGCTAGCCAATAAATATTATTACTATCGATAATTTTATCAATTAGTCCATCAACCGAAAAAGATTTATCGAAATAGTCTATTAAATTTTGATCATCTAAAAACAAGTGACCAAAAGCTTCTCTAAAAGTAATTCTGGTTAAAAGAGCCAAATGAACAACATCGTTTGATGTTGCTTTTCTAATAATAATTTTGCTCATCTCATTCAATTATTTGTTAAATATATTCATTCTTTTTTTGAAATGAAAACACTACATTTGCACCTCAAAATTTCAATAGTATGCAAGACGGATTATACGCAAAATTCAATACAAATAAAGGGAGCATTGTTGTTGCCCTAGAATTCAAAAAAACACCAGGCACCGTTGGTAACTTCGTTGCTTTGGCAGAAGGTAATTTAGAGAATTCGGTTAAAGATCAAGGAATACCATATTACGATGGATTAATTTTTCATCGTGTTATTCCAGATTTTATGATACAAGGTGGTTGCCCACAAGGATCAGGAACTGGAAACCCAGGTTATAAATTTGATGATGAGTTTCATCCAGATTTAAAACATGATGTTCCAGGTGTTTTGTCTATGGCAAATTCAGGACCTAGAACAAACGGTAGTCAATTCTTTATTACTCATGTTGCGACTCCTTGGTTAGACGGAAATCATACAGTTTTCGGAAAAGTAATTGAGGGACAAGAAATAGTTGATGCAGTTGCACAAGATGATACAATAGATAGTTTAGAAATTGTACGTGTTGGTTCTGAAGCAGAAGGATTTAATGCTATTGAAGCATTTAGAACTTTTGAAGGTTCTCGAGAAAAAAGAATCGCTGAAGAGCGTGAAGCAAAACGTGCAGAATTGGATAAAATTTCAGCAGGATTTGAAGAAACTGCAAGCGGTTTACGTTACCAGATTATTCAAAAAGGTACTGGCAAGAAAGCAGAATCTGGACAAACTGTTTCTGTACATTATAAAGGGCAATTAGCAGACGGAACAGTTTTCGATTCTTCATACAAACGTAATGAACCTTTAGAGTTTCCAGTAGGAGTAGGGCAAGTTATTTCTGGTTGGGACGAAGGTATTTTGTTATTAAATGTAGGTGATAAGGCTCGTTTTGTTATACCAAGTGATTTAGGTTATGGTTCGAGAGGTGCTGGAGGCGTTATTCCACCAGATGCTACATTAATTTTTGATGTAGAATTAATGAATGTTAAGTAATCAACTTATTTATTTTAAAAATAAGTAACATATATTTAAAAAAATCGTCTCATTTATAATGAGACTTTTTTTTTGTCTTTATTTTTAATTAACCAATTCAATCAAATGACAACTAAAGATTTACTATTCCCAACATTCATATTCTTTTTTCTAGTAAGCTGTTCTAAAACTGTAAATTATACTTCAGAACATATAAATCAAACTTCTGGGCGCTATTTATTTAATCAAGACGAGGTTATAGATGTGTACTATAAAGACAATAAACTGTTTTTAAAATGGAAGGGTGCAGATAAAATCGAACCTGTAATTATAGATGAAAATGTTTTCTTTATTGCAGATATGTATTCAAAGCTACATTTTGTTCAGCATCCAGAAACAAAAGAGCGTTATTTGTCATTAATTTCTAAAGAGGATGAAAATGTAATTTCTTATGATTATTTAAAAGTTAGTGATTCGTTTAAAACTCCAAGAATGCATCTTCATGACAAAGAATTTGACAAAGCGTTGGCTGGTTATTTAGCGATACAAAAGCAAGATTCTACAAGTGTGATAGTCGATGAAAGAGAATTAAATAGCCTTGGTTATGAATTGTTACGTAAAAAAGAGAATAATAAAGCTATAGACGTATTTAAAATGAATGTGGCTTTATATCCAGAAAGTAATAATGTATATGATAGTTTAGGAGATGCTTATTTAAGAACAGGCGATAGTTTAGGAGCATTTATTAATTACAAAAAATCCTTGGAATTATATCATGATAACGAGAAGGCCATACAATACGTTGATGCCTTCAACAAAAAGCATAATTAAATTTAAACAGTAATATTGAGACTCTTTTTTAAACTACTTTTTTTATATTTACAAATGACAAATCAAGAGTTAGAATTTTTACGCTATCCAATTGGAAAATGTAAAATCCCAGATGAAATAACAAAAGAAAACATTGTTAAGAATATTGATATTTTAGAACAATTTCCGAATCGTTTAGAAGCATTAGTCAAAAATCTTTCTGATGAGCAATTAGACACACCTTATAGACCAGAAGGCTGGACAATAAGGCAAGTTGTACATCACTTATCGGATAGTCATCATAATAGTTATACGCGTTTTAAATGGACATTAACAGAAGACAAACCTTTAATCAAAGCGTATTACGAAGAGCGTTGGGCAGAATTATTTGATACTAAAACTGCTCCAATCGATATGTCTATTAGCCACTTAAAAGCTGTACATAGTAAATTGGTGTATTTTGTAAAAGGAATTCATGTTTCAGATCTTGATAAAGCATTTATACATCCTGAAGGCAATGAAACAGTTACGTTGAAAGAAAATTTGGGTATTTATGCTTGGCATAGTAATCATCATTATGCACATATCGAAAATCTACTTAAACGTAAAGGCTGGCTTTAAATAAGTATAGTATCTCCATTAAATAAATTATTAGCCTAAAAGCAAAAACGAAGTCTCATCTTCTTGCTTATCTTTATGATAATTTTGATAGCTGTTATGCGCTTTTTTGATTCTGAATTAAAAAACAATGTTGCACCAAAGTGTGGAGCACTATAGCTTATTACTTTGCGTTATCGAAATTTGCATTAATAGCTTTAAGTGTTTTATTTATTTTAGAGAGTTCCGGAAAATTACTGTTAGGTAAATTGCTGAATTAACTTGATTTAAGCATCCCAATTATCAGCTATTTTTTGATTCATTTGTAAGTTTTCTAGCTCATAGGTTTTAATTAAATCATATTTTTTGTTTGGGTAATTTTTAATATTAAGAGCTTTCATTAATTCTGAAGATGGAACGGTTTCTCGTCCTTTCTTAATGGTGCTTTTAACTATGCATACAGCAATTATTTTTTCATCTCGCATAATTTTTTGTTCAACATATATCCATTTTTCATCAACAAACGATATTTTAGAGTATACGTTTGCTTTCTGGAAAACTTTTAGTGGTCTGTGAAATTGTACACTCACCGCTTGACTTGGGAAATACCACTTGTTTTTAGATGCCGTTTTAAAGAAGTTTGACCTTACCATTATTTCTATTCTGGCGCATTCTAAAACGGTCATAATCGCGGCATGATTCATTATTGAAACATCAATATCTGTTATCCAAACCCTAAAAGGCATACAAAATGTTTCTGTTCCTTGAACCTTTGATTTAAATTTTGATTTTATCATTGCAGATAAAAGTCGTACCCATCTCATATTTTAGTTTTTTATTTTAATTAAATACAAAATAAGTAATTTCTTTTTAAACTCATATTTCGCGATTAAAGAATAACATAGTGCAAATATTGATAGAATGAACTGTGTATATAGAAGAATAAATGTATTCCATATTAGTTTTGATATAGCAAGAACTTTAGATTCTATGTATATAACAAATCTATTGCTTCCATTTAATATTACAGCCAATACTCGGCTTTTGTGATTGCGTATTTTCTTTGTTTTTTAAAATACAATCTATGGCATGTTTTAAGTTTTCTCCAGTAACCGGCAATCCGTTACCAGGGCGCGAATTATCTAATTGTCCTCGATATACCAATTTTAAATTGTCGTCAAACACATAAAAATCGGGTGTACAAGCAGCATCGTATGTTTTTGCGACGTCTTGAGTTTCGTCATATAAATATGGAAATGTATAACCAATATTTTCAGCATGACGTTTCATTAGTTCTGGACCATCTTGTGGGTAGTTTTCTACATCGTTACTAGATATTGCTACAAAGCCAATGCCTTTGTCTGAATACATTGTTGCTATTTTTATTAGCATCTGGTTTACATGTATTACAAAAGGACAATGGTTACAGATAAACATAATAACAGTTCCGTTTTTTCCTTTTGCTGACTGTAAATTTATAAAGCCTTTATCTACAGTGTTTAATAAATTAAAATCTGGTGCTGTAGTACCAAGTGCTAACATATTTGATGGAGTTCTAGCCATTTTGTAGTATTTTGCTCAAATATCGCAAATATTCGTATTTTTAAAAAATGAGTAATACAATAACTTTCGAAGATTTCACAAAAGTAGATTTACGTGTTGGTACTATAACTGAAGTAAATAATTTTCCAGAAGCAAGAAATCCAGCTTACCAACTAACAATAGATTTTGGAGATTTAGGTATTAAAAAATCGTCGGCACAAATAACAACACTATACGATAAAGAAGATTTACTTAACAGGCAAATAGTTGCGATTGTGAATTTTCCGAAAAAACAAATTGCCAAATTTATGAGTGAATGTTTAATACTCGGTGCCGTAAACGGAAAAGATGTTATTCTTTTAAATCCGGAACAGAAAGTTAAAAACGGGTCTACAGTATCTTAAATATATGCAAGAATTAGATGATGTAAAAATTAATTTTGATAGTAACGGACTTTGGGTTCTTAACGTTGCTCTTGCAATTGTTATGTTTGGAGTTGCTTTAGGAATTACTGTCAACGATTTTAAAATCTTATTTAAACAACCAAAAATAGTTTTGGTAGGCTTACTATCTCAATTTGTATTATTGCCATTATTAACTTTTGGTGTGATAATGCTTATTAAACCACAACCTAGCATTGCTTTAGGTATGATGATGATTGCCGCTTGTCCTGGTGGAAATATCTCAAATTTTATGACACATCTTGCAAAAGGGAATACAGCATTATCGGTTAGTTTAACTGCTTTTGCAACAATTTTTGCCATGTTTATGACACCTTTTAATTTTCAGTTTTATGGAAGCTTATATGAGCCTACTTCCGAAATCTTAAAAAGTGTTGAATTAAATCCATTTGAATTAGTGAAGTTGGTATTATTAATTTTAGGAATCCCGCTGGTATTGGGTATTTTATTACGTAGGCAGAACGATAAACTCGCTGTGAAGCTTGCAAAAATATTAAGACCCTTTTCTATTTTTATATTTGCCGGTATTGTAGTTATTGCATTTACTAATAACCTCGATGTATTTAATAAATACGTGCATCATGTTTTGCTAATAGGTATTGGACATAATATTCTGGCAATTTTATTAGGGTTTATGGTAGCCAAATTATTTATGCTTTCTTTTAAGGATCAGAAAACATTGGCCATAGAAACAGGTATACAAAACTCTGGTTTGGGATTATTATTAATTTTCACATTTTTTAATGGGTTAGGAGGTATGGCAATTCTTGCTGCATTTTGGGGAATTTGGCATATTGTTTCAGGTTTAATTTTGGCTTTCTACTGGTCTAATAAATCGGCTAAAACAAATACACAATGAAAAAACTTTGGTTACATAGCGTTAGAGCGTATATTGGTTTAGGTTTGTTCTTTTACTATAAAAAAATACAGGTTATAAAATCTGAAACGATACCTAAAGACAAGCCTGTTCTTTTTTTATCAAATCACCAAAATGCTTTATTAGATGCACTTTTAATTGCCACAACTAACAGCCGATTTTCCTATTTTTTAACGCGTGCTTCAGTTTTTAATAAATCTATTATAAGTAAATTATTAAATAGTTTACGAATGTTACCTGTGTATAGAGTTAGAGATGGTTGGGGAAAAATAACAAACAACAATTCTATTTTTGAAACATGTACTGCCTTATTAAAAAAAGGTGAAGCCGTTGCCCTTTTTCCTGAGGGAAGCCATAACCTTAATCGAACAGTAAGGACATTAAGTAAAGGTTTTACACGTATTGTCTTTGACAGTTTAGAAAAATTCCCAGATTTAGATTTACAATTAATTCCCGTTGGAGTAAATTTTGAGGACGCCACAGCGTTTGGAGATAGTTGCACGATTTACTACGGAAATGCAATACCAGCAAATTATTTTGTTTTTAATGATAGAAATCAAGCTGTTATTAAATTAAAGAAAGATTTACAAAGCAAAATAAGTGAACTCACAACACATATTGAAAGTGATGTTTATGGCGAGACACTTGATAAATTGAATAGTATTCATGCAGATTTTTTAGAACCAAAAAAAGTGAATGCTTGTATAGCTAGTAACTTTTCTGAATGTAACTTTAAAAATAAAAAAGAGCGTACCTTTTTAAAAAAGGCATTAAAAGGATTGCTAATTCTGAATTTAATTATGCCTTACGCCATATGGAAATTAGTAATTACACCAAAAATTGTTGAGATAGAATTTGTAGGAACTTTTAGGTTTGCAATAGCAATTACTCTAGTGCCAATTTGGATCTTGATAATAGTAATTATTTTAGCATCTACTTTTGGTTTGCTTTATGGCGTTGCATATCTGGTATTCGTTTTATGTTTGACTTTGATTGCTATTAAATCATAAAAAAACCGTTACTATAATAGAGCAACGGTTTTGAATTTTAATAAGTAAAACGAATAATTTATATATCGTCAAAATCTACATCTGTAAAACTTTCGGCTGGTTTATGTGTGTCTTCTTCTGTTGAATTTTCAGAATCTTCGGCAACATATTCCTCTTTTTTAAAGTCTTTTTGGTGACGCTCACTAATAACTTCGTCTCCTTTTTCGGTTATTATATAATCTGTCATTTCAGCCAAAATTTCTTTAAATTCAGAAAAGTCTTCTTTATATAAATAAATTTTGTGCTTTTTGTAATGAAACGATCCATCGTCGTTTGTAAATTTTTTGCTTTCGGTAATAGTGAGGTAGTAATCTTCGGCTTTGGTTGATCTTACATCAAAGAAATACGTTCGTCTTCCAGCTCTTAAAACTTTAGAGAAAATTTCTTCTTTATCCATCATGTCATTGTAACCCATAAGTATATTTTAGATTAGTATAGGATTAATATTATATCACTCAAAAATCTAAAAAAAAAATAAGGCAGCCAACAAATTACGAGATTTCTTTTGCACTCAATTGTTTTAAATACAGATTTTTGTAATACCCATCAATGTTTATAAGGGTTTCGTGAGTGCCTTCTTGTACAATTTTCCCGTTATCTAACACAATTATCTTGTCAGCATTTTTTGCCGATGATATTCTGTGACTCACAATAATGGTAGTTTTCTCTTTAGAAACAATGTTTAGATTTTTTAATATCTTTTCTTCGGTTTCTGTATCTACTGCCGACAAGCAATCGTCTAAAAGCAATATTTCTGGGTTTTTTATAATCGCTCTCGCAATAGATAAACGTTGCTTTTGTCCGCCAGAAAGCGTTATCCCACGTTCGCCTAAAACGGTGTCATATCCATTCGTAAATTTAATAATGTTTTTATGAACTTGGGCAAATTTTGCTGCTTCAATAACCTCGCCTTCAGTCGCATTTTCTTTGCCAAATTTTACATTATTCTTAATCGAGTCGGAGAACAAAAAAGCATCTTGTGGTACATAACCAATACTTTCTCTTAAATTATTTAAATTAGTTTTTGTGATTTCTCTACCATCAATAAGTAGTTTTCCGGATTCGATGTCATATAACCGACCGATAAGTTCTAAAATGGTTGATTTTCCTGAACCTGTTTTTCCAATAATTGCTAATGTTTCACCACGATTTAATTTAAAACTTATATCTTTTAATGCCTGGATATTTGTATCGTCATAGGTGAATGATACATTTTTAAATTCAATATCTCCAAGTATTTTAGTTTCTTCATGAACCATATTTATTATCTCTGGGTCAATTTTTAAGAATTCATTAATACGTGTTTGCGAAGCACTGGCTTGTTGTACAATTGAAGTAACCCAACCAACTGTTGCTACTGGCCAAGTAAGCATATTAACATAAATAATAAATTCGGCAATGGTACCTAAACTTTCTATTTCACCATTAATATACTGCATACCACCAATATAGATAACGAGTAAATTACTAATGCCAATTAGTAAAATCATTGAAGGGAAAAAGAACGCTTGTATTTTTACCAAGCTTAATTGTTTTTCTTTACTTGTTGTAGAAAGAGCGTCAAAATCTGATAATGTTTGCTGTTCTAAACCATATGATTTTATAATCGAGATACCACTAAAAGACTCTTGAGTAAATGTAGATAGTTTAGACAGGTATACTTGAACAACTGTACTTCTTTGGTGTATTTCCTTACTTAATTTATAAATAATTACAGATAGGATTGGTAGAGGTAAAACTGTGTATAATGTTAATTTTGGCGCCTGATTATACATGTATATGATTGCAATAATAAAAAGAGTTGCTGTATTTATGGTATACATAATTGCTGGGCCTACATACATACGAACGCGAGTAACATCTTCACTAATACGATTCATTAAATCGCCAGTGCGATTTTTTTTATAGAAGTTAAGGGAGAGTTTCTGATACTGCTGATAAATCTCGTTTTTAAGGTCATATTCAATATACCTAGAGACATTAATAATGGTTTGACGCATTAAAAAGGTGAAAACTCCAGCTACAATGGCCGCACCAATAATATAGATGATGTTTATTAAAAGCTGTTCTTTAACGTAGTCAATATCGGTAACTGTTCCTTTTCTAAATTCATCAACAACATTAATAGATTTTCTAATTAATCCTGGTGTAAAAAGGAGAAAAATTCTTGCGACAATAGTTATGGCAATACCAGTTAGTAGTTTGTATTTATATTTTAAAAAGTATTTGTTTAGGTGTCGAAGTTCTTTCATTTACAGATTTGGTTAAAATCTTGACTTTTAAGGTGAATTGGTAAAGATAATGGATTAAAGACAATATTTGAAGTAACATTGAAGCAGCTATAATTATTTATAAAATATTTAACAGAATAATAAAAGCTAAAGAGAATGTGTAGCGTAATTAAAAAACAGTATTTTTGTTGCCGAAAGCAATAAATACTTTCAATTCTTAATAAAAAGTTCTTTGTAGATTATGTTAAATAGACGACATATACGTGTAAAAGTAATGCAAGCCCTTTATGCTTTTAAAGGTAATGAAGAAGGCGATTTTAGTAAAGACCAGAAGTTTTTATTACACAGTATTGACAACATGTATAACTTATATCTGTTGCTCATTTCGATTTTTATAGAAATACAAAAGAAATCTGAAATCCAATTAGAGAAAATTCAACAGAAACATTTAGCGACCCACGAAGATAAGAACCCGAACACCAAGTTTGCAAACAATGCATTGCTACTTATGATTAAGGACAATAACCTTCTTCAGGAGAAAATTGAAAATCATAAAATTAATAATTGGGAATTAGATAGTGAATATATAGATATTCTTTTTAAAGCCATTTCTAATAGTAAAGCATATACCAATTATATGCAAACAAAAACATCCGATTTTAAAGAAGATAAAGAATTTATAATCAAAATTTTTAAAGACATAATAGCACCAAACAATAAACTTTACGACTATCTTGAAGATAAAAATTTAACTTGGTTAGATGATTTGCCGTCAATAAATACAACCATTTTAAAATTATTACAAAAAACAAAGACAACGTCTTCCGAAACACACTTTATACCTAAATTATATAAAGATAACGACGATAGACAATTTGCTCTAAACCTATTAAAGAATAGTATTTTAAATCAAGATTCTATAAACGAAGAGATAAAGAATAAAACTTTAAATTGGGATTCAGACCGCATTGCATCTGTAGATTATGTATTAATACAAATGGCTATTTGCGAGTTACAACATTTTTCATCAATACCAGTAAAAGTTACTATTAATGAGTATTTAGAACTTGCTAAAGAATATTCTACACCAAAAAGCAGCATTTTTATAAATGGTATTTTAGACAAGTTGGTTAAAGAATATGAGGTCGCTGGAAAATTAAATAAAGTAGGACGTGGATTAATGTAAACAAGTCGTTACAATATTTTGTAACTCTTATAATTGTTAAGAAATCAATAAAAATTTTTAAAACATTAAATAATTACTATTTTTACGAACCAATTAATAAAATATTTAAGATGAAAAAAGTTATGTTATGTTTAAGTGCAGTTTGTATGATTGCATTTATGTCATGTAAAGAAGATGCTACAAAAAAAATTGAAGATACTAATGTAGTCGAAGCTGCCGAAAGAGATGCTACTGCATCACAATTTCCAGTAATAGAGTTTGACAAGGTAGAACACGATTTTGGTGAGATTGAAGCTAAAACACAAGTTGAAACGATATTTAGTTATAAAAACACTGGAGACGCACCATTAGTAATTACAGATATCAAGAGTTCTTGTGGTTGTACTGTACCTAAAGATTGGAGTACAACACCATTGGCAGCTGGAGAATCTGGAAATTTTACTGTAAAGTTTAATGGTAGTGGTACTAACAAAGTTTCTAAAACAATTACTGTTACTGCTAATACAGAAAAAGGTACTGAAACAGTAAAAATCACTGCTTTTGTTAAACCAGACCCTAATGCAAAGCCAGCGGCTACTGCATCGCCTGTACAAGCACAATAGATATGGGAGAAGGTATAGGGCAGTTTTTACCGTTTATTTTAATGTTTGTAGTTGTATATTTCTTTATGATTGCACCACAAATGAAACGCGCTAAAAAAGAAAAAAAGTTTGCTGCAGAGTTAAAACGTGGCGATCGCGTTGTTACTAAAAGTGGCGTACATGGTAAAGTTGTAGATTTAAACGATAAAGATGGAAGCTGTGTTATTGAAACAATGGCTGGTAAAATTAAGTTCGAGCGTTCTGCTATTTCTATGGAAATGAGTGCAAAATTAAACGCACCAGCAAAATAATTCTTGCTTTACATATAAAATAAAAAAGGCTTCCTATTTGTTGGAAGCCTTTTTTGTATTTCAGAACCAAACAACCAATTAACAGTTCTTAGATTTATCATGTAGACCAATGCCTTGCAGAATCATTGGTTTTATTTTTTAATCTACTTTGTTTTATTCCACCTCGCTTTGCCGACGCTATATTCTTGTTTTTTTGATGGCGTTAAGACTTCGAAACTAGATTTTAAATCACGATTGTTTTTTAATTCTTTTTGAAGTTCAATAGGAATAATAGTTTCTTTTTTACCTCTGTCTGGCTTTACTTCTTTTCCTAGCTTTTGGTTTTCTATGGCTTCTTTTACATACTCTAAAACAGCATGTTTATTTCATTAATAGACTCAAAACGCATTTGGCTCTTTGCCTTTGTTTTTTCTTGTGCATTCACCAATAATTGTTTTTCATCTTTTTAAAATACACCATTAAAAAACCAAATACCAAAATGGTTCTTAAATGCACCAATTAACAAAGCATTTTTACCACTTATAGAATATGTTGGTGCACTTCATTTTATGGCTTCTTCAAGATCTGTACTATTTAGAAGTTCTCTTAAAAGTGTAAGCGCATCAGTCAATCTTTCATGAACTTCCAAATATTCTTCAACAGATGTTACTTTCTTCATTTTTTAAATGAATTTTGAGGTATGTCTTGTCCTGAAATATGGCTACGTTACCAAAATTTGGTATATTTGAGTAAATTTTTAGTCAAAATGGGAAAAAACACATCAATATCACTCGGAAATCATTTTGAGGATTTTATCAGAGAAGAAGTGAATTCTGGTAGATATGGTTCGGTTAGCGAAGTTATTCGTTCAGCCTTACGTTTGTTAGAACGTGAAGAAAAAAAAGAAAGAGAACTAATTAAAGCTCTCGAAGTTGGAGAAAATAGTGGATTTGTTGAAAATTTTGACCCAAAACAGAACCTGACTGAATTACATCGCCAACACTTATGAGTAAAAACCAATACCGAATAAGTAAACAAGCGATTGATGATTTAAATGATGTTTGGGTATATACTTTTCACAAATGGTCTAAAGAACAAGCCGACAGATATTACGACTTAATAATCGGAGAGATTGAATTCATTGCGGACAATTATCTGATTGGAAAATCCGCGGAACAGACTCGAAAAAACTATCGAGTAACTAAAATCAAATCTCATCTCATTTTTTACAGAAAAGTGGAAAATGAAATTGTTGAAATCGTTAGAATTTTACATCAGAGAATGGACATTAAAAAACGACTGAAATAAAAAACTGCACACAACAACGTTGTTGTGCTTTCGTTATTTATAATTTAATCATATTGAGTTTCCTTAAGAATTTTATCAATCAACAGGTCTAATTCTATAAATAGGTTTTTGTTATCTGCCATCCAGTATAAAAATTCGTCAGTCATGTTTTCGAATTCAATTTCTTTAAAAATTTGAAATTTGTCAACTTTCAGGCTTGATTTTTCTTTCCAATTTAATGGACCATAGGCATCGATATCCTTAAAGGAATATTTTTTTGATAAATAGGGATAAATCTCGTTATCTAATATTGCAGTAAATCTTATTGTTCTATCTGTCAACGCCTCCATCGTTCGCCTCCAATTATATATTAAATTAACCAAATCCTGATTTTGAAGCAATTCTAAACGTCCCGATTGTATGAGACCAGAAATGGTATTTTCCGAGGGTCTGAATATAGGTGGGTCAATGGCATAAAAAAGTAAACTGTCGACATTTTGCTTTTTAAGATAATCTTCGTCTTTGCCTATAATATTCATTAATTGTTTAAGGGCTGCCTCACATAATTCAGCTTCCTCAATTCTTCTTTTTAAAATCGTTTTGTTTTGCAAATATTCAGTATGAATGTTCTTTACAATGGTTTGTTCTTCAAGTTTCTGGATTCGTTCTTGGTTCCAATTATTGATTGACAATGCAATCAAAATTCCAATTACAACAAGTACAATTTCGCCAATCGCATAAATCAGATATTTGCTGAATTTGTTTTCAGTCAGCATTTTTTGTCTAATTTTTCTAAAGAATTTTATCATTGGTTAGTTTTTTCTCGAAAGTTAGGATAATTATTTCATTCCGTTCGAGTGAGTGATAATGAAGCACAATGCAAAGATAAAATTCCGTTTCAATGAGCTTTATCGGTTGTTAAACGAAGTTAGCTGAAATATTTTAAAATGTCAAGTAAATTAAATAGTTACGATTTACTTTTGCTAGCAGTGAGCTCCGCAATTTTGCATATCACTTCTGTAGCTTTTAAAATACTTTCTACAGGCACATATTCATAACGTCCATGAAAATTATGTCCGCCTGCAAAAATATTCGGACATGGCAAACCCATATAACTTAATTGCGAACCATCTGTGCCACCACGAATGGCTTTAATTAATGGCTGTATATTAAGCTGTTTCATGGCTTCTTCTGCAATATCTACAATATGCATGACAGGCTCTATCTTTTCCTTCATATTAAAATATTGGTCATTAATTTCGGTAATAATAACCTCGCTGCCATATTGCAAATTAATATCGTTTGTTAATTTTTGAATCATCTCTTTTCGCGCTTCAAAATGACCCATATCATGATCTCGAATAATGTATTGTAAAACAGTTTCTTCTACTTCACCCTTTATTGAGTGTAAATGAAAAAAACCTTCATAACCACTTGTATGTTCTGGTGTTTCCATAGGTGGTAACGAGTTAATAAACTGTTGAGCAATATACATGGAGTTTATCATTTTGCCTTTCGCATAGCCTGGATGTACAATTTTACCAATTACTTTTACAACTGCTCCTGCTGCATTAAAATTTTCGTATTCAAGTTCACCAACTTGACTACCATCCATAGTATAAGCCCATTCGGCATTAAATTTTTTGACATCGAATTTATGTGCACCTCTACCAATCTCTTCATCAGGAGTAAAGCCTATTCGAATTTTACCGTGTTTGATTTCTGGATGATTGATAAGGTATTCCATAGCACTTACAATCTCACAAATACCAGCTTTATCGTCTGCTCCTAAAAGTGTAGACCCATCTGTTGTAATTAATGTCTGACCTTTATATAAAAGTAAATCTTCAAAGTAATCAGGTGATAAAACAATGTTGTCTTCGGCATTTAAAACAATATCTTTACCATCGTAATTTTCAATAATCTGTGGATTTACATTAGTTCCAGAATAATCTGGCGATGTATCGAAATGAGAAATAAAACCAATAGTTGGTACGTCATGATTTACATTACTTGGTAAGGTTGCCATGATATAAGAATTCTCATCTATCGTTACATCACTCATTCCAATTAATTTAAGTTCTTCAACGAGCTTGTTCGCTAAATTCCATTGCTTTTCTGTACTAGGAGTAGTATTAGATTCTGGGTCAGAAGTCGTGTCTATAGTTATGTAACTTATAAATCTATTTATTATATGGTCTTTGTTCATGATATATATTGATTTTATTCAAAAATAAAAACTTTAGTTAGATTACTAAAGAAATCTAATTAAAGTATAAAATAAACTTTGTTAAGAGTTAATTTACGTTTATTTTTATTGCTGATATTTAATTAAATATATAAAATGCGTTTTTTTTTAAGTGTTACTGCACTCCTTTTTTTTAGCTTTCAAAGTTTATCTCAATCTAAAATATATAATATTGGATTTTTGGTAGATAGAACAAATGTAGAACTTGATACAATGTTGGACGATTTGCAAGAAGAAATTATTGCAGTGGTTGGTGAAGATGCAGAAATACGATTTTCTAAAAAGAACAGACTTGCAAATAATTTAAATTCAAATCTTGCTCAGCAACAATACGATACGTTGCTGGCAAATGAAACAGATATTATTATTGCTTTTGGAGCCATTAATAATCAAATTTTAGCTAATCAAACTACCTATGTAAAGCCTACCATTCTTTTTGGGACGATAAGCGAAAGTCTGATCGATAAACCTCCTTTTAATAGCTCTGTAAGAATAAAAAACTTTACCTCGATTGCTACTGTGCAATCTTACGAAGAAGATTTAAAGGTTTTAAAAGAAATTACTTCAGCCAAACATATTGGTGTTCTTATAGAAAGTTCATTCTTAAAAGCGGCAGGTATAGAGCGAGAATTTGATGAGATTGAGAATACGTTAGATATTGAATTAGACGTTATTCCTTTTAGTACTCTTGACGATTTAATTATTAAAGCTACGGGACACGATGCGATATATTTGATTGGTGCATTTTATTTTACAAATGCCGAAATTAAAATATTGGCTGAAGGCTTGATAGACAAAAAAATAGCGTCGTTTACCACAGCACCTTTAATAGATGTAGAAAATGGTTTACTTGCCACTAATCATGGTGAGTCTGAAATTAGCCAATTTTTTAGACGTATTGCTTTAAATGTAGAATCTATTATTCTTGATAATGAGTTTGCCGAAATATCTTCAGTTATTGATATAAAAAAGAGCCTAACAATTAATTATAATACAGCTCGAAAATTAGGTATTCCTTTAAAGTATAGCTTAATAGCAATAACAAATATTATTGGTAATACATCCGAAATTATTGAAGGGAAAAAGTATAACCTTGTTGATGTTATGCAACAAGCTATTAATGAAAATTTAGAATTAAAAAGAACAGCGCAAGATACCTTATTGTCTCAACAAGATGTTCGGTTCGCTAAAAGCGATTATTTGCCAGACTTAAATGCCTCGGCATCTGGAGTTTATATAGACCCAAAGTTGGCAGAAGTCGGTAATGGGCAAAGCCCAGAGATTTCTACCGCAGGTAACTTAACCTTGAGTCAGACTGTTTTCTCCGAGGCTGCAAATGCTAATATTAGTATTCAAAAATCCTTACAGCAAGCTCAAAAAGAAAATTATAATAGCGAAGAATTAAATACAATTTTTGATGTCTCTAAAGCGTATTTTGATGCCTTAATATTAAAGTCTAATTATATAATTAGCAGTAAAAATTTAGAATTAACCAAACAAAATTTAAAAATAGCAAAAAATAATTATGAAGCGGGTCAATCTGGTAAATCAGATGTATTACGTTTTACCAGTGAAGCATCTCAAAATACACAGACTATGATTGAAGCTTTAAATAATGTGAAGGTTGGATTAAATAGATTGAACGAATTATTGAATAACCCCATTAATACAAAAATTGATGTTGATGAAGCCGAACTAAAAGAAGGTTTATTTAGTAATTATAATTATAAGCAATTAGGAACTTTTTTAGACAACCCAACTTTACGTAAGCCATTTATAGAGTTTATGATACAAGAAGCTATTGCAAATGCACCAGAATTAAAACTATTAGATTATAACTTAAAAGCATCACAGCGTAGTGAGCAGTTATATGGTTCAGGAAGGTTTTTACCAACAGTAGCGTTACAGGGACAATATAGTTATGAGTTTGCTAGATCTGGAGTTGGAAGCGAATATCCTATTATTTTTGCTCCGCCTCCAGATGGCTCTTATACTGTTGGTTTAAATGTGACTCTGCCTATTTTTAATCAGAATAAGCAAAATATTAATAAGCAAATTGCGTCTATTCAAGTAGATCAAATTAATACTAGCATTGACGATTTGAAATTAAGTATTAATCGTAATATTAATGATGCTGTATTACAACTTATTAACCAAATTGCAAATATTGAACTTTCTCAAATATTTGAAGAAACAGCAGTAGAGGCTTTAGATTTAACCCAAACCTCGTATGCAAATGGCGCTGTTAATATTGTTCAATTATTAGATGCCCAAAATAATTATTTACAGGCGCAATTAGCAAGTTCTAATGCGACGTATAATTATCTTTTAAGCTCCATGCAATTAGAACGCTCTTTAGGTATATTTTTTCTTCTACAAACAGAAGAAGAACGTCAAGATTTTATAACCCGATTTTTAGAATTCACCAATAATAATTAATGACTAATGAAAACGAAGTCAAAAAAAATAATAAAATCAATCTTTGTATTTAGTTTTATATGCTTTTTAGTATCAATAAGTTCTTGTAAAGATGAAAAAGTAGTAGAAGAAATTATAAGACCAGTAAAGTTTACAGAAGTATCCTTGTTAGATGGTGATAAAGTCAGGAATTTTAGTGGTACAGCAAAAACCGAAAAGATCATTAACTTAAGTTTCAGAAACACTGGTATTATAACCATGTTAGACATGAAACTTGGTCAACAAGTAAAAGAAGGTGAGCTATTGGGGGAACTCGATAATGTTCAATCCCGCTTAAATTACGAAAGCGCTATCGAATCACAGAATAGTGCAGAATCACAAATGAATACATCTAAACTTAGTTTAAATAGGGTTAGAACATTATATGAAAAAGGAAGTTCTTCATTAAGCGATTATGAGGCCGCAAAAAATTCTTACAGAACAGCCGTTGCAAGTTTTGAATCGTCTAAAAGAAGTGTTTCGATACAACAAGAACAAATAAGCTATGGCTTTTTGTATGCTCCAGAAGATGGTGCTATAGCTTCTGTAAGCGCCGAAGTAGATGAGAATGTTTCACCTGGACAAGCTATTGGTGTTTTAAATGCTGGAACGGCTATTGAAATTGCTCTTGGTCTTCCAGAAAGTGTCATTAATGCTGTCGAAAAGAACATGAAAGTTAAAGTATCTTTTACTGCAATTCAAGATGAAATATTTGATGCTAAAGTGACCGAAGTTGCTCCATCTTTAGATCAAAACACATCTACGTATCCAGTTAGAATAACCATTAATAAAACAGATGATCGAATTAAAAGTGGTATGGCTGCAAATGTAAATTTCGAATTTGTTGATGAAGATATCTCAAGAGATAAAGTAATTATTCCGGCAAGTGGTGTAGGTGAAGATGGTGAAGGTCGTTTTGTGTTTTTAATAGAAGGTGAAGGCGAAAGTTATCATGTGAATAAACAATTAATTACCATTGGTGAATTAACTCCTGATGGATTTGAAGTTGTTTCAGGATTAAAAATAGGACAGAAAATAGCAACAGCCGGATTGCAAACACTTCTTGATGGTCAAAAAGTAAAACTTAATTAAGCTTAATGAATTTAGCAAAGTTTTCAATAGAAAGAAATAGAATCACGCTTACAGTACTCGCTACTATTATTTTAATGGGTATAGTTATGTACCAATCACTATCAAGAGATAGTATGCCGCCATATACCGTAAGAGTTGCTACAGTTGTGTCTTCGTTTCCTGGTGCGAGTCCAGAGCGTGTCGAACTTTTGGTTACAGATAAAGTAGAGAAAGTAACACAAGAATTACCTGAACTTAAAGAGGTTTCAAGTACGTCAAGATCTGGTTTGTCTATTGTTACTGTAGAATTAAAAGATGAGGTTAAACCGGAAAAACTTCAAGCCGTTTGGGATCGGTTACGACGTAAATTAGAATCTATTGAAGGACTACCTTCTAATGTAATTCCAGACCTAGATGATGATGGTATTGGTGAGGTTTTCGGAATTGCTATTGGTTTAGTTTCTGATGGATATTCGTATGCAGAATCTAAAGAATATGTAGACGATATTAAAGATGATTTAATTAAGCTTGAATTTGCCGCAAAAGTCGAATTGGGTGGTGCGCAAGAAGAACGTGTTTTTGTAGAGTTTGATAATGCACGACTCAAAGAATATGGTCTTTCTGCTTCAAAATTACAAAGTGCAATTAGCGCAACAAATATATTAAGTTCTGGTGGCCAAGTAAATTTAGAAGATGAGCGTATTATACTCGAACCTACGGGAAATTTTAATTCAGTCGAAGATATTTCGAACACATTAGTTCCAGTTGGAGATGGAAGCCAATTGGTATATTTAAGAGATATAACCATCATTAAAAAAGGATACATAGATCCGCCAACACAAATTGTAAAAGTTAACGGACAAGAAGCAATTTCAATGCATGTAAGTTTAAAAGAAGGTGCAAATGTAATTCAGCTTGGTAGCGATATTAATGTCGTTATAGATAAATGGAAAAAGAAACTACCGGTTGGGTTAGAATTGCAAAGATTATCTTCATTAGATACGTATATAGATGTTAAAATAAGCGATTTTATTGTCAACCTTATTCAGTCCATTGTAATTGTATTATTAGTTATGTTGCTCTTTTTAGGCTTAAGGACTGGTGGTATTATTGCTAGCCTTATTCCAATGGTTACTATCATGACCCTTATGCTTATGGGTGTTATTGGCATAGGACTTAATCAAGTAACATTAGCGGCACTTATTATGGCATTAGGTATGATGGTAGATAATGCCATTGTTGTTGCCGAAACCATTATGGTAAAAATGGAAAATGGCATTAAAGCCAAAGACGCAGCAGTTCAGGCTTGTGCAGAACTATTTACCCCTTTATTAATATCGACACTAACAACATCTGCTGCTTTTTTAGCATTTTATTTAGCAGAATCTACGATGGGAGATATTGTAGGCCCAATATTTGTTGTTATTTCTATGGCATTACTTTCTTCATGGATATTGGCACTTACAGTTATAACACTGCTTTGCTTTTTATTATTAAAAATTAAGCCAAAATCTGAACGTAAGCCTAGTTTTATAGATAATATAATAAGTAAACTTAAGTATTTATATAAAGATTTAATATTAAAAGCACTTGCCTATAAAAGGATAGTATTATCATCAATAGTAGTATTGTTTGTTCTTTCTTTGTTTGGGTTTACAAAAATAGCATTTGTCTTTTTTCCTGATAGTGATCGTAATATGGTTACTATCGACATTAATTTAACACAAGGAACTAGAATTGAAACTACACAGCGTTTAATAGAAGATATTGAAGTCTTTATGCGAGATTCTCTGTTAGTAAATTCTGCTAGAGAAAATGGCATTACAGATTGGTCATCATATGTTGGCAAAGGGCCAGAATCTTATGATTTAGGTTATTCCCCAGACGAGCCAGATGATAGTTATGCCCATATGTTGGTTAATACATCAGATGCTATCTATAATAATATGATAGTTGGCAAGTTGGATGATTTTTGTTTTAATAATTTCCCTAATGCAGATGTAAAAGTTGGCCTATTAGGTTCTGGCGGAGGAGGCACCCCAATTGAGGTTAAAATCTCTGGAGAAGATCCAGATATACTAGCAGAGTTATCTGTACAAATGAAACAAAAACTTGCAACTATATTAGGCACAAAAAATATTAAAGACGATTGGGGACCAAAAAGTAAAAAGTTTGTTGTTTCGATAGATCAAAATAAAGCACAATTAGCAGGTGTTTCTAATCAAGATATTGCCACATCATTACAAACTGTGCTTGATGGTTTCCAAACTGGAGAATATAGAGAAGATGACATATCTATACCTATAATAATGCGAAGTGATGTGAGTCAACAACAAACACTAGCATCCATAGAAACATTAAACATTTATGCTCAAAACACAGGAAAAAGTGTGCCATTACTTCAAGTTGCAACCATTATTCCAGAATGGCAATATGCTAAAATTAAGCGTTTAGATATAGATAGAACGATTGTTGTTTCGAGCGAATTAAGAGAAGATGCAAATGCGTCTGCCATCATGAAAGAATTACAACCTTGGATTGAAGAACAGGTTAAAACTTGGCCTGAAGAATACACCTATAAATTTGGTGGTGATGCCGAAAATACAGCCGAAAATATGGGTGCTGTTATAGGTTATTTACCATTATCAGGCTTCATTATTATATTGTTACTAATTATTCAGTTTAACTCGGTTAGAAAAACAATTATGGTTGCCTCAACGATTCCTTTAGGTGTTATTGGTGTAGTTATCGGTTTGTTGATTTTTCAAGAACCATTCGGATTCATGCCTTTTTTAGGTGTGATATCACTTGCAGGAATTGTAATTAATAATGCTATTGTGTTATTGGATAGGATTCAGATGGAAGAAACCATACTAAATCGCCCGATTCAAGATGCGATAATAGCGGCTTGTTTACAGCGTTTTAGACCCATTTTGTTAGCGACATTTACAACAGTTTTAGGTTTGATACCATTGTATTTAAGTGGAGGCGAAATGTGGGAAGGCATGGCAGTGAGTATTATGGTTGGATTACTGTTTGGAACTATAATAACATTGTTATTTATACCTTCATTTTATAGCATACTTTTTAAAGTAAGTTATTCAGATTACAAGTTTGATGAAACTATAATGGAAGGTTAATAATGCTTTTAGAGAAGTTATATAAACACCGATTCGAGTTATTTTTTATTAGTATTATTTGCGTCCTATTTGGTTCTTTGTTTTTTCCTAAAGAATTATTTGCAAATAAAATTTCACCTATTTTGTTTATAGTTAACATTCTTTCAGGGATGTTGTTTTTCATAAAAAAGAGGGTTCAGATATTAGGCGCATCTATACTTTTTGCTATTATATTGGGGATATTTTTATTTAATACAATTTCTAATTCTGAAGATAGTTCGATAAGGTATCTAAGGTTAATCACCTATTTTACTTTTTATAGTTTTGTTACTTTTCAAATAATTCGCCAAGTATGGAGCGCTCAAACCGTTAATAAAAGTGTCATTTTTGGTTTAATGAGCGGGTATATATCACTTGGCCTATTAGGATTCTTTACTTTATTCTGTGTTGAACTAGCTGTACCCGGTTCTTTTAATGGCATTTTAATCGATTCTTCTATTGCAATTAAAATAGATGAGCTTTTATATTTTAGTTATATAACAATTATGACTATAGGTTATGGCGATATTTCACCAGCTACAGATATCGCACAGAAAGCTGTTGTGTTTGTTGGTCTGTCTGGTCAGTTCTATTTGGTTATTATTACGGCTGTTGTAATAGAAAAATATATACGATATAGTGCTAAAGAGTAATATTTTGTTTTAATATTAGCGGCTTTTAAATTTTAAGAATCTTATTTTTGCACCTCAATATATAACTATGTACAAAAGTTTAATTCGCCCTATTTTATTTTGGTTTGACCCAGAAGATGTGCATCATTTTACTTTTAAACTCATCCGTTTTCTTAATAAAATTCCATTCGTTTCACCCCTTTTAAAAAGTATCTATTTAGTTGAAGATAAACGTCTAGAAAGACAATTATTCGGGTTAACATTTAAAAACCCAGTTGGTTTAGCAGCAGGTTTTGATAAAGATGCGAAACTATTTAATGAACTTTCTAATTTTGGTTTTGGTTTTATTGAGATAGGTACATTAACGCCAAAAGCACAGATAGGAAACCCTAAAAAACGTTTATTCAGGTTAAAAACAGATGAAGGTATTATAAACAGAATGGGTTTTAATAATGGAGGCGTAGATGAAGCAGTTGAGCGTTTAAAAAGAAATAAAGGTGTTTTGGTTGGTGGTAATATTGGTAAAAATACAGATACGAAACCAGAAGACTATACGCCAGATTATGAAGCATGTTTTAAAACATTACATCCTTATGTAGACTATTTTGTGGTTAATGTAAGTTGTCCAAATGTTGGTAGTCACGCCAAGCTACAAGACAAAGGTTATCTATTGGAGTTATTAGGAAGCTTAAAAAATCTAAATGCTTTAGAAACAAAACAGAAACCAATACTTTTAAAAATAGCGCCAGATTTAAACAATCAACAATTAGACGAAATTATTGAAGTCATTTCAGAAACGAAAATTGATGGTGTTATTGCTTCAAATACGTCTATAAATCGTGATGGTTTAAAAGCAACTCCCAAACAATTACAAACCATTGGAAATGGTGGCTTAAGCGGAAAACCCATTACTAATAGAAGTACAAAAGTAATTCAATATTTATCAAATAAGAGTAATAAAGCATTTCCAATTATTGGAGTAGGAGGTATTCATACGGCCAAAGATGCGCTTGAGAAATTAGAATCTGGAGCAGATTTAGTTCAAGTTTATACAGGATTTATTTATGAAGGACCTTCCCTAATTAAGAAAATTAATAAAGCTTTACTATTAGTGAATAACTAGTTTTTGCGTTTTGCTGTGTCCTTCGACAGTATTGACTTTTAAAAGATAGATTCCGCTATCTAAAGACTCAAGATTTATGTGAACCGAATTTGATCTGTCATTTATATTCCGATTATCAACTAATTTGCCTAAAACACTGTAAACTTGAATGTAATTAATATTTTTATTTTCAATATTAGAAATAGTAACTTTACCTTTTGTTGGGTTTGGAAATATATTAATCGAATCGAAGTTATCTATGCCATTTGTATTTAAAACAGATTTAAAAGTGACTGTTAAAGTACCCATTTTATTGCCGTTTATAGGAAAACCAGAAATCATTGAAATATTTTGAAATGGTGTTGAGATTATATCACCCGAATCATAATCTACACCACCATCAGTACCAGCATCGTATGCAAAAACATCCATGGTAAAAGTATTTTTCCAATCATCATTACTAGCGGTTCTTAAATTTAAGCTGTTTATAGCAATAAACCAATCTGGACTTGGTGCAATCATTGAAACTAAACTTAATAACGGGAAATTTTCACTTACACTAACCGTCATTAAAGTTGCAAAAGCATTAGGCTCCGCACTAAAAGATTGGACTAACCATTGGTCTGCATGTCCAGCATTTATAGCGGTATTAACTTCATCTTCAAAAGCCACATTATTTCCAAATTCCGCAACATTCTTAATACCAGTAGTAGCTAGTTCTCCAACCTCAAAAAAAGTAACATTACTGTTATGTGTAGTACCTACTAGATTAGACCAATGTGCATTGTTTGGAACAGAAGAATGATCGATAGCATTCCATTCACTAGTAAATGATATGTCGTATGTTGCAACGCTTTGTCCAGAAGACATAAGTGAATTTAAAAAGATAAAAGTAAATATGAATAGAAAGTAGTTTTTTTTCATGATTCACGAATTGATACAAAAATTATGTCGAAAGAAATTAATATTACTTTCAAAAAAAATATGGTAATTTTAAACCCTAATACTAGATAATGTTATCCGAAGTAAAAATTATTGAATGCCCTCGAGATGCTATGCAAGGCATTAAGAGTTATATTCCTACTGAAAAGAAAGTACAGTATATTCAATCCTTACTTCGTGTTGGTTTTGATACGATAGACTTTGGGAGTTTTGTATCACCAAAAGCTATTCCGCAAATGATTGATACTGCAGAAGTTTTATATCAATTAGATTTAAGTAATACGACAAGTAAATTATTGGCTATTATTGCAAATACCAGAGGTGCCAATGATGCATCTCAACATAAAGCAATAGATTATTTAGGATATCCTTTTTCAATTTCTGAAAACTTCCAGATGCGAAATACACATAAAACCATTGCTCAGTCCATAGTAACTCTTAATGAGATTTTAGAAATAGCTATTAAAACAAATAAAGAAGTTGTTGTTTATATATCAATGGGATTTGGTAATCCGTATGGGGATCCTTGGAATGTTGATATTGTTGGCAAATGGACAGAACGTCTTTCCAATATGGGTGTTAAAATATTATCGTTGAGTGATACCATCGGAAGTTCAAACCCGGAGAGTATAAATTATTTGTTTTCTAATTTAATACCTAAATATCCGGACATTGAATTTGGTGCCCATTTACATACAACACCAACCACCTGGTTTGAAAAAGTCGATGCCGCTTACAAAGCTGGTTGCAGACGTTTTGATGGTGCTATACAAGGCTTTGGAGGTTGTCCTATGGCAAAAGATGAACTCACTGGAAATATGCCGACAGAAAAACTCTTGTCTTATTTTACTTCAAAAAAGCATAACTATTTAAATGCTTTGAGCTTTGAAAGTTCATATAATGAAGCTACAAAAATATTTACTACGTATCATTAGCCTAAATTATTTTGAATCAGGCACTTGTGAACCTGCCTTTAAATCAATTTAAATTTATTCTAAATAAGCTTTGGTAATGTCGTAATCATTGCTATTTTTGCCAATGAATTTATTGTTTATTTATAATAAGTCTAAATAAGAATAAAATAGTATAATGAAAAATACATTAACAATTATTACAATTTTAATTTCATTGATTGCATTTTCACAAACCTCGCAAGATTCGATCACTTTTAATCCTCAAAAACAATTAAATGCAGCTCAACGTTTACTTTCTGGTAATTATGGTAAAGCCATAACCGTTGGAGCATATGGTGAAGTTACTTATAATCAACCTGAAGGTCAAAACGGTGAATTAGATGTTCAACGTTTAGTATTATTATTTGGTTATAAATTTAATGATAAGACGCAATTTGTAACAGAAGTTGAATTTGAGCATGTCGAAGAAGTATTTATAGAACAGGCTTTTATAAATTACAATGTAGCCTCAAACATAAGTTTACGTGGTGGTCTTATGTTAATACCAATGGGCATTATTAATGAGTTTCATGAGCCCACAACCTTTAATGGTGTTGAGAGACCTGCAGTCGATAACTTAATTGTACCTACTACTTGGAGAGAGATAGGAGTTGGTGTATCAGGAAGATTTAACGAAATATCTTTAGGATACCAAGCTTACATTTTTAATGGTTTTAAATCTGCATCGTCTGATGGAGAAGGAGGCATAAATGGTATTTTAAAGGGCTCGAATGGATTGCGTAGTGGACGTCAAAAAGGTATTAAATCTACAGTCAATAGTCCAACAATATCAGCAAAATTAGATTATTATGGAGTACCAGGATTGCGTTTAGGGCTTTCAGGGTATTTTGGTAAAACTCAAGCAGAAGATGATGTAGATAATATTGATGGGACAACTATTGGTGTTAGTATGATTGGTTTAGATGCACGTTATGCATACCAACGTTTTACCGCGCGTGGGCAGTTTATTCATGCCGATTTATCAGACACAGAAGCCTATAATAATTTAACAGGCAGAGATTTAGGTAGCGCTCTACAAGGATGGTATATAGAAGGAGCATATAATTTATTGCCTCAAGATAAATCGCAGCGTTTATTTGCTTTTGCTAGATACGAGCAGTATGATACCCATTCAAAAACAGATGGAGGTTTAGAGCGAAATGATGCATATAACCGTAATGATCTAACAACTGGATTGAGTTACCATATAGCTCCAGGTGTCGTATTAAAAGGTGATTACCAATTTAGGGATAATGCAGCATCTGGAATTGATGTAGCAAATAGACTTAATTTTGGAATAGGTGTTTGGTTTTAATAATTTTTTTAAGATTTGCTATTTGGTATTTTTGTAACAAGCTCCAATAAAATAAATAATACTTTTGCTAAATGAATATTAATTTTCTTTTGTTTTTAATTACTGCAAGTTTTTTAATGTCTTTTGGACTTCCAAAGAACATTCAAAAAAAAGTGGATAAAGAAATTGAGAAAACTTTTAATATTGAAACATTCAATTTTACAGCAGTTTTAATTGATGCAGAAATAAATAAAGAATTACCGTCGAAATTCGGAGAGAATAATTTTTTTAAAATAGAAACTAACAATACACTTTTAGGTTATGCTTACCTTTCTAAAGCACCAAGTAAAACAGCAGAATTCGATTATTTAGTATTACTCGACAAAGACCTAATCGTGTTAAAATCAAAAGTTTTGATTTATCGAGAAGATTATGGTGGTGAAATTGGTAGTTCAAGATGGTTAAGACAATTTATAGGCAAATCAGATAGTGATACTTTAATACTTGATAAAAATATTATAGCTATTTCAGGAGCAACAATTTCTGTACGATCTATGACAAATGCAATGAACGATTTATTGAAATCATTGAAAATTCTTCAATCAAAAAAGATATTGTAATGCATTTAGACGGACAGTTATCAGTATTCCCAAGAGAAATTAAATTGTTAATTGGTGTTTTTGTAATTGTGTTAAGTATTGGTTTTTTTACAGGATTGTTATTTGTAGAAGAAACATCTTCTGCAAACCCAAATGGTATTGAAGAGCAATATCTTGGAAATGAGCTAGATGAAAATGCTACAGTAATGAAGTTTAAGAAGAGCGAACAAGAAATGCTTACTCTGGTTCATAATCATGTACTTTCAATGTCAATAATCTTCTTTCTTGTTAGTTTAATTCTATATACATCAAAGTTAAATACAAAAATCAAACTATTTTTAATGATAGAACCTTTTGTATCTGTAGTATTAACCTTTGGAGGTATTTATTTGCTTTGGAGAGGCAATCTATGGATGAAATATATTATTATGTTTTCAGGCTCATTAATGGTATTATCATATTCAGCTTCTGTTATAATAATCTTGTCTCAATTATTCCGAAAAAATCATAAGATAAATAATTAGCAATAACTTAAATTTAGTTCCTAATTTAAGTTGTATATTTGCATGCAATTATATCTTAATTGCATTATGAAATCACACCAAAACAAAATCGTTGGCGAAGGTCTTACATACGACGATGTCCTTTTAGTTCCAGCATTTTCAGAAGTTTTACCACGTAACGTAAATATTCAAACAAAATTCACAAAAAATATCACTATAAATGTACCTATAGCTTCGGCAGCTATGGATACTGTTACAGAAAGTGCAATGGCTATCGCTATTGCTCGTGAAGGAGGTATAGGTGTATTACATAAAAATATGTCTATAGAGCATCAAGCTCAAGAAGTTCGTAAAGTAAAACGGGCAGAAAGCGGTATGATTATGGATCCTGTGACACTTCCGCTTACAGCAAAAGTATTAGATGCTAAACAAAATATGGCCGAACATCGTATTGGTGGGATTCCGATTGTTGATGGAAATGGAATTTTAAAAGGAATCGTTACTAATAGAGATTTAAGATTTGAGCATGATAACGATAGACCAATAGTTGATGTTATGACAAGTGAAAATTTGGTAACTGCTGCTGTTGGAACATCACTAAAAGATGCTGAACAAATTTTACAAGAAAAGAAAATTGAAAAATTACCTGTTGTAGGTGATAATTTTAAGCTTAAAGGGCTCATTACTTTTAGAGATATTACAAAACTTACATTAAAACCAAATGCCAATAAAGATCGTTATGGGAGATTACGTGTAGCAGCAGCAATTGGTGTTACTCAAGATGCTTTAGAAAGAGCTGAAGCTTTATTTAAGGCAAGTATCGATGCAATTATTATTGATACAGCTCATGGTCATACAAAAGGTGTGGTAAATGTTTTAAAAGAGGTTAAGAAAAAATTCCCAACCCTAGAAGTTATTGTAGGCAATATAGCAACTGGAACGGCAGCGAAATATTTAGTCGAAGCTGGTGCAGATGCTGTTAAAGTTGGTATTGGCCCTGGATCTATTTGTACTACTCGTGTAGTAGCTGGTGTTGGTTTTCCACAGTTTTCAGCTGTTTTAGAAGTAGCATATGCTATCAAAGGCAGTGGTGTTCCAGTTATCGCAGATGGTGGTATTCGTTATACTGGAGATATTCCTAAAGCAATTGCAGCAGGAGCAGATTGCGTTATGCTTGGTTCATTACTAGCAGGAACAAAAGAATCTCCTGGAGAAACGATAATTTATGAAGGAAGAAAATTTAAATCATATCGTGGTATGGGTTCAGTTGAGGCCATGAAAAAAGGGAGTAAAGATAGATATTTCCAAGATGTAGAAGACGATATTAAAAAATTGGTGCCTGAAGGTATTGTAGGTCGTGTACCTTATAAAGGAGATTTATACGAAAGTATTCATCAATTTATTGGCGGCCTAAAAGCAGGCATGGGTTATTGTGGAGCAAAAGACATTAATACATTAAAAGAAACGGGGGAATTTGTGAAAATTACTGCTTCAGGAATTAATGAGAGTCATCCGCATGATGTCACAATTACAAAAGAATCACCAAATTATTCGAGATAAGTTTATTTATAGTAGAGCTAAAGTTTTAGTCTCTACTCCAAATACGATATATTAAACTTAAAGTAAATCTATTATCTGCTAATTTAGATTTAGTGTCTGGGTTTTGTTTGTTTTTTATCGTACTTAAATTATATTTGGATTTTATAGACAAATTTTCATTTATTCCATATAGATAGCCCATTCCAATAGAAAAACCATTCCACTTTTCGTCTAAAGTGATAATATCAATGGTACCCTTGTCAATAAAAAATTCACCTCAAACAGACACATGAGCAATACCAGCTTCAAGACCGCCATAAACACCGTCTTGGGATAATTCATATAAGATTGCCCAGAAATAGTTGAAACACTCAATATGAAAATGCAAATAAAAAGTTTGTGGTTCACGAAAGATTAGCTTAAGTTATAAAGTTAATAATATTATTATATAAAAAACTATAATCAACATTTGTAATTATAAAAAGCATATTAATAATTCTTTACCTTTAAATATTTTTATAAAAGATACTAAAAAATCTTTTCAATCGTTTGTTAAAGCAACTTGCATTATAGCTTAATATTCCTATTTTTGCATCAATTAAAAATATAAGTTATCAGATGAAAATAAAATATTTTTTGACCCTTTTTGTATTTCTCTTTACAATCAATATTCAGTCTCAAATCGATAGTAATGATGTTCTTTTTACAGTAGATGATGAACCTGTTTATGCTACAGAATTCATGAGGGTTTATAATAAGAATTTAGATCTTGTACAAGACGAATCTCAAAAAGATGTAGACGCTTATTTGTCGTTATTTAAAAGCTATAAATTAAAACTGAAAGAAGCAAAAGATTTAGAGTTTGATAAAAAGCCATCATATATAAGAGAACTATCTAATTACAAAAAGCAATTAGCAAAAAACTATTTAACAGATAATAAGGTTACAAATGCATTGGTAGAAGAGGCTTATCAAAGAACTATTAATGAGGTAAAGGCCAGTCATGTTTTAATTAAAATTCCTGAGGATGCTAGCCCACAAGACACATTAATAGCCTATAATAAAATACTTAAAATACGGGAGGCTTTATTAAGCCTTGGTTTTGAAACTATACAAAAAGACATTCATGATGGGAAAACCATTTTTGCAGAAGGACTTGGTTATTTCTCTTGCTTTAAAATGGTGTATGATTTTGAGAATGTCGCTTTTAACACAGAGATTGAGGAAGTGTCAATGCCATTTAGAACGCAATTTGGATATCATATCGTAAAGGTGTTTGATAAGCGTAAGTCTCGTGGAGAAGTTACAATTGGAAACTTAATGATAAGTAATAAGCAAAAAGATTCAATTCAACAAAGCCCAGAAAACAGAATTAACGATATTTATAAAAAACTATCTCAAGGAGAAGACTTCGAATCTTTAGCTAAACAGTTTTCTGACGATAAGAGTTCAGCAAGTAAAGGTGGTAAAATGCAACCTTTTTCAGGAGGTCAATTAAGTTCTGAAATTTTTGAGAATGCCGCATTTAATTTAAAAAATATAGGCGATGTATCTCAACCTTTTGAAACCAAGTTTGGTTGGCATATTATTAAATTATACGATAAACAATACACAAAAACTTTCGAAGAATTAAAGCCAGAGCTCGAAGTTAAAGTAAAGCGAGATTCTCGTTCTAAACTTATTAATAATGCACTTGTAAGCACTCTAAAAGAACGTTATAGTATTTCTGAAGATCAATCAGATTTAGCATACTTCGAAACTATTTTAAATGACGATTATTTTAAACGAAATTGGACGCTACCAACAGATTTTGACGGTTCTAAACCGTTCTTAAAGATTGATACGAAGCAATTGACGTATCAAGATTTCGGAAATTTTCTTTTAAAAGCTCAAAGAAAACCTAGAACAAAACAGCCGTTTAGTAAAATAGTTTCTGATAGCTATGAGCAGTTTTTAAACATTAATCTTGTTCAATACCAGGAAGAAAATTTAGAAAATGAAAATGAAGATTTTGCAAATATAATTGGCGAGTATCGTGATGGCCTATTATTGTTTGACTTAATGGAAACTAAAATTTGGAATGTTTCTAAAACAGATACATTAGGACTCCGAGAATTTTATAAAGCAAACCAACAAAATTATGTTTGGAAACAAAGAGTTGATGCAGACGTAGCTTCTTCAGCAAGCGAAAATGATATTAAGAAAGTAGAAGAATTATTAAAACTTGGTAAGACTACAGACCAGATAAAAGAAGCTTTAAATGTAAATAATAAGGTCGCAGTGATTTTTACTTCAAGTATTATGGATGCAGAACATCAAGCTCTTCCTAAGAATTTTGAATTTAAAGAAGGTGTATCAAAAGTCTACAATTATAATGATGCATATTTAGTTGCCATGGTTAAACAAGTGTTGCCTAGCGAATTGAAAACTTTTGAAGATTCTAAAGGACGAATCATTAGCGACTATCAAGAATATAAAGAAGTTAAATGGATTGAAGATTTAAATTCTAAATACAAGGTTAAGGTTAACGAAGAAGTATTAAGCAAGGTAAAAACCCAAATCAAAAATCAATAAAATTGCACACAAAAAGTCTTTTTGCTTTACTGCTTTTGTTCTTGTTTTTTTCCTGTAATTTTTTTAAAAAGGAAGAAGATAAAACGCCATTAGCAAAAGTGAATGGCACCTACTTATACCTTGAAGATTTAAAAGATTTAATTACTGAAGGCACCTCTATACAAGACAGTACTTTACTAGTTACAAATTTTATTAATCGTTGGGCAACACAACAACTTTTAGTTGATGGAGCCCTAATTAATTTAAACCAAAAAAAGCAAGAATCGTTTGATAAGCTAGTAAAACAGTACAAGAACGATTTATATTCTAAAGCCTATTTAGAAGCACTTGTTAAAAGAAGTATAGATACTAATGTTACTATTGAAGAGGCCGAATCTTTTTATAATAAAAATATTGAAGCATTTAAATTAAACGAAAATTTAATTAAATTCAGATATATAAACATTGAAGAGAATCGCCAAGATTTTGACGAGATAACAGAAAAATTTAAGAGATACAATTCAATTGATAAAAAGGAACTAGATTCAATCTCAATTCAGTTTAAATCTTATTCACTAAATGATACGATTTGGATTAAATTAAGTCAAGTTTTTAATAAAATTCCTGCTGTTACTTTACAAAACCAAAATCAATTGTTAAAAAAATCTAATTTTATACAACTCAAAGATTCATTAGGAGTATATTTGATGCAAATTAACGATGTTTTGTTACGTAATAGTTTAGCACCATTAGAATATGTAAAACCTACTATAAACCAAATCGTTATTAATAAAAGAAAGTTAGAACTCATTAGAGAATTAGAAAAGGATATTACAAAAGATGCTATTAAAAACAAACAATTTGAAGTTTACAATTAATTTAAAACACCTATTACTAATAGGTATATTATTGTTATTCACAAAAGTTTCAACTGCTCAAGAAATTATTGAAGAAGAAACTGCTGAAACCATAACACCTACAGAAACTATTGAAGCCGCACTAGAAGAGGCTAAAACAATAAATGATTCAGTATCGTTTACACCACTTAAAGTGGATGGTGTAGCAGCCGTGGTTGGTGATTATATTATTCTAGAATCTGATGTAGACAAACAGCTCTTGCAATTAAAAGCACAAGGGATTTCTACTGCCGACATCACACATTGTCAAATGTTTGGTAAATTACTAGAGGATAAATTATATGCACATCATGCCATACAAGATAGTATTGTAGTCTCTGATGCAGAGATTCGTTCGTATGTCGATCAGCAAATTCAAGCCTTTTTGCAACAAACAAATGGTTCTATAGACGAAATCTTAAAAGTTTATAATAAACCAGACGAAAAAAGCTTAAGAGAAGAAATGTTTGAAATTAACAAAAGCGGAAAACTCTCTAGCGAAATGCAAAAAAAGATTATTGACGAAATTGAAATTACTCCAGACGAAGTAAGACAATTTTTCAATAAAATACCAGAAAACGAAAGACCAGAATTTGGAACAGAACTTAAGGTAGCGCAAATTGTTATTGAGCCTAAAGTTAGTGATCTAGAAAAAGAAAAAATTGTAAATGAGTTAAAAGGGTTTAAAGCAGATGTTTTAGATAATGGAGCTAGTTTTAGATCTAAAGTTGTGTTGTATTCAGACGATAAAGCTTCAATTAGAAGTGGTGGTAAGTATACGCTAAACAGAAAAGAACCACGTATGGTAAAAGAATTTAGAGAAAATGCTTTTTCATTACAAGAAGGTGAGATTTCAGATCCTTTTGAATCGGAATTCGGATATCATATCGTTTATTTGGAAAAAATTAGAGGGCAGGAATATGATGTCAGTCATATTCTATTAATTCCAGATGTAACGAATCAAGCTATTGATGATGCTAAAGAAGAACTGAATAAAATTAGAGAACGAATAGTAAGTGGTGATATATCGTTTGCAGATGCCGCAAGAGAATCAAGTGAGGAAAAGGAAACTAAAGGAGATGGAGGTCAGCTTATTAATCCAGCGACTCAAGATTACAATTTTGAATTAACAAAAATGGATCCTGAATTATATGGTCAAATACAAGACCTAAAAGATGATGAAGTAAGTAACGTATTAACAGACCAAGACAGAACAGGTAAAATTAAGTTTAAACTACTAACAGTTTCAGATAGAGTAGACGGTCATGAAGCAGATTATGCACGCGATTATTTAAAAATTAAAGAACTTGCTCTAAACGAAAAACGTTTAAAGGAAATTGAAAAATGGCAAAACGAGAAGATTATGGACACTTATATTAAGGTAAGTGACGATCATCGAGAATGTGATTTTTCTAGTAATTGGTTAAAACAATAATAATGTCTGACGTAGCAGCAATAGAACAATTCGTAAAAAAATATAGAGATTTAAAAACCGAAGTTGCTAAAGTCATTATTGGTCAAGACTTGGTTGTAAACCAAGTTTTAATTTCTATATTTTCAGGCGGTCATTCGCTGCTTATAGGTGTTCCGGGTCTGGCTAAAACATTAATGATTAACACAATTGCGAAAGCATTAGGGTTAGATTTTAAAAGAATACAATTCACACCAGATTTAATGCCAAGCGATATTTTGGGAAGTGAAATTTTAGACGAAGACAGGCACTTTAAATTTATAAAAGGTCCAATTTTTGCCAATATTATATTGGCAGACGAAATTAATAGAACGCCTCCAAAAACACAGTCCGCATTACTAGAGGCGATGCAAGAAAGGTCAGTAACTGTTGCAGGACATAATTACCAATTAAGTTTACCATATTTTGTTTTGGCAACGCAAAATCCAATCGAGCAGGAAGGTACATATCCATTGCCAGAAGCGCAATTAGATCGTTTTATGTTTGCTATTAATTTAGACTACCCCAGTTTTAACGAAGAAGTAGCTGTTGTAAAAGCGACAACTTCTGATGATACCGTTAAAGTTAAAGCATTGTTTTCTGCGCAAGAAATTATCGGTTTTCAACATCTTATTCGTCGTATTCCTGTAGCAGATAATGTTATAGAATATGCTGTGACTATGGTTGCAAAAACAAGACCAAATAGTGATACTGCAAGTGATACCGTAAAAAATTATATAGATTGGGGAGCAGGACCTAGAGCTTCTCAAAATCTGATATTAGCGGCAAAAACTCATGCTGCAATTCATGGCAAATTTTCTCCAGATATAGAAGATGTTCAAGCTGTTGCATATAGTATACTTCGTCATAGAATTATTAAAAACTACAAAGCAGAAGCAGAAGGTATTTCAGAAGAGCAAATAATAAAAAGCTTGTTTTAATCTTTCATATAGATATTAATTATCCAATCATTTAGTAATTCAATACGTGTTTAATTAGTTCATTCTTATTGGGTTTTTACCAAATCCCTAATTTTGAGTATTTGAATTTATTAATTCCTTATTTATTATAATAAATAAATAGGGCAAATTAGCATATAATTATTTTTCAATCATTTTGATACATGTTTTATTATAGCTATGATTATTTGTACTTTTGTTCGACCTTTAAAAGGAAACTTAACTTATAAAAATATAGATATGGCATTTGATATTGAAATGATAAAAAAAGTTTACTCACGAATGGTAGACCGTGTTGATGCAGCTCGAGAAGTAGTTGGTAAACCTTTAACTTTAGCAGAAAAAATATTATATAATCACTTATGGGATGGAAAAGCAAATACGGCATATTCACGAGGAAAAGATTATGTAGATTTTGCACCAGACCGTATTGCCTGTCAGGATGCAACGGCTCAAATGGCCTTATTGCAATTTATGCAAGCTGGTAAAAGTAAGGTTGCTGTACCTACAACGGTGCATTGCGATCACTTAATTCAAGCTAAAGAAGGTGCAAATACCGATTTAAAAAATGCCAATGATGTATCCAGCGAAGTATTTAATTTTTTAGAATCTGTATCTAATAAATACGGTATAGGGTTCTGGAAACCTGGAGCAGGAATTATACATCAAGTAGTATTAGAAAATTATGCATTTCCAGGAGGAATGATGATTGGTACAGATTCTCACACTGTAAACGCAGGAGGTTTAGGTATGGTTGCTATTGGAGTAGGTGGCGCAGATGCAGTAGATGTTATGGCAGGAATGGCTTGGGAACTTAAATTTCCGAAGCTTATTGGAGTAAAGTTAACCGGAAAACTTTCAGGTTGGACTGCACCAAAAGATGTGATTTTAAAAGTTGCTGGAATTGTTTCAGCAAAGGGTGGAACTGGAGCTATTGTTGAATATTTTGGACCAGGAGCAACATCTATGTCGTGTACGGGAAAAGGAACCATTTGTAATATGGGAGCCGAAATTGGAGCGACAACTTCAACATTTGGTTACGATGAATCGATGGAACGTTATTTACGTGCTACAGATAGAAGTGATGTTGCAGATGCTGCAAATCAGGTAAAAGATTATTTAACAGGAGATGCAGAAGTTTATACAAATCCTGAACAATATTTCGATCAAGTTATTGAAATTAATTTATCAGAATTAGGACCTTTATTAAACGGACCATTTACTCCAGATTTATCAACTCCAGTTGGGAATAAAATGAATGAAGCTGCTAAAGCTAATGACTGGCCTATTAATGTTGAGTGGGGTTTAATAGGATCTTGTACAAATTCCTCTTACGAAGATTTATCTAGAGCATCATCCATTGCACAACAAGCCATAGATAAAGGTGTAAAAATGAAATCTGAATTAGGAATTAATCCAGGTTCAGAACAAGTTAGATATACTGCCGATAGAGATGGTATTCTTGGAATATTTGAAAAACTAGATGCTAAAATATTCACGAATGCTTGTGGTCCATGTATTGGGCAATGGGCAAGATATTCTGATCCGAAAAATGCACCAAAAAATAGTATTGTCCACTCTTTTAATAGAAACTTTGCGAAGCGTGCAGATGGTAATCCAAATACACACGCATTTGTTGCTTCTCCAGAGATAACTGCAGCAATTGCTATTTCTGGTCGTTTAGACTTTAATCCATTAACAGATAAGTTAATTAATGAAGAAGGTCAAGAGGTTATGTTCGATGAGCCAACAGGATGGGAATTACCACCTAAAGGTTTTGAAGTAAAAGATAATGGTTATTTAGAACCAGTTGCAGATGGTAGCAATGTAGAGGTTTCTGTAAGCCCAACATCAGAGCGTTTAGAACTTTTAACACCTTTTACACCAATTGGCAACGAAATTAATGGTGCAAAACTATTAATAAAAGCGTTTGGAAAATGTACAACAGACCATATTTCTATGGCTGGACCTTGGTTACGATTTAGAGGGCATTTAGATAATATTTCTAATAACTGTTTAATTGGTGCTGTAAATGCATTTGGCAAGAAAACTAATTTTGTTAAAAACCAATTAACAGGAGAATTTGCTGGTGTCCCAGACACAGCACGAGCTTATAAAGCTGCCGGAATTAACACGATTGTAGTTGGTGACCATAATTATGGCGAAGGTTCTTCTCGTGAGCATGCTGCTATGGAACCTAGACATTTGGGTGTTGCTGCTGTAATTGTAAAATCGTTTGCTAGAATTCATGAAACAAACTTGAAAAAACAAGGGATGCTAGGTTTAACGTTTGCTAACGAAGCAGATTACGATTTAATACAAGAAGATGATACGTTTAACTTTACAGATTTAAAGGCATTTGCTCCAGGAAAACAATTAACGCTTGAGGTTGTTCATGCAGATGGAAGCAAAGACAACATCATGTTAAATCACACCTATAATCAATCTCAGATAGAATGGTATAACGAAGGCTCTGCTTTAAATTTAATAAAGAAAGAGAACGCTGCATAAAAGTGTTTTTAATTTATATAAGAAAAATCCAGCTATATAGCTGGATTTTTTGTTTATATCACATTGTAATAATTTCGGAGTAGCCTAATGCCATAGTTATTTAACTAAAAGTTGATTTGATTTTAGAAAGTTCGTTTAACGGTTTGTGTATGGTTAGTTGCGTGGTTCAGCAACTAATTTAGTAAACAAAATCGTACCAGAGAAAATTCCGAAGGAATTTTCCAAGTAGGCAATTGCCAAAGCAATTAATTATACACGTCGTTACCTGCTGGCTTTTTTATGTTTTTATATTTTCTAATAAATCAATTCTTTTTGTGAAATGACTTAAATCTAAACTTCCTTCTCTTCTCCCTCGATTTATACTCTCATATATACTAACAAACTCTCTTTGAGAATCTGGGCTAACTATTGATGTTATTAATAAATTGTTTACACCTAATTCAGGATCTCTTTCGACAAGTGATTTTTTGTAATAAGTTTCTTGATGATAATTGTTATAAGCATTTATTAAATACATTTCAAGCCACATAAGTTCGCTCTTGGTTTCATCGTTTATTTTAATTTTTATTATTGAAATGAATTTTTCTTGCACTTCAAGAAGACTTAAACTTTTATTTTTTAAACTTTTGTAAAAATCATTGTGAACTACTTTTATATAAGTCAGGAATATAAATAAATGAGGTACTACGTAGCTATTATTACTAAAACTTCTTAATGCAAGTCTGGAATGAGAGAAGATTTTTTCTTGTTGCCTTAATGAGATTTTGGTATTTGTGAATAGTAATTTACAAGTGTCTAGAAAATTATTCTCATCTCGTAATAATTCATGATATTTTTTTCTTTCTGATGATTGAAAAAACTCGCTAAAATTAAAATATTCATAAAGATACTTATAAAAACTACCTTCTTCTGGTTCTGGAATCGAGTATTCTAAATCAATAAATCTTCTTAAATATTCATCAGAATCGATATTGTCATTACCATAAACACCTTTAATTGCATTTCCAAGTTGTACTTTGTCAATTGATAAAATAAAAACAATATTAGGTACAGAGAAGAAATGCTTTATTTGTTCTAATATAGACACAGCATAATTAGGTCGACATCTATCGAGTTCGTCAACAATAAAAATCAAAGGTTTACCTTGGTTAGTGTTAGCAATAAAATGAGATAAGCTTTCTCTAAAATCTGCAATACTCTTTTTTTTCTTTTCGTATGTATTTACTTCATTTTCAAATACATCAGATAGACCTTTGGTCACTCCAACAATGGCCTCTTTTACACCATTGGTATCTATATATTTATCAGCAATAGCTTTAGCAATAATGGGAGCAATATGTTTTGTTATTGCAGATGCTTTTTTTAATGTTTTCTTGAATTCAGGTTCAGTATCTTTTGTTGTGAGAGTTTTTAATTCTCCCATTAAAGCTGTTAATGGGTTATTTTCAAAATCATTTTCCCATGCATTAAAATATAAAGTCTGAAAATCATTATTTCTTAAATCTTGTTCCCACATTTTCACAAAAGTGGTTTTTCCAGTTCCCCATTTATTATTCAAAGCTAAAACGAATCCATCTGGATAGGAATTCACAATATTGGTTAACACAGTTGAATACTTTTTCCTATCTAGTTTGCAATTAGCAAACGGATTTTCCTTATCAATTTCAATCTCTGTGTGTTTAATATTCATTTAGTAAGATGGTTTCTTTAGCTTGCAGGTAATATTTCGTTGATATAAAAACGTTTTAATGTTCTAAAACAGGCGTTAAACGAAGTTATCGTTTTTTTCTGATAAAGTCAAGGAATATACTTCATGACGACAATCTACTTTTAAATTAATTTTTGAAGACATTATTGTATTTTTACTCACAAATAATTCTTTAAGGAGAAACCTTAAAGTATCAATTAAAATTGTCATTCCTGTGTGACGCCTTACTGGCCATTGAGGTAACTCGAAATGGTCGAAAAGAAAACGGGAATCTAATCCTATTTTTATGAATTCTAGAGAAAATCAACTTAAAGCATTCGACCGTTTGCTAACTATTATGGACGAATTACGTGCGCAATGTCCTTGGGATAAAAAGCAAACAATGGAGAGTTTAAGACATCTTACTATAGAAGAAACCTACGAGCTAGGAGATGCTATTTTAGATAATGATTTGCAAGAGGTTAAGAAAGAATTGGGAGATGTGTTATTGCACATTATTTTTTATTCTAAAATAGGAAGTGAAACCAACGATTTTGATATTGCGGATGTATGTCATTCTATTTGTGAAAAATTGATACATAGGCATCCTCATATTTACGGCGATGTAAAGGTTGAAAATGAAGCCGATGTAAAGCGCAATTGGGAAAACTTAAAACTTAAAGAAGGAAAAGAAAGTGTACTTGAAGGCGTGCCAAAAAGTTTACCAGCTTTAGTAAAAGCGAATAGAATACAAGATAAAGTCTCTGGCGTAGGATTTGATTGGGAAAAGCCAGAACAAGTTTGGGAGAAAGTAGAAGAGGAGCTTGACGAGTTTAAGACAGAAGTTGCTTTAAAAAACAACGATGCTATTGAAAGTGAGTTTGGTGACGTTCTTTTTTCTTTGGTTAATTATGCTAGATTTTTAAATATTAATCCTGAAAATGCATTGGAAAGAACCAACAAAAAGTTCACGAAACGATTTCAGTATCTAGAGTCTAAAGCCAAGTCACAAAACAAATCTTTAAAAGAAATGACTTTAGAAGAAATGGATGTTTTTTGGGAAGAGGCGAAACACTTACCTAAATAAGGAATTAGAAAATCTTTTTTGATTTTCAAATATCAAAATTGGGAAGAGGCGAAGCACTTACCTAAATAAGGAATTAGAAAATCTTTTTTGATTTTCAAATATCAAAATTAGGAAGAGGCGAAGCACTTACCTAAATAAGGAATTAGAAAATCTTTTTTGATTTTCAAATATCAAAATTGGGAAGAAGCGAAGCACTTACCTAAATAAGGAATTAGAAAATCATTTTAGATTTTCAAATATCAAAATTGGGAAGCGGCTAAAAAATTATAATTATTTTATTTACCGAAATCCAAAACGCTTATATCTTCGTATATAAATGAAAGTGACACCCTTTTTCTACATATTGGATTAATAGCATAATCAAAAACAAAATTTGTGTCATTTATAATATTAGCTATTTTTTTAGGTTATAAAATAGCTTAAAGTTAGTTTAGTTAGGGACTAAAATCCTACTTGTATTACAATAATTTATTGTTTATCGAGTAGGATTTAGTTATTTATTGAAGTATTAATAAAGTGCTTTAATCTTTTTTAGCTTCGTTTTCCAAAGATTTAATGTGTCTTGATGCTTTTTAATATTTGCGTGAACTTCTTGTACTAAAGGATTATCGTCTTTTACGTTTTTAAAGAACTGTAAATTATTTTCAAGTTGATTAATTTCGCTATTAACCTCATCTATTTTTTTACGTATAAAAGAACGTTCGTTATCTAATACTCTCGAATCTTCGTTATTATTTAAAACATCAAGCTTATTTTCGAACTTAATCATTTCAACTTCATTCTTACTGACATTTAATTTATTGAATAAATAATCGATAGATTTATAGAACTTACCTTCGATATAACGTTTGTTTTGTGGAACCATACCTAGATTTTTCCATTTAACGATATAATCTTTAACTAGTTTAATGCCGTCTTTTTCACTTCCTGATAAATCTAACGCTTTAATTTCTTGTAATAGAGCATTTTTCTTTTCGTAAATTTCAAAACCTTCTTTATTTAGATTATTTCTTTTTGAATGTACTTTATCAAAATAATGATTACAGGCTGTTTTAAATTGCTTCCATACTTTATCGCTGTCTTTTCTTGGGACATGACCAATTTTTTTCCAATCGCTTTGAATCTTTTTCATTAAAGGCGTCACAGTTTCAAAATCGTCATTGTCTTTATTGTCTTCTGCAATTTTAATTAGCTCTAATTTTTTCTGAAGATTTCCAAATTGGTCTTTTTTAAGATCTTTATAAAACCCGTTTTTCTTTTTATTAAACGTTCTTACTGCATCTTTAAATTTAGACCATGTTGCTTCGTTTACTTTTGCTGGAACTTTACCGGCATTAAAAAACGAATCTCTTAAAGCTTCAATTTCTTTAATTTTTTTCTGCCAACTACTATGAGATTTTCCATCGTCATTGGCAATTGTTTGTATGGCACTAATTATTTCTTCTTTTTTTTCTAAATTTTTCTCAAAATCTTTTTCTAAAACGGCGTAATGAGCTTGACGCTTATCGTGTATTGTTTTTGTGGCCGTCTTAAAACGTTCCCATATTTCTTCTCTATGTTCTCTAGCAACAGGACCAAGTTCTTCTTTCCACATTTTATGTAGTGCTTGTAATTCTCTAAAAGAACGACCTACATTGTCTTCTTTTACAAGCTCTTCTGCTTGTTCTATGATTTTTAATTTTTTATCTAAATTGTGTTTAAAATCTAAATCTCTTAAATCACGATTTAAATGCAAGAAATCATAAAAAACCTCTACGTGGTGGTGATAACTATTCCAAGCATTATTGTATTTGTCTCTCGGTATAGGGCCAGCATTTTTCCAACGTTCTTGTAGTTCTTTAAAGTGTTTATAGGTCGTATTTATGTTTTCTTCGACATTAAATAAGCCTTTAATATTTTCGATTATATCTAACCTTTCAGCCAAATTACCTTTTAGATTAGTTTCGATGGTTTTATAATGCGCATTAAGTTTATTCCTATATTCTTTATAAGCATTTTTGAATTTCCCTTGAAGTGGACTTGAATAATAAAAGTCAATAATATTACCGCCTTCGTTTAAAAAATCTTCTTTCTTTTCTTCTAAAAGAGCATTGAATTTTGATTTAAATTCTGACCTAATGTTTTCTACATGAGATTTTATAGCCTGCGCTTTTTCGTTTTTTACTAGTTTCTCTAATTCTATAACTAGAGAATCTAGAGACATTTTTTCATACTCCTTTTGCTCTATGGTATGTCTATCTTTATTGCCTTCATCTTCAGCGTCTTCAGCATTAGAAGATTCAATTTCATTGACAACTTCATCACTTTCAGTTTGAGCTTCTTCGGTTTCTGAAACTTGAGGCGTTACTTCATCTTCAATTTTTAAAGTATCCTTTTCAGTTTCTTTAATTTCTGAATTAACAGTATCATCTTTGGTTTCTGAAACTTTAGGTTTTATTTCATTTTCACCATCTATAGCCTCTACTTTGGTTTGAACTTCTTCTCCCTCTTCAACTGCTACAACTTGAGAATTGTCTATATCTTTAGTAACTTCATTATCTTGAGTAGTTTCTATTTCTTTAGACTCAATTTCTCCTATTCCATCTGCTTTTAGCAGGTTATCTTGCTCTGACATTTTAAAAATGTTTTGGTTCTTTTTAATTTCAATACACCTTAAAGATAATAACAACTATAGTATTTACAAAAGGTTGAACGATTTTAATAGGTTAAATGTAAGGATTTACTTTTGATTCCAAATGCTCCAGGCCTTTTCTGCTTGTGACTTCAGCATATTTAGACCATTTATTATGGTTGCATTATTCTGTTTACCAAGGCTTAAGAATTTTGTTTCTTCTGGATTATAAATTAAATCGAATAAAATATGTTTATCTGTTATAGCTTTGTATGGTATATCAGGGCATGCATTAATATTTGGTGTTGTACCTAACGGTGTACAGTTAATTATGATGTGATGATTTTCTATGATTTTATTCGATAAATCGTCGTAGGATAATATTGTTTCTGTTGCGTTTCTAGAAACATATAAATATTTAATCCCTAATGTTTTTAATGTATAAGCAATAGCCTTACTTGCTCCTCCTGTCCCCAATATTAAGGCGCTGTTATGATGTGATTTTAAATAAGGTTTTAAAGACTTTTTAAATCCATAATAATCTGTATTATAGCCAATTAATTTCCCTTTACTAGTAACTTGTATTGTATTAACGGCACCAATTTTTCTTGCTTTCTTGTTGAGTTTGTCTAGATAAGGGATAACACTTTCTTTATACGGAATGGTTACATTCATTCCGCTTAATTGTTTTGTGTTTTTAATAATATCCTGAAATAGAGAAATATCTTCAATGTCAAAATTTTTATAGGTTGCATCAGTGATTGATTCGTTTTTAAACTTTTTCGCAAAATATAATTTTGAAAAAGAGTATGAAATATCTTTGCCTAAGAGTCCAAATTTACGCATGATCTTTTCTTGTTTTTTGTCCATAGATTTCGAGTGCCAAAACAATAATAATTCCGATAAAAACAAATAAAACAGCCAACCAAGATTCTGAATTTAATTCTGGAATATATCGCGTATAGTTTTCAATAATCTTTTCGCCAGTAGAATCTATATGAATAGTACCATCTTCTAATTTTTGATATATCGTTTTTTTCCATGGCCATACAACCCCTAAAGATCCAATAATGAATCCAATAATAGAAGCTGTTGTAATACTTTTATAATGTTTTAAAATGTAGCTCAATACATGTGAAAATGTTACTAAACCAGCTGCAGAACCAACTGTAAAAACGGCAAGTACTTTTAGCATTCGTATTCTTTCAAGATTACTTGTAAAGCTAAAGTCTCCTTTAAATATGTCTGAAAAAGTATCATAAAGTGCATTTACAGAATCTACTAAAAGCAGGACATAATTACCTAATAATATAAGAATAAAAGAACCAGAAAACCCTGGAAGCGTCATGCCAGAAACACTAATAATGCCACAGAAAAACACAAACCAAAGATTATCATTTTCTTTTGCTGGATCTAGAAAACTAATACCAACACCAAGAATAATACCAATAGCAATTGCAATACATGTTCTGTAATTCCAATCTTTAAAGTCTTTACTTATATAATAGATTGAACCAATTATCATCCCAAAAAACACACTCCAAACAAAGAGTTCGTAATGTCTAAAAAAATAATCTAGAATTTTAGAAACTGTAAAGTAACTTATAACCATTCCTGAAAAAAGGAGGCTTAAAAAACGACCATTAATGTATTTATAAAAGCTTTTAAACCTGCCATTAAGAAGGAGCTTAAAAGCTTTTCCATTTATTTTTTGAAGTGAATAAATAAACTCTTCATAAAAACCAGCTACAAATGCTACAACCCCACCAGAAACTCCAGGAACTTTATTTGCAGCTCCCATTCCGATTCCTTTTAAGACAAGGAAAATTTTATCGAAAAGTGTTCTAGTGCTTTGCATTTAAGATTAGTTTTTAGTTTTTGGTCCTAATTTTTCTAATATTAAAATAGATACAAATCCAAATATCATTAAAATAATGGCTAACATTATTTGATTATCACCTTCAAGAGAAAAAGGTGAAATACTTTGTTCTAGAAACGGAACTTCAATTCCCTTTGAATTTGTTCTCCAGCTTAAAATTTGTTTCCAAGGCCAAATTTTATTTAGAGAACCTATCATAAACCCTGTTAGTATTGCTAAAGTTAGATTTTTATAATTTTTAAACATCCAATTAAGAACTTTAGAAAAAGCCTTAATTCCAAAAATTGCACCAACGGACAACATTAAAAATTTTATAAAAGCATCTTTAAAAAGCTCAAAATTTAATGTTATTATACTCTGAAATAAATCATCGACCGTATTAATTGCTGTATGATATGCACCAAGTATTAATAAAATAAATGCTCCTGAAACTCCTGGTAATATCATTGCTATAATAGCAATAAAACCACAAAATAGTAAATAAAGGTTACTTTCTGGCGAAGCAAATGGCTCGGATATTGTGATAAGATACGATAGAATTGTTGTAATGCTAATAGCAGCAATTATCCAAATATTCCAAGATCTAATTTGTTTTCCAATGTATAAAACACTAGCTAAAACCAATCCGAAAAAGAAAGACCATAATAGTACAGCTTCATTTAAAAGTAGCCATTTAATTGCTTTTGCTAAGGAAATAATACTAATTGCAATTCCTAAAAAAAGTGATAATAAAAAATTACCATTTATAGATGACCATGCACTTTTAAAACCCTTTGTTCTCCAGTTCTTAAAAAATGAAAGATTTATACTATCGATACTTTCTAGAAGTTCTTCATAAATACCCGAAATAAAAGCAATGGTGCCACCAGAAACCCCAGGAACTACATCTGCTGCTCCCATAGCTATACCTTTAAGAGAAATGATTAAATAATCGGTAAAACGTCTTTGCATTTTCTAAAATAATAGTGAAAATCAAAGATATTCAATTTTAATAAAAAGGTGTTCTTATTGTTTTGTTTTTAATAAGTTTTTTATTTGAGACTTATGATATACTTTCGGAAAAAGCTCTTCTATAATAAAAGCATATTCTGCATCAAGGTTTACGGCATTTTTTAAATGATAAGCACCTTTGTCATTTTTATTTTGAGTATAATATAAGCCTGCTAACCGGTATTCTATTTCAGCATTTTCTGAATAAAATTCGCTAGCTTCATTTAGGTTGAGAATTGCTGTATCAATTTCTCCCAACTTTATTAAAATATCACACCGAGAAATCCAAGTGTCTAGTTCATAATTACCCAAATCTATAGCTCTTTTATAACCATGTTCCGACTCTTCTAAAAAATTTAAACGAAGATTTATTTGGGCGTAATGTTTCCAGTAAATAACATTTTCACTATCGATATTTATTGCCTTGTTTATGTAGTAAAGCGCTTTTTGATAATTGTGATTTTTGCTGTAATATTTAGTGATAGAAATCCAGCCTTTGTCTAATAAAGGGTCTTCGTGAACTGTCTTGTAATAAAACTGTACAGCGAGATCGTCTTGCCCAAGTTTTTCATAGCAGTTACCAATACGCAGTAATGCAAAAGATGTAGGGTCGTTAAGTTGTAGTGTCACATTATAGCTTTCTATAGCATCTGTATAACGTTTTAATTTCTCTAGAATTTTCCCTTTTTCTAAATAAGCACCAATAAAGTTGTCGTCAGAAATAATTGCAAAGTCGAATGCTGCTAATGCTTTTTCGTATTCTTTAAGAGCGAAGTATTGTTTTCCTAATTGATGCCAAGCAACTTCACAATATGGATTTTTATCAAGAAAAATATTTAAAAAATCGATAGCCTCTTTATTCTGATCTAAAAAATCGAAACAATAAATCATGTTGTAAAGTGCAGAATAGTCGTTCTGATCTACTTCTACACATTTCATAAAATAACCTTTGGCATTTTCGAATTTGTCTAAAAACAAATATTCCATACCAATTAAAGCATATAAATCTGTTGGGTCTTCGGTTAAATCTAAAGCCTTTTTTAATACCTCAATGGCCTTTTCATGCTTGTCTTTTTTAGAAAGTATATTTGCTTTCTGTATGTATACTTCTTCGTTTTGAGGTTCTAAAAAATAGAGCTCGTTTAGTAAGTTTTCGGCTATATCAAGTTGGTTTTCAAAAACATATACTTCAATTTTAAAAAGTTTTAGATTTGTAGATGTAGGATGTTGATTTAATCCTAGCTTAATTGCTTTTTTTGCTAAAGCTACTTTACCTTGGTTTAAATAGTGATGAATGATGTCTTCGAATTCTTCTGAATCAAAAAACAAAATATCGTTTGTTTTTAGCATTGATTCAAATTTTGTAAGTGATAAATTGTTATTGTCTTTTGGACTTAACTCCATAGGCACTTAAGATATTTAGGATATAATAAATGTAATGTTCTAAACTACTTTTTGAGATAGATGACACAAATGTTTTTAACAAAGTAATCAACAGACAGTTTTTTGTTCTCTATTTTGATACTCAGAATGTTGGAAGATATTTAAATAGAAATTTTGTTTAAAACATCTTTAATAATATCACAACCTTTAATGATTTCTTCATCAGAAATGGTTAACGGAGGTGTAATCCGAATTGCTTTTGTTTCAAATAATAACCAAAATAGAATTAATCCTTGGTCTTGACATTGTAAAATTACTTGATTTGTAATTTCGGTTGAAGGTGTTAAGGCAGCTAACATTAATCCTTGTCCTCGTATTTCTGTAATTAGCGGATGTTTTAAATGTTTTCTAACAAGTTGTTCTTTTTCATAAACTTGTAGCATTAAATTACTTTCTGTAATTTCTTTTAAAGTCGCTAGGGCAGCGGCCGCAATTACTGGATGACCACCAAAAGTTGTAATATGCCCTAATTTGGGGTTGTCTTTTAGTAAGTTCATTAACTTAGTAGAAGCAGTAAATGCTCCAATTGGCATGCCTCCACCTAACCCTTTTCCTGAAACTAGAATATCAGGGACACAATTATAATTTTCAAAACCAAAAAGTTTACCGGTTCTTCCTATACCTGATTGGATTTCGTCTAAAATAAAAATTGCGCCAACCTCACGGCAACGTTTCTGTACTTTTTGTAGGTAATTATTTGAAGGAACTATAAAACCAGCAGCGCCTTGTATGGTTTCTAAAATAACACATGCAGTACTTGTTGTAATTTGTTCTATATCTTGGATGTTATTAAACGCTATAAACTTTATATTTGGTAGCAAAGGTCTGAAAGCTTGTTTGCGATCTTCAAACCCCATGACACTCATAGAGCCCATTGTATTGCCATGATACGCGTTTTTGGCAGCAATAATTTCACTTCTACCAGTTGCACGCTTGGCAAGTTTTAATGCGCCTTCTATAGCTTCGGTACCAGAATTTGTTAAATAGGTTTTATCTAAAGTTTCTGGTAATAGTTTTGCTATAAGTTTAGATAACGCTACTGAAGGTTTTTGTGCATATTCGCCATAAACCATCACATGTAAATGTTTATCTAATTGTTCTCTTATTGCTAAAATTACTTTAGGATGATTATGTCCTAATGGGCAAGCAGAAATACCAGCAACAAAATCAAGATAGGCTTTGTCATTCGTGTTGTAAACGTATGAGCCTTTAGCATGAGAAATTTCCATTGCTAATGGATGTGGTGAGGTTTGTGCTTGATATTTAAAAAAATCTTCTATCATTTAGAAGAAGGTTTCTTTATTATAGTTGAATTGACAAGAGTAGAATCTTGTTGTACTTCTTTGGGTAGGTTCCGTGAGGCTTTTTTTGTTTTTTCTTTTGCACTTTCTTTAGAGACTTCTTCTTCATCTGCTTTTTCAATGCGTTCTATCATGGTGTCATCGAAGAAATTTTCAGGCTCTACATAGTCATCAAGACCTTTTATTTTAGGTAAATTTAATGGTAAATCGTCTGAAAATAAATCTTCGATATTTTTTGGGCGTTCTTCTTCACGCCAATCAAACCCTTTTAAACGTTTTTCATTTTCTGGTAGAAGTGATTCTGGATACGTATTTGCATCAATTTTATTGTACCTTATATATTGTATTAATTCAGAATTTTCTATTAATATTGAAATACTGCCAGATTTGGCTTTATCGATACCTATGAGCTCTTGCTTGTCGTCTCTCGCGTAAGTAATAGATTGCGCATTTTTAATTATATCTATTTGTTTCAAATTGTTTTGATCGTCAAACAACCCTATTAATTTCTGACCTTTTATTTGATTATACCCATCTTCACTTAATGTATCCTTTCCTATTAAAAAAGCATTTTTAAAAACTAATAAAGAATCTAGTTTTTCGGTTTCAGGGTTTGAAATTAAATGAATCGTATCACCAGTCATTTGGTTTTTAATATTCCAAAGTATGGGTTGTCTTTTTATGCTAAATGCATCACTTGAGCCATTAGAGATGTTAATTAGCTGCGTTAATCCTTTTTCGTGATCTACATGTATAGAATCTGCTTTACTACTCATATCAGACTTATACATTTTTGCATTTCTGAAAGCCCTTGTAATACGATGTTCTGGATCGCCGGTAAGCATAAGCGTATCTGCGTGCATGTAAATAGAATCACGCTCTTGAACTGTAATAGCCACTGCGCGTTTTGTTATAAAAACAGAATCTTTTTCTTTAAAAATTTCTGCGTAATGACCTTTAATAATACTTTCGTTTAATGTATCTGTTACTTTAATATTATTTGTTGCAGATGCGAAACTTCTGTTTCTATCAAAATACATACTGTCTCCTTCAAAAATGCGATTGTCATAATCTATTCTTGAGTTTTTTATGAAGTAGCCAGTGTCAAACTCGGTGTCATAAAAACCACGTTCACAATAAATTTTATTGGTTTCTCCTGTAATAGTGCTTGGGCCGTACATATAGGCATGCCCATTTAGAGTAAAATAATCTAAACGTTCGGTTTCTAATATATATTCTGGGTTTACAAGTTTAACATTATCTAAAAACTGATATTTGTTAAACTCCATATAATATCTGCCAATCGTACTGGTAATAGTTCCTGAAGAGTCTCTAACAACGGTTCCACCACTATTATAGAAAGCTTGTTGTTTTACACGATCGAAATATAAAGTATCTGTCGAAAGTATGGAGCTAGGCTCGGTTAAAACCACATCGCCACTAGCAAATGCCAATTGGGTTTTACCGCTATACTCCACATATTTGGCGTCCATATTTATAGTGTCGCCCTGTTTCATGTTTACGTTTCCGTAAGCTTCAATAAAGTTTTCGTCGCTATAATGAATGGCTTGATCGCACCACATATTTACACCATCGTGGATAATATGTACCTGACCAGAATCGTCTCGGGTTAATACTTTAGCTCCTGGATAATTAGCTTCGTCAAAGGTTAAAAATCCAGAATATTCAATTTGAATTTTTCGTTGTTGTGCGTGTGTAGATAATGATGTAAACACAAATAGAAAAAAAAGAACACATATATATTTAAATAATTTCAAAGCTTAATGATTTTCAATAAAAATAACGATAATAATAAAGTATCATTGTAGATAAAACAAAAACGCTCCAAAAAACCTTTAATCGATTTAATATTATCTAAATATGGTTTGCTTCCTATCTGGTCCAACCGATACAATTGTAATAGGTGTTTCTAGTTCCTTTTCTAGGAAATCTATATAGTCATTTAGTTCTTTAGGTAATTGAGACGTTTCAGTTAAAGCTGTTAAATCTTCACTCCAACCTTTAAAATCTGTATAAAGAGGTGTTACATTATCTGCTTCTATATTATATGGTAAATGTGTAATCTCTTCGCCTTTGTACATATATGAGGTACATACTTTTAAAGTTTCGAAACCTGAAAGCACATCACCTTTCATCATCATAAGTTTGGTAACTCCATTTACTTGACATGCATATTTTAATGCAACTAAATCTAACCAACCACAACGTCTCGATCTACCAGTTGTTGCTCCAAATTCACAGCCTACACGTCCCATTGTTTCTCCAACTTCGTCAAATAATTCGGTAGGAAATGGTCCAGATCCAACACGAGTTGTATAGGCTTTAAAAATACCAAATACATCGCCAATTTGGTTTGGCGCAACACCAAGACCAGTACAAGCACCTGCAGCTGTTGTATTACTAGATGTTACAAATGGGTATGTTCCAAAATCTATATCTAATAATGATCCTTGAGCGCCTTCAGCTAGAATTGTTTTACCAGCTTTTTGGGCTTGGAAGATATATTCTTCAGAGTCTATAAACGTTAATGATTTTAAAACATCTATTGCTTTAAAAAAGTCGTCTTCTAATTCTTTTAAATCGTATTCTAGGTCAACATTATAAAAATCGATCATGGATTCATGCTTATCGGCTAGTTTTCTGTAACGAGTTTTCCAATCGCTTAATTCTAAATCGCCAACACGAATCCCATTTCTACCAGTTTTGTCCATATATGTTGGACCAATACCTTTAAGTGTTGAACCGATTTTTCCTTTCCCTTTTGAAATTTCACTCGTAGCATCTAGTAAACGATGTGTTGGTAAAATAATGTGTGCTTTTCGAGAAACAAGAAGCGATTTTCGATAATCTACATTTTGTTCTTCGAGTTTGTCTAATTCGTTTTTAAAAATCACAGGATCTATAACAACGCCATTGCCAACAAGATTTTTGGCTTTGTCATGAAAAATTCCTGATGGAATGGTATGAAGCACATGTTTTTTTCCGTTGAAAACTAAAGTGTGTCCCGCGTTTGGGCCACCTTGAAATCGTGCTATAATATTGTAGTTGGAGGTAAGCACATCAACAATTTTTCCTTTGCCTTCGTCTCCCCATTGTAATCCTAGTAGTAAATCTACTGCCATTATAAAAAGTTAGTTTTTGGTTGTTTTTTTGTTTCCGTAAAAGTAGAGTGAGTGATTTTTAATTTCGATATCAAAAACTTCTTCTATAGTTTTTTTTATTGACTGAATCCTTGGATCGCAAAACTCAATTACCTCGCCAGTATCTGTAAGTATAATATGATCGTGTTGTCTATCGAAATAAGATTTTTCGTAATGTGCTTGGTTTTGTCCAAACTGATGTTTTCTAACAAGTGCACAATCTAATAGTAATTCTATAGTATTGTAAAGGGTAGCCCGACTTACGCGATATTTCTTATTTTTCATGGTGATGTACAAGGATTCTATATCAAAATGTGCATCACTATTATAAATTTCTTGAAGTATGGCGTAGCGTTCAGGTGTTTTTCTATGTCCTTTTTCTTCTAAAAACATAGTAAAAACGTTTTTTACAATTTCTTGGTTTTTTGTATCTGTCTCTACACTCATAATAATTTACAAACTTACATTTTTTTACACTCTAGTAACCTTATCTATGCCATTAATTTTTTTGAGTTTATTAACAAGTTTTTTAAGCATGGTATTATTATTAACAATCAAATTTATTTTACCTGAAAATGTACCATGATCGCTATCGAAACTTATACTTTTCATATTTACATGCATATTGGAAGAAATGATTTTTGTAATCTCGTTTACCAAACCAAGATTATCGATACCCGAAATTAATATCTGTGCTGGAAATTCTTGCTGTGATGAATCTATCCATTTTGCGCTCATAATGCGATACGCATAATTAGATTGTAGGCTTAATGCATTTGGGCAATTTTTTTTATGCACTTTAATACCTTCAGATACTGTTAGGAACCCAAAAACAGGGTCGCCAGGAATTGGGTTGCAGCAGGCAGAAAGCTTGTAGTCAAGTTTTTCTTCGTCTTTGCCAAAAACAAGTAAATCGTATCTAGAAGTTATTTCGTCTCGTTCTATTTCCTCTTTTGTTACTGTAGGTTTTCGATTAATTTTACTTTTAATAAAAGACATTAAAGCATTGCTTCTCGAAGCAGCGTAATCTTTTAGCATTTTGTTATCAATAGTACCAATACCAACGCGATAAAATAGATCAAGACTTGTTTTAAGCTTAAAAAAATTAACTAGCTCGTTTATAGATTTTTCATCTAAAGGTATTTTTAGCTGTTTTAATTTTCGCCTTAAAATTTCTTTACCATCTTCAGCAATTATTTTTTTATCTTCTTTTAAAGCCGATTTTATTTTGCCTCTAGCTCGTGCTGTCGTGGCATAATCCAACCAGTTGCTATTTGGTTTAGCACTTTCGGAGGTTAAAATATCTACTTGGTCGCCATTATGTAATTCTTGACTTAATGGTACTAGCTTACCATTAACTTTTGCGCCACGTGTTTTCATACCAACTTCTGTATGAATACTAAAAGCGAAGTCCAATGGTGTTGCTCCTTTTGGCAGCGATTTTAAGTCGCCTTTTGGCGTAAATACAAATATTTCTTTCGAATAGAGATTGAGTTTAAACTGTTCAACAAAATCTACTGCATTAGCTTCTGGATTCTCAAGCGTTTCTTGTAACTTGTTAATCCAGGTCTCTAAACTATCTTCTTTAGTTACTCCTTCTTTATATTTATAGTGAGCTGCATAGCCTTTTTCGGCAATTTCATTCATGCGGTCACTACGTATTTGCACTTCTACCCAACGACCTTTTGGTCCCATAACAGTAATATGCAAAGCTTCGTAACCAGTAGTTTTAGGTGAGGAAATCCAGTCACGAAGACGTGTTGGATTTGGTCTAAAGTGATCTGTAACAATTGAATAAATTTTCCAAGCAAGGAATTTCTCATCAGCAACATCACTTTTATAAATAATTCTAATGGCAAATTTATCGTACACTTCATCAAAAGATACACCTTGTTTAATCATTTTTTTTCTGATTGAAAAAATAGATTTTGGCCGTCCTTTAATTTCGTAATTAAGTTTTTCAGAATCTAGTGTGGTTTTAATAACGTCACTAAACCCATTTATATATTTGTCTTGCTGCTCTTTACTTTCTTTAATTTTATTAAAAATGTCGTTATACACTTCCGGTTCGGTGTATTTTAAGCCAAGATCTTCGAGTTCGGTTTTAATATTATATAATCCGATACGATGAGCTAAAGGCGCATAAATGTAGAGAGTTTCTGATGCTATCTTTACTTGCTTGTCAGGCCGCATGGAATCCATGGTCTGCATATTATGAAGTCTGTCTGCAATTTTTATAATAATCACTCGAACATCTTCATTTAGCGTTAATAGCATTTTTCTGAAGTTTTCTGCTTGCGTAGAAACGTCTAAATCTTTTTTAAGAGAAGAAATCTTTGTTAAGCCATCGACAATTTTGGCAACTGTAATACCGAATAATTGTTCTATGTCTGAAATACTATAATCTTCGTTATCCTCGACAACATCATGAAGCAGAGCAGAAGCAATTGATGTCGCATCGAGACCAATTTCTGAAGCTACAATTTTTGCCACAGCGAGAGGATGAAAAATATAAGCTTCTCCAGATTTCCTACGTTGATTTTTATGTGCATCTAATGCAACATCAAAAGCCGAGCGAATAAGTTTTTTGTCTTTTGTAGTTAGTGTTCTATAGCTAACTTTTAGAAGCTCTTTATATTCTTTTGCAATGGCCGAATTTTCTTTTTCGATCTCCAAATCTGTCATTAAACTAAAGTAAGATAAAGAATGTTAATGACCAATATCTTTGGTGTTTTTTACAATTTAATTAAAATTGTATTATTCTTAATTTTTTAATATTGCAATATCTTGGATAAGTTGCTCTATTTGTTCATCATTTGTACCATCGTAAATACCGCGTATTTGCTTTTCTTTATCCACTAAAATAAAATTGGTAGTATGCATAAAATCTTGAAGACCGCCATCTCCTTGTTCTGTCACTGCAAAATAGCTTTTACGAGCTAAATTGTAGATATGTTTTTTGTTGCCAGTTGCAATATTCCATTTATAATCGATTACACCTTTTTGATTTGCATACTCTCTCAAAATAGGTACGCTATCTAATGTAGGTGTCACAGAAAGAGAAAGCAGCTTTATTTCGTCGTCGTTTAAAAAAGTTTCTTGTATTTTTTCCATATTTTTAGTCATGACTGGACAAATAGTCTGACAACGTGTAAAAAAGAAATCTGTGACGTAAATTTTATCCTGATAATCTTCTTGAGTAACTGTCTTGCCATTCTGATTTATTAGACTAAAATCTGCGACAATATGATTTTTTTTTACGGCTTGCATACTTGGATCTACTATGCTTGGATTTATACTTGCAGGATTATAAATAGGAAGTTGTCGTTCTGAAGATTGACAGCCAGCTGTTAGTAAAACCAATATAATAAGAATGCTTTGAATAAATTTCATGAAGTAAAGCTAAATAAATTTTTGATTAAGATATTCTTTTGCTTCTTGAAGTTCTGGCCTATCACTATTAGAATTTTCTGTTAGTTTTAATAAAGCTTCAAAGTACATTGTAGTTTTTTCATTGTCACCAGATTGGTTTGCAGCGATTGCTGCGCCATATAAACCATTAAATCTATTTGGATGTCCAACTAAATTTTCTTCGTAGGCTAATAATGCTTCTTCAGGTTTATTTAATTCTAAAAGCATATCGCCAAGTAATTCTATTGCTGGTAGAACATCACCTGGTGTTACAGGATGTTTGCTTGTATGTCGTTCAATTTCAACTGCTTCTTCCATTAATGCAAGACCATTTTCTAATTTACCTTTTCTAAAATCTAACCATGCTAGAGATGTTTTAATTTGAATTTCAACTTGCTTTACCATGATAGCTTTTGTTTTATCATTTAGTGCTATTAGATTTTGATGCAATGTTTTTAAAATTTTAATTTTTTCTTCTACTGTATTAAAATCATTTGTATTTACTGCTCCCATAGCAACTGCAAAATGATTAATGGCTTCTTGCCAAGGAAACTGTTCCCACTTTAAATCAATTTCTTGTAATTTTAAATTGGCTGCACGATTCCAATTTCTGTTTTCAAGAGCTAATCTTGCAGGAATAGCTGTTAATGGGTAAATTACGGCAGTAATATTAGCAGGATGAAATGTTTTTCGTTCATTTATTAAATCATATAGTTGTTCTGCATTAGTGTTATCTCCTTTTTGTAAATAAGCATAAACTAAATAGTCTATACTATGTAATTCTTCAAAATATGACCCTGTAAAAGCTGCTGATTCTGCGTAGCATCTAGCACTTTCGGACGATTGTATATTAGAATCTATAGATTCTTGCCAAATTCCTAACATTGTAAAAATATGTGAAGGCATGTGTTGTGCATGAGCAGAAGAAGGCGCAATTTTAGCGTAACGTCTTGCCGTTTCTAATCCTTTAGGAGCCAAAATTGGATTGTCATAATTATGAATAATATAATGTGCAATTCCAGGATGATTTTGGTTTTCTTCAAATAAGCCTTCAAGAATTTTTCCAGCTTTTCTTTCATTAGCATATTCTTTTCCAACTCGGTCTCGTGTAGAATATAAAGACAAAGAATAAAAAATAGCAGCTTCAATGTCTTCTGGATATTTAAAGTGAATTTGTTCCATTTTCTCCTCATATCGTTTTGCTCTAGTTAGATGGTCTATAGTTTCGGAATCTGTATAGAAGGCATCAATGGCATATATATAATCACGTTGTTTATCATCCATGGGTAATTTTTTGGCAATTTTTAATACAGCAGACCCTTTAATTAAATCGGCTTTAGTAGGTGGAAACCACGCTGCATGATATATACTCATCGCTACACCCCAATATGCCATTGAGCAATTAGGATCTTCATCTATAACTTTTACAAACACCTTTTCGGCTTCGGTATACTGAAAAGAATGCAACAATGCTACAGCCAAATCAAAGGTTTCTCGTGTTTCATAATTACATGAGAGTGAAAATTTTAGTTCCCCAAATTGTCCGTCGCCGCATAATAACAAATCACCTCTTTTGAAGTCTATTGTAGCTAAATCAGGACTAGGTGTTTTGTTTTTACAGGAATAAAGAGATATAAATAGAAGCGCAATGAATAATTTAGAAGTTTTCATTTTCAAAATAATTTTAAAGCAGTTGTTTTAAATAGTTGATTTTGAAGCTATCACAAATATAAACAAAATGAACGAGATGATATATGCTATCATGTATGCGAATTGTTAATGACAATGAGTAATTAGGTTGCAAAGAAGAGTTTTTATAATAATTATTAAATATTTTTTGAAATAAATTATAGCCGTCATGAGTAGGCAAATTATTGTAATTACTACAGTTGATTTTTATTAAATTTAATATCTATTTACAGATATTTTTATAAGTATTGCAAACATTCTCATTATTCTTAATAAACCGTTAATTAACAAAACCATAACAGCAGTCTACGTTTTAAGCCACTACTTTTAAAATAAATAATTAATAAACTAAACAACATGAAACAATTAAACACACTTTTTGGTGCGTGCACACTAGTATTTGCACTTTTTATTTCTACCTTTTCAATTCAAGCACAGATTAATCAACCTCGTGGTAGCCAGCAAGCTACAGTCTCACAACGTGTTGGGACATCAGACGTGTCGATTACCTATTCAAGACCAAGTGTAAATGGTCGCGAAATTTGGGGACAATTAGTGCCTTTTGGTATGAATAACCTTGGTTTTGGCACATCAACCGCTGCACCTTGGCGAGCTGGAGCAAATGAAAACACGACCATTACATTTTCTCATGATGCTAAAGTAGAAGGTCAAGATATTAAAGCAGGAACTTACGGACTACACATGGAGGTGAAAGACGCAGATAACGTTACCATTATTTTATCAAAAGACGCAAATGCGTGGGGAAGTTTCTTTTACGATGCAAGCAACGATGCATTAAGAGCAGATGTTACTGTAAAAGCAGCACCTCATAAAGAGTTGTTAACTTACGAGTTTAATACGGTTGCACCAACATCGACAGTTGCTTCTTTGGTTTGGGGAACAAAAGAAATTCCTTTTACAGTAGAATTTGCTGTAACAGATATTGTGTTAAATGAATTTAGAGATAAATCTATAGGTAATTTAGGATTTAACAGACAAAATTGGGAGCAAGCTGCAAACTTTTCTTTAAACAATGGAGGCGATTTAAATGAGGCTTTAGGTTGGATAGATGGTGCTATTGCTGGAAATTTTTACAGTCAGAAAACTGTAAATAATCTTGGTATTAAAGCTAGAATACTTAAAGGTCTAGGAAAAACTGATGAATATGGTGCAATATTGGATGAAGCTGCAGGAATGGCCAATGTTGTTCAATTAAATGCATTAGGATACCAAATGCTAGGTGCAAACGATAATGAAAGAGCGATAAAATATTTTAAGCAAAATGTTGAAAATAATCCAGAAAATGCTAACGGTTATGACAGTTTAGGCGATGGCTATAAAGCAGTAGGAGATAAAAAGAATGCTATTAAAAACTACAAAAAAGCACTTACATTAAATCCAGCAGCAAATGTAAAAGCTGCATCCGAAGCGTCTTTAAAAGAGTTAGGGGCTTTATAATACATCAACCACAAGACGATCAGTTATTTTTAAAGCCCAATGAAAATTGGGCTTTTTTAGTTTTTAAATTTATTTATAAATTCTAAAACGACTTTCCAATTTTCAGATACATCATTTTTAACACGTTCTTCTACTAACATCGATGAGGCATGTACACCATATGTGGCAATATACGTTTGAAGATTATACTTTTTAGCAATTTCGAATTGTGTGACAGAAGATTCACGTTCCATTTCACTTTTAGGTCTTAAAATAATAGCTGGAACGGTTATGGTTTCTAAATAAGGGTTTGGATGACAGGCAATAACAGCATTGCCAGTAGATGGTGAGAAAGCTAATATGGCAGTAATATTTTTGGATCGTTTACTTGCTAGTTGAAGCGCTAGAGCGCCACCAAAACTACTACCCCATAATATTTTCTTACTAGTAAATTTATTTGAAATTAAATAGTCTAAAGCAGCTTCTAAATCTGGATATGCATCACAGTATTTATAATTATTCGATTGTAAATTATCAACGGTTCTATTTGAGTCACCATAGAAAGACGAACCACCAACTCTTAAATCTATGGCTAGAATATTAAAGCCCTCGTTAAGTAGTTTAGGGATAATTGTTTCAAATTCTCCGCGAGCATTCGCACCACCTTGATGAAAGAGTAGGATGGTAGTCGTTTCTTTGTTTATAGTATACAAATCTCCATAAACGGTTATACTATCTATTGTTTGAAAGGTAATTTCTTTGTAATCTGCTTGATTGGTGTTTTCATTTTGAGCACTAGTAATAAATGATAATAAAATAAAAAAAAAGAAATGTAAACTGGGATTCTGAATATTATTCATAATTTATTCTTAATCATATTTGTTAATTAACAATGTTTGTAATACTTTCTTGATTGGTCGATGCGACACATTCTGTCTTCCATTTACCATTTTGTTTCTTGTAAATTGCTACCCAAGAAAAAATGGTTTTCTCGTTGATTTTATTATTTTCTTCGTCGGTATAATTCAATGTAATATCTTTGTTTACAATAGTATACGCCATAGAATAATCGTTAGAAAAACGAATTATTGGTGGGTCGATGTCATCCCATTTTTCAAATTCGACAAAATCAAAATATTCTTGAACACGTGTTGTTTTTTTTTCTCTTTATTTAGTTTTGATATTTTTCCTCTGTTAACCGAAATATGATTATCGGACAACTGCGAGATAAATTCTTCTGCCATTTTTTCTACATGGTATTTTCGAGATAGATTATGGATTTCTAAAATTTCTTGTTCTATAGCTTCTACATCTATAGATTGCTCTTTTTGGCAAGAAAATATGGTAAAAATTATCAAGATTAAAAGTGAATAGTACTTTTTGTTGAACATAAGATTAAAATTAGTTGGTGTGAAAGTGTATAAACAATTTAAAAAACTGTTCTTCTTAAAGATAGGAAGTTCAAATAAGAGAATGTACCTGTTTTAGAGAACTTTAACAGTAATATGTATTAGCTAATATAATTCCAGATATTCTTGTATTTGCTTAACTGTTTGTAAGTAAGTAGTAGTAATTTATTTTTAGGATTTCCAAGACTAGGATCGTTTTTTAATATTTTAATAGCATAATGTCTAGCAAGTTTTAAAATATCATTATCCTTGATAATATCGGCTATTTTAAGGTCTAAAACACCACTTTGTTGCGTACCCATAATATCGCCAGGACCACGTAAACGTAGGTCTACTTCGGCAATTTCAAAACCATCGTTAGTTCTTACCATGGTTTCCAAACGGGTTTTGCTGTTGTTACTTAATTTGTGGCTCGTCATTAAAATGCAATAACTTTGTTCTGCACCACGACCAACCCGACCTCGTAATTGGTGTAATTGCGATAATCCAAAACGTTCGGCACTTTCAATAATCATAACCGAGGCATTTGGTACGTTAACACCAACCTCAATAACGGTTGTTGCTACCATAATTTGAGTTTCGCCCTTAATAAAGCGTTGCATTTCGAAATCTTTATCTGCAGGTTTCATTTTACCATGAACAATGGAGATTTGATATTCTGGCATCGGGAAGTCTCGAGAGATGCTTTCGTAGCCATCCATTAAATCTTTATAATCCATTTTTTCGCTTTCTTGGATTAAAGGATAAACTATATAGATTTGCCTTCCCTTTTTAATTTCATCTCGAATGAAACGAAAAACATTGAGCCTGTTTTTATCATAACGATGTACTGTTTTTATACTCTTTCTTCCAGGCGGTAATTCGTCAATAATCGAGATGTCCAAATCGCCATAAACAGACATTGCTAATGTTCTCGGAATTGGTGTTGCAGTCATCACCAAAATATGAGGAGGAGATATGTTTTTTTTCCATAATTTACTTCTTTGAGCAACTCCAAATCTATGTTGCTCATCGATAATTGCAAGGCCTAAATTTTTGAATTTCACCTTATCTTCAAGTAGGGCATGTGTACCAATTAAGATTTGTAATTCGCCATTTTCGAGAGATTCGTGTATTTTTTTTCTTTCTAAAGTTTTAGTTGAACCTGTAAGAAGTTTTATACTGATGTTCAATTCATTACATATGTGTTTTAATCCATTGTAGTGCTGGACTGACAAAATAGCAGTCGGCGCCATTAAGCATGCTTGAAAACCATTGTCAAGTGCTATGAACATTGACATGAGCGCAACTATAGTTTTTCCAGAACCGACATCGCCTTGTAAAAGACGATTCATCTGTGCATTGCTTCCTAAATCCGCACGAATTTCTTTGATTACACGTTTCTGCGCGCTGGTTAAATCGAAGGGTAAATGATCTTTAAAAAAGGTGTTAAAATAATTCCCGACAGTTGAAAAAGGAAAGCCTTTAATTTTTGATTTATGGATAAGGTTTTTAATAATTAATTGCAACTGTATATAAAATAATTCTTCAAATTTAAGGCGGTATTGTGCACGTGCTAATAGCTCTTGATTTTTCGGAAAATGGATATTAATAAGTGCCTCTTTTTTAGATATTAATTTAAGTTCAGAAAGTAAATCTTGAGAGAGTGTTTCAGTAAATTCCCCGTTGGTTTCTATAAACAACTGTTGCATAATTTTGCTTACAACATTGTTAGTTATGCCTTTATTTGATAATTTTTCTGTAGAAGGGTAAATAGGTTGCATTGCAGAACGAATATTTTTTTTATGTTCTGTCAATAATTCCATTTCTGGATGTGGCATGTTAAATTTACCATTATACCAATTCGACTTACCAAATATGACGTAAGGTTTGTCAAATTTTAAGCTCTCACGAATCCATTTTTGTCCTCTAAACCAAACAAGGTCCATGGTTCCTGTTTCATCTTTAAATGTTGCAACAAGACGCTTACCACGTTTTTGAGCGACTTCTTTTACACCTGTAATCTCGCCAATAATCTGTACATCTGCATTATTACGTTGTAGTTGATTAATCTTATAAAACTGTGTTCTGTCTATATAACGATTTGGAAATAAGTTAATTAAATCTTGGTATGTATGAATACCTAGCTCACTAGCAAGTAAATCGGCACGATTTGGTCCAACACCTTTTAAATAATTTATTGGAGTTTGAAGATTGGTATTCATATATAACGAAAATAAGTTATTTAGTCTTAAAGATAAAATCATTAAAAATACTAAATTGGTCTAATCGTTGTTATAGTATTTCTATGAAACAGTTACTTTTTGCGTGTGCAATTTTTTTGTGTGTAAATTCTTTTGCGCAACAGACGGACTATGTAGATTTTAAAAGAGCTCAGTCTTTACTTTTATTTAATCAAATAGAAGTCGATAGCACACTTTTTAACTCTTATGAAATTGAATTTGAAATTTTAAAACAGACAGATTCTATTTATTTAGATGCAATCGATATGAAATTTGATAACATGTCATTAGATAATGCATCTGTAGCATATAAAAATGATGGTAAAAAACTCATTGTTTACAATGATTTCGAAGCTTTTAATAGTTATAAATTAAAGTTTCTGTTTTTTGCTTCTCCTAAAAAGGCTATGTATTTTGTTGGTTGGGATAATGAAGCGCGAAACCAAATTTGGACACAAGGTCAAGGGAAATACACAAGTCATTGGTTGCCGAGCATCGATGATATGAACGAAAAGATAGAATTCGATTTAACTTTTGCGATGCCAAATGGCTATGAGGTAATTTCTAATGGTAAAATGGTTTCAAAAACGTATAGTACCAATTATAATTTGTGGGAATACGATATGCTAAACCCTATGTCTAGTTATTTGGTTGCTGTAGCAATTGGAAAATACAGTAAAAAAGTTGAAACATCTAAAAGTGGTGTTCCTTTAGAAATGTACTATTATCCTGAAGATTCAAATAGAGTAGAACCAACTTATCGATATTCGAAACGCATGTTCGATTTTTTAGAGAACGAAATTGGTGTGGCCTATCCATGGCAAAACTATAAGCAAGTTCCTGTACATGACTTTTTATATGCAGGTATGGAAAATACTGGAACAACCATTTTTGCTGACACTTTTGTTGTAGACTCCATTGCTTTTAACGATAGAAATTATGTAAATGTGAATGCTCATGAGTTGGCACATCAGTGGTTTGGAGATTTGGTTACTGCAAAAAGTGGCACACATCATTGGTTGCAGGAAGGTTTTGCGACCTATTATGCGTTATTGGCAGAGCGTGATATTTTTGGAGATAATTACTATTATAGGAAGTTATATGAATCAGCACAACAGTTGTATCAACAAGATTTGTCTGGTAACGGTACGTCGTTGTTAAATCCTGATTCTTCAAGTCTAACATTTTATCAACGTGGCGCTTGGGTATTACATATTTTGAAAGAAAAAGTAGGAGAGAAGGTTTTTAAAGAAGCTGTTAAAACTTATTTGCAAAAGTATCAGTTTAAGAATGTTGAAACAAACGATTTTATTAGTGAGGTAGAATTGTATAGCGAAAAAGATTTAAGCAGTTTTGTCAAAACTTGGATAGAAACAAAGGATTTTCCTTATAATGAAGCATTAACGAGTTTGAAACAATCAGTTTATATTCAAGAGTATTTAATGGTCGATTGTGAGGCATTAAATTCGCGTTGCGATTATTATTTGAATTCTACTATTTCAGATGAAGCTAAAATAAAAATAATCTCTCAAGTTCCAGATAGAATTAATTCCGAAGTCTTTAGAAATAGTATAAAAGTAAGACAAGCTATTGCTGAAAATCTAACAGATATCCCGTTAAGCTTAAAGAAAGATTATGAATCCTTGCTTCAAGACAAATCGTATAAAACTGTTGAGTCTGCTTTGTATAACCTTTGGCTAAATTTTCCTGAGGATAGATCAAAATATTTATCTCAAACTAAAGACATTCAAGTATTTAACGATTATAATGTACGCTTGCTTTGGTTGGCATTACATTTAAATACATTAGAATATCAAACTGATAAAAAAGACGATATTTATAATGAATTAGTAAATTATACGTCTCCAGAATACAATGTAGAGGTTAGAATGAATGCTTATAAATATCTTGAAGTTATGAAATCTTGCGATGATGTTTGTAATGAAAATTTGCTGCAAGCAAGGACTCATCACAACTGGAGAATGGTTAAATTTGCTAAGGGGATGTTGAAAATGCAAAAGAAATAAGTTATTTTCTACGTTCTGTAATTGTAGGGCTTCGGCATATTAAACATCGCGCTAAATAGGTTATAGAAAGTTCGTAAACGCCATCGGTTCTGCCAATATTTGTTGTGTTTATATCGTAAGAAAAACCAAATCTTAAGCGTTCAAATTCTAAACCTACTAAAGCATTTACCGATGTTAGTAAATGACTATTCGAATTGTTTTTTGCTGGATTTGTAACTGCTATTGCTCCTAAAAATAATTTATCGAGTTTTATTGTAGCGCCAATATCGAGTCGGTTATAGTCACTTTGTTGCATATAATTTAAAGAAACTAGCATTTTATTATCATTAAAATATGGGAACTTGTAACTGGTATGTATAGAATAAAATATATCTAAAGGCACATTTCCATTATCAAAAAACGAAATATTAGGTTTATTTAAGTGTTTCATTGAAGCTCCTATCCAAAAATCGGTATCGTTTCTGAAACTCCGTTTGTCAAATACAAAACCTGCGGTAAAATCTACAAAGTAAATGTTACTATTATCGTTTGGTGCATAAGGGTCAGCAGAAATAGCATTTATACTTCCTGAATTTATGTTTATTTGATCTGCTAAAATTAAATTTTGGAAATTAAAAGACTTTGCTCCAACTCCTATTTCTAAAGAAGGTCTAAAATACCAATCGTTTTCTAGATTTATAATGTAAGCGTAATTTAAATTGAATTGCGAATGGTTGTAGTTAGTATTGTTTTCATGCTGATTCATAATACTAAAACCAATACCACTATTCATGTTTTCTACCCAAGTATTAAAAAAAGCATATTCTGTATCTACTCTTAAATCTAAACTTGGCCATTGGGTTCTATGTAAAACACCAAAATAGGTTGCATCCTCAAAACCTGAAAAACTCGGATTTAATGTTTCTGGAACTAAAAGATACTGTGTAAAGATAGGATCTTGTGCATGCATCTTTAAATAAATGCAACTTGCTATAATGGCAATAACTATTTTTACTTTCATTTTATTTAATTAGTACAATTGCGCCTTTATCTGTAACTGTTTCACCATAAAAAGTTTTCCCAGAAAATGTAAAGTAATAATTTCCGTTTTCGGCTTCTAATTCTTTTAATTTCCCATCCCAACCTCTTATGGTATCATCGTTTTCTGAATAAATTAAACTTCCCCAAGTATCAAATATTTCGAGTGTCATATTCGATAATCCAATATGTTTAGGTGCGAAATAATCATTTAATTTATCATCGTTTGGAGTAAAAGAATTTGGAAACATTAAGCTGTAGCCTTTCTGAATATCTAGAGTAATTACACGCGTGTAAACACATCCGAAAGGATAAGTAACTGTTTGTGTTACGATATAGGAACCGATGCTAGCATAAGTGTGAGTTGGGTTTTCTTCATTTGAAAAACTGCCATCACCAAAATCCCAAGAAATACTTATATAATCACCCGTCGATTCGTTTGTAAACTGTATAGGGTCTTGTATAGAATAGAAACCATACGTATTATAACCAATAGAATTTGTTGTAAAATTTGCATCTCCTAAAACAGGTGTTTCAACATTTAATGAAGTGCTTGTTGTACATCCAAAGCTATCAACAATATCAATAAGTATTAAGCCGTTTTGTGTGGTATTCATAAACTCATTATTTGTCCCAGAAATAGTTCCACTTGACCAACTTATTTGGTAAGGTGGAATACCTCCTTCTGGTATTGCTTCAAATGTTTGATTTACAAAACGCGTATCGCAGTCGAAATCGGTTGTTGTTTCTACAGATATTGTAAGTGGTTCAAATCGATTGATAGTCCAAACGTCTGTAATTTCGCAACCATTAGCATCAATTATTAATAAAGTATAGTCGCCAGGTGGTGTATTTGTTAAATCTTCTGTTGTATTGCCGTTAGACCAATTATAAGTTAATGGAAGTGTGCCGCCTGTTACAATTACATTAATGGCACCGCTATTGGCATCGTCACAATCTAAAGCGTCTGTTACATTTGCAGATAATGTTAATGGCAATGGTTCGGTAATTATAAATGTTTCTGTAATCGTACAAGGTGTGCCATCTGTTATGGTAACAGTATAAGTGCCAGGATTAATATTATTTCTTTCGACCCCTGCTGTAGCATCATCATCCCAAACTAAAGTTACAGGATCTAATCCACCAACAAGGTTTAATGTAATACTTGCATCATTTTCGCCAAAGCACGATACTTGATTAACTTCTGGAGTAATTGAAAATACGGGAGCTTCATCAATGATTATTATGGCTTCTTTTAAGCAATTGGTGTTATCTGTAACAGTAATTGTATATGTGCCAGCAGATAAATTGTTTTGTACATACCCTGAACCTAAATTGCTCCATTGTATAGTGTAAGGTGGAATTCCGCCGGAAATATTATTAATAATTATAGATGCATTATTATCGCCATAACACTCTATAACAGTAGCGATATAATCAATAATAATTTCGTCTGATTGTGTTAATATAACCTCTAAAGTATCTATACAACCAGATTTATCAGTTACCGTTACATTATAAGTTCCTGCTATTAAATCTGTGAGATTTTGTGAGTTGCTAGTAAAACCATTTGGTCCGGTCCAAGAGTAGTCGTAATCGAAAACACCAGTTGTAATTTCAATAAGTCTTCCGCCAGTTACATTTATATTAATTTCTCCTGTGGCATCTCCAAAACAAATAATATTTACTTGATTTATTAAGCTTACGTCTAATAAAGGAGGCTCAATAATTTCAAAATCTTGAATGATAGGAGTACAATTATTGGCATCGGTTACAGAAATTTGATAATCTCCAGGACCTAAATCACTTAAGTCTTCATCAGTAGAATATGGTAAACCATCTTTTATCCATGTGTATTTATATGGTATTGTGCCACCTGCGATGTTAATATCGATAACACCATCATTTGCTCCAAAGCACGTAATGGTTTCAGCATCAAAATTAATACTACTAAATATTAATTCATCGGGTTCTAATATTGTAATGGTGTCAATAAAAGGGCAACCACCATCGTCTAATATTGAAACAGTATAATCTCCTGGTTCCAAATTAGCAATATCTTCATTTGAATTTGTGTATCCATTTGGACCAACCCAAGAAATAATATAAGGATTGCCTGTTGAAAACGGAACACCACCAGTTATAGAAATGTCTATTGCACCGTTATTGGCTAAATAACAAAGACTGTCTGTTTTATTGATTGTAATACTTATGGATGGATTTACGGTTACCGCAATCGTGAAATTTGCACCAACGCAAATACCAGAAATTGGAGTGACAGTGTATGTGACTATTGCTGGATTTGTTGTTGTATTAATTAAAGTTTGACTAATATTTGGTTGCCCATTTGTTTCACCTGAAGCTCCAGTTATAGTGCCAGCAGGATTAATTATAGGGTTGCTCCATGTGTATAATGTGCCTGTAGGTACAATGTCCCCATTCGTTGCATCTGGAATAACTAGAAAAGTAGCACCACTACAAATAGTTAAATTGCTTGAAGCTATACTCGGTGTTTGATTTATTGTGATTTCAGCGATTTCCGAAATTATTTCTGAACAACCTCCACTTGAAAATGTAATGATATTGTAATAATATATAGTACCTACAGTTCCCGATGGCGGATCGTAGGTTGCACTAGTTTCACCTGTAATTGCAGTCCCAGAAGTTGTATTATTAATGGTGTTACTATACCATTGATAAGTAGGTGTGCCAACACCATTTGAGAATGTAACGGCGAGAGTGTTTAAAGATTCGCCCAAACAAATTGTTTCAGAAATTGGTTGTGATGCAAATGTAGGTGCAGGATTTATTATTACTAAAGCTGTGTTACTTGTAGTACTACATCCTGAATTTGCTTGTGTAACAATACAGTAATAATACATATCTCCAACTGTTCCAGATGGCGGATTATATGTTGAGTTTGTTGCACCGGAAATTAAAATTCCTCCAGTCGTATTATTAGCAGTATTGCTATACCACTGATAGGTATAAGTCGTACCAACTCCACCAGTCGTATTGACTTGGAGTGATTGAGTTGTTGAGTTTTGACATAATTCTTGCGATGCTATAGGTTGTAAGGTAATACTTGGATCGTCTACCACAATAACTTCAGCTACCTGGCTAGTAATATCACTACAGCCACTTCCGTTTAAAGAAATTGTTACATAGAAATAATAATTCCCAGAAGTTGTAAACGTTGGTGGTGTGTAATTCATGCTAGTAGCTCCTGTTATGATAGATCCACCTGTATTGGTGTTAGTCGTATTGCTGTACCATTGATAAGTAATTGTTCCTGTTCCTCCTGAATGCGAAATGCTTATTGGGTTAATATCTCCGCCAATACAAACGTTTTGTGTTTGAAGAGGTTGGGTGTTTATTTGTATACCATCAACAACTTCTATTCGAGCAGTAGCAGACGTAATTTCATTACAACCTACACCTGAAGAAAACGATACAACACAATAATAATAAGTGACGCTTATGGGATTGTTTGGAGGTGTATAAGTTGTAGATGTTTCACCTGTTATTAAAGTTCCTCCTGTATTACTATTAACTGTATTACTATACCATTGAAATGTTGGTGTGCCTGCACCATTTACAGAAACAGATAACGGATTTAAAACACCGTTTAAACATACAGTTTCAGATAATGGTTGACTAGTGAAAGACGGAGCGGGATCTACGGTAATTGTAATATTTATTGGGTTGCCATCGCATCCACCGACAGAAGGCATAATTGTATATATGACCTCTCCTGAAGTTGTATTGGTATTAAAAATGGTTTGAGCAGGAATAGTCGCTGTATTTCCTGAAGCTAAATAACCGGTTATACCTGTTGGTGCAGTTGCTGTCCAGCTGTATGCTGTATTTGTAATATTTGAAGTTAATATAATTTCATTGGTATTGGTGCCAGAACAAATGGTTTGTGTTAAATCGGTATTTGTGATTATCGGACTTGGATTCACTGAAAAATCCTCGGTATCAGTTGTAGTTCCGCAACTATTAATAATACTGAAAGTAACTTGATAATCGCCAGGAGCAGCATAAGTAACAGTGCCAGGATTTAATGATGTTGAAGTAGCTGGTGTTCCTCCAGGAAAACTCCAGCTGTAGGTTATTGTTTCAGAAGTCGGTGCACAATTCTCTACATTTGCTACTGGGTTTATGGTGGCAGAATTACAAAAATCTGAAATGGAATTTATAATAGCTGCAGGTGGTTGTTTCACATCAATAGTTTCAAAAACCGAATTGCTTCCACAAGAATTTGTGGTCGTTAGAGTTAATGTATAGATGCCAGAAGTAATAAAATTAAATGATGGTGCAGCTGAATTTTCGTCTGTACTATTAGTAAAATTCCATTGTACAGAACCTGTTCCGCAAAAACCTGAAACAAATGAAACTTCCCAAAGATATTCATCATTACCACAGCTTAAATTGGTGTCTGTTGTATTAGTTGTTTGTACCTGCAAAGGTGTACATCCATTATTGGTGTTCAAAGTAAAAGTTGGTGCCAATTCGGGTTCGATACAAATTGATTTAGTTACTGTATTTGTTATACCACAAGAGTTCTCGGCATATAATGAAACGCTGTAAGTTCCAGGATTCGTGTAAATATGAGAAGGGTCTCTTAATGTCGATGTTGAGTCATCTCCAAAATCCCAGAAATAACCATCGTTGACACTACAGTTATTGCTATAGCCATTTAAAGATGTGTTGTTAAATTGCACCGTAGAATCTATACAACTTGTTAAAGGATCTTCAAAATCTACCTCTGGCTTTCTTAAAATTATAATTGGACCAGCTGTTAGATTCGTTTGTCCGCATGATGTATAGATATTTAGAATAACTGTATAACTATCAGGACAACTGGATTCTGTATAAGTATGTGGAATGGGAAAATCTTGAGAGTTTACAGGATCGGTAGCATTGTAATATGCTGATGCTTCTAGTTGTGCTTGGATAAAATTTTCAGTTTCCCCATCACCAAAATCTACGAAATAGTTAGTGTCAGGCGGGTTTGTTGCCCAAGACCCAATAGCAAACTCAATAGGGTTAATAGGTGTACATAGATTAACTGTGTTTCCAGGATTAACAATTGCTCCAGTTGGGTTACTAGAGTTTTTAACTAAATAAGTTACAGTGTTATCACAATTGGTTCCTTGTCCTGTAATTTCCATATTAAAAGAACCTAACTGCATGTATGTATGTGTGGTAGGAAACGTAACATTAGTTTCTATTGGGCTGCCATCACCCCAATCCACATCATAAGAATTAATACAGGCTACAGAAACATTATCTATTCCAACATTTACTGTATATGAAGGTTCTGTTGTGTTGTTTCCGCAGTTATTAAAAGGGTCGAAAGGACTATCTATATCTTCAAATTCAAGCAATGGTTTTTGTTGTACAGAAACAGCTTTTGTAATTGAGTTTGTACAACCATTTGTATCTGTAACAGTTAGAGTAACATTTATATTTTGTGTACCACAACCTAATGCAGTAAATATATGTGAAGGATTTCTATTTGTTGAAGTATCACCATTACCAAAACCCCAGTTATAAGTAAACGGACCACTACCAGTTATGTTTGATGTAAATGCTATGGAAGTGCCAGAGCAAGAACCAGCATTATTAAAAGTAAAATCAACAATAGGTTCGCTTATTATTACTGTTGCAAGTCCGTTTTCGCTTGTAGAATCTCCATTATTATCTTCAACCGAAATTAATTCGTACACAAAAGTTCCAATTGTATTTGTGCTAACTGGTAAATCTATTGAATTGTTATTCCCAGTAGTGGTAATCGTTAAGTTTCCACTTCCATTAATAGTGTAGGTAAACGTATATGGTGTTGCGCCTCCTGAACCAGTAAACGTTATCTGTGGTAATGGTGTTTCGTTTTTGCAAATTTCTGTTGTACCAGAAATAGATGCTGAAGGAGGAAATATAATATTTGCGGTGTTTCGTTTTAATTGAGAAGTCCCTTTGCTATTTTTTTTTAGGTGCTTAAAAGTTTCAATTTTTGTAATTGCAAAAATTGAAAAACTAATAATAAAGAATGATAAGAAAACAAGGAAAAAACCCTTCTTCATAAAATTAAGTTAGATTAATAGCAGATACTAAAATATATATTCTTTTTAAGGCAACAACTATTAAGGACACTTTATATTGCCTTTTTCTATAAAATACTCAATATTGGGTGTAAATTATTAAGAATAAATTGTAAATTAAAATTTAATTTATTGTACCCTTTTTATATTTACAAATATTATTAAATGAAAGCATTAGTCATATCTGGAGGTGGGAGCAAAGGTGCATTTGCAGGTGGTGTTGCTCAATTTCTTATAGAAGAAAAGCAACATAACTACGATTTATTTTTAGGAACATCTACAGGAAGTTTGCTTGTTTGTCATTTGGCACTTGGTAAGGTCGAAAAAATTAAAGAGGTTTATACAACTGTAAATCAAGATAGTATTTTTAATCATTGTCCATTTGTAATAAAGAATAAGAGAGGTGTCGAAACTATTGGGATTCATCATTTTAATGTCTTAAGAAATTTCTTAAAAGGGCGAAAAACTTTTGGTGAAAGCTATAATTTAAAAAAGCTTATCAGAGAGAAAATAACTAAAAAAGAATTTGACAGGTTAAAAGCTTCGAAAAAAGATGTTATTATCACGGTTTCTAATTTATCTTTAAATCAAGTAGAATACAAATCCATAAAAGATCATACCTATGATGAGTTTATGGATTGGATATGGATATCATGTAATTATATTCCCTTTATGACTTTGGTGAAAAGAAATGGATGTGAATATGCAGATGGTGGCTTGGGTTCTATGGTGCCAATCGAAGAATCTGTAAAAAGAGGAGCAAAAATTATTGATGCAATTGTTTTGCAAACAGAAGTCTCACAACTTAATAGAATGCCCTCTATTAATCCGTTTTCATTATTGACAAATATATTCGCATTTATTTTAGATCGTATTGAAAGTCAGAATATAAAAATTGGAAAGTTCGCAGCTTCAAATAGTAATGCTATTATTAATTTCTATTATACGCCAACTATTTTAACAACCAACTCGTTGATATTTAATAAAGAGAAAATGACTAAATGGTGGCAAAGCGGATTTTCTTTTGCAAAAGGTAAAAATGACGAAGTAAGCCAATTAGAAACGAGTCAAGAATAGTTATCGCCAGAGTTCGCTAACTTCTTTTTTAATAAATGCTAAAGCTGCATCGGTTGGTGCTCTTTTCTCTAACATTTCTTGTAAAATTACTTCTCTCAATTTATCGGCTGTTTTTGTTTTTGGAAGTAAACTAGCCTTTCTAATTAATTGAATCGTTGCATTTTTTGATGCTTTAATAATATTCCAACACTCATCTGTTAAGTATATTTGTTGCGATAAATTATGTTCAAATTCTTGTTGAATTGAAAATATAAGTAATTGTTCGTAATCACCTTTTTTAGAGTTGGTTGGAGATATTCTTAAAAGTAATTTGCTTGGTGATATACGTTCTAAAAAAAGTGTCATTCGTTCATAGGCTTGTAAACGTATAGGCATGGCAGTTACCTGTAAATCTTTATGTAATAAATAGCGTCTGCGACCATCTTCATTTTTAGTGTGTTCTTTAAAAAAATAATAGGCAATTAGACCCGTAATTAATGCAGGAATTGCATAGATAAAGACTTCAAATATTTGTTCAACTTCCATAGTAAATGTGTTTAGGACATTAAACAAACATAATAATTATTTAATAAATTCGCTAAATGTTACTAGAACTATTAATTCGTTACGAAACTTTTCCTCCTAAATGATTACAATCTTTTAAGTCTTGCATGCCTTTAAAGGGAACATGTGTTTTTTCGTACCAGTACGTTTTGTTGAGTTCTTTAGATAAATTATGGTCATCGACATTCATTTCAATATCAACCATTTTAAACTGACAAGGATGTTCATGACCAGCAGCATGAGTAATTTCGATCAATTCTTTTCTAAAGGTTTTAAAATACTGCGCCAATCTTTCTGATTTTAAAGGAACATTAATGCCGTTTTGCAACCATTTGCTCTGGGTAGCAATACCACTAGGGCATCTATTTGTATGGCATACTTGGGCCTGTATACAACCAATACTCATCATCGCTTCTCTGGCTACATTAATACAATCAGCGCCCATAGCAAAGGCCATAGCAGCTTTAGCAGGAAATCCTAATTTACCACTTCCAACAAAAACGATACGTTCGGTAAGGCCTTTTGACTGAAAAACTTTGTATAAATCGCTAAATCCATAAACCCATGGTAGAGACATATGATCTGCAAAGCTAGGAGGTGCAGCACCAGTTCCACCTTCGCCACCATCTACTGTTATGAAATCTGGGCCTTTGCCAGTTTCTTTCATTAAATCAGCAAGTTCTTCCCATTGATCTAATTTTCCAATAGCAGCTTTAATGCCAACAGGTAGCCCTGTTGTATTAGCAATTTTTTCTATAAAGGCCAACATTTCAGGCACATTAGAAAACGCAGTATGATTAGGAGGAGAAAGTACATCTTTTCCTATCTCAACACCTCTAATTTCGGCAATCTCTTTTGTTATTTTTGCTCTAGGCAGAACACCTCCTTTACCTGGTTTTGCTCCCTGCGATAATTTTATTTCAATAGCCTTTACAAATGGATTATCGTTTACAAGTTTTACAAGTTTTTCCATAGAAAATTTTCCATCACTTCCTCTTACACCAAAATATCCGGTTCCGAAATGAAAAATAACATTACCGCCATTACTATGGTAAGGAGATAGACCACCTTCTCCTGTAACATGATAGGCGCCTGCTATTTTAATACCTTTGTTAAGCGACTCAATAGCTTTTGCAGAAAGTGACCCAAAACTCATAGCAGAAACATTAATAATTGATGCTGGTCTAAACGGCTTTTCTCGTTTATTATAAGCCCCCATAACTTTTGCACATGGCAAAAAAGTTTTATCTATTGTATTAGGATGCTCTTTCTCGACTTTAAATGGCATCATAGCATTATTTATAAAAATATGCTGATGCGCATAAATATCTCGATCTGTACCAAATCCTTCATAATTGTTCTCATGTTTTGCCGATGCGTATATCCAACCACGTTCAATACGATTAAAAGGCAATTCTTCTCTGTTATTGGCAACCAAATATTGTCTTAATTCTGGTCCGATCTTTTCCAAGATATACCTAAAATGCCCAATAATTGGAAAGTTATGACTGACCGTATGTTTTCGTTGAAAAAAGATGTCTCTAATTGCTATTAAAATTAGGACAATAATAATCCATTGCCACCAACTGATGTTTTCTAGAAATTCTAATACTGTATCCATATATTAATTGTTTAAATAATCAAAAGTCATTTGTATAAAAGTTTTAACTCCTAAAAGTAATCCACTTTCGTCTATAAAAAAATCTGGTGTATGATGTGGAAAGGCTTCTTCGTTTCCTGGGGTCATACCGCCTAAAAAGAAATAAAAACCAGGAACGATTTCTTGGAAATATGAAAAATCTTCACCACCTGTTATTGCTTTTCTTAAGATCACATTTTCTTTGCCAGCCACTTTTTCAAGTGACGGTAACATCTGTGTAACTAATTCAGGATCGTTATATGTAATTGTCGTATTTTCTTGAAACTCTATAGTGGCTTCACCTCCATAAGCTTTGGCAATAGTTTCAGTCATCTCGGTCATTCTATTAATAATCAAGTTTTTCATTCCTTGATCTAATGTTCTTACAGTTCCAATTAATTCAGCACTTTCAGGAATGATATTAAATCGTACGCCACTAGTTATTTTGCCTACAGTAATAACAGCTGGTTCTACCAATAAATTTGATTCTCTACTTATAATACTTTGATAACCATCAATAATTTTGGCTGAAATATAAATTGGGTCAACACCAGACCAAGGTTGTGACCCATGTGTTTGCTTTCCCTTTATATTTACGACAAAACGCTCAACTGCAGCCATTGTTCCACCAGGTTTGTATTTAATAGTACCAACTTCAGTCGCAGAATTGATATGCAATCCAAAAATAGCATCTACTTTAGGGTTTTCTAAAACACCTTCTTTAATCATTAATTTTGCACCACCTTCTTTTCCAGGAGGAGGTCCTTCTTCGGCTGGTTGAAAAATGAATTTTACAGTACCATGAATCTTATCTTTATTTTTTGAAAGTATTTCGGCAACACCCATTAAAATTGCAATGTGTGTATCATGGCCACAAGCATGCATCACACCTGTTTCTTTATTCAAAAACTCGGAAGTCACATTAGATTTAAACGACAAATCGTTGCGTTCGGTTACAGGTAAACCATCGATATCTGCACGTAGTGCTATTACTTTTCCAGGATGATCTCCTTTTAAGAGTCCGACAACTCCAGTAATAGCCACGCCAGTTTGTACTTCTATACCAAGTGACCGTAGATGATTTGCGATTTTCTCGGCCGTTTTAAATTCTTGATTAGAGAGTTCTGGATTCTGATGAAAATCTCGTCGCCATTCTATAACTTTAGATTCAATATCTATAAATTGTTGATCTAATTCTGTTTGCGTATAAGAGTTTGTTATTCCGAAGAAAAGAATGAGTAATATAAGATATTTCATGTGCTATTTTTGAGATCTAATTTTTTTAAAGATATTCTAAATATACTAAAATTTTAAATGCGTGTTAATTGTTTATAATTATTAATTATTCTGCTAAAATAAACGACTAACATTGGTTATTTTCACAGCTTAAAATGCGAATGATTTGGAAAAATACTTAAACCAGTTAAACGAAGCGCAATTAGCACCGACAATACAGAAAGATGGTGCCATGATTGTTATTGCCGGAGCTGGTTCTGGAAAAACTCGTGTGCTTACATACAGAATTGCATATTTAATGAGTCAAGGTGTAGATCCTTTTAATATTTTATCATTAACATTTACCAATAAGGCTGCCAAAGAAATGAAAGGAAGAATTGCTTCTATCGTTGGCGATAGTGAAGCAAAGAATTTATGGATGGGAACGTTTCACTCGGTATTTGCAAAAATTCTTCGTTTTGAAGCCGATAGATTAGGGTATCCGAATAATTTCACGATTTACGACACACAAGATTCTCAACGTTTAATTTCTTCGATTATTAAAGAAATGAAACTTGACAAAGATGTATATAAATACAAACAGATTTATTCTAGGATATCATCGTATAAAAATAGTTTGATAACCGTTAAGGCCTACTTGCAAAACCCCGAATTGATTGAAGCAGATGCGATGGCAAGGCGTCCTAAATTGGGTGATATTTATAAAGAATATGTAGACCGTTGCTTTAAAGCTGGTGCTATGGATTTTGATGATTTGTTATTAAAAACTAATGAGTTACTCACACGATTCCCAGAAGTATTAGCCAAGTATCAAAATAGGTTTCGGTATATTTTGGTCGATGAGTATCAAGATACAAACCATTCGCAATATTTGATTGTACGAGCTTTGTCGGATCGTTTTCAAAATATTTGTGTTGTTGGAGACGATGCGCAAAGTATCTATGCATTTCGTGGTGCGAACATTAATAATATATTAAACTTTCAGCGTGATTATGACGATGTAAAAGTATTTAGGTTAGAACAGAATTACCGTTCTACAAAAAATATTGTGAATGCTGCTAATTCAATCATCGATAAAAATGAGACCAAGCTAGATAAAGTAGTTTGGACAGCCAACGAAGAAGGAACCAAAATAAAAGTAAATCGTTCGATGACTGATGGTGACGAAGGACGTTTTGTTGCAAGTTCAATTTTCGAAAACAAAATGCAAAATCAGCTTCATAATAAAGATTTTGCAATCTTGTATAGAACCAATGCGCAGTCTAGAGCTATCGAAGATGCTTTGCGTAAGCGCGATATTCCTTATAGAATTTATGGAGGCTTATCTTTTTACCAACGTAAAGAGATTAAAGATGTATTGTCTTATTTACGATTGGTTATTAATCCAGCAGATGAAGAAGCTTTAAAACGCGTCATTAATTTTCCAACCAGAGGCATTGGTCAGACAACTATTGATAGATTAATTGTAGCTGCAAATGGATATAAACGTTCAATTTTTGAGGTACTTCAAAATCTGGATAAGATTGATATAAATATTAATTCAGGTACTAAAGGTAAGTTGCAGAATTTTGTTACAATGATTGAAAGCTTTCAAGTAATGAATCAAAACGCCAATGCGTTTGAACTTGCAGAACATGTAACCAAAGTTACTGGAATTATAAAAGAGTTTAATAAAGATGGTACGCCAGAAGGTGTTGCCAAAATGGAGAATATTGAAGAGCTTTTAAATGGAATGAAAGATTTTGTTGAAGAGCAAAAAGAGCTCGCAGATTCCACAAGTTCTTTGTCCGAATTTTTAGAAGACGTAGCACTTGCTACCGATTTGGATAATGATAAAGGAGAAGCTAATCGTGTTGCTTTAATGACTATACATTTGGCAAAAGGTTTGGAGTTTCCGTATGTTTATATTGTTGGTTTAGAAGAAGATTTGTTCCCAAGTGCTATGAGTATGAACACTCGTAGTGAGCTAGAAGAAGAACGCCGTTTGTTTTATGTGGCATTAACACGTGCAGAAAAGCAAGCCTACTTAACCTATGCTTTATCACGATATCGATGGGGAAAATTAATAGATTCTGAACCTAGTAGATTTATTGAAGAAATTGATGAAAAGTTTATTGAAAATCTTACACCAATTGAAGAACGACGTTTTAACCCAATGTTAGATTCTAGTATTTTTGGAGATACACCACCGAATAAGATTAGATATAAACCAGCTAAAAAAGCTCCATCTAAAGTAGCTCCTAAACAGTTTAAAATTAGTACACCAAAAAACTTAAAACCTGTTGCAAAAACAAACGGTAACACAAATTTATTTGATAGTAAATTGGCTGTAGGTAATTTTGTTAAACATATTCGCTTCGGTAGAGGTGAAGTTCTTAAAATAGAAGGTAAAGGAGCAGATATAAAGGCCGAAATTAATTTTGAAAATGGAGGCGTTAAAAAATTATTGCTACGTTTTGCTAAACTCGAAGTAATAGGTTAAAACTATTTAATTATACAAACCGAGTTTATATTACCGTCATAATCGTATTCTTTAACGCTATTATCTGGATCTGTTGTCCAGTTACCATCAATTATAAATTTATAATGATGTTTTCCGCCTAAAAGTTCGGCTGTGTAAGTCCAGCCATTTGATGTTTTAATCATTTTAATGTCTTCTTCAGACCAATCGTTAAATGTACCAGTAAGAATAACTTTTTCGGCGTCCAGATGCCCTTCAAGATTAAAAGTAAATGGTTCAGTAATATTTATAACAGAATTAAAACCATGATACTCGTTTTCAACTTTATCAGGATTTCTCATATCTTCTACCCAATCTCCATCGATAATAAATTTATATTGATATTGCCCTGGATTTACTTGTAATGTTAATTCCCAACCATTTTCAGTTTTATTCATATTAAAAATATCTTCATCCCATCTATTAAATGTTCCGGTTAAAACAACCCTTTTTGCATCTTTATAACCATCAAGTTTAAAGCAAGCATTACCATTTTCGTTGGGATGTGCAGTAAACATTTTAAGATTGAAGACATTTAAATTATAACCATAATCATCTACTGCTGGAGTTATATTGTTTACTTTTTTATTAGGTTCTGCCCAATATGAATTATTAATAATAAATTTGAATTCCCATGAAAATTCATCGGTAAAATCATCAATATTCTTTTTTAGTTGGTACGTATATTCATCAACTTTATTCATTTGCCATTTATCGCGAGACCATGAATTAAATTCTCCTGAAACGACAACATTGGTAATATCAAAACTCTCAACTCTAATTCTTCGGCTCGTTTTTTCATTTGTGTATTTTGTGTAGTCTCTAATGTCGAATGTAAAAACAACTTCGTCACCCACAATTTTATACCCTTTTACTGCATTATCCTGTGAATAAACACTGATGGATATTGCAATAAAAAATAAATATATAATATGTTTAAAGACTTTATTCATTGATTTTTATGGGGTAATTTACGAAATATAGTTTTTCTTTTTTATAATTTATTATTGTTCTTTTCTGTTCAAAAAAAGCATATCCTAATATGCCATCGAGATTGGTTCCGAATGCATCATTCATTCTACTTAAATTTGTTAAGACGGTATACATAGGGCCAAAATAAATCGTTTCTGTTAATTTAACACGATGCAATTTCCCTGCCAATACTTCAATTTTTTTATTACTAGCACCAACAAGTTCTAATCTCTTTTTCGGGATAAAATATTTTAGTACTTTCTTATTGACACTTTTGTTTATCTGATTAAATTCTGCTGCAGTATCGAGACCAAATTTTACTTTTTGATTGTTCACGACACCATTTAAAATAATTGTGTGTCCTTTTAGAAAAAAGTTTATACTGTCGGTGATTTTTTCAAGATATTGAAGCTTGTCTAGCCTATTGCCTTGATTATCGATTTTTGACAAAGTAATCTGATTTAAATGTAAATCAATAAAAATCTCATAATCTTTTAAAATATTAAAGCCAATAATACCAAGTAAATTCATTTTCTTACTTTTCTCGATATGTGACAAATCGATAACATCAGACATTTTGTTTGTAATATTAAAGTCTTTAAGAACAAACTGTTTTAATCTTTTTTCAAGTGGATTATCAACGATATCTAAAACACCAGAAGTTGCATTCGACTTTTTGCCTCTTGAATATTGTGTTTTAAAATGAGTCTTGTTTAGAATAAGTGATTCAGAGCCTGTATCAATAATGAAGTTTCCTTTTTTATTGAGTAACTCGGCCTCAACAACTAATAAACGATCTATAAGTTTAAAAGGAATACGCGTTGTGAATTCATTTATGATTTCTGCTTCAGAAAAAGTAATACTTCCTTCATCATCATCATCGGCATTTGCTAACGAGATAGAAAAAAAATAAAACAATATGCAAATAAAGTATTTGTGCATATTAGTATGACGAATATTTTTTTGGAATGTTACATCTAGTTTTATAAATAAGTGTTAATAAATGTCATCAATTTCACCCAAGTATCTAAAGCATTAATTCCTGTCCACCCATGTCCTTCGTTTTCGTATAATGTAAATTCATGAATTACTCCAAGTTCAAGCAATTTATCTCTCATATCTGTACCTTGCGTTGTTGGTACTAAAGGGTCTTGACCACCATTAAACAAAATAGTTGGTGGAGAAGAATCTGTAACTTTATGGTATGGGCTTATTTCTTCTAAAAATTCGGTTGTTGCATTAATGCCATATAAATCTATAAGCTCTTGTAAATTAGTATTTGCATTATTTAAATATGCAGGATCTGTAAAATTTGTTGGGCCTACAATACTGCAAACCATATTTATATTACTATTTGCATCAAGAGCATAACTCCATAACATTGCCAAATGCGCTCCAGCACTTGTGCCTATAAAACCAAATTCATCACCAATCACATAATTGTTTTTATTTTCTTTTAGGTGATTTATTATCGAAGTTATATCATTTGTTTGCATTGGGTATGGTGGGTTGTTATCATCTGCCAATCTATAATTTATGTTGACTACGGCTAAATTTTCGAAATTTTGAAAAATTAAATCTACAAAACCATTCATGTCATTTTTATCTCCTGCCGACCAACCACCTCCATGAACAAGAATTACAACTTTTGTGTTTAAAGTTCTATTTGCTGGAAGATAAATATCGAATTTTTGATCACTATTAGTTCCATAGGAAACATTTAACTCTTCAAAATATTCAAGAGACTGTTCTGTAATTACTACTGAATTATCATTAGAACATGATAAAACACTCATTAAAATTATTAAATTTAAGAAGAATACTTTTAGGGCTTTCATTTCAAAATTATTATTTACGTTTGTTATAACGTAATGGGAAGATACATATTATGGCCGAATTTGTTAAAATTTACGAAGAGAATCCTAATCCAAAAGCGATTGAAAGAGTAGTTGATACTCTTAAAAAGGGAGGTTTAATTATTTACCCAACCGATACTGTTTATGGCCTGGCATGTGATATTAATAATTCGAGGGCTCTTGAACGTATGGCCAAAATTAAAGGCGTTAAGTTGGAGAAAGCCAATTTTTCGTTTATTTGTTACGATTTAAGTAATTTAAGCGATTATGTAAAGCAAATTAATACAACGACTTTTAAGATTTTAAAACGCGCACTTCCTGGTCCTTATACATTTATCCTTCCTGGCTCAAAAAGTTTACCTAATGCGTTTAAAAAGAAAAAAACGGTTGGTATTAGAGTTCCTAATAATGCTATTGCTTTAGAAATTGTAAAACAGTTAGGAAATCCGATTGCTTCAACCTCTATTAGAGATGAAGATGAAATTATTGAATACACAACTGACCCTGAATTAATTTATGAGAAATGGGATAAATTGGTTGATTTGGTAATTGATGGTGGTTATGGAGATAATCGTGGCTCAACAGTTATAGATTTGTCTACAGATGAACCTGAAATTATTAGAGAAGGTAAGGGAAATCTTGAAATTTTTTAAATAGAAAAGCCCAACCTTTCGATTGAGCTTTAATATATATATGTGAATTTATTTAATTTTCACCAGAAAGATTTTTCATTTCTTGCTCAATCATATCGTAAAACTGATCGATTTTTGGTAATACAATAATACGAGTACGTCTATTTTTTGCTCTGTTTTCTGCTGTGTCATTTTCTACTAAAGGAACGTAATGACTACGACCTGCTGCAATTAGTTGTTGCGGATTTACTTCTAAATCTTCCAAAACGCGTACTACAGAAGTTGCTCGTTTAACACTTAAATCCCAGTTATCTACTAATGGTGGTTTGCTATATGATCTATCATCTGTGTGGCTTTCTACCATAGCTTCAAAATCTGGTTTACTGTTTATTACTTTCGCTACTTTAGCAAGAACTTCTTTTGCTCTACCAGTTACATTATAACTACCGCTTGTAAATAATAATTTATCAGCTATAGAAATAAATACAACACCTTTTTCTACATTAATTTCAATGTCTGGATCGTTAATGCCAACTTCTTTTTTCAAACTAGTTACAACTGCAAGTGTTACGCTATCTTTTTTATTTAAAGCATCTTGAAGTCGTGTAATTTTTAAATCTCTTTCTTTTAAACTCTCTAAAGATTTTTCAAGATTATCTGCTCCTTTAGAGGTTAAAACTGTTAGATCTTTAGACGTGCTTATGAGGTCTTGATTTGTTTTTCTTAAGTCTTCGATTTGATCTGCTAACGCTGTAGCTCGAGCAGTTGCCGAAGCTCTATCCTCTAAACATGCATTAAGTTTTACAGTTGCCGAATTAAGTAAATCTTGAGTTTCTTTTTGTTTTGCTTCGAGTGCTGTAAATTCTTGTTTAGATACACAAGCACTTAATAACAACATTGTTAGACTAAATAATATGAGTTTCTTCATAATTAATTTTAATTAATATTCCTTTTAGGTTATTCAAATAAACAGTTCAAAAATATAAAAAAAAAGCAGTATAATAACACATTAACAAAACTTTATTAAGGAACTTATAAACTATTATAGGTTCTTTTTTTATTTAAGAAGTATAACGAGACGATAGATGCTTTATTGTAATATTTTTTCTTTGAAAAATTTGATTTTCGTTGTTTTAAAAGTGTTGGTAGATGCTTGTAAAAACTAAAATGTGATTGTAAGATTGCTAAAGTGTGCCTAGGTTTCAATTCAAATAAAAATTTAATTGCCGCTATGCCATCTAGTAATAATCTAGAAAATATTAATGTAAGAATTGTACCATCGGCATTTTTCATCAAACTAAATAAACTATTTCTAAAATTGAGGTAGGTTTTTTTTGGATTTGTATTCTTTAATGTAGCTCCACCAACATGATACACAGTAGATTGAAATGTATATTTTACATCATACCCTAAATTATTAATGCGCCAACATAGATCTATTTCTTCCATGTGAGCAAAAAATGATTCATCAAAACCATTTAGTTTATTAAAAATTTCTTTTCTTATAAAGAAACAAGCCCCTGAAGCCCAGAATATTTTTGAATTATCGTCAAATTGTCCATTATCTTTTTCAATGGTATTAAAAATTCTACCGCGACAATATGGATACCCATATTTATCTATAAAACCACCTGCTGCACCTGCATATTCGAAATAATCTTTTCGCCTAAAATCTAAAATTTTTGGTTGTATAGCAACAGTGTTGGATTCATTATTAAATATTTCGGTTACTGAATTGAGCCAACCATGAGTTACTTTTACATCATTATTTAACAGACAAAATATATCTGTTTCAATATTTTTTAAAGCGACATTGTATCCTTTTGCAAAACCATAATTCTTGTTATTCTGAATAATTTTTACTGTTGGGAAATTGGTCTTTACGAAATTAATAGAATCGTCAGTCGAAGCATTATCGGCAACATAAATGGTTGCATTGTTAGAGTGCTTAACAACCGAAGGTAGAAACTGCTCTAATAAGGTTTTTCCGTTCCAGTTTAATATGATAATGGCTATTTTCATTTATTATAATCTGGAATGTCTTTTAAGAATTGATAACGTTCATTTACAAAATCCATAGTACAATAATAATGATTTAATCCGTTGGTTATCATTAAATAATTCGCTTTTAAAGCAAGGTTGTAACGTGCAATTTGGTCGAAGGTTGTTTGATTAACAGTTATTTTAGGTGCTTTGCATTCGACAATTAAGTGAATACTTCCATCAGAATTAAAAACAACAATATCATAGCGTTTTTTTAAGTCATTGACACGCAGTTCTTTTTCTACATTAATTAAAGATTTTGGATATTTTTTTTCATGAATTAGATATTGAATGCAATGTTGTCGTACCCATTCTTCAGGTTGTAAAACCATAAATTTTTTACGAATCTCATCAAAGATAAGCCGTTTATTTTTGCTATTTTTGAGTCTAAACGTATATGTTGGAAAATTAAGTTTTAGCACAACACAAATTTGGTGATTTTTTTTTAATGGACGAAGTAAAACAGCTCGTAACAGATATTAAACAAGGAAAATTAAAACCTATTTATTTTTTAATGGGTGAAGAGCCTTATTATATTGATAAGATTTCAGATTTTATAGAAGAACATGTTTTACCTGAAGACCAAAAAGGATTCAACCAAATGGTGCTTTATGGACGTGATGTTTCGATTGACGATATTGTTAGTAATGCCAAACGTTATCCAATGATGGCGGAATATCAAGTGGTTATTGTAAAAGAGTCACAAGACTTATCTCGTACTATTGAGAATTTAGAGCCTTATGTTAAAAATCTACAGCCTACAACTATTCTAGTAATTAATTATAAGTATAAAAAATTAGATAAGCGCAAAGCTCTTTATAAGGCTATAAAGAAACATGGTGTTGTTTTCGAAAGCAAGAAGTTGTACGACAATCAGGTACCAGATTGGATTAGACGTGTATTGGCTACAAAGGGTTATACTATTGTACCAAAAGCATCACAGATGCTTGTTGAGTTTTTAGGAACCGATTTAAGTAAAATAAATAACGAGCTAGAAAAACTACAAATTGTTTTGCCAGTAGGTACCCAATTTACTGCTGAACATATTGAGGAAAACATTGGTATAAGCAAAGACTATAATAATTTTGAGTTGCGTAAAGCGATAGGAGCAAAAGATGTAGTTAAAGCACATCGAATTATAAATTATTTTGCTCAAAACCCGAAGGATAACCCAATGGTAGTAACAGTTTCGTTGTTGTTTAATTTTTTTTCACAATTATTACATTTACATGGTTTGAGTGATAAATCACCAAGAAGTGTTGCTTCAGCATTAAGGGTAAATCCATATTTTGTAAACGAATATATTCTGGCGGCTCGTAATTACCCAATGCGAAAAGTAAGTGCAGTCGTTTCTAATTTACGTGAATTTGATGTAAAAAGTAAAGGTGTAGGAGCAAATTCGGTACCTCAAGGCGATTTACTTAAAGAGCTGTTGGTTAGAATTATGAATTAAATATTAGCCCTTAAAAGCAATCAATATCAATGATTTTTTATAAACATAAACGGTCATGGTATATTTAATAAGAATTATTAATTCTCCAACGCTTCCAGTTCTAAATAATAGTCGTATTGCAGATCTTCATGCAATGTAGAAACTATTTTTTTTATCAAAAATAGTTGCCTTAAATAAATATTTGTAAGCGTGACATTATTTTTTATCGAAGGTGTAAAGTCTTTTAATTTATAGCAAAAATAGAGTAGGAGTTCTACTTCAGTTTCTTTTTTAAGAGAATATCTAGCGTGCTTTTTTATGTTTCGTAAAATTTTACGAACACTTTTTTTAATATAGAAATAACTATTTGTGTTTATAAGTTCAAACTGCTCGTCGACCTCTTGTTTTACGGTTTGAATATAACCAGCTTCGTCATGAGCTTCAAATAACAAATAGGTTAAAAGTTCCTTGTTTTCTTTTTTAAAACGTGATAATCGTAAAACAAGTGTAGCTAGTTCTTCTTGATTACAGTCTTTTAATTCATCTTTTAGTTGTTTTACAGTAGCTGCTTTCATTTAGTGGCCTTTCAATAAATTAATACTAACGGTTGCTAATTCGGAATTTGGAAATACGGTAAAGAAATTTAAGTCTGGAGCCAATCCAGCGTCTTTAGCTATGGTATTAAAAATATCGACTTCTAAAATAAATTGATCTGAATAACCGTGTATTGCATCGTATGCTGTTGCTGCCGTTTTACCTAATTGTCTTGCAGTAAGCATCGGATTGACTGTATGTAATTCGATAATAAGGAGACCAAACTTTTCTACGTAAGGCTTCCATTTTTTAAAATGCTCACGTAAAGAATCTTCAACCAAACTATTATTTAGTCGTTCACCTTTAAAAGCATAAGCTCCTGTAGATTTGCTGATTTTTTTACTTTCAGCTTTTGGTTGTTCCCAAATACGATTATGGTCTAAAAATGTGCGTACATTAAGTAGGTCTTTTAGGTCGATATTGTAATCTTCTTTTAAATCGGTAGCTAAAATATCTGGTCTACCAATATCGCCCCAAATAACTTTTGCCCAAATATCTGATTTTATTAAATTGGCACGAGTTGCTTTTAATGCGGTTTGGTTAAAATCGGCACCGACTAAAAGCAATGGATATTCTTCTAGTATTTTACCACGACTAGTTTGCTGTTCGATTACATCGAATATGTGTCGAATAAAAGCACCATTACCACAACCCATGTCTAAAATACCTTTAGGCTGTTCTTCTATAGGCTGATTAAATAATTTTATAATGATGTCGTCAATAATTTTGAAATATGCAGAATGAGCACCACCACTTCCCCAAACATTTATTTCTCTTTGAACATGTTTTTCAGGTTCATCAATTGAAATTGTTTGTAATATTAAAGGGTTGCCAAAGATGAGTTCGTTTAATTGTATTAAAGTTGGTAAATAAGAAACTGTTACACCATAAGCGCTTGCACGTTTTGCAAAGAATAAACCTTTGTTAGTAAATTGATATGTGTCTTTTCTTTTACTAAACCAGCCTAAATAGCTGAAGAAGTTTAATATTTTTTTAAAACTTTCAGGGTCTTTATGATATTCTTGTGCTCTAAAAGAAGCTTCCATAAAATATTTATGAAACAATCCACTAACACCTAACATCACAACTAAAGGTCCAGCAATAACACCTTCGATATGCTTTAATATTTGATATTCTATATTACTATCTTCTATATGTTTTAACCCAAAATTAGTTTTGAATTTAATAAAGACTTTATCAAGGATTATAAAGGCATCTGATCCAATACCTTCGATCGGAAATTTTACAGCATAGGAAAGAAGGTTTACTACATCTTCATATATGGGAATTAATTTAAAAGCTTTTTCGCTTTGTTTATTAATTTTAAAAAAAATGGTGTTTGTATTATTGTCTATGTGCTGAGTGAGCCAATTTTGAGAACATAAGGTTCGCAATGCAACATTTAAATAGCCTTCGTTTGCTTTAAAATGACTTGTTAGCTCATTTAAAGAGGCATTTTTATGTTTCAATAAATATGCTAATACACCTTTTTTATATAAAGTAAAAGCCGATGGAGCAGTCACTATACCATCAAGATGCCTAAAAATTGTACTTCGAAATTGTATTTTATTCGCTTTGGTAAGCATACAAAATTTATTTTCTTAAATATAGCGAAACCTTTTTAATAAATTTTCAACTATTATTAATTGTAGTTGCGGTGTTTTAAGATGAATAATTTATAATAAGACTTGAAATAATCTTGCCAAATTAAAAAATAGGGTTTAATTAAAATTTAAACGATTTAACGCAACTTTGGGTAGTCGAGTGGGCTTATTTCATGAAACATTTCGTAAATAGTTTCAAAAATATCTTCTAATGAGGGTTTAGAAAAATAGTCACCATCTGTACCATAAGCAGGTCTGTGTGCTTTTGCAGTTAAGGTTTTTGGTTGACTATCTAAATATTGATATGTATTTTGAGTATTTAAAACTTCGTTTAAAATATATGCCGAAGCTCCTCCAGGAACGTCTTCATCTATAATTAATAAACGGTTTGTTTTAGAAACGCTTTTTGCAATATCATGGTTTAAATCGAATGGCAGTAATGATTGTATGTCTATGACTTCGGCATCAATACCTACTTCAAGTAACTCCTTCGCTGCTTGATGCACCAAACGTAATGTAGAACCATAAGAAACTAGCGTGATGTCACTTCCCGTTTTTATAGTCTCAACTACTCCAATAGGCGTTTTAAACTCACCCATATTACTTGGTCTTTTCTCTTTTAATCTATAGCCATTTAAGCATTCAATGACAAGTGCTGGTTCATCACCTTCGAGTAAGGTGTTATAAAAACCAGCAGCTTTAACCATATTTCTAGGAACTAGAACATGTATGCCTCTTACTAAATTAATAATTCCACCTAGCTGTGAACCAGAATGCCAAATACCTTCAAGTCTATGTCCGCGTGTTCTAATAATTAAAGGAGCTTTTTGTTTTCCTTTAGTTCTATAATGAAGCGTAGCTAAATCATCACTAATTATTTGAAGCGCATACATGACATAATCTAAATACTGAATTTCGGCAATTGGTCTTAAACCACGCATGGCCATACCAATACCTTGCCCGATAATGGTGGCTTCGCGAATTCCCGTATCTGCAACTCTTAATTCGCCATATTTTTTTTGTAAACCTTCAAGCCCTTGATTAACATCACCAATATTTCCAGCATCTTCACCAAAAATAAGCACTTCAGGATATTTGTCTAAAATTGCATCAAAATTATCTCTAATATTAATACGACCATCGACTAATTCTTCTTTAGTGTATGTTGGTAAAACTTCTTTAATATGTATTGCAGATAGTTGAGTTTCGCTATGTAAATGCGAACTAAATTCTGGTTGTTTAATTTTGATATAATTATTAACCCAAGAAATTAATTCTTGTTTTTCTTCAGATTCTTCGTTAATAACATAACGCAATGCCTTTCTTGATGCAGAAAGTATGTCTTTTATTATTGGTTCTGAAATTGAAGCTAATTGGTTTTGTATTTTTTTTATAAAAGCTGAATTACGACTTTCATCTGATAGTTCTTCTAATAAAAGAAGAACTTTTTCACGTTCGTCAATTATTGGTTTTAAGAACGTATTCCAAGCATTTTTTTTACCTTCACGAACCTCTAATTTTATGCTTTTTTCAATAGTTCTTAATTCTTCGTCTGTAGAGAATTCATTAGTAATAATCCATTCTCTCATTTTTTTATTACAATCGTTTTCTAGTTCCCATTGTAATCGTTCGGGAGTTTTGTATCGTTCGTGTGAACCAGATGTCGAATGCCCTTGTGGTTGTGTTAATTCTTGCACATGAATCAATACAGGAACGTGTTCTTTTCTGGCAACTTGTGCTGCATGTTGATATGTTCCAATTAGTTCAGCATAATCCCAACCACTAACGGTAAATATTTCATATCCTTTTTCATCTTCATTACGTTGAAACCCTTTTAATATTTTAGAGATGCTTTCTTTTGTAGTCTGATGTTTCGCATGTACAGAGATCCCATATTCATCGTCCCAAACACTAATAACCATAGGCACTTGCAAGACACCAGCGGCATTAAAAGTTTCGAAAAACAAACCTTCACTAGTACTCGCATTACCAATAGTTCCCCAAGCAATCTCATTTCCTTTTACAGAAAATTTCGTTGCATCTATATGTTCTAAATTCCGATATATTTTTGATGCTTGTGCTAATCCAAGTAGCCTTGGCATTTGGCCAGCAGTAGGTGATATATCTGCACTCGAATTTTTAGTTTTTGTTAAGTCATTCCAATCACCGTTTTCATCTAAAGTATGTGTTGTAAAATGGCCGCCCATTTGTCTGCCTGCAGACATAGGCTCAAGATTTAAATCTGTATTTGCATATAAACCAGCAAAAAGTTGCTCTACAGTAAGAGCTCCAATTGCCATCATGAATGTTTGATCACGATAATATCCAGAACGAAAATCACCATTTTTAAAAGCTTTAGCCATTGCTAACTGTGGTACCTCTTTACCATCTCCAAAAATTCCAAATTTTGCTTTGCCTGTTAGAACTTCACGGCGACCAAGTAAACTACATTCACGACTTAAAACAGCAATTCTATAATCGTTTAGAATTTCTGCCTTAAAATCATCAAATGAAATTTGCTTTTTTAAATCTGAAAAAGTTTGCATATAAGCTTTAGATCTATGTGACAAATTTAGGTATTTTTTGGCATTTATGCAATTTTTGAGAAGCATTTAATTTTACGATATTACTAACAAACCAATTAAAAAATTAAATTATATTAATATTTATTAAGTAAAATCGAATTAAATTAGTAATTATCTAAAAAAAAGATGTTTTCTAATACCAACGGCGTGAAAATAATCCGAATAGAGTTTTTGGCGAAAGTGTAATAATGAAACGTATTTTTTGATCGTAATTAGGTTGGCCTATTTCCCAACCTAAATTTGAATATACAGGAAAATATAATTCGAAATAATCTGCGACAAGACTTAATCGTATGCCAGAATCGTAAACAAATTTCGGGTCGTTAGAATGATTTTTTACAAAACCAATATCGCCATATACTTGTACATACTTCCAAAGTGTTGTGCTTGCATTTAGGGTTGTTATCCATTGGTTTGCAAAAGGTGTTTCTAATTTAGATTTAAAACCACCTTCTGCTATAATTAATTGTTGACTAAATACTCCCGAATCTTCAGATCGTCCGAGGTAATTATAGTCAAATAAGTAATCTGTGGGTCTATCTAAAGCGTAACTAAAGTAATCTGATATCTTATAGGTGTCGTTATATAAAAAAGCACCAGCAAATAGACGAATATTTATTTGTCTGTTGGATTCTGTTAGTTTTCGGTATTCATAATTAAAAGAGACTTTTCCGAAATCTTTTGAAATTTGCAGGTCAGTAAACCATGTAGAATAGTTAATAAGGTTTCGATTTGTTCGTCCATATTTAATATCGAATACACTATATTCTGGATCACTATTAACACTTTCTATATTGTCTTTATCAAATTCTTTACTAATAGTTAAATAACGCATTGCTAAATAACTTGAATGATTGTCTCTTAAGTCTTCACTATTTCTAAAATCAAAAAACACAAATGGTGTTAATGTACTAAAAGATAAATCTGGCGCATAATTTGCGTACTGTCCAGAAAGGCCATACCTAATTCGATGAAGGTTTTGGTTTTCATATCTTTTGTTATAAAGTATAACACCACTACCTACCAGTTGCTTACTTTTTATTCCATACGTTGGTCTAAAACTATATGTAAAAGATTTACTTAAAATTGTTTTATTGTAGATCTTAATTCCCGGTGAAAAGCCATCATAAAAATTATATCCAAATTGAGGCATGAAAAATACTTGATTGTAATAAGGGTCTTCTATATCTTTAAAAAGCCTAAATTGAAAAGGTTTGTTATTAAAGAAAAACCCTTTTAATGATTTCCAGTTATCCCTTAAGTTAAATTCAGGAATTGTATTATCGTAATTTAATACTAGTTTATTGATACTGTCATTATGAATAGTAACTTCTTTGGTGCCATTAACGCTATTAATCCATGTTTTAGAAATAACGCTGTCATTATTCAATGCAAACAAAGATACTGGCATTGAGTTATTGCGTTTGTTTTTTATGGTTAAGGTAATAGAATCTTTAGTTTTTAAAGTATTCTTTATTTTGAAATCAATTTTCTTATTTGTCGTTACATATTCATTAAAAAACCAATTAAGATCTTTGTCAGTTTTAGATTTTATAAGATTTTCAAAATCTTCTGGAGTCGTTTTTTTAAGTTTGTATTTTGTTAAATACTCTTTGGTTGTGTTTTCAAAAATACCAGAATTAATATAATCGTCTAAATATTTTAATCCTACGCCAGCTTTATATTTATTAGCAATATTCTTGTTAAATTTTAATAGCGAATCTTTGGCCATGCTTAATGGTTGGTCTAAATTAGTTCTAGCCATATGCATGTACAGAAAATTATACTGGTCATTAAAATTAAGTGTCGCTGCGTGAGAAGCTTTAACTCCCCAAACATTTGAAAGTTTTCCAAATATTTTCTTGTTTGGATAATACTCTTCTACATATTTTATTAGAAAATAAGTTTGCAAACCATCAAGTAACCATTGTTCTTTTCTTGGGTTTGTTAAAAGTGTATTTTCTAAATAATTGTGTAATGCTGTTTTTAGAATTTTTAATTCGTATTGAAAATTATCTGAAAAAGGTTGAATAAAACTAGGTAAAAGGTTTAAGCCATAAATGGGATCTTTGTTATAATCTATATTAGCCAATAACAATTTATCGTGTGGATACTCACCAAGATTTTCAATGATAAATTGAATAACTTTATCCGTAATCATTGCATTATCAATAGATGAGATACTTTTACCAACGATATTTGAGACAACTGTTAAATGGTCTGTTTTAACTAGCTTAAAATCAGGTAGTTTGTGTAAAAATAATTTGTTGTTATTTCGATGCTTTCCTTCGAATCCAGTATGTTTTAAACCGTTGTTTTGTGTTTGGTATATTTCGTTTAACTCTGTGCTAATCACATAATTATTGGGGCATACTATATTTAGTTTAACTCTTGATTCAGGAATTAATAAATCGTCGAGATTTTTATTACTATAATATTGCCATTCGCCATCGTATTCGGCTGGAGTTATGTACCAATATCTTAAATTAAATTCACCAAATGAATTAATTCCATAATTTGTAAACTTTACGTTAGGGACTCGTACTATATAGTTTAAATGTATTTTATACGATTCGTTAGGCTGCAAAGATTTGTTTAGTATAACTTTAATAACATCAGGATGCTTAGCTAGGCGCTCGTATTTTATATTCTGATTATTTTGTGTTATAGAAGTTATTGCAGTAAAACCTCTGTCTTTACTTTTTGCAAAATGAAATTCGGTTTTATATTCTTCGGTAAAACGTTTAGCTAGAGGTGTGCTTTTGGTTGAGTACGCATGATTCCAATCGTTTAAATAAATAGTGTCTAAAACCTTATTTGAAGTATTAAAGTATTCAATTGTTTGAGAAATTTTTATTTGTTTTTTTTCAGGATTGAACACAGCTTTTAAGTCAATAGAATTTTGACTAAAAACCATTGCATTCACAACACAGAATAATAAACAAATAGATAAACGTATTCTCAATTTATAATAGATATTTTTTAAATAATAAACGTAAAAAGCAGGATATTTAGTATTTAAAAATTAGGGCTGAAACCTGATTCTTTATAGAAATTATCTAATATATTGATAACTTCATCTTCAGTGTCTACTAAATGAATTAAATCTAAATCTTTAGCACTTATGTTTCCAAAACTATCCAAAAGTATCGCTTTAACCCAATCGAACATGCCGTTCCAAAAATCTGACCCTACTAATATTATTGGGAATTTTTCTATTTTATTTGTTTGAATTAATGTGATGGCTTCAAATAATTCGTCAAGAGTTCCAAAACCTCCTGGCATTACCACAAAGCCTTGTGAGTATTTAACAAACATTACTTTACGGACAAAAAAGTAATCGAAATCTAAACTTTTATCATGGTCAATATACGGGTTGTCATGTTGTTCGAAAGGTAATTCAATATTAAGACCAACTGATGTTCCTCCGCCAAGATGAGCGCCTTTGTTACCAGCTTCCATAATACCTGGCCCACCTCCAGTAATAACACCATAACCAGCTTCTACAATGCCTTTTGCAATACTTTCTGCCAATTTGTAATACTTGTCTTCTGGTTTCGTTCGAGCAGACCCAAAAATAGAAACACAAGGCCCAATTTTACTCATTTTCTCAAATCCGTTAACAAACTCACCCATGATTTTAAAAATGGCCCATGAATCGTTTGTTTTAATTGCATTCCAACTTCTAGGATGTTGTTCTTTTCTCATAATTTTTTATTTTGTAACTCGCTAATTTAATTCTTTTTTAAGGAAATGAGCTGTGTAGCTTTTTTTATGTTTAATGATTTGTTCTGGTGTTCCTTCAACTATTATTTCTCCGCCACCTTTTCCGCCTTCATAACCAATATCGATAACATGATCTACCATTTTTATAACATCAAGGTTGTGTTCAATAATTAAAACGGTGTTTCCTTTGTCTGCTAGTTTATTAAGTACAATCATTAGTACGCGTATATCTTCAAAATGCAAACCAGTTGTAGGTTCGTCTAAAATATAGAATGTATTACCTGTATCACGTTTACTTAATTCGGTTGCAAGTTTAATTCGTTGTGCTTCGCCACCAGAAAGTGTTGTACTTTGTTGTCCAAGTGTAATATATCCCAACCCAACATCCTTAATAGTTTTTAACTTATTATAAATTTTTGGGATATGCTCAAAGAAGCCTACTGCTTGTTCAATGGTCATATTTAACACATCACTAATACTTTTACCTTTGTAACGAATTTCTAATGTTTCTCTGTTAAAACGTTTTGCTTGGCATGTTTCACATTCGACATATACATCTGGAAGAAAATTCATTTCAATAATACGCAATCCACCACCTTTACAGGTTTCACAACGACCACCTGCAACATTAAAACTAAAACGACCTGGTTTATAACCACGTATCATAGCTTCTGGAATTTTGGAAAATAAACTTCTTATTTCGCTAAACGTTCCTGTATAAGTTGCTGGATTACTTCGTGGTGTTCTCCCAATTGGTGACTGGTTTATGTCTATGACTTTATCGATATGTTTTAAACCTTCTATCTTTTTATAAGGCATTGGTTTTTTTACACCATTAAAAATATGAGCATTTAAAATAGGGTAGAGTGTCTCGTTTATTAAAGTCGATTTTCCACTACCTGAAACTCCAGTAACACCAATCATTTTTCCTAATGGGAATTTTACAGAGACATTTTTTAAATTATTACCTGTACATCCTTTAAGAACAATCGATTTGCCGTTCCCTTTTCTTCGTTTTTTTGGTACTTCAATATATTTGGTCCCATTTAAATAATCTGAAGTAAGTGTATGATGTGTTAAGAGTTCTTTTGGAGAACCTTCACTAATAATTTCGCCACCATGTTTTCCGGCCATTGGGCCTATGTCAATAACATGATCTGCATGTTCTATCATGTCTTTGTCATGCTCTACAACAATAACAGAATTACCAATATCACGAAGTGAAATAAGAGAGTTAATTAATTTATTATTATCACGTTGATGTAAGCCAATACTTGGTTCATCTAGTATATAGAGTACACCTACAAGTTGAGAGCCAATTTGAGTCGCAAGCCTTATACGTTGCGCCTCACCACCAGACAATGATTTTGAACTTCGATTTAACGACAAATAATCTAAACCAACATCTAATAAGAATTGTAGCCTCGATTTAATTTCTTTAATTACTTCTTCGGCTATTTTAAATTGTTTATCGCTTAAATGATTTGTTAGATCGTTAAACCAATTTGCTAAATCTACGATATCGAAATTTGCTAAATCTGCAATACTTTTATTGTTAATTTTAAAAAATAGTGATTCTTTTCTCAATCGAGAGCCTTCACATTCATCACAAGTAACTTTATCCATAAAATCTTTTGCCCAACGTTTTAATGAAGTTGAATCTGCAGTTTTAAATTGATTTTCGATAAAGTTTGCAACACCTTCAAAATCTATTTTGTAATCTCTTGTAATGCCAAGGGTTTTACTTTCTACAGAAAATTTTTCATTACCACCATATAAAATCACTTGTTTAGCTTCTTCAGGAATGCTTTTATAGCTGTCTGTTAATTGAAAATTATAGCGTTGCGCAATCAATTCGAACTGTTTGAAAATCCAACTATTTTTTTCTGGACCATGAGGCGCTAAAGCACCGTTTTTAATTGAAAGCGACTCGTCTGGAATTATTTTGTTTTCATTTACTTGATACAATTCGCCAATACCATTGCATTTCGGGCAGGCACCTTTTGGTGAATTAAACGAAAAGTTATTAGGTTCCGGATTGGGATACGAAATACCGGACGATGGGCACATAAGATTACGACTAAAATAGCGTGTTTCACTAGTATCTTGCTCAATGACCATAAGCACATCGTTGCCATGATACATGGCTGTGTTTATGGTTTCTGTTATACGTTTATCATTATCTGCGTCCTTATCAATTTTTAATCTATCGATTACTATCTCTATTTCATGAGTTTTGTATCGGTCTAATTTCATGCCTTTTACAAGGTCTTTTATTTCGCCATCTGCTCTTACTTTTACAAAACCTTGCTTGGCTATTTGCTCAAACAATTCACGATAATGACCTTTACGAGACCTAACTACAGGCGCAAGAATGTTTATTCGTTTTCCGTTAAACGTTTCTATGATAAGTTCTTTTATTTTTTCGTCGCTATAACTCACCATTTTTTCGCCAGTATTAAAACTGTATGCGTCACTAGCACGTGCGAATAATAATCGTAGAAAATCGTAAATTTCTGTAATAGTTCCAACGGTAGATCGTGGTGATTTGCTAGTTGTTTTTTGCTCGATAGCAATAACGGGAGAAAGGCCATCTATTTTGTCGACATCAGGACGTTCAAGACCACCAAGAAACTGCCTTGCGTAAGCAGAAAAGGTTTCGATATAACGACGTTGTCCTTCGGCATAAATAGTATCGAAAGCCAAAGACGATTTACCACTACCAGATAAACCTGTAATAACTACAAGCTTTTCTCTCGGTATTGTAACATCTATGTTTTTTAGGTTGTGTACTCTCGCACCTCTAACCTCAATGTATTCTTCGAAATTGGTCATAAAACGGCAAAGTTGCGAAGGTACGTTTTTTGGTTCTAAAAATGAAGTGTATATTTGGTTGTACTGTTAAAGTTATTAATGTATTTTGTTCATGTTTTATAAAAAAAATGATTATGAAATTACTCGGAATTAGCTCTAGAATAAATCACCCAGAATATGGAAAAGGTGTTGTTACCAATGTAACATCAAAGCACTATTGGGTAACTTTTATAGATAACGGATTAGAAACGATTGATATTGATTCTGATTTTGAAGTTATTGAAGCCGCGGATGGCGATGTTGATACTGTTAGTTTTTTTGATGTAGAATCTAGTTTGGTCGAAATTTTAAAACGTTGGAGTGATGCAAGTGATATTGTCCCAATTGCAGATAAATGGAAAGGAGGCCAATTAATTTTAGAACCCCAAGATACCAGTATGCAAAACAAAGAAATGCCTATCGATACTTTTTTTCATAAGATTGTCATGGTAAGAGATCGAATACGCGTTATGGAACAGAAGATAAACTCTAGTAATCTTGATGAGCAAGATAAAGTAGATTTACAACAATATATTACCAGAATTTATGGTAGTTTAACGAGTTTTAATGTGTTGTTTAAAGTGAAGGAACATCAGTTTGTTGGTTCGAAGAGTAATTAATTAGTTCCTTTAACAAGCCCCATATCCAAACCCATAACTAAAATAGAATGGAAGGTTGGTAATTGCGCACCACTTTCTGTGGTTATCCAATCGTTCCAGCTGGCTTCAAGACCATCTATTGGTAGTGCCGAAGTCCACATTTTTAGTTTTTCTGGTTTACCATTTTCATCGAATATCCAAAGATAAGAATCTTCAGAATCTGGTGTTTTAGATGTGTATGTTACTAATAATCCTTTATCTCCATTTTCTAATGTTACTATACGACGTTCGATACCTTCGTCAAAAATATTATATGGTGCTGTTAGCCAAAACACATCATTTTTAAAATAAGATGCAGCTTCATTAATAAGCACTTTTGCTTTATCTCCTTCAACCTTAAACCCATGTACGTAAGCTTTCGTTTTCGAACTATCTTTTAAGTTTAAATCTACTTTATATTCTTTCCAATAAATAAGACATTCGCCTTCATTTTTATCCCATTTATAATGATGACGCTTTTTAAAAGTAAATTCTATATAATTTGTTTTTAAATAAGCTTCATAGTTAAGAGCATCGAGCATAGTTTGAGCAAGAGAATCTGCTTGTTTACCTTCAATACCAGAAGGAAGGTCTTCGTTATATTTAAAATATACAAGACCAAAAAACAAGAAAGTTGGTAACGTAAAAAAGATTACGAGTCCGACTACTATTTTTATGGATTTTTTATATTTCATAATAAAAAACCGCGAGATTTATTAGAGTAAATAAAGAGGCTTTATGCAGATATAAATATGTAAATGCAATACCAAAGTATTAAATACAATTGGTTTAATAAAGGAAAAAACTTAAAAACCGACAGCCGTATCATCGCCTCGATAATCGGCACCACCTTCTAACGTTTTATCGTCTAAAACCATGATTCCATCGACCTTGCCAATTATTCTGTTATCTTTTTCATTTATATGATAACCTAATTTTTCTAATTTTAAAATTATATTCTTATCGAATGAATTGGGTTCCATTTTAATTACATCTGGTAACCATTGATGATGAAATCGAGGAGCATCTACCGCTTCTTGCATCGTCATATTATATTCATGGACATTTAAAATTGTTTGCAATACAGATGTAATAATTGTTGAGCCACCCGGTGTACCGATACTCATAAATAATTCACCATTTTTTTCAACTATAGTTGGTGTCATAGAACTTAACATACGTTTTTCAGGAACAATACTATTTGCTTCGGCTCCAACTAATCCAAACATATTTGGTTCTCCTGGCTTACTACTAAAGTCATCCATTTCGTTATTTAAAAAGAACCCTAAGTCAGAACAATATAATTTAGAACCATACGCACCATTTAAAGTTGTGGTTACTGAAACTGAATTTCCAAATTGATCTATAATAGAGAAGTGTGTTGTTTCATCACTTTCTACTACTTGTACATTGCCATGAGAAACATCGTTTGATTTTGTTGCTTTTTCAAACGAAAAAGACTTCATTCGGTCTTTTAAATAGTTATCACTTATAAGTTTCTCGCCAGGAATAGAAACAAAATCTGGATCGCCTAAATAGTAACTTCTATCGGCATAAGCACGACGTTCTGCTTCCGTAATAATCTGAATACTTTTTGCGGAGTTATGTCCGTAAATATTCAAATCATAAGGTTCTACCATTTTCATTATTTGAGCTAAACAAATACCACCGCTAGAAGGTGGTGACATAGAAATAATATTTAAGTTATCGTATTTAAATGAGGTAGGTGTACGCCAACTTACGTCATATTTTGCTAAATCCTCAAGTGTAATTATACCTCCATTATTTTGAATAAATTTTACAAGACGTTTAGCTGTTTCACCATTATAAAATTCTTCTTTACCATTTTTCATAATACGTGTTAAGGTTTCAGCAAGCGCGGGATATTTAATGGTGTCGTTTTTTTTCCATTGTTTATCAAAAATGATAGAGTCTTTATTTGCTTTTGGAAACAATGGTTGATAATGTTTTATAGTATTTTCTTGCTTTTTTGTAACTATAACGCCTCGATTTGCCAAATCTATAGATGGTTCTATGATATCTTCTATAGGTAGGCTTCCTAATTTTTCATGAACAGCAAATACACCAGCGACAGAGCCAGGAATACCAACTGCCATCACACCTAATATGCTTTTATTTGGAATTACATCACCATTTTCGTCTAAATACATGTCCTTTGTCGCAGCTAATGGTGCTTTCTCTCTAAAATCTAGTGCGCCAATTTCTCCATCAGATTTTCTATATACCATAAAACCACCACCACCAATATTTCCTGCAAAGGGATAAGCCACAGAAAGCGCTAATTGAGTTGCAGCCATAGCATCAAAGGCATTACCTCCTTTTTTGAGAATATCGCTACCAATTTTAGATGCTTCTTCTCTTGCAGAAACAACCATAGCTTTCGGGGTTATTAAACCTCTCTTTTGAGGTGAAGTAACTACAGGTTCAAGTGTTTTTTTACACGATAATATAAAAAAGGATGCTAAAATAATAATATAAAAATGTTTCATGAATTTTAGTTTTTAGATATTTCGGTTAGCTGTTTTTTTGAGAATATGATAAGATCGTCGAAGAATAAGGTGAATTCATTCTCAAATTCACTATAAAATTCTTCAAGTTCATTTATCGCTTCATTCATGTTTGATATGTTTTTAATTCTACGATTCATACCATTTAAAACTCTTGTTATTCCTTCAATTGATGCATAGCTTAATAACCAATTATCGGTTATCATGTACGGCATCATTTTTTGAATACGTGCAGGTAAAAGCTCATAGTTTTTTTCTAAAGAATGATAAAATGTTTCGATATAATCTTCTAAAGGAATATCAGAATATTTGCTCCAGTTTTTAGCAAGAAAATGGTCATAAAGTATATCGACTATCACACCAGAATAATGGTTGTATTTGGCGTGAAGCCTTTTGGTACTTTGTCTAACGGTTTTATGGCTATCTGTATATGTGTCTATTTGGCGATGTAGAAGTATTCCTGTTTGTATGTCTTTAGGATATTTTTTATAATCTTTTCCCTTTATTCCATCCGCAATAAAGTTGCCTATAGTTACGCTGTTATTCTCGCCAGAAAGAAAAATATGTGCCAAATAATTCATTCTCCGAATTTACAAATTCATAGTTAACATTTACAATTTATAACTTTATATTTGTTCAAAATTAAATGTGAATGACGCTTATAAAATCTATTTCAGGAATTAGAGGAACTATCGGAGGACATGTAGGTGATAATCTTACACCAATCGATGTTGTTAAATTTGCATCGGCTTATGGGACATGGCTAAAGCAGCAACGTGATAAAGAAGATTATCGTGTGGTTGTTGGTCGTGATGCCCGAATATCTGGTGATATGATGCAGAACCTTGTTATGAATACTTTGGTTGGTCTTGGTATTCATGTGGTAGATGTAGGATTATCTACAACCCCAACCGTAGAAGTTGCTGTTACTTTAGAGCATGCAGATGGTGGAATTATTTTAACAGCTAGTCATAATCCAAAACAATGGAATGCGCTTAAATTACTGAATGCTAAAGGTGAGTTTTTAAATGCAATAGAAGGTGAGAAAATTCTTAAAATTGCTGAAGGTGATACCATGCAATTTTCAGATGTTGATAATTTAGGAAAGATTACAAAAAACCAAGCATATATAGATATTCATATCGACGAAGTATTAGACTTGCCATTAGTAAATATATCAGCAATTAAAGAAGCAAATCTTAAAGTAGTTGTAGATGGCGTAAATTCTACTGGAGGAATTGCCATTCCGCTGTTATTAGAGCGTTTAGGAGTTCATGCTGTTAAATTGTATTGTGAACCTCATGGACATTTTCCTCATAATCCAGAACCACTTAAAGAGCATTTAACAGATTTATCTGAAGCTGTTGTAAAAGAGAGAGCAGATTTTGGTATTGTAGTAGATCCTGATGTTGATAGATTGGCATTTGTTGATGAAAATGGTGAAATGTTTGGCGAAGAATACACATTGGTAGCTTGCGCAGATTATGTGTTAAGCAATACGAAAGGAAACACTGTTAGTAATATGAGCTCTACGCGTGCATTGAGAGATGTGACTGAAAAATATGGATGTAATTATGAAGCTAGTGCTGTAGGAGAAGTAAATGTGGTAGAATTAATGAAAAAAAATAATGCCATTATTGGTGGCGAAGGTAATGGCGGTATTATTTATCCAGAGTTACATTACGGAAGAGATGCTCTGGTTGGTGTCGCTTTATTTTTAAGTTTACTTGCCGAAAAAAATACTGAAGTTAGTAAGCTTCGAACTAGTTATCCAAGCTATTTTGCGAGTAAAAACAAAATAGCTCTAACTCCTAGTTTAGATGTAGATGCAATTTTAACCGCAATGGAATCTAAATACAGTCATGAAAACATCTCGACTATTGATGGAGTTAAAATAGACTTCTCTGAAAGTTGGGCGCATTTACGTAAGAGTAATACTGAACCTATTATTAGAATTTATACCGAAGCTAAATCTCAAGAAGAAGCTGATACTTTAGCAAATAAAATTATTTCTGAAATTGAAGCAATTGCAAAAGGTTAAAATAAATGTACCCTTATCATAATAAAATAAAGCAACGTATTAATAATAATGAATTAATTAAATATGAGTATGTTGAATCTTACAAAAAGATTTCACCTTGTTTGTTGTTGCATTTTTCTACCGAGCCAAAAGTGAGGCCAATTAGAGAGCATCGTTTTGATGAATACGAAAATTTATTTAAAGATTTTTAGGAACTTTATTTCGATGTTTCCAGCGTTTATGCGTCCATAAATAATATTCTGGCGCCTCGTTAATTTGTTTTTCTACGAGTTTTAAAAATAGATCTGTAATTTCGTAATCTTTAAAGTCTTTTGGATTTTCTGCAATGGTTTCAAACGTTGTTTCATAGAAACCACGTTTCAGTTTTTTTACTCTAAAAAACACAACGGCCATATCTAATTTTTTAGCAAGCATTTCTGCTCCTGTGTGTACAGGGACTTTTATTCCCATAAAGTGATTCCAATGATATGCTTTTTTTGCTTTAGGAGATTGGTCTGAAACAAAGCCACAAATAGTTAGTTTTCCATCTACTTTAGACTTTAGCAGGGCTGGTATAGATTCTTTTGTAGTTATTAAATGGCTATTATATTTTGCTCGTATACGTCTTACTAATCTATCAAAATACTTGTTAGCCAAACGTTTGTATATAGCATATCCTTTATTATTAATATAGGTCTGAAGAATAAAAATCCATTCCCAACTTCCATAATGAGCGCACATTAATGCAATGCTTTTATTATTTTTTTCGAGGTTTTGAATTAATTCAACATTAGAAAAAGTAAACCGTTTTTTCATCTCGCCTTCCGAAATGGTCATAGATTTAATAGACTCTACCATCATATCACATAAATGGTGATAAAACAATTTTATTATTCTGTTAATTTCTTTATCTGATTTGTCGGGAAATACTAAATTCAAATTAGCCTTCACAACTTTTTTTCGATAACCAAAAACTCTATAAATGAATAGGTAAAGAAAATCTGAAAAAGCATAAAGAAGCCTAAAGGGAAGAATAGAAATTAACCATAAAAATGGATAAACTAATATGTAAACAAGAAATTGCATCAATAAGTTTTAAATTTGCATGAGCAAATATATGTTATATTTGATTTTAAACGTTAATAGCTTATGGGCAAATTAGATTTAATTACAATAATTATTATAGTTGCAAATGTTCTTATTTCGTTAAAAGGATTTAACGATTTTTCTTTTTTCGAGAAGTATAAATTTAATATTGGTGGAGTTAGACGAGGAGAGCAAATTCGATTATTTAGTTCTGGATTTCTGCATGTAGACATGCCGCATTTATTTTTAAATATGTTTACTCTATATTTTTTCGCTAGTGTTGTTATTAATTATTTAGGAGTTTTTGGCTTTACAGTTATATATCTTGGAAGTTTATTATTAGGAAACTTATTATCACTTTATTTTCATAAAAACGAGTATCACTATAGTGCTGTAGGAGCTAGTGGTGCAGTTATGGGTATTTTGTATTCGGCAATTTTACTGCAACCTGATATGAGTTTATATATGTTCTTTATTCCTATTCCAATACCAGCTTATATTTTCGGAATAGGTTATTTACTATATTCAATTTATGGTATGAAAAACAGTATAGGCAATATTGGTCATGATGCTCATTTTGGAGGTGCTGTTGGAGGTTACATCATAACTTTAATTTTAGCTACTTGGTTATTCACTGAGCATTTATTAATGGTTTTGTTATTAGCAATTCCTATAATCGTATTATTTGTATTGCGTAAACTAGGTAAGATGTAATAAAAAAGGCTTCATAAAATGAAGTCTTTTTTATTAGTTTAGTAATTCTGCCATTTTATCCTCAAGTGCTTGGCCTCGTAGATTTTTAGCAATTATTTTTCCTTCAGCATCTAAAATAAACGTTGCTGGTATCGAATTTATATTATATGCTTTTGCAATTGGGTCTTGGAAGTATTGCAAATTTGAAACATGATGCCAAGTTAATTTATCATCTTCAATAGCCTTTAACCAAAGTGCTTTCGGATCTTGTTGTTTTGGTGTTCCATCTAAAGAAATACTAATAATTTCTAAACCTTTGTCGTGATACTTATTATATACATTTACAACATTTGGATTTTCTCTTCTGCAAGGTCCACACCAAGCAGCCCAAAAATCTAAAATAACAATTTTACCTTTTACATCGTTTAATGCTAGCATATCTCCATTAGGAGTTGGCGCAGAAAATGCTGGAGCAATACTACCAATTGCTGTAGCTACTTTTGCATCTAAAATTTCTGAAATGTTTATTCCTGCACGATTTTGCTTTAAATTTTCAGGAAATGCGTCAAATAATGCTTTAAGCTCGTTTGCCTCAATATCTTTTCCTCTTACTTTACGTTCTAAAATAAAAAGCCCCATAAGTGACTCGTTATTATCTTTTATAAATTGGGTGTCAAATTCTGCACCTTTAGTTATTAAACTTTCATATTCACCTTTTAAGGAATTCATCCAAGCGGTATCCTGTGCTTTTTGAGCTTGAGCATTTTCACTTCTCAAGGCTCCAATTTCTTTGCCAATAGCGTTTGCATTTTTCGTGTATTCCTGTAAGAGATCGTTTTCTTTAGTACCTTCAATGGTAGAAGTATTGATGCTATCTTTATACATTGTTAAAGAAATATCTTCGTTTTCAAGAATAAATGGGAAGTTGTTTTTAATTTGGTCTACAGAAATAAAATAGACATCTGGTGCTTCTATGTTTCCTGTGAATGAAAATGTACTGTTTGTAACAGTTGTAGTGTCTTTTGCAGATAGTTTGTTTTCATCTACAAAATTCAAAAACACTTTTCTACCATCTTCTACACCATCAATAGATGCAGTAATTGTATAACTTTTTTCGTTAGAACAAGATATTGCTAGAATAGCAAAACATATTAAAATCCATTTCTTTAACATAATTGAATTGTTTTATTCGGTTGCAAATATAAGCGTTATTATAAATATACTTTGTGAAGATTATGCTAAAGATTTTTAGGCTTAGAATCTTTTTACAATTTACTACATTTGCTTCATGATAAATAACGATAATATTATTGCATTAGCAACACCGTCAGGAGCAGGTGCAATAGCCGTAGTTCGTATTTCTGGAAGTGAAGCAATAAGTATCTTAGATGCATGTTTTAGATCTGTTAAAGATCAAAAGTCACTTACTGATCAGAGAACACACACCATTCATTTAGGTCATATTATTGATGACACGAGAACCATAGATGAGGTTTTGGTGTCTGTATTTAAGAATCCTAATTCTTATACAGGTGAAAATGTGGTTGAAATATCGTGTCATGGATCACCATATATTCAACAGCAAATTATCCAGCTGTTTCTGCGTAAAGGTTGCCGAATGGCAGATGCTGGCGAATTTACATTACGTGCTTTTTTAAATGGAAAGTTAGATTTAAGTCAAGCAGAAGCTGTAGCAGATTTAATAGCTAGTGAGAACGAAGCATCTCATCAAATTGCTATGCAGCAAATGCGAGGTGGTTTCTCTAGTGAAATTGCTAAACTTCGAGAAGAGCTTTTAAATTTCGCTTCATTAATAGAATTAGAATTAGACTTTGCCGAAGAAGATGTGGAGTTTGCCGATAGAAGTCAGTTTAAAGAACTTATTGAACGTATTACGTTTGTTTTAAAACGCTTAATCGATAGTTTTGCGGTTGGTAATGTCATTAAAAATGGTATTCCCGTGGCAATTGTTGGAGAGCCCAATGTAGGGAAATCAACTCTCTTAAATGCCCTTTTAAATGAAGATCGTGCTATTGTATCTGAAATTGCTGGTACAACAAGAGACACTATTGAAGATGAAATTTCGATTGGAGGTATTGGTTTCCGATTTATTGATACAGCAGGAATCCGAGATACTCAAGATGTGGTTGAGAGTATCGGAATCAAAAAAACCTTCGAGAAAATCGAGCAATCTCAAGTAGTAATCTATTTATTTGATAGTACGAAGTATAAAGTTCAAAGCGATAAGTTTAAAGTAGAGTTAGAAAAAATCAAGAATAAATATCCGCAAAAGCCACTTATTATTCTGGCAAACAAAATGGATAAGATTGACGATATTCAAACTACCGAAATGCAATCTGAAATACCAGAGATAAAATTATTATCAGCCAAAACAGGTTTTGGTGTAGAAGAATTAACTAATTCACTCTTAACCCTAATTAATACTGGTGCATTACGAAATAATGAAACCATTGTTACAAATACAAGACATTATGATGCTTTGCTAAAAGCCTTCGAAGAAGTACAAAAAGTAAAAGACGGATTAGAAACGGGATTGTCGGGCGATTTATTGGCTATTGATATCAGACAAGCCTTATATCACTTTGGAGAAATTACTGGAGAAATTACAAACGACGATTTATTGGGTAATATTTTTGCTAACTTTTGTATCGGGAAATAACAAAAAACAGGACGCTAGATGTAAGAAAAAACAGTTCTATGAAAATTATTAAATTTGTAAAAGTACTCTCTTGATTTTGACCCAAAAAGTGTAAATTGGACTGAAGAAGTACAATACCTCAATCACAATGTCGTCTTCCTAACTTTTTAATTTTATTATTTGCTCGAATAAGAGAATAAAGATTTTTTTAGATAATTGCTGAGCTTCGTAAAATTGTCCTTGCTCTATATATGATTAATATTATTGCCTTATCTTTGAAACGATAGTTAAAACCAAATTGCTTAGAAATAGAATGCATAGATGATTAGAAACATTTTATTGAATAGGCATATAAAACTTGTAATCTATTTTGGGTTATGTTTTTACATTCAGAACGGGTACTCTCAAGATGTAAATAAACTTCAAGCACTAAAGACTTTAAAAGAAGTCATAAAGAGTTCTGAAAATGTTGAAAAACTTCAACTTTTAGATAGCCTTACCAATTTAGTGAAATATCGATCAGAACTCAAATATGACTCTATTGTAAAAGCAACAATTGAGCATGCTATAGCTCTCGATTCTTTTAATTTGGCAGGATGGCATACAGCAAGCTTTATTTATCACCAAAACAGTATTTTAGAAAAACCGCAAGAAGGTTTACAGCTTTTTACTGATTTTCAGCCTTATTTAGATAAACTAACCGATGAGCGATCTATAGGCCGAATATATCTTAATGCTGCTGATAGTTATTATTTTTTGGGAAAAATTGAAGAGTCAATTTCAGTTTATAATATTGCTAAAGAACACGCTTTGGCATCTCAAAATAACTCTCTTATTGGATTTGTGCATCTCTATACAGGTTATGCAGAGGATAAATTAGGACTTTTTGCCGATGCATCTCAAAGTTTAAATGAAGCTGGGAGACGTTTTCAAGAAGCAAAAGATACATTTAATATCGTTTCAGCTAAAAACACATTGGCAAACCTCTATAGTAGAAATTCTTTTTTCGATGAGGCTGCTCAAGAACGGAAAGAAGCTATATTTTTAGCCAAAAGAATCAATGACTATCCACATCTGGTGAGCTTGTATAGTAATGCAAGTGTAGATTATAGAAAACAAAAAAAGCACAAACTTCGTTTAGAAACTATTGAAGACGCATTAGTAGAAAATGCAAAATTAAATGATATAAGTACGCGATATGTATTGTTGTGTAATTTGGCAATGACACATATAGATTTAGGTGATGAAGCTAAAGCTACTATGTATTTTAATGAGGCTATTGACCTAGATGTTGACGATGACTTTTACCTAAAAAAGATTTCATACTTGAATGTAAAAAAAGAACTTTCATTTAGTAAAGGAGATTACCAAGAGGCGTTAAATGCAGGAAAGGCACATTTAAAAATTTATCAAAAGCGAAAATTATTTGAAGAAACTGTTTGGGCTCATGAGTTTTTAAATAAAACCTATTTGCAATTAGATCAGAAAGACAATGCTTATACTCATTTGGCAGCATATACCGCGCTCAAGGATTCTATAGTAAATGCCCAAAACATTAAATCCTTTGCATACTATCAAACCATTTACGAAACAGAAAAGCGTGATTTACAGATTGATAATCAGAAAATTGATATAGCGCTACTCGATGAAAAAAACAAAATAAAAAATCAATGGATGTTAATTGGAGGATTAGTGTTACTTTCTATTTTTGGATTTATTTTTCTAATTCGTTCGCGAAATTTTGCCATGCGAAGACAATTTCTAAAATCAGATTTTTCTAGAAACCTGTTAAAAGCTCAAGAAGAAGAAAAAGCAAAAATAGCATTAGATCTGCATGATAGTGTTGGTCAAAAGTTAATGTATCTTACTCGTGAAGTAAAAAATAAAGGAGATAAAGATCTGCAAGATTTAGCTGCCAATACTTTAGAAAGTTTACGAGTCATTTCAAGAACATTACATCCGTCAACCATAGAAAAATTAGGCTTTACTACTGCTTTAGAAGAATTATTAGAAGAAGTGCAGACACACACAGATATTTTATTTAGTACTCAAATAGAAAATATTGATATCGAGATTGAAGGTCAAAATGCCTTATACTTATACCGTATTATTCAAGAGTTATTAAGTAATGTAATAAAGCATTCAGGGGCAAAAAATACTGCTTTATCTGTTACAAAAACGGCTGAAATTATTTGTGTTGTTGTTGAAGACAACGGCGTAGGTTTTGATGCAGAGGTTGCTTTAAAAAAAGGAAAAAGTCTTGGGTTACAATCTATAAATGAACGTTGCAACTTTATTAATGCAACCTGTAACATAGAATCGCGTAAGGATAAAGGCACAAAGACCACTATTAAATTGGAACCATTGAATTAAAACAATATGTTTAAACAGAACATTACTATAGTTTTAGCAGACGATCATCCCATAATGCGTAATGGTATGCTAAAACTACTTCAAGACGAAGGTTATAATGTCCTTGCGAGCGTAGAAAATGGAGCAAAAGCATTGACGCAACTGGTAGAAAAACAACCAAAAATTGCTTTGTTAGATATAGAAATGCCTTTATTAAATGCATATGAAATTATAAAAAAGGCAAGAGAGTTCTGTCCTAATACAAGATTTGTTACAATGACATATCATAAAAATAAAGGTTATTTGTTACAAGCTATTTCTATTGGTGTGCATGGCTACTTGCTAAAAGAAGATGGTGTTTCAGAAGTAAATAATTGTATTGATCAGGTATTGCAAGGTAATACCCATATTAGTTCTTCGTTTTCAAAAACGGTCATTCAATCTATAGAACTAGAATTTAGAAAAATAAAATTACTTACGCCTACAGAGCGCGTAGTTATCCGATTAGTTTCAAAAGGTAAATCTTCACAAGAAATAGGCCTTCAACTCACTATGGCTACTAGAACTGTAGAAAAACATCGTAGCAATATTATTACCAAATTAGATTTACAACGAGATGCTAATATTATTGCTAAATGGGCTAATGAACATAAAACCATTGTAGATTCCTTATAACCTAATAATACGTATCCTACGTAATATTATGCCATTCTACGTATTTGGTGGTATAGTTTCATACTCTACATTTGTTTAAACAAAATAATCAGAATATAAACATCTGATATTAATAGTATAAACAAAAAAAAAGAAAAGATGAAAACAGTTCGATTAGGAGATGAAGCTCCAAATTTTATCGCAAATTCTACTGAAGGAGAAATCAATTTTCATGAATGGCTTGGAGACAGTTGGGGTATTTTATTTTCGCACCCAGCAGATTATACACCAGTATGTACTACAGAATTAGGTACAGTTGCCAAATACAAAGATGCCTTTGAACAACGTAATGTAAAAGTAGTTGCTCTTAGCGTTGATGGAATTGATTCACATCACGGTTGGATAAAAGACATTAATGAAACTCAAAATACTTCGGTAAACTTTCCAATTATTGCTGATACTAATAAAGATGTATCCAATTTATATGATATGATTCATCCAAATGCTGATAACAATTTAACTGTACGTTCAGTATTTGTAATTGGTAGTGATAAAAAGGTAAAACTCACTTTAACATATCCAGCGTCTACAGGACGTAATTTTGAAGAACTGTTACGTGTTATTGATTCTTTGCAACTTACTGCATATCAAAAAGTAGCTACGCCTGCCAACTGGAATAACGGTGACGATTGCGTTATTGTTCCTTCTGTAACTAATGATGAAATTTCTGAATTATTTCCAAAAGGATATACAGAGATAAAACCTTACTTAAGGATGACACCGCAACCTAACAAGTAAATAAGTATTATCAATTATTCCAGAACCACCGAACCTTAACTAGTATAAGTTTTCTATTTAATATTTTAAAAAAACAACGGTAAATATTAAAAGCTTATCATAAATATAAAGTATATGAAAAGAACATCACACGCTATAAAAACAATAGTAATTATGATGGTTTCTGTAAGTCTATCTTTTAGCCAAACCATTTATTATGTAGATGCGTCTCAATCTAACGATTCTGGGGCAGGAACCTCATGGGCAACCGCAAAAAGAAATCTTCAACCAGCATTGGATGTCGCTTCTGCTGGTGATGAAGTTCGTGTGGCCTTTGGTGAATACATACCTACCGAATTTCCTAATACTGTTAATGTTGACAATCCAAGAAATATAACGTTTCACTTAAATAAAGATATCGTCTTAAGAGGGAGTTTTAACCCTACTACCAATACCCAAGATTATAATAATCCAAGTATTTTGAATGGTGATATAAACGATGATGATGTTATTACAGGTAGCGGTGCAGATTTAAGTATAACTAACAAAAGTGAAAACATTTACCACGTATTCATTACTGCTGACCTTACAGAATCTGCTATTATAGATGGCTTTACAATACAAGGTGGTAATGCATCAGGTAGTGGTGAGATTATCTTTAGTGATGAAAGTATTTTTCGTAGTCATGGTGGTGGTATGTTTAATAGTGAGGGTTCAACACCAAGTATAAGTAATATGATTTTTGTTGGTAATTCAGCTGTAGATGGCGGAGGTATGTTTAATGCCAGTTTTAATCTTAACGGTTTCAATATTACTGATATCACTTTCATTCAAAACTTTGCTAGTAATCTAGGAGGAGGTATGCGTAATATAGGCCAATTTGATTTGAATCTTAACAATTTAACTTTTATTGGTAATAGAGCTAATTTTCGAGGAGGCGGTATGTCAAATAGTACAGGTATAGTAAGTATTACAAATTCAACATTTGATGCTAATTCAGCTTTAGCAGGTGGTGGAATTTATAGTCAGGCTGAGGGTAATGACTCAATTATAAAAAATTGTGTGTTTAGAGATAATACAGCAAGTGATGGTCCTAGTTCCAGTGGTTTTAGTGGTAATGGTGGCGGAATATTTATGCTTGAATCTTCTCTACATGTCATAAACACTTTTTTTATTAGAAATATATCAGGGAAAGATGGTGGTGCAATACATACTTTGGAAGGTGCAGACCCAGTTGATTACATTAACAATATCTTTGTAGATAATTCTGCTCAATTGGGAGGTGCTATATATCAATCAGGAATTTTTATGGATATAATTAATAATGTCTTTGTTGGAAATACAGCTGATGTTGGGATCGGCGCAGTGGGAATTGTTGCATCTTTAGGTCCTGCATCAACTAAAATAATAAATTCTACTTTTATTGGAAATAATGTATCCCAAAACGGTTTTGTAGCTATTGGAGGTTTTCGTGCTAACTCGTTAACATTAGATAATAATGTTTTTTTTGGTGAGACAGGGAATGAAATACTTTTAGATGATGATACCTCTTTTACATCAAGAAATAACTTCTCTGAAAATTTCACAGGAACAGGATTTACAACCTTAACAGAAAGTCCATTTATTAATAGTGAAGATCCTGATGGAGCTGATGATATATTTGGCACCCTTGATGATGGTTTATTTCCTGCAGTAAATAGCCCGCTTATAGATGCTGGTGCTAATAGCCGTTTACCAGAAGATACATATGATTTAGATAATGATACAGATACTACAGAAATGATTCCTTTTGATATAGCTGGTTTACAAAGAATAGTACAAATATGGAGTGAAAATAAAGTGGATGTCGGCGCTTATGAGTTTAATACAATATTGAGTACTAATTTTACAGATTTAAAAAAATTAAGCATTTTTCCTAATCCAACGAAAAATATATTTCAAATACGTAATCCTAACAATCTAATAATTAATAGTGTTAGGTTATTAGACCTACAAGGCAGAATGATTAAACAATTTAATTTGTTAGATTTAGATCCACATTCAACTCTAAGTCTAGATATTTCAAAACTAACATCAGCTATATATTTATTAGAAATAAATTCAGAAAATATAAAAGACATTATCAGAATTGTAAAAGAATAGTATATTATGGGTTACTTTATTTAAATATTAAGTTTAACAAAAGAATCCTTAATAAATTATTTGTTGATTGTTAAATCAAACTTTTTCAATTCAGAACAAACTTGGTTTGAATTTTTTCTGCACGCCATACTATTAGTAGCACCCTCATTTTTTTAAGTTAAGAGTTTGCTTTATTCCATTAAAGACAGGATTTGAATTAGATAAGTTTATATTTTAATTATTAAATACTTAGAGTAAGTGAAGTCTTGATTTACTTTATTATATATGTATAATAATTGTGCCGTTTTCGTGTCTATTGTGTTTAAATACATATAAATAAAGAAAAATCACTTTTATGTACCCTTTTCATGTTGGGGTACAAAATTTACAGCCTAATCCTAATCTTATACCTTTTAGCACATTTAAACACTTCACTTCACTTTTACACCACTTAACGGCACTTAAATTGAATGAGTAGTAACATTGAAACAACTCGCATTTGTGAATTCAGTAACAATGAATTTTTTGCAAGGACAGCTACTACCAGTTATAGCTCGCATAGTTGTATTCAAAGGCATTATAAAGCTAAAGCTAAACAGACTATAATCAAGGCTAGTAATATGGGAACTTTTAAAAAAGGTTATTCTTCCATTGGAACAAAATAAACTCTAAAGAATATTTAACAGCTCAAGAGGCGTCAGTAATATTAAATTGTTCCGTTAGAACAATTTATAAATACGTGAGAAATAGTAAAATCAGAGCAAACAATTTAGGCCAAAGAATGATAAGGATTCAGAAATTAGAATTGGATGATATTTTTAAATAAATTTTTAAGTAACAACTTTTCGAACAAATCTTGCTCCTTTTAAGACAAACCATTCATAAGCCTTAATTATAGTTTTGTCATGCAACATTTAAATTATCTAAACATGAAAACTAAGCGAGCAATTTTATTAGGAGTAATAAAAAATAGTGGCAACTAATATTTTCTATTATATGAGAAATATTGAGCAAATATTTCTAGTTGATTAGCTAAAGTCACAATTGACCATACTCTTAACTACCATTTATCGTTTGTTTTGATTCGATTTTTTTCAAATCAATAATTTGAAAATAGTCAAAATATTCTCATATAAGAGAAATTTCTATTTATTGAGAAGGATATTTTTTATCAAATTGATTATAAGTTCTTGATAAACAAATGATTAATAAAACGGCACGAGAATAGCATATTTAAAATCAAACACAAATTTATATAGACATGAAAACTACACGCGCCATTTTATTAGGTATCGCCATTTGGATAATTGCTATATTATTTTATTCAATTTCGTATGCAATACTAATTTTAGAAAACCCAGATACGCAAGCCAATATTATTTTGTTTACTGTTGTGATGCCGCTAGTTTGGTTTGCTTGTCATTTCTATTACAAAAGGGATAACAAGACCCATGGTGTTAAAGTGGGACAAACATTGTTGTTAACCGCTGTTGCTTTAGATGCGCTTATAACAGTCCCTTTATTTGTGATACCTAATGGTGGAAGTCACTACAGCTTTTTTACATCAGCTGGCTTCTGGATTATTGCCTTTGAATTTCTAATCGTTGCTAGTTTATACTATTACGTTCGTGTGTATCCTAAGCACTCCGTTATAAAACAATAGTACCATGGAGTATACCTATCAGCACATCGTGACTATCATCCTTGTTTTATTAACAGGTTTATCGGCAGGATTGTGTTTTACATGGTCTAACGCTATAACACCAGGAATTGGAAGATTAGATGACTTGGGCTATTTAAGTGCGTTTCAGCAGATGAATAGAAGCATAATAAATCCGATGTTTATCATCGTATTTTTTGGGCCACTATTTTTAGGTCTCATCAATTTGTACCTGTTTAAAAATGCGTCGAGCTCAATTATTTGGCTTTTGATTTTTGCCGTAGCCTTCTACTTTTTTGGAGTGTTATTGGTTACTATGTTTGGAAATGTACCACTTAATGAAGTTTTAGATAAAACGGATTTAAACAAAGCTAGTTTAGAAGATTTGAAATTGCTGCGGAATCGATTTGAAGCAAAATGGAATCGTCTGCATTTAATCAGAACAGCTAGCTCGATTACTTCATTTATAATACTCATAATAAGCTTATTTCAAAGCACAAAACAATAACATAATTAAATCATATAAATCATGAAAAACACAAGTAACATTTTAGTCATTGGCGGAACAGGTAAAACTGGTCGCAAAGTGGCAAGTAAATTAATAGCATTAGGACACAACGTTAGAATTGGTTCACGATCTGCATCACCTTCATTTGATTGGGATAACCCAGAAACATGGACCGAAGCTCTGCAAGGTATGGATAAGGTATATATAACTTTCCAACCAGATTTGGCAGTTCCTGGAGCATTAGAAGCCATAGAAGAACTTACAAAGCAAGCAAAAAGATGTGGTGTAAAAAAATTAGTATTGCTTTCAGGGAAAGGAGAAAGAGAAGCAGAGCTTTGTGAGCAAGTGGTAATTCATTCGGGATTAGACCATACGATTGTTAGAGCCAGTTGGTTTAATCAAAACTTTAGCGAGAGTTTTTTCTTAGAGCCCATAGTAGAAGGGTTTGTCGCTTTGCCACAAGCAAACGTCAAAGTCCCTTATGTGGATACAGATGATATTGCTGACGTCGCTGTTTCTGCCTTATTAAATAACGAACACAATGGGAAAACGTATCAACTTACAGGACCTAGATCACTCACTTTTAAAGAGGTCATTGAAGAAATATCTATAGTTATAGCGAGAAACATTGTTTTTACTCCAATTGCTTTGCCAGCTTATGTAAACGTAATGAAACAGCAAGGCGTTCCAGATGATTTTGTCTGGTTAATTGAATATTTATTCTCTGAGGTTTTAGGAAATCCCAACAATTCTGAAATCACCAATGATGTTGAAAAAGTGCTAGGCAGAAAGCCAAAAGATTTTTTAGACTATGTTAAAGAAACAGCTGCAACTGGAGTTTGGGAGTCAAAAGTAGAAAATAGAGCATAAAACAAATTAAAAATCGTAATAATGAAAAAACTTAAAATTTCACCGATGACAACTGCAACTGCTAAACCAATAGCAAGTACAATATTAGAGAGCACAAAAAAAGCAATGGGATTTGTGCCAAATATGTATACAGGAATGGCTAATAACTCTAGTTTGTTAGATTCTTATGTGTATTCGTATAAATCATTTCGTCAAAACTCAGGATTTAATGCTGTAGAGCAAGAAATTATTTTCTTATCTGTAGCTTATGAAAACAACTGTGATTACTGTATGGCTGCTCATAGTTTTGTTGCTGATAAAACTTCTAAAGTCCCTGTTGAAATCACAGATGCTATAAGATCTAACGAAAACATTACTGATAGTAAATTTAAAGTATTAAGTGCTTTTGCTAGATTAATAACTAGAAATAGAGGTCATGTAAGTAATCAAGAAGTTAATGATTTTCTTTCTGCTGGATATACCGAAAGTCATGTTTTAGGTGTAATTACTGCTGTAGGTGTAAAAACCTTTAGCAACTATTTTAATCATATAGCAGAAACAACTCTTGATGATGTTTTTAAATCTCGAGAGTGGTCTAAAGAATGATATTAAAATAAAATCACCAAAATACACCAAAGCAGTAATTAGGTTAAAACTATAGTGTAAATAAGTATTAAGAAATGGGCAAAGAAATTCCACAAGAAGACATAATTATAAGAACAGATATTAAACCAGGAGATTTTGGTTATATAATCTATAGACACGGAGCTGTGTATGCAAAAGAATACAATTATGGAGTCGCATTTGAAATGTATGTTGCTGAAGGTATTTGTGAGTTTTATCAAAATTATGATTCAACAAAAGATAGGGTATGGCTCTGTGAACATAATGGAAAAATAATTGGCAGTCTATTTCTTCAACATAGAGTAAATAAGAAAGCACAACTAAGATATTTCTATTTAGAGCAAGAATATAGAGGCATTGGGCTTGGTAAAATGCTAATGAATCTTTATATGGATTTCTATAAAGAAAGTGATTATACATCTTCTTACCTATGGACTACTGATGAACTGGATACGGCTGCATCAATTTATACTAGACATGGGTTTTTATTAGCGGAAGAATTATCCGCCAGTTCATTTGGTAAAGAGCTAGTTGAGCGAAAATATGAATTAACATAATTAACTATAGTATTCATCCAAGTTACTCAAAGTTAAAACCTTTTATTGAGTAAAAATCTCCTTCAAAAAAAAATGAAAAATTCAAATTAAGAAAAATATTAAATGTTATAAAAGACAATTCGAATTATAATTAAATAATAAGAAAATGAAAAAAATAGTTGTTTTAAGTGCTATGTTGTTTAGCGCAATATTAGTAGCACAAAGTAAAAGTAATTCAAATGAGTTTATTGGCTCATGGTCATTAATATCAATCAATAATATTTATCAAGACGGAACCAAAGTGCAGCCTTATGGTAAAAATCCTGAAGGATTATTGATATTTGATGAGGATGGGAATTATGCTATTCAAATATTAAAGGAGAACAGACCATTAATAGTCTCGGGAAATAAAAATACTAGCACACCTGAAGAGAATGCAGCAATAGTTAAAGGCTTTAATGCTCACTATGGCAAATACTCCGTTGATGCCAGAAATAAAATAATAACTTTTGAAATTCTTCATGCTTCTTTTCCAAATTGGGAAAATAAGGTTCAAAAAAGGACTTATAGTTACAGCAATGATATGATTAAATATATTGTTAAGAATACGACACAAGGAGGAGCTTCTGTTGTGGCTGAAGTTGTTTGGAAGAAAAGAAGATCTAATCAATAAAAATTTAATAGGTAATGATATCTCATGTTAGTAATAAGGTGGAAAAAATTTATAAAGTAATTTTATGAAAAATAAAGTCTCTGAAACAACTTTTCATATTCTATACTTTATAAGTTTTTCTCACCTTATAAATGATTTAATTCAAGGTGTTATTCCATCAGTTTTTCCCTTGTTAAAAGAAAATTATCAGCTTTCTTATGTGCAAATTGGTCTAATTACTCTAGCTTTTCAGTTAAGTGCTTCTATTCTTCAACCAATTGTTGGGTATTATACTGATAAAAGCCCTAAAGTATATGCGCAAGTTTACGGTTTACTTATATCAATTCTTGGAATTCTATTATTGTCATATTCAAATAGTTTTAATTTAATAATAGTATCCGCTGTTTTAATAGGTATAGGATCGGCTATTTTTCATCCAGAATCTAGTCGTATTGCTAATTTAGCATCTGGCGGTAAGATTGGTGTAGCGCAGTCTATATTTCAAATTGGGGGTAATTTTGGAACAGCGATTGCTCCTTTACTAGTCGCTCTAATTGTACTACCCAATTCTCAAGAACTAATTATTGTATTTGTTTTACCTTTAGTTGTAGGGTTTTTTGTTCTAAAAAAAGTAGCTTTTTGGTATAAAAGTTACTTAGTAAACACTCAATCTCAAAATAATTTAATATTTCCAAAAACAAATTTTTCTTTTTCTAAAAGAAAGATGAAATTTATTTTAGGAGTATTATTACTAATAATTTTCTCAAAGTTTATATACGCGGCAAGTTTATCAAATTATTATAGTTTCTATTTAATTGAAAAATTTAGTTTATCCATAGAACAGGCACAAATTCATCTATTCATCTATTTGTTTTCATATATGTTGGGTACAATTATTGGTGGTCCGCTTGGAGATAAGTTTGGAAGAATTTATGTGATATGGTTCTCTGTTTTAGGCGCTACACCTTTTATATTAATGCTACCTTATGTTAATCTTTTTTATACAGATGTCTTTATGATAATCATTGGATTGATAATGGCTTCTGCCTTTCCTGCTATTATGTCATATGCCCAAGAATTATTACCAAAAAAGCTTGGGGTAATTTCAGGATTATTTTATGGTTTTGCATTTGGAGTCGCAGCAATAGGGTCTGCTTTAATAGGTTTTATAGCAGATTACACATCCATTTATTTAGTATATCAATTGTGTTCTTTTCTTCCATTAATTGGAATTGTCTGTTTCTTTCTACCAAATATAAATTCTAGAAAACAAAGGTTAATAACTTCCATTGGTAACAAATCTTACTCTTTTCAAACAAATAATTAAAAGTCAATTATAAATAAAACATAGTTATGAGCACAAAAATATTCAAAAAATCACTTTTAGTACTTTTTATTATCTTCTTTCAATTTATTGTGAGTGCTCAAATATCAGAAAAAATTGAGCTATCAAAAGACAATCAGCTTTTAGGTTTAGGAACGCAATACATTTTAAATTCGGAAATATTACTTGAAGAACGTCCTATTATTATTTCATTACCTCATGGATATGAAAATAATGACGCCAACTATCCGGTACTTTATCTTTTAGATGGTTTAGGAAATATAAAACATGAAATTGGTACCGTAGAATTATTAACAGATTCTGGCATTATTCCTCCAGTGATTATTGTTGCTATCGAAAGTTTAGATAGATCAAGAGATTTAACGCCCACAAGTGCAGGACAAGGCGTTTATGGAGGTATAGGTGATTCAGGAATAGCGCAAAGTGGTGGTGCTCCTAAATTTCTTCAGTTTTTAGAAGAAGAATTAATTCCTTATATAGAATCAAACTTTAGAACGTACCCATACCGTCTTTTAGAAGGTCACTCGTTTGGAGGTTTATTTAGCACCTATGCACTTATGGAAAAGCCAGATATTTTTGACGCATTTATTATTCAGGCTCCAGCTCTTTGGTGGAATAAAGAAGAAATGACAGCAAATGCGAAACTATTTTTCAATTCACAAACTAATTTAGATAAAACCATATATTTTGGAATTGGAGGAGGAGATGGCTGGGGAATGCGACAGGAACTTAAACGATATGTTCAAGTTATAGAAGAGAATACTCCAAAAAGTCTACGATGGAAGCATGAAGAAGTTGGGGATGAAGATCATGATACTTCGAGATTATTGTTAAATTATTATGGATTGAAGTATGTATTTTCAGATTTAATAGCCTCTGAAGAATTGCGTAATAACTATAGCGATGCGTTTTTTTTTAAAGGAGAGCGTGAGTTAATTAATAAATATGGACAGCAGGCGAGAAGACCAGTAAGTAATTACGTAGATATTGCATTAAAACTGTTAAAGGAAGAAAATGATTTAGGAGCTATCGTCGTATTTGAGAGAGCAGTAAAAACCTATCCAAAATATATTGGACTAATGACAAATTTGGCCAAGTTATATGAAAAAACAAAACAGAATGATAAAGCTATAGATACCTATAAATTAGCTATTCAACTTTCAGAAAAATTAAAAACAGGACAAGCGGAAGGTTTTAAAAACGAAATTAATAAACTCAGGAACAAATAGTTTGTTTCGTAAACACATATAAATTATGCCACACTTTATAATAGATTGCTCAGAACAGATCCTAAAATTAAAATCACCAGAAAGTATTATGCAAATTGTGTATGATGCAGCAGAATCAACTCAGCTTTTTGATGAAGGAGATATTAAAGTTAGAATTAATCCTTATAAACATTACAACATTGGGAATACTAAAAATGACTTTATTCACATTTTTGCCAATATCATGGAAGGAAGAACAAGTGATCAAAAAGCACATCTTTCCAAATCAATAGTAACGGAACTCAAATCAATGTTTCCAAAGGTTCACATTATCTCTATGAATATCAGAGATTTTGAAAAGGCAACGTATTGCAATAGAGCAATGATTTAATCCTAAAATAATATTCATTCAATTTTAACCATCTTTCAAATCAGTTTTTACCAGAAGCTACACTTAAAGAAACAACAGATTAATTGTACAACATAAAAATATAGTAGAATGATAAAAATAAAAATAGTATCAATTACATTTCTTGCGCTTAATTTTATTATAATATTAAAATTAAATGCACAAACAGAAGTAGAACAAATTAATTCTACTGTGATGAAATACATAGAGGGTACAGCAAATGGTAATCCCGACAAAGTAAGAGAAGCATTTCATAAAAATTTTAATCTTTTCCTAGTACAGGAAGATACTTTAAGAGTTATAGATGGTAAAGGTTATATTAAAAGAGTTGAAAAGGGGAAAAAATATAACAGAATAGGACGAATCATATCTATTGATAATGAAAACGATGCGGCCTCTGTAAAAGTTGAAGTTTACTTTCCAGACACAAAAAGAATTGCGACGGATTATCTTTTGCTTTTAAAAATAAAAGGGCAGTGGAAAATATTGCATAAGATAATTAACCTAAAAAATTATCAAAAAGTAGAAGATTTAGTTTCTAATGAAAAAATGGGAATAGAAGAAATCAAAGAAACCTTGTCAAACTACATTGAAGGAACAGCAAACGGAGAACCTGAAAAATTAAAAAAGGCATTTCATCAGGATTTCAATCTATACTATATAAAAAATGACACTTTGAGTATCATTCTAGGAAAGCAATACATTGGAAATTTTAAAGAAGGTAAAAAAAATAACCGAATAGGAAATATTTTATCATTGGATTATGAAAATAATGCAGGTCTTGCTAAAGTACAAGTCCTAATGCCAGACCGTAATAGGATTGCAATTGATTATTTATTGTTATTGAAAATTAAAAATGAATGGAAAATAATTCATAAATCCTTTACATCTAAAAACTACGACAAGTAAAGCCAGTTTTAGTTGAATACGATAAATTCATTATATTAATATTATACGAAAAGATGACTAAAGAAGAACAATTAAATATGATAGCTACCAGCTGGGAACTTCACAGTGTAGTTGAGAACAGTTACATAAATCATCCTGCAAAACAAGAAGAAAAGGCGTGGTTAGAAAAACAACGCCTTCTTTTAGCAGATATGGCGCTCCATCTTTTACAAACCTCTATAAGTCCAGAAGAAATTAAGCTAGATCGGTTATGCGATAACTTACATGCTATTTTAACTATAGCAGATCAATTTTTACCAAATGCAGATCTTAAAAAGGCAACTAAAAAATTGTATGAAAGAGATAATCAAAATAAAAGTGATTAATTGGAACTTGGCTGTAACAATTTAGGTGCTTTATTTACTAATTAAGCATCAATCAAAAAATTAAAAACATAATGAAGACACACCTAATTGCCATTATTCTTTTTACTCAACTTGTATTTGGAGTGAATACTTTGTTTGGACAGGAAAAGCAAAGTATTGAAGAACTTAAAGTTAAAATTGATGCCTATTTAAACAATAGTGTTGCCAATGGCTATTCAGGCTCTGTCTTAGTTGCTAAAAAAGGAGAGATTCTTTTGTCAAAAGGTTATGGTTGGGCTAATCGAGAGCAAAAAATCCCAATTACAGCTTCCACAGTTTTCAATATTGGCTCTGTAACTAAACAATTTACTGCTGCGGCTATTTTAAAACTAGCAGAACAAGGAAAGCTTAAAACATCAGACAGAATAAATCAATATTACAGTCAAGCATCTGATGATAAAAAGGACATAACCATTCATCAATTACTTACTCACACTTCGGGAGTTTCATCTAAAACAGGTGGGTTTAGATATGATGAAGCTACTAAAGAACAATTTTTAAAAGAATTTTTTGATTCTAAACTAGATTCAAAACCAGGAACAAAGCATCAATATGCTAATGCAAACTACATTATGCTTACTGCTATTATAGAATCTATTTCTAAACAAGATTATACTACTTTTTTAAAAGAGAATTTTTGGGAGCCTCTCAAAATGAATCATACAGGTTATAAAAGTATTTCCTTTAATAGTGAGCAAATTGCACATGGATATTATTTTAATTATACAGAAGGTGTATGGAAGGATTGGGGAATAACACAAGAACATCTTACATATAATAACAATCATTGGTATAGTATTGGAAAGGGAGATATTTATTCAACTACAGAAGATCTTTATAAATGGCACCTCGCTTTGCAAAACAACAAAGTTTTAAGTAAGAAGTCATTAAAAATGATTGAAACACCACATGTTGCGGAAAATGACGAAGAATCATCTCATTATGGTTATGGATGGGCAATATTTAAAAGTAAAAGAGGGACAAAAATTGTAACCCATAATGGTAGTAATGGAATTTATTTCGCCAATTTCATACGATACATTGAAGATGATGTTGTTGTAATTGTATTGTCAAACGCAATCTTAAATAGAGATTCTGAAGATGTGTCTTGGAATGTTGGAAAGATGGTTTTTAATTCCAATTATATACCAAAACCAATCACAAAATTATCCTATGAATTGGTCTATGATTTTATAAGAACAAACAAATTAGAAGACGCTAATAAGTTACCTGTTTTTTTAAAAGAACATTTAAATTCAAAATTTACGGATAAGGCGGTTTTTAATCGGATTGGTTTCAAGCGTATTGCAAAAGAAAAGAATCCAGCTTGGGGATTAGAACTATTAAAATTAAATGTGAAATTATTTCCAAATGACGGTAATCTATGGGATTCATTAGGTGATGGCTATTTTGAATATGGTCAAAAGGAAAATGCAATTAAAGCATTTAATAAAGCTTTAGAATTAAAGCCTGATAATAATTGTCATTGGTGTAATAACTCTCAAGAAAAAATAGAATCACTTAAAAATTAATTATGAAGTTTAAATACGTATATAGTTTTCCGCTTTCAAAAGATATGGTGCAAGAATGGTTAAAGTTTGTTGAAGAGGTTAATACATCGAGAAATTGTGAGTTTACAAAAATGCATGAAAGAATTGGAGTAACCAAAGAGAGTTGGTATCTCAAAGAAAAAGAAAACGACTTCGAAGTTATGGTTTATACAGAAGCTAATAACCTTGATTTTTCTGAAAAATTTCAAAATGATAAAAGTGAATTTTCAGATTGGTTTAAAAACGAAGTGACTAGAATTCAAAATTATAATCTCAATCAAGGAGTAAAAATGCCAAAGCTAGTACTAGATTGGGATGAATCAAGATGATATATAAAATAATGACTAAAGAAGAACGACAAAAAATAATTAACACAAGTTGGGAATTGCACAGTAAAGTTGAAATGAGTTACTTAAATAATCCCGCTAAAAAAGGTGATGAAGAATGGTTAGAAAAACAGCGAATGCTTTTGACCGATATGGCGCTTCATTTGTTGCAAACATCTATTAAGCCAGAAGAAATTAAGATAGATAGATTACGTGATAATCTGCATGCCATCTTAACAATAGCTGATCAGTTTTTACCAAACGCTGATCTTAAAAAGGCAACTAAAAAATTGTACAAACACAATTAATAAAATGAAAAAATCAATAATTACATTTAGTATCATTCTTTATGCTGTCGCTGTTCCATTTTTGGAAATCAACGATAGTCATGTGTTTAATCCAGATTGGACACCGCATGTTCGTATTCATGAAGTTTGGCAACTTATTACCAATTCAAGTATAGGTATTTTATGCCTGTGGTTGGTTTGGATTAAAAAAGAAACAAAAATCAGTATAATATTGAGTTTACTCATTACAGGAAGTTTTTTAGTAGCATTTATGTTGCAAGATTTTTATGGCGGTTCAATGAAATACCTCGATGGAAGCGAAAAAACACTATTAGGTGTCAATATTGGAGTGTTAGGATTCGGAATTGCTTTTATATTATTATTAATTGCGATTACCCTAAACACAAAATCGAAACAGATAAAAAGTTTGCCCATTTTGACCTTCCTGCTTGTCATTATTACTTCTTGCCAGGACAGTAAAAAGTCAAACCTTACTTTAATTAGCGATCAAATTCCAACTGATATTCCCTTGGTTTTTGGACAAGGAATTATTTCGACTGATGATTATGAGTTCGCAATCACATTTAGTCCAAAAATGGACGAAATGTATTTTACACGCAGAAAACCAGAAGAAGACAATGAAATTTATACTATGAAACTGATTGATGGTAAATGGTCAGAACCCGAGTTAGCTTTTTTTAAAGCAAATGAAGGATGGGATTTCGAACCTCATATTACACCAAAAGGAGATAAGCTATATTTTGGAAGCACAAGAGCACTTAACGATACACTTAAACCACCAGGTCTCTATCAATGGTATAGTAAGAGAGAAGCAAATGGCTGGAGTACACCAATACCGTTGGAGAAGCCATTTGTAGATAAATCTATAATAATGTACTTAACGTCTTCAGAAAATGGTAATTTATACTTCACTACTGGTGAAAAAGGAGATGCTCCAGAAGATTGGGTTATTTATAACTCGGTTATGGAAGATGGTCAATACAAAAGTATTAATAGAATGGGGAATGAAATAAATTCTACTGGCAAATGGATAGCCCATTCGTACATTGCACCAGACGAAAGCTATATGATATATGATTTTAAAAGTGATTCAGGTTATGGTGAAAGCGATTTATACATCAGCTTTAATAAAAATGGAGTTTGGACAGAACCTTATAATCTGGGATCTAAAATAAACACAGATCAAACTGAAATGGCTGCAAGTGTGTCACCCGATGGCAAGTATTTGTTTTTCCACAGAGGAGGTCAGGATCATGGAGATATTTATTGGGTAGATTTCAGAACCATAAAAGAAAATATAGTGAAGAATAGTAACGGCAATTAATAATTCCGAAAATTATGATATTCAGAAAAGCAATAAAAAACGATGTTCAAGCAATTGTAGAAATGATTGCCGATGACAAATTAGGTAAAACCAGAGAGAGTTTTCAAATACCATTGCCGAATTCGTATTACAGGGCATTTGAAAATATAGACGCAGATAATAACCAAGAACTTATAGTAGTTGAGAGTGAAAAAGGAGAAATAATTGGCACTTTACAATTATCATTTATTCAGTACTTAACCTATCAAGGCGGCATAAGAGCTCAAATTGAAGCGGTAAGAATTAGAAAGGATCAAAGAGGAACAGGTTTAGGAGCTCAACTATTTGAGTGGGCTATTGAAAGGGCAAAAAAGAGAAAGGCACATGTGCTGCAATTAACAACTGACAAGAAAAGACCAGAGGCCTTAAATTTTTATAAAAAGCATGGTTTTATAGATTCTCATGAGGGAATGAAATTACATTTTAATTGATAGAAACATTATGATAAAACAAATCCAGTATCTATTTCCAAGTGTCGTAGCAAATAAGATTTATAAATTTATGTCTTATCCGAGAGTGAAAGAACTACGTGAATCAGAAGAAGATGTCTTGGAAATTGCTAAAAATGAGCAGATTAAATACAAAGAAGTTAATTTAACACGTTATGAGTGGGGAAAAGAAAATAAAAAAACAGCTTTTCTTGTTCACGGCTGGGAAGGTCAAACAGGTAATTTTGCGTCGCTAATTCCCATATTATTAGAGGCCGGTTATAGAGTTGTTTCAATTGATGCCCCATCACATGGAAGTAGTTCAAATGAAAAGACTAACATGTTTGAGCTTTCAAAAATTTTAACTTCTCATTTTAAAAAAGAAAAGCCTGAAATCGTAATTAGTCATTCTTTTGGTAGTGTTAATGTGGCAAGAGTTCTACGTTTTAGTCCTGAAGTTATAGTTAAATCATGGTTTTTAGTAACCACACCTAATAATTTTAAAAGCAGAATTAATGAGATGGCTGTAAAGTTTGATTTAAATAAAACTGTTGTCAAAAAGCTAATTAGTAAAATAGAATTGGATGTTAACGAAAAAATTAATGATTTAAACATGGTCACTTATTGCAGTCAACTAAAGAATGTTGAAAAAGCAGTAATCATTCATTCAAAAACAGACAAAGTTTTGCCTATTGAGGGAGCGAGAGAGGTAAGTCAATCTTTTAAACAAAGTGAATTGGTTGAGTTAGATAATTACGGGCATTATTCCATTTTATGGTCTGAAGAATTATTATCCATTTTAAAGACCGAATTATCGATCTAAAATTTATAAAGTTAAAACCTCAAGAAACATATAGTATTGTTTTTTATAATAACGAGAACCTTCAATTATAATATTTATGTAACATCATCTAAATGAATTTCATAAAGAATAAATCCACATAAAAAAACATGGTCTGCCTTCGTTGTATTGACACGGTGGAAGGGATTTTTAAATAGGCACTTGCCAAAGCAATTAATTATACACGTTATTAGCAATTGTTATTTATGCTTAAAAATCTCAATTGAATTAACCCAATATACTTCACCTTTGATTACTCCTCCCCATCCACTATTTGAGGGTGAGCTATATCTTTTCGAGAAGAAAAAATAATTATTATCAGGCGACATATAGGGACAGAAATAAACCCAATCTTCATTTATTTCCTCCCCAAGGTTAAAGAAAGTAGGTCTTTGCCATTTACCATTCTTTTTAAACGATATAGCAAAACCCTTTTCATCAGAATATGTATTGGCAGTTATTAAGAAACTTTCATCAGGTGAAACATAAGTACTTCTTTCTCCTTTTTCAGAATTTACATCAGAACCAATGTTTATTGGAGAGTCAAACTTCCCATCTCCTAAATATTGAGCACGATAAATATCTCTTTTGCCTAAACTTCCAGGTCTGTCAGATGTAAAATACAAACTTCCATCTGCAACCACAACAGGGTATGATTCTGCATATTCCTCAGTTGATATTGGGTGTCCAACCTTTGTAGCTAATTGCCATTCACCATCGATTTTTTGACTTTTGTATATATCAGGCTTGGATTTTTTCAAACGGTCTTCTGGACTAATACCAAGAAAATACATTGTATTTCCGTCCTGACTTATCGAAGGGTCAATTGCAACTGACTCTTTTTCTTGGTTAGTAAACATTTGTATAGGCTTTGGTATATTCCAATTACCTTCAACTAATTCAGAATGATGGATAACAAATTTTTTATTAATAATTCTTGTAAAAAACATTTCGGTAAAAAAAGTGTTAAACACTGTATTAATTTCAATACTGTCCGTGTTAACTATTGACGGTGCAAATAATTTTGGGATAGCAGTAGGTGGAGCTTGATCTAAATACGGTTGATTAGAATTAGTTTGTTTACAACTGAACAATATTAAATTTAGTAAAATTATGGATAATAGAAAATATTTTTTATTCATTTGTTGTGTTTCTAATATATGATAAGTAGCGAGTTTATACGGGTTGCTTTTCGGAAATCAAAATGCAAAATAAAAAAGAATAGCGACTTGCATTAAGAATTTGTACTATAACTATTTTTGAATTGTTCATTTTAACCTGTTTTAAAATTTTATTTCTATGAAATCAATTTAGGATTCATTTGGAAGAGATTTTTATAACTTTCTTTATGGGCTATAAATAAAAATACATTCAAAATAATTGCCACTAACGATCCAGCTACACCAGCAGGATCTAAAAATAGATGGAGTAAAAATGCATTCAACATGATAGGGAAAATTACGATTAAGGCAAGAGGCCTAAATTTATTGACAGTCAATAGAATGCCAACAATTATCTGTAATGAACCAACAATCGGAAAAATATATCCTGTTTGAGCAAGTGAACCTGCAAATGCTCCCGCTTCTTCTGTCATTTCAGGTAAAGGGAGAAAGTTTAAAAATCCATTTAACCCAAAGATTAATAGGAAAAGGCCATAAATAACGCTTAAAATGTTTTTTGTTTTTGTCATGATTTCTAATTTTAATTTATTAATATTTAATTTTTATTTGTTCTTATTTAATTATGTTGTTTTCTAAAGAATAAACCATATCACAGTTGCAAGGATGCAGTAGCGTATGCTTTAAAATTTTATTTCAGTTGTAAATTTAAAGTGATATAGAGTATCAATTTGATTAGATTGTTTTAAAAACGAGCCAGGGAAAATGATGTTGCTTTCAAATTCAAGATTTATATGTTTGCTCATTTTATAGCCTATAATAGTACCAACTTGCTGCCCTATGAATCTTTCATTGTTTGTGTTCGGATATTGTAGCAGTAAAGCTGCATTATAGACACCATCGTTTATGGAATGTCTCCAAAACACATCATAATCAAATTCAATAAATAATTTTTTGAATTGAGAGTTGATATATGGATGTAGATCTATAAGGTTTGAAGGTCCAAATCGAGCCACTCTACCAAAATATGCACCACTTGGGTATAAAGCATCAAAAGTGTTAAGTACACTATCATTTTGGTTTTTGTCTCCGCTAATGATTTCAGATTTTACTCCTATATTATATAACTGATTCCCAAGTTTTGTTCTATTTTCTAATTGCATGGATAATGTCCAAGCTCGGATACTTTGATTCTCGATGTTGCCAAACTGATATACCGCTTCATTATTAAATTTTAAGGTCTTATAGTTGCCAAAATAACGAAGACCTATAGAGGTTCTCCTTTCATTACCCTGCGCATTATTGTAGTTTGCATTATCATCTTTTTGATAAAAAACATAAGCATCTAAATGATTAGTTTTATTAAGAGATATCGTTGTATATAGTGTGGAAAGTGCTTCATCAAATTCTAAAAAGTCGTTATCAAAAATATAAGGATTTGGTTTTACTGGTATCGCAAAAAAGGCTTTTGCAGAAAAGTTATTACTACGGTAATTAACTTGAGTCAAATCAAATGAGCGCCTAACATTAGGGCCTTCTCTTAAATCGACTAGACGATTACTTCCTAATATTAAATTTTCTCTTCCAATACCAATGCTCCAATGGTCATTAAAGGTATATGCAATAAAGAATTGATTCATTGCTAATTCATCTTTATCTACTGGACTAGGATTGTCTTTATCTCCAATAAAACTACTATTCACTTGTGCAAATACTTCGAATTTACCCTTAATTTTTAGATGTGCATGTAGCATGACTCTATTTAAATACCAAAGATTGTCCTGATCTGGATTGTTTTGAAATTGTTCGTTAAAGAAAGATTCATATTGAAATCGCCAGCTACCTCCAAACGATAGTGATGTATGTTTTGATAGTGGTATATATTTAATTTGTTGATAGGTGTTTTTAGATGGATTGTGCTTTAAAGTATCTACGACGTCATCATACTGCCTTAAAAGACTAAATGTGATAAGTGTGTTTTGGGATATCCCAATACTACTCACAAAACCTAGTAACGCTAAAATTATTTTAGTTTTCATTTTTGTGAATTTTACATTTTGAAAATTGGGCCAATGAAAAGTGTCATCAGCCCGAATTAACACTACTAACCAACTAAAAAACTATTCTTTTATAAATTGTAGGTCAACAATTAATTTGATAGTATCACTTACAACGATACTACCTGCTTCTGTAACGGCACTCCAGGTAAGGTTAAAATCTTTTCTGTTGATGCTTCCTGTAACTTCAAATCCTGCTTTGGTTTGACCATAAGGATCTACAGCGATGCCATTAAAATCTACATCTAAAGAGATTTCTTTAGTGATATTTCTAATTCTTAAATCCCCAATTAATGATCTACCATCAAAAGATGTTGAATTAAAAATCATTTCTGGATATTCCTTTGCGTTAAAAAAATCATCTGATTTTAGATGCGCATCCCTATCCTTATTCTTTGTATTGATAGAATCGATTTTTGCCATGAAGTTAAAATCTGCGTTGATAAAATCGTTATTTTCAGATTCAACTGAAGCGTTTAAATCTTCAAAGTGACCAGTTACCGTAGAAATCATCATATGTTTTACTTTAAAACTGATTTCAGAATGTGTTGGATCAATGTTCCATTTTGTTTTTACTACTGTTTTCATTTTTGTTTATTATTATTGTTTTAATATTTAATTTGTGTCTTAATAAGACTTTCTTATCTATGACGTCTTTTACTATTCCAAGTATAAATTCTTGAAGTTTTCAAAGTATTCGAAATTTGATTGCTGTTTAGTGTTCTCATTTTATTTTGTTTTTACGATTAGTAATTAAAATTTTCGTTTGCTTCTTTTATTTTTAAAGGATTAATAATAAAATCCCAGTTAATAATGGTAGTGATAAGAATAAACCGATTAATCCTAATGCTACTTTTGTGTTGTCACTAGTTTGATTTTTTTCATTTTTAATTTGTGTCATTATTGACGGTTTTACTTAATTTTATTTATGGTACGAGTTCTGCAATCTGCTTTTCAGCATTTTCAATTTGTATTTCGCTGTTTGCGACCAATTGATCTGCTGAAATAAAGTTGACATCAGTTATTCCGATAAAGCCTAAAAAGTGTTTGATATAGGGTGATGCGAAATCTCCATTACCCTTAAAAGGTGTCCCTCCACTTGTTACTATCACATAAACTTTCTTGTTTTTAAAGAGGCCGACTGGTCCTTTCTCTGTATATTTAAAAGTGATTCCTACACGTGCTATTAAATCGAAATATGCTTTCACAGAAGCTGGGATATTGAAATTGTAAATGGGAATTCCCATGATAATAATTTCGGAATCTTCAATCTCTTTTATAAGTAGATTTGAAATTGCTACTTGCTCTTTTTGATCATCGGTATGCTTATTTTCAGGTGTATAAAAAGCGTTCACCATGTCTTGTGTGAGTAATGGCAGTCCCTTTGCTAAATCTCTTTCAATCACCTTACTTTCATTATTTGTAAATCTTGATACTAGTTGATCTACTAACTTTCTGCCAACAGATTTCTCTGTCTGAATGCTGGAATTAATTTTTAAAATTTTCATCTTTTATTAAATTTGAATAGTTATAATTATAGGTTCTTAATGCATTGGGATTTCCATTAATAAGATTTCAGCATCCGTATCTGCTTTGATGTCTAATTCTGTTGTATCCCATACGCCAAAGCCATCTCGTTTGTTTAAGGGTTGATTATTGATTTTAGCATCTCCATTAAGGATAAAGGCATATACACCGTTTCTTTCAGGATTATTAAGTTTATAGGTTAGGGCTTTGCCTTCATCTAAATTGGTTATGTTGAACCAGGCATTTTGATGTATCCAAACTCCTGAATCGTCAGGGTTTGGTGATAATACTTGCTGAAATTGATTTTCACGGTCTTTAACATCCAAGGTTATTTGATCATAACGAGGAGTTACATTTTTCTCTTTTGGGAATACCCATATTTGAAGAAATTTCACTTCTTTATCTTTGTTCTTGTTGTATTCAGAGTGAGTGATTCCTGTTCCCGCACTTAAGACTTGAATATCACCAGATTTAATAACTGTAGTATTATCCATGCTGTCCTTATGTTCCAAATCACCTTCCATAGGAATAGAAATGATTTCCATATTTTGATGTCCATGGGTTCCAAATCCCATTCCTGGTGCAACGGTATCATCGTTTAATACACGTAATAGACCAAAGTTCATTCGTTCTGAGTTGTGGTAATTAGCAAAACTGAAGCTGTGTTTAGATTGTAACCATCCATGGTTTGCATCTCCTCTTGTGTCTGCTTTGTGAAGTACTGTATTCATAGTTTTATATTCTTTATTTGGTAAATGATTATAACCGAGTTTTTCAATTTTCGCTTTAGTCTGTGCTTCAGCTTTACTAATCTTGGTAAAAGCTGTTGCCCCTAAAACTGATAGTGAACTACCTGCGATTGCTTTTTTTAAAAATTCTTTACGTTTCATTGTAGTTTCGTTTGGCATGTATTAGGCTAATCTTGTGCCGTTATTGTAAACACATATATATCAATTAGTTATGCGTGATGCGTTAAAAAAATTACTTCTCATTAAATAGAAATTTCTATTATATGAGAATATTTTTATTACTTTTATAATGTAATTTCAAGAATCATGAATCAAGAGAAACAAGAAGCATTAGTAAAAGAATGGTTGATTGAGGCGTTACCTTATGAGGTGATGTGGATGGATGAAGAAGGAAAAATTGTATATGCTAATGCTAAATTCTGCGACCGTTTAGGCTATAAAAAGTCAGAAATAATGAAGCTTTCGATATTTGATATTAATTCAACAGCTACTGTTGAAAGTTGGAAAGGTCATTGGGGAATTGTAAAAAAAGATAAGGTTCATAATTTTAAAGGAACTCATAAAAGTAAAAGCGGTAAGTTTTATGAAGTAGAGATATTTGCTCAATATTTCTCATATAATAGAAAAAACTTAATCTGTGCTATTGTAAATGATATAACACAATCCAGTTTCTATAAAAGTTTAATGGATAGCACAGAAACAATTGCAAATTTAGGTGGGTGGAAGTTGAATTTACAGGATGGATCGTTGATTGCGACGACAGAAGCCATGAAGATATTTAATACGGAGAATAAAGATGATTTATTGCCAGGTAAAGTCATTCATTATTTCAAAGATTCTGAAAATGTAAAAAATTTATTGCGCAGTGTAATGCGGAATGCCGCATCTATTGATGAGGTTTTAGAAACTAAAACAGAACCTGTTCGTTATATTCGAGCGGTAGTTAAACCTGTATTGAAAGGGAATAAGGTATATAAATTAATAGGTGTTTATCATGATGTTACTGAGCGACAGATTAAGGAAAATGCGCTTCAATTGTATAAAGAGGTGATTGATAATGCTGAAGATTTAATTTATGTCTATAATAGAGAAGGAGACTTACTGCATTACAGTGATTCCTTAATCAAACAATTAGGATTCAGTAGAAAACAATTGGACAATTTTACTATTTACGATTTAGATCCTTCAATGACTTCAAAATTTTGGACTTCCCATGTTGATGAAATTGCTTCTAAAGGCTCATTGCGTTTTGAATGGTTGGTAGCTAGAAAGGACGGAACAAAATTCCCAGCAGATATTACAGCTAATCATATACGTTATAATAATGAAGATTTGAATTGTGCTGTCGTTAGAGATATAACAGAAAGGAAGATGCGAGATTTAAAGCTTTATGAAGCCCTCGAAGAAATTAAATCATTAAAAGATCGTCTTGAAAACGAAAATGAATATTTACAAGAGGAAATTAGCAGTAAGATTAACTACAAAAATATTATATGTAAGAGTGACTCCTACGAAAAAGTATTAAAACAAGTAGATCAAGTAGCGCCAACAGATACTACGGTTATGATAACTGGTGAGTCTGGTACTGGGAAGGAATTATTAGCAAGTGCCATACACACCAACAGTCTAAGGAAAGAGAGGCCGTTAATAAAAATAAATTGTGCAACCTTGCCAAAAGAGCTTATTGAGAGTGAGCTTTTTGGACATAAAAAAGGGGCTTTTACAGGAGCTTCAGAAAACAAAGTTGGTAAGTTCCGTTTAGCAGATGGTGGGACTATATTTCTTGATGAAATAGGGGAGATGCCAGTTGATTTACAATCAAAACTTCTGCGGGTATTGCAAGAAGGTGAATTCGACGAATTAGGTGGGACTAAAACCATAACAGTAGATGTAAGGGTAATCGCGGCTACAAATAGACACCTGGAAGAGATGATAAAAAATGGAACTTTTAGAGAAGACCTATATTATAGATTGAATGTGTTCCCAATACATAACATCCCACTTCGTGCTCGGAAGGAAGATATACCACTTCTAGCACAATTCTTTTTAGAAAAGTATGCCACCAAAGCAGGTAAAGCATTTAAGCGTTTATCGAAAAAAACCATAGACTTATTAATGAATTATAATTTTCCTGGCAATATAAGAGAGTTGGAAAATATAATTGAACGCGCTGTCATTATTGAAAGAGGTACAACATTAAATCCAGGAAGTTGGATGCCAAAAAAGAATATCTTAACTGGTGTCGATGATTTCAAATCGTTTGAACAATTGCAGCGCGATTATATTATAGAAGTATTAAACTATACTAATTGGCGTGTCAGTGGCCAAAAGGGAGCGGCTACAATTTTAAATATGAAAGACAAAACTCTTTTTGCTAAAATGAAACGTTTGGGTATTGAAAAGGAGATTGTTTTGAAAAAGTAGTATTGTTTATTGTTGCCGGAATTTGCAATTTTCTTCTATCGTCGAGTTTGTTGTTGTTTAATTGATTAGTATTCTACTTGTACCGAATTTGTGTATTCATTATTAATAGGGTCATGTTGAGGACAAAAATTTGAACCTTATCCCTTTTTTACACCTCTAATGTGCACCTAGCGATACTTAACGATACTTAAATTGAATGAGTAGTAATATTGAAATAACTCGCATTTGTATATACTGTAATAACGAATTTGTTGTTAAGACTACGAGTACAAAATATTTGTTCATTTAAATGTAATCAAAAGCATTATAAACATTGATAAAATACATTTAGCAAACATAAGTGGTCTAGAGCAAGGCCGCCTTAAACTTGTTGTAATCTTCATAAATAGGTTTTTAATAGAACTCACAAATACATCTAGCAGGTTAACCAATTATTTAGAACAAAAACAAATAATCTATTCTTTGTCAATTCTTCAGTTTTAATCATAAAAAAGTTAAGAATTAATACTATATTAACATTTTTATTTTTAAAACTAACTAAAAAAATCATTTTATGGCAAACGTTTTATGGTTACAAGGAGGTGCATGTAGTGGAAATACTATGTCCTTTCTAAACGCCGAAGAACCTACTGTGGTTGAACTAATCACAGATTTCGGTTTAAATATCCTTTGGCATCCTACTACAGGATTACAAATTGGAGATCAGGTTCAAGATTTATTAAAAGATATTATTGCTGGAAAAGAGCAAATGGATATTTTGGTTTATGAAGGTTCGTTAATAGAAGGTCCTAATG